>Ga0180218_1001551_pt1 | contig 13554 bp, 7 predicted proteins | sample eDN3rd37CKraftBY_FD_151334 | JGI IMG/M metagenome (GOLD analysis project Ga0180218, IMG submission 151334) | Enriched backyard soil microbial communities from Emeryville, California, USA - eDNA 3rd pass 37_C Kraft BY (version 2) (version 2) | ecosystem: Environmental > Terrestrial > Soil >... | reverse complement strand
CGGAGCACCTTGCCCTGCGTCTCGAGCGGCATGTCGGCAACCTCATCGATATAGAGCGTGCCGCCGTGCGCCTCCTCGAGCGCGCCGACCTTGCGCGGCCCCGAGCGGTCCTCGGTGCCGAACAACTCCTCCTCGACGCGATCAGGCGCCATGGCAGCCGCGTTGAGCACCACGAAGGGGCCGTCCGCGCGGCTCGACTTGGCGTGGATGACGCGCGCGGCAAGCTCCTTGCCCGATCCGGAAGCGCCACGGATCAGAATGCGGCTATTGGTCGGCGCGACACGCTCGAGCTGGTTGCGAAGCTGGTTCATGGCGGCCGACTTGCCGACCATTTCCGAGCTCTGGACACTCCGCTCGCGCAACGTCTTGACTTCGCGGCGGAGCTGCGAGGCCTCGAGCGCGCGCAGCGTGACGAGAATCAGCCGGTCAGCCTTGAAAGGCTTCTCGATGTAATCGTAGGCGCCGCGCTTGATCGCGGTCACCGCCGTCTCGATGTTGCCGTGGCCCGAGATGATGATGACCGGCAGATCCGGGTGCGCCTTCTTGATGGCCGACAGCATCTCGAGGCCGTCAAGGCGGCTCCCCTGCAGCCAGATATCCAGGATGACGAGATGCGGGCGACGCTCCTCGATGGCCTTGAGCCCTTCGTCGGCATCGCGGGCAAGGCGCGTGCTGTGGCCCTCGTCCTCGAGAATGCCTGAAACGAGCTCGCGGATATCCGCCTCGTCATCGACGATCAGAATGTCGGCTGCCATCGCAACTTCCCTCGAACTTAGCTGGTCAATGCGGTCTGGCGGCGGCTCAGCTCGTCAGGCTGCTCCGTCACCACGGTCTTCTGGTCGGTCATGGCCGCCGGGCGGCCAAGTGGTAGCGTGATGGAAATCCTGGCGCCGGACTGCACGCCGTCCGGTCCCGCCGGCGCGTCGTCCAGAACCAGCGTGCCCCCATGCTGCTCGACGATCTTCTGCACGATCGCCAGGCCGAGGCCGGTGCCCTTGCGTCCCTTGGTCGTCACATACGGCTCGAGCAGGCGCGAGCGGTTCTGCTTGGGTAATCCAGGCCCATTGTCGATAACCTCGATGGTCACGCGCTCGCCGTCGGTTGCGACCGCCGCGCGCACGCGACCACGGAAGCCAGCGGGTGCGTCCGCCGCTTCCGCGCGCGTCTCGACGGCTTCCGTCGCGTTCTTGACGAGATTTGTGAGCGCCTGCGCGAGCAATCGCCCGTCGCACGGGAGGACCACCGGCTCCTTCGGAAGATCCATCTCGTAGCTGACCCCGGCGTGGGACTCGCGATACTGGATCATCGGCTCCTGGACGACCTCGCGGATATCCTGCGGCGCGAACGTCGGCTGCGGCACCCGCGCGAAGGCCGCGAACTCGTCGACCATCGTCTTGATGTCCCCGACCTGGCGAACGATCGTGTCCGTCAGCTTGTCAAAGGTCTCGCGGTCCTCGTGAATGGCACGGCCATACTTGCGGCGGATGCGCTCGGCCGACAGCTGGATCGGCGTCAGCGGATTCTTGATCTCGTGCGCAATGCGACGCGCGACATCGCCCCAAGCCGACGTGCGCTGTGCGGCGATCAGCTCGGTGATGTCATCGAATGTGACGACGCTGCCCTGGTCTTCCCCTCCCTGGGCCTGCTCCTTGGTCATCTGAACCGCGAAGACGCGCTCCTCGTCGCCGACCACCATTGTGATCTGACCATGTGTGCGGCCCTTGCCATGCGCCTGTTCGGCCGCTTCGTGGCAATGCTGCCCGAGCGCCGGGATAGCCTCGCTCAGCGGGCGGCCTAGAAGATCGTCGGCCTTGATGCCGAGCAGGCGCTCGGCGGAAGGATTGGCAATCCGGATCGTGCCCGCCGCATCGACGCCGATGACGCCCGCGCTGACGCCGGACAGCATGGCCTCCATAAAGCGCCGGCGCTCGTCGAGCTGGTCGTTGACGGCGACGAGAGCGCTGCGCTGGCGGTCGAGCTCGCGCGTCATGAGATTGAAGTCGTTCGAGAGGCGGCGCAGATCGCCCTCGCCGCGGTAGAGCGGCAGCTCCACGCTCAAGTCTCCCGTGGCGACCTGCTGCGCCGCGCGGATCAGGCGGCGGATCGGCGCGACGAGCTGGCTGGCAAACCAAAGACCGACCCAGATAGCCGCCAGCACGCCGGTGAGCGAGAGCATGAAATACATGAGCCCGTGGACGAGCTTGAGGCCGCCGCGCGCCTGCAGCAGCCGGGCATACTCGGCGACGCCCGCCTCCGTGCGTTTCAGATGACCGATGACGCCGGGGCTGACCCTGCGTGCGCCGTAAAGATAGTGCCCCGGAAAGCGCGTGAGCTTCGTTATGGCCGCGATGCGGTTGTGCTCGTCCGACATCAACAACGGCACCTGACCCGCTTCGGCATGGGCGATGATCCCGGTGCGCGGCGGCTCGTAGACGACGGAGCCGTCCATCGCGGTGGAGAAGACGACTGTACCCTTGGCGTCGATGACCGAGACGAGCGCGAGGTCGCGCAGGCCCGCCTGGGCAAGCACGAGATTGCGCCATGCCTGATCGGCGCTCGGATCGGTCACCCCCGCCGGGATCGCGTCGTCGAGATCCTTGGCCATGTTCACGATGTCGGTGCGGATCACCTGCCCGTGCTCGGCGACATAGGCACGCGCCACATCGAGGGAGTTGGCGACGATCGTGCGCGTGCGCGTCGCAAACCAGTTGTCGAGCGAGCGGGAGAACGTCGTCGTCGCGGCAAGCGCCAGCAGCAGCGCCGGCAGGGCCGAGATCATCGCGAAAAGCACGACAATACGGATGTGCACCCGCGCACCGGGCAGGCGCGTGCGCCACGCGCGCCAGAGCCCATAGGCCTGCGCCCCGATCACCGCCAGCATGGCGATGATCACCACCACATTGACCATCAGCACGAGCAGGACGACGTCATTGCGCGGGGCGATCGGCGTCAGGCCCGTGAGAATGAGATAGGTCGAAAGGCCCGAGACGAGCGAGAGCACGACAATCGCCAGGCCGAGCCAGAAGGCGCGGGGGCTCGACCCCGGCAGGCCCGACTCGGGCACGCCGGATAGAATCGAGCGGCGGTTGGTTGTGTCCTGCGTGCCCATGCTCTTTTTCTGTTTCCAGCCGGCGCCGCAGACCGCCCCAGGGGCATGTGTCCCGCCAGGCGCGGCGGTGCGGCAACGGCCTTCGGAGCTATCCTCCGCGGTCGCCGGGCATCACCGACGATCCATGTTTCTCGTCCAGCCTCAAGGACTTGGTTCAGGATCGCGCGGCTCGACAGCGGCTCCCGCCGCCGCCGCAATCACCGCCCAGTACCTTAGATCCTCTGTGGCGCCAGCCAATATGACACAAACTGTGTCTTTCTGGCGACAAGTCCTGTCACACCTTTATGTGACCGGGTCGCGCGACGTTCTTGTGGATAGACCGACGGCGCACCGTGCCCGTGAGCAGGCTCGAAATCCGCGGGTGGACGCCGCCGTCAGCCTTGCGGGCCTTTGAAGACCTGGATGTCGAGGCTCTGGATCTTCTCGCGGAGCGTATTCCGATTGAGACCGAGCAGTTCGGCGGCCCGGATCTGGTTGCCGCGCGTGGCGGCAAGCGCCGCCGTGATCAGCGGCATTTCCACCTGACGCAGGATGCGCCGGTAGAGGCCTGGCGGCGGCAGGTCCTTGCCGAAGCCCGCGAAGTGCCGACCGAGATAGCCTTCGACAAGCTCGGAGAGACCGCGCGAGCTATCCGATGTCGCGTCCGGCTCGTGCGCAGCCGGCGCCAGCTCGGCAAGCTCGCCGTCGACGATCTCGGCGCTGATCGTGTCCTGCGAGTAGAGCGCGGCAAGGCGCCGGACGAGATTTTCCAGCTCGCGCACGTTGCCCGGCCACGCGTGCTTGCGCAGACGGTCGAGTGCCCCCGGCGCGAGTGTCTTCTGGCCGAGCCCTTCGCGGGCAGCAATACGCAGGAAGTGACGGGCGAGATCGCCGATATCCTCGGCGCGCTCGCGCAATGGCGGCAGACGGACCGGCACCACGTTGAGGCGGTAGTAGAGATCCTCGCGGAAAGCCCCCTGCTGGATCTGCTGGCGAAGATCGCGATGCGTCGCGGCGATGATGCGCACGTTGGTCTTGATCGGCGTACGACCGCCGACCGTCGTGTACTCGCCCTCCTGCAGCACGCGCAGGAGCCGCGTCTGCGCCTCGAGCGGCATGTCGCCGATCTCGTCGAGGAAGAGCGTGCCACCCTCTGCCTGCTCGAAGCGGCCCTGCGTGCGCACCTGCGCGCCGGTAAACGCGCCCTTCTCGTGACCGAACAGCTCGCTCTCGATGAGCTCGCGCGGGATCGCCGCCATGTTGATCGCCACGAACGGTCCTGAGCGGCGTTTGGAGAAGTCGTGGAGCACGCGTGCGACGAGCTCCTTGCCGGTGCCGGACTCGCCCGTGATCATCACCGTGAGGTCCGTCTGCGTGAGGCGGGCAATGACGCGGTAGATCTCCTGCATGGCCGCCGAACGGCCGATGAGCGGCAGCTCCTCGTTGTCGCCGTCGTTGCTGCGCTCACGCTTGCGGCCGGGCTCGGAGAGCGCACGGCCGACCACGCCGACGAGCTCGGAGAGGTCGAACGGCTTCGGCAGATACTCGTAGGCGCCTTTCTCCGCAGCCGCGATGGCCGTCATCAGCGTATTCTGTGCGCTCATGACGATGACCGGGAGCTCCGGCCGCGCTTTCTTGATGCGCGGGATGAGGTCGAAGGCGTTCTCGTCCGGCATGATCACGTCGGTGATGACGACGTCGCCCTCACCTTGCGAGACCCAGCGCCAGAGCGTCGCGGCATTGCCGGTCGCGCGTGGCGAGTAGCCGGCCCGCGCCAGCGCCTGGTTGAGTACGGTGCGAATGGCCGCATCGTCATCGGCTATGAGGATCGTTCCACGTGCCATCATGGGCCTCTCTTGGTCAAATCGCCGGCGCGCTCCTGCATGGGCAGAAGCACGCGGAAGACAGTTTTGCGGGGCTCGCTGTCGCACTCGATGATACCGCCGTGATCGCCGACGATCTTGGCGACGAGCGCGAGACCGAGCCCAGTACCGGTTCGCTTGGTGGTGACGAAGGGATCGAAAAGGTGCGAGCGCACGGCTTCGGCAATGCCCGGGCCGTTGTCCTCGATCTCGATCATGAGCGGGAGCGCGACGCGGGCACGCGAGCCTGGAACCGAAAGGCGCACGCCCGGCCTGAAGGCGGTCGTGAGTATGATGCGACCACCGTCGCGAGTATCGCCAAGCGCCTCGGCAGCGTTCTTCACGAGATTGAGGAAGGCCTGCACGAGCTTGTCGCGATTTCCGGGAACCGGCGGCAGGGAAGGATCGTACTGCTCCTGGATGCGAATGCCGCGGGCAAAGCCGCTCTCGGCAATGCGCTTCACATGATCGAGAACGTCGTGGATGTTGACGGGCTCGGTCGCCAGCGGACGCTCGTCGCCGAAGACCTCCATGCGGTCGACGAGATTGCGAATGCGATCCGTCTCCGCGCAGATGAGCCGTGCAAGCGCGCGATCCTCATCGGAAAGCGAAGGCTCGAGAAGCTGCGCGGCACCTCTGATTCCGGAAAGCGGATTCTTGATCTCGTGCGCGAGCACGGCTGCGAGGCCCGAGACCGAGCGTGCAGCGGCGCGATGCGTGAGCTGACGCTCGATCATCTGCGCCATGGACCGCTGCTGCAGCATGAGCAGTACGAGATCCGGCGCGTCGGGCAGCGGCCCGCCATAGATATCCACGAGGCGCGGCGCCTGGATCTTCGGCGTCGAGATGAGGACGCCGTATTCATTGACCGTCGAGCCGGTACGGGCGACCTGGCGCGCGAGCGCGATCAATGGGCAGTCGTCGCTGACGATCGCGCCGATCTGCTGGCGCTTCAGAACGGCCTGGCTCGATTGGAAGAACGTCTCGGCAGCAACGTTGGCGTAGATGACGCGCTCGTCGGCGGCGAGCACGAGGATCGGATGGGGGAGCGCGCCGACCAGCACGTCGTGCTCGATGTGGCGCCGCGTCGTAACGGGCGGCACCGGCGCGGGGCGCTCGGGAGTACGGTCGGTGCTCATGCCGCCGCTCCTTCAAAATGCGGAGCCGACGCATAGAAGCGCGCCAGCCCCGCGAGCAGTCGTGCGGGATCGGTCTCCGTGCACAAACGCTGGCGGTTGGCCTTCACGACTGCAGGCGAAACCCCACTCGTCTCCAGGTACCAACCGACGTGCTTGCGCGCGTTGCGCAAGCCGAGGAACGAGCCGTAGTGGCTCATCATCGCCTCGATATGGGCGAGCGCGACTTCGCATTGCTTCTCGAGCGACGGCGAGCCGGGATCGATGTCGGTTTCGAGATACGCAGCGACGCGCGCCGGCAGCCAGGGCGCCCCATACGCACCGCGCCCGATCATGACGCCGTCAGCGCCGGATGCATCGAGGGCTGCACGCGCATCCTCCGGCGAAGAGATGTCGCCGTTGACGATGACGGGAATGGAGACGGCTTCCTTGACCCGGCGCACGAAGCGCCAATCCGCCCTATCCTTGAAGAACTGGCAGCGTGTGCGCCCATGCACGGTCACGAGTGCGATGCCCGACGCTTCGGCGCGCCTGGCGAGCTCGGGGGCGTTGAGGTGCGCATGATCCCATCCCATGCGCATCTTCAGGGTTACAGGAATGCGGACCGCGGCAATGGTTGCGTCGATCAAACCAATCGCGTGATCGAGATCACGCATCAAGGCACTGCCGGAGAGCTTGCCCGTCACCTCGCGGGCGGGGCATCCCATGTTGATATCGATGATATCGGCGCCAAGCCCTTCGGCAATGCGCGCGCCTTCGGCCATCCAATGGGCCTCGCGGCCGGCAAGCTGCATGACGAAGGGGCGCGCGTGGGCGAACGCCGTACGCCGCAGAACGTCCGGCCGCTCGCGCACCAGCTCTTCGCTGGCTACCATCTCGGATACGACGTAGCCGGCGCCACAGTGTTGCGCTGCCTGCCGGAAGGGCAGATCAGACACGCCCGACATCGGGGCGAGCAGCACTCGGCTCGCAATTTCCGCCCGACCGATCGTCAGGCCGGACGCACGATGTGGCGCCACGGGGGGAGTACCCACCGCCGCCCTGCCCAGCTTGTCGTCCGGTCGCCCGTTCATTGCCTGCCCTGTTTTTGAGCAAGATTACACCTTGCCCAATAATCAATCAAACTAGAGAAGGGCGAAGGCCTTCGCAAGTGCGAAATTGCGCTGCAACCCGCGCCCATTGCATAGGTCCGGCGGCAAGCCTATGACCGTTGGCATTTTAGTGGGGGATTCGATTCGGCTTTGCTGGCGCACGCACAAATCCGGGGACAGGAGCCGTGTCAACCGTAGCCATTGTCGTTGCCGCCGGCCGTGGCAGCCGGGCCGGCACCACGAGCGGCCCCAAGCAATACGCCGACCTTGGCGGCGTTCCAATGCTGACGCGGACGCTCGAGGCGTTTGCCGGGCACCGCGGCATTGACCATGTTTTGACGGTCATCCATCCGCACGACATGCTGCGTTATCAGGCGGCGGCTCAGCGTGTCTCCGGCAAGCTGCTGGCGCCGGTGATCGGGGGCGCCAGCCGGCAGATCTCGGTCCACCACGGGCTCGAGGCCCTTCTCCAGCTCAACCCCAAGCTGGTTCTCATCCACGATGCGGCGCGGCCGTTCGTCTCGCACGCCCTGATCGACCGGGTCATCGACGCGCTGGCCACGTCCGTTGGCGCCCTGCCGGGGCTGCCGCTCGCAGATACGCTGAAGCGCGCCGATGCTGCGGGCAAGGTTGCCGGCACTGTCGATCGGGCGGGCCTCTGGCGTGCCGAGACCCCGCAGGGCTTCCGCTATCCGGAAATCCTCGCGGCCCACCGAGCCGCCGAGGCCTCCGGCCGCAACGAGTTCACTGACGACTCGAGTATCGCCGAATGGCACGGCGTCGCCTGCACACTCGTCGAAGGCGAAGCCCGCAACATCAAGATCACGAGCGCGGAGGACCTTGCCTTGGCCCAGCAGTCGTTCGGCCGCGCCGCGCCCGCCATCACCGATGTGCGCCATGGCACCGGCTTCGATGTCCACCGCTTCGGGTCCGGAGACCGTGTGTGGCTTTGCGGCGTATCCATACCGCACACGCACGCGCTCGAGGGGCATTCCGACGCCGACGTCGGCCTGCACGCGCTCACCGATGCCTTGCTCGGCGCCATCGCTGACGGCGACATCGGCCAGCATTTCCCACCGAGCGACATGCGCTGGAAAGGTGCGCGATCCGAAATCTTTCTCGCTGAGGCGACGCGACGCGTCGCGTCCGCCGGCTACCAGATCGGCAATGTGGACGTGACGATCCTCTGCGAGGCACCGCGGATCGGGCCGCACCGCGATGCCATGCGCACGGAGATTGCGCGCATCCTCCGCATCGATGCCGGCCGCGTCGGCGTCAAGGCGACGACGACGGAGACGCTCGGCTTCACGGGCCGTCGCGAAGGCATTGCAGCCATGGCGAGTGCAACGCTCATCCGGCGCGCCTGAAGTTCTCCACGCGCGCGCCGAAAGCCTCGAAGAGGCCTCACCAGAGCTTGTAGCCGAGGCGCACACCGGCGCTGGTTATGCCGCTGTTGTGCGAGCAGAGGTTCGCATTCGACATATGCGCGATGGTCGCGTAGACGGTCCAGGACTCGTTGAGCGCATATCCGAGCGACGCCGACTCGCGGAAGTTCAGCCGGCAGCCGTAGAGATCGGGAGCGCTACCGTTCAGCGGGCCGTCGTGCCAGGCGCCACCGAAGGTCGCCTCGAAGGAAAGCCTCTCGGTGATCTTCAAATCCCAGCTGAAGCCTGCGTAAACTTGGCTCGTGTCGCCGATCGTGTTGATCGACGTCCCCACATGGACCCGCGGCCTGAACACGAAGTCAGCCACGCTGCTGTCGAAGGTGATGGCCGGGCGCCGGAACAGAAGCTCGAGATTGACGTCCGCGCCGCCCTCGGAGTGACCGGGCTCGACACTATGTGCCATCACACCGAGCCGAACCTCGTCGAGAAGCGGCGTCTGCGCTCGTGCCGGCTGGGCAGCAGCAGACATATAGATGGCGGCCCCCACGGCCAATGTGGCGGCACCGAGCCTGCCGAACCAATGCCTAGCCTGCTCCATCGCGCGAATCCTGCGTCATCGCGGTGTTATCTCTGGCATAACGGAACGCTCTACGCATGACATCGTGAAAGCACCTTCGCAATTCGCGCAATGGCTGTGGCTCGAAGAGCACGGCCAATCCCCGATTGTGCGCAATTTTTTGCTCATCCGGCGCGCGGGCCGGATGCCTCCTCGACTTGGTGCTGCATCGGCAGCTCGATGATGAAGGTCGCCCCGATGCCGGGCTGGCCGTCGGCGTCGATCGAACCACCGTGCCGCTCGACGATCTTGCGCACCGTCGCGAGGCCCACCCCAGTGCCCTCGTACTCGAGCCGCCCGTGCAGGCGTTGGAAGATCGTGAAGATCTGATCCTTGTACTTGTTGTCGAAGCCGATCCCGTTGTCCCTGATCTCGATACGCGCATGCGGGATCCGGCCACCAAGGCGCACGCCGGCGTCGGTCGAGCACGTGATGCTGATCTCGGGCTTCACATTGGGCTTGCGGAATTTGAGCGCATTGGCCAGCACGTTCTGAAGAAGCTGGCGCATCTGTGTTGCATCAGCGTCGACAGCGGGCATTGGCTCCGCCTTGATGACGGCGCCCGACTCCTCGATCCGAATCTGCAGGTCGGACAGCACGCCCGTCAGCACCTCGCCAAGCTCGACACGGGTGAATGGCTTCGCCTTGGTCGTGACGCGCGAGTAGTCGAGCAGGTCGTTGATGAGGCGCCGCATCCGGCCGGCGGCATTCTGCATACGGTCGAGGAACATGCGGCCGTCGTCGGGCAGGTCCTTGCCGTAGCGCGTGACAAGACGATCGCCGAACGCCTCGATCTTGCGCAGCGGCTCCTGCAGATCGTGCGAGGCAACATACGCGAAATCCTGAAGCTCGCGGTTCGACCGCTCGAGCTTGGCCGTGTACTCGCGCATCTGCTCGGCGTGACGCTCGCTCTCCGAAACGTCCATGCACGTGGCGATCGTTCCGCCGTTCGGCATCGGCTCGCTGACGACGGCGATCACACGCCCATCGCGCAGGTGTTGCTTGAAGGTCCGGCGCACCTTCTGATGACGGGTTTCATGGCGCTCGCTCAGAACGCGGCGTGCTTCCTCTTCGGTGTAGTTGCCGACGCTCGCGCTGTGCATCATGACATCGCTCAGGGCGACGCCCGGCTTCACGATCTCCGGCGAGAGACGGTACATCTCGAGATAGCGTCGATTGCAGATAATGAGGTGCTGATCGGGACCGTACATGGCGACGCCCTGCACCATGTTCTGCATCACCGCGTCGAGCTGCATGTGCTGAGCCGCAAACCGGGCATTCAGTTGCTCGCGGTCGGTGATGTCCTCGTGCGTGCTGAGAAGACTGCCGTCCGGCATGGGCAGGCGCAGGACCGCAATGGAACGCCCATCGGCGAGGTGCAGAACCTGCGAAAGCCTCTGCCGGAACGACGCTACGCCGTCGCGCACGAACGCCTCGCCGTCTGTGCCGCCATAGATGCCGGTTGCGACTCGCGCCTCCAGGATCTCCCTCAGCGTGGTCCCCGGCCTGATATGCTCCTGCCCGAGACCATAGATCTCGGCATAGCGGCGATTGGCAAAGACGACGCGCTGCTCGGGATCGAACAGGCAAAGACCCTGCGACATGTTGTCCAGGAGGAGGTCGAGCATCGTATTGCGCGAATGCAGCTCGCGCGTGACGCGGACGAGATCGGCCTCGCGCTGCTTGAGCTGCGTGATATCGGAGCGTGTCTGGACGATCTCGCCGCTCGACGTCCGCATTTCGTTGACGAGATGCCAACGACCATCGAAGAGGCGCACCTCGGTCGGGATGCCAGGATTGCGATGGCGCTTCAGCGCAGCCGTCAGATACGCTTCCGCCGTGCGGCCCTTGAGATCGAAGCCGCCGCGGCGGATCTCTTCGGCAAGGAGCGCCTCATAGGATGCACCGCGCACGATGAGTTCGGAAACGAGCACGCGGCATTCGACATACTTCCGATTGAAGACGACGAGCTTTTCGTCGGCATCGAAGAGCGCGAAACCTTCCGCCATGACGTCGAGCGCGTGGGTCATGCGCTGGCGTGCACTAGCCGCGATCTGTGCAAACTGCACATTCAAATCCGTCACGCTGGCCGTCGGCTCGACCTCGCGAACAGTCTCGACGAGCGTGCCGCTCGGCAGGCAGGCGCGATGAACCTCGACGAGTTTCGCGCTCGCGGCGACATAGCGGAAAGTATCCTCGGCGCCGGGTACGACGCGGTCCATCGCGGCCTTCAGGCGTGTGGCGATCTGTTCATCCGACAGCTCGAGGCGCTCGAGCACGCGCCGGATCAGGTCCTGGAGATGCGCCCCCGGCACCAGTTCCTCGGGTTTGTGCCCGCGCAGGGTGCGATAGGTGTCATTGCAGGCGAGCAGCCGCAATTCCTTGTCAAACATGGCGAGGCCGACGCCCGCGCCGGCCAACAGCGCGCCGGTCGGGTCCGGGGGCACTGTATTCGCGACACGCGCGTCACGGCCGGGCATTTTCGTCTCCGACAGTGCCAACTGGCCCGACTGAGCGCTTGTCATCGCTCTCCCCCTTCGTTCGCCATCCCCACCACGGCCTGAAAAATGGCACACGGGCAATTAAGAACTTCTAAGCGAACCCCACATCGGCGGCTGAAAAGTCCGTGACCGGCGTATTCGTTGATGCGAAGGGACCCAACCGCAAGAAATAGTGTGCGTTTGGGGTGATCCTCTCGCATAACGCCGCATCCGCGGCGGGTTGACCGGGAAGTCGGACTGACTACAGGTTGCCCGGAAATTTCCGGCCCGGGCGCCGGACAGGAGCCGAAGCGCGTGAGCCTGACACCCGATCGCCGACCGCAGTTGAGGCGTCCTCTCGCGAGGGCCCGCCGAGGGCTGCTCGGCCGCTTCTTCGATGACTGGATCTGGCCGCGCTGGCGGACGCTGATCTACGCACTGGTGCTGACGGCTCTGCTGGCCGCCGTCACCGGCCTCTATCCGATGGTGATCAAGTATTCCTTCGATTCCGTGAGCAAGGGTAACCTGGCGCCGCTTCCCTGGATCCTCGTCGCGATCATCGCCGCGACCATGGTCCGCGCCATCCTGCTCTATCTGCACGCCGTGACGGCCAACCGGATCGTGCTGCGGATGACGACAGACATCCAGAAGGCTGCGTTCAAGCACCTCATCGGCGCCGACTATGCCCGCCTCACGCGAGAGACGCCGGGACACCTCGTCTCGCGCCTGACCAACGACATCCAATTCATCCAGCAGGCCGCCCAGTCCGGCCTCATCAATTCAGTGCGCGACGGCCTCTCGATCATCGCCCTTGCCATCGCGATGATCCATCTCGACTGGGTGATGTCGCTGGTCGTGCTTGGCATCTATCCGCTTGCCATTCTGCCGATCATGGCACTCGGCCGGCGACTGCGCCGTGTCGCCAAGCAGACCCAGGCCCAGGTCGGCGACATGACATCGCTGCTGACCGAGAAGCTCTCGGGCGCCCGCCTGATCAAGACCTATCGCCTCGAAAGTTATGCCGCCCAGCGCATGCATGCGAGCTTCGAGCGTATTCTCGCGCTGCGCATGAAGGCGGTGCGCAATCGCGCCCGCCTCGACCCGATGCTCGAAGCCCTCGGCGGCTTCGCCGTTGCCGGCGTGATCGCCTTCGCCGCCTGGCGGATCGGCACGAGCGGGGCGAGCTTCGGTGATTTCATGGGCTTTGTAACCGCCATGCTCATGGCCTCGCAGCCCGTGCGCGCGCTCGGCAACATTTCGACACGCGTGCAAGAGGGCCTCGCGGCTGCCGAGCGCATTTACGAGCTTCTCGATGAGCGGCCGCGCATCGTCGATGCGCCGGGTGCGCTCCCCCTGATCGTCACGCGCGGCACCGTCCACTTCGACAAGGTGAGCTTCAGCTACGAGGACGTCGGCGCGCGCCGGACCCTCAACGATATCGATCTCGTCGTCCCGGGCGGCAGCACGGTCGCCCTTGTCGGCGCCTCGGGCTCAGGCAAGACCACGCTTCTCAATCTGGTGCCACGCCTCTTCGATGTCGATCGCGGCCGCATCCTGATCGACGGTCAGGACATTCGCGGCGTTACTGTGTCGAGCCTGAGGGCCGCGATCGCCATGGTAAGCCAGGATGTGGTCCTTTTCGACGACACGATCCGCGCCAACATCGCGCTCGGCCGCCTCGGCGCCAGCGAAGGCGAGATCGTTGCAGCCGCCCGCGCGGCAGCCGCGCATGATTTCATCATGGACCAGCCGAACGGCTATGAGACCGAGATCGGCGATCGCGGTTTGAAACTTTCGGGCGGCCAGCGTCAGCGGCTCGCGCTCGCACGCGCCATCCTGATGGACGCGCCGTTGCTGCTGCTCGACGAGGCGACGAGCGCGCTCGATTCGGAATCC
>Ga0180218_1001549_pt1 | contig 13564 bp, 10 predicted proteins | sample eDN3rd37CKraftBY_FD_151334 | JGI IMG/M metagenome (GOLD analysis project Ga0180218, IMG submission 151334) | Enriched backyard soil microbial communities from Emeryville, California, USA - eDNA 3rd pass 37_C Kraft BY (version 2) (version 2) | ecosystem: Environmental > Terrestrial > Soil >... | reverse complement strand
TCGGCGCTAGCGGCGGGCGGCGTTTCCACGTATCCAGATCGTGTGGAAAATCAGCGTGCCGGCCGGGCCTCGATGGCCTGCGAACGAGCGCGCCGAGGAAACGACCCCGAGAGACTCCAGAGGCTGCCCAGAGAAGCACAATGAACGAGATGTCGCCGAACCGCGCCCGCACGCTTCCGCCCGAGATCATCGAGCGTTTCGCCGCCATCGTCGGCAAGAACCACGCGCTCACCGACCCCGACGCCCAGCTCCCCTACCTCAAGGAGCTGCGCGACAAGTACGTCGGCCGCTCGGCGCTCGTGCTGCGCCCCGCCAGCACGGACGAGGTCAGCCGCATCATGGCGCTCGCCAACGAGCTGAGCCTCGCCGTGGTCCCGCAGGCGGGCAACACGGGTCTCGTCGGCGGTCAGATCCCCCAGCACGGCGAAATCGTCGTCTCGGTCGCGCGCATGAACAAGGTGCGCCACGTCGATCCGGCAGGCACGAGCATGACGGTCGAAGCCGGCCTGACGCTGCAGGAATGCCAGGACGTCGCGGAGAAAGCCGGGCGGCTCTTTCCGCTCGCGCTGCCCTCGCAGGGAAGCTGCCGCATCGGCGGCAACCTCGGCACGAACGCGGGCGGCGTCGGCGTGCTGGCCTACGGCAATGCGCGCCAGCAGGTGCTGGGGCTCGAGGTCGTGCTGGCGGACGGGCGCGTGTGGAATGGATTGCGCGCGCTCAAGAAGGACAACACCGGCTACGACCTGCGCGATCTCTTCATCGGCTCGGAAGGCACGCTCGGCATCATCACGGCGGCGGTACTGCGCCTTCTGCCGCGTCCGGCCGAGATGGCGACTGCGATGGTCACGCTGCCGTCGATCGACAAGGCCCTGACACTGCTCTCCGAGGCGCAGGCGCGCGCCGGCAGTGCGCTCACAGCGTTCGAGTTCATCCCACGCCTCATGGTCGAGATCGTGCTCAAGCACATCAAGGGCACGCGCGATCCCTTCGCGACGCCCTATCCCTGGTACGTGCTGCTCGAGATCTCGGGGCCGAAGGCCGACGGCATGGCGCAGGCGCAGATGGAGGACATTCTCGTCACCGCGAGCGAGAGCGGCCTCATCCTCGATGCCGCGATCGCACAGTCACCCAATCAGGCGCGCGACCTCTGGCTCATCCGCGAGTCGATCTCGGAGGCGCAGCGCCCCGAGGGCGGCAACATCAAGCACGACATCTCGGTCGCGGTCGCGCGCATTCCGGAGTTCCTGGAGCGGGCCGCGGCGGCGGTCGAGAAGGTCTGTCCGGGCGCGCGTCCGTTGCCGATCGGCCACTTCGGCGACGGCAACATCCACTACAATATCGCCAAGCCCGTCGGCACGGACGACAAGGCGTTCCTCGCGCAGTGGGACGAGGTCATGAGCGCGGTGCACGACGTCGTCATGGCCATGGACGGCTCGATCTCGGCGGAGCACGGCATCGGCTTCATGAAACGGGATGAGCTCCAGCGCCTCAAGGATCCGGTGGAGCTCGACCTCATGCGGCGGATCAAGGATGCGCTCGACCCCAAGGGCCTGCTCAATCCCGGCAAGGTGCTCTCACTGCAAAAGAAATGAGCCGCGAGGGCGCGGCTCAGGAGGCAACAGGGAGGCATCAAAACGGAGTGACGCACCAGTCACTCGCAAATCCAGCGCGCACGGCGCAGGATGCCTGGATAGACGGGCGAGCCATCGCGAAGGTTCCCGGGATCGCCGAATTTTTTGCAGTGTCGGACGCACCTAGCGCGAGAACGGGGTTTACAGGCGTGGCCGCCGAACGATAGACGCTGGTGCGCACGAAAGGTCGGGCGGTTAGCTCAGCGGTAGAGCGCTTCGTTTACACCGAAGATGTCGGGGGTTCGATCCCCTCACCGCCCACCAGGTTTTTTTCCGCTCACGCGCCTCTTTCGCTCACGCCGGTATTCGCTTCGCTCATCGGCTCCGCGGGGGCGGCGCCTGCGCCGGCGCGCGCTTGCGCGCTCAGGAAAGACATGCGCTCACGCCGGTATTCGCTTCGCTCAACTGGCCCCGCAGGGGCGGCGCCTGCGCCGGCGCGCGCTTGCGCGCTCAGGAAAGACATGCGCTCACGCCAGTCTTCGCGAGATCGGCAGCAATCGCGCGCTCGGCATGCCACAGATGGATGTGTAACATCCTTTGTTACACACCTCCCGCCAAGCAAGGGAAGCTCGGAGCTTCAGACCCGCTGGCTCTGATCGAAAAGCGGCACGCCGGGGCGGCGCATGAACACGATCAGGAATGCGCCGGCGAGAATCCCGCCGATGTGCGCCCACCACGCGACGGGCGTCTCATCAGGAATGGCGAGCATCACGAATTGCGTCGCGATCCAGGCGCCGAGCGCCCAGGCCGCGCTGATCCTGAGCGGAATGAAACGGAAGGCCAGCACCCAAACACGCACGCGCGGATGCAGGATCAGATATGCCGAGATCACGCCGGCCACCGCCCCGGAAGCACCGATCAGCGGGACGTCGGAGGCCGGCGTCATGACCGCGTGAGCAAGACCGCCAGCGACACCGCAGAGGAGATAGAAGACGAGGAAGCGCAGGTGCCCCATGGCATCCTCGATATTGTCGCCGAACACCCACAGGAAAAGCATGTTGCCAATGAGGTGAAGCGGGCTTCCATGCAGGAACTGGTAGGTGATGAGCGTCAGCGCCTCGGGCACGGGAATAAAGTCGCCAGGCCCATACGCCGCACGGCCGCCCGCATTGATCAGCTCGGACGGAATTTCAGCAAAACTCGCCGTGTAGGCCTGTCCTGTAAGCTGGAGCAGAAAGACCAGCACGTTCGTCATGATGATCCCGATCGTCACCCACTGCCAGCGGATAACGCGCAACGGATTCTCGTCTCTGAGGGGAACGAACACGCGGCGAAACTCCTCGAATGGAAAATGGGCTCCGCGGGAAGCGTGACACTCGTCACCCCAGCCGCGAACTGAGATGAATTTCAAGTCCGTTGCTTTAGCCGCGGTTCTGGCCGGGCACCCACAGCACGTCGCGATCTCCCAGATCATTGACGAAGCGGCTCGCAACGAACAGGAGGTCGGACAGGCGATTGAGGTAGCGGATGGCCGCCTCGCTCACCGGCTCGTCCGGCTCGGCCGCAAGCTCCACGATCAGGCGCTCGGCACGCCGGCAGACCGTACGGGCGACATGAAGCGCCGCGGCACCGGCCGTACCGCCCGGCAGCACGAACGAGCGGAGCGGCTTCAGCGCCGCATTCATCTCATCGATCTCGTGCTCGAGGCGCTCGACCTGCTGGGGGACGACGCGAAGCGGCTCGTAAGGAAGTGGCTTGCCGCGATCCGGCAGGCAGAGGTCGGCGCCGAGATCGAAGAGATCGTTCTGGATGCGGCCGAGCATCGCATCGACGTCGATCGGGTAATCTTCGCCGGCAATGTGCACCCGCGCCATGCCGACGGCCGCATTCGTCTCGTCGACGGTGCCGTAGGCGGAGACGCGCAGGCTGTCCTTGCGCACGCGCTCGCCGCTCCCGAGCGCGGTCGTCCCCTTGTCGCCCGTGCGGGTATAGATCTTGTTCAGAACGACCATGTCTCCGCGCCCTCCGTCAGCGGGTGAGCAGAAAGAACGCCATCATAACGAGAATGGCGAAGAACTGCAGGCCGACGCGCCAGCGCATGAGCTTCTGGCTCGTATTGGGGCTTGTACCCCGCATCATGTTCCATAAACCCAGGAGCAGCACCGCCAGCACGGCGAAAACGGCCAGCGTCGAAAGATGGAAAAGGGCCGTGCTCATCGGGGAAGGGCTCCATAGGGCGTGCTCGCGCGCCGCCGTTCACGCCATGCCGAACACGTGGGCTGTGCACAAGCGCGCCGGCCAGCGTGACTTTACCGGATATTGTGGCATTGCGTGGCAAAACAATTGCCGCAATCATCATGGCAAGACAATCGACCCTCCTGCGTACTCGGGAGGCCTGCCATTCGAGAGGCCCGCGTTTGGCGCGAGACGAGCGTACTGCACGACCGACAAGGCGCGATGCGACGGGACGGCGCGGCCGGGCCTGCGCGAGCCCGCATGTGCGTGCGTCGGCGTGCTCGGGTGCGGCGGCAGCGGTCATCCTGGCGGCGCTGGTGGTGACGGCGCCGCCGGTATTCGCCCAGCAAGCTTCGGGGCACGCACGCGAAAGCCTCGAGAAGTCCCGCAAGGAGCTCGACCAGACCCGCCAGCGTACGAAGGGCCTCGAAAAGAGCGTCGCCGACATCCAGGCCGAGCGCGAGCGCCTGAGCGACAGCCTGCGTGAGACGGCCCGCATCATCCACGACAGCGAGGCGCGGCTCACCGAGATCGAACGCCAGCAGGCCGCGCTCGCCGAGCAGGAGCGCAAGATCCGCGATCAACTTTCGGAGCGGCACGGCAAGATCACTGTCCTGCTCGCCGCCATGCAGCGCATGGGGCGCAATCCCCCGCCGGTCCTGATCACGCGGCGCGAGGATGCCTTGCAGATGGTACGCAGCGCCATGATCCTGGCGCGCGCCTTTCCTGAGCTTGCCGAGCAGGCGACGATCCTCGCGGGCCGCCTTGCCGAACTCGTGAAGATTATGGAGGCCAGCAAGGCCCAGAGCGAGGTGCTGCGCGCGGAGACGGCCCGTCATGAGGTCGAGCGCACGCGTATTGCCCAGCTCATCGAGAGCCGGCGCCAGTCTCTCGCCGAGTATCAGCCGGCCCTCGACGCGGCGCGCCGGCAGGCAACGGAGACGGCCAAGCGGATCGAGGATCTGACCACGCTGATCGCAAGCCTCGACGCCAAGGCGGGCAGCATTGCGCCGGCGCCCGGCCAGGCCATCCCCCCCCTACTTTCGGCTGAGAAGCCCCCGGCGGCCCGCCCCGACACGCCCCAAGCGCAAGCCCCCGCCAAGAGCGGGCCTGCCATGGCCCAACTCGTGCCCTCCGCGAGCCAGCTTGCGGCGCTGAGCTCGGTCCCCATGCGCCCGGCCCTGCCCTTTGCCCAGACCAAGGGCTCTTTGCCCCTCCCCGCGCAGGGAAAACGCGTGCTGGGCTACGGGGACAAGACGCAATTTGGCACCCAATCCATGGGCGTGGTTCTCGAGACGCGACATTCTGCCCAGGTGCGATCGCCTTGCGATGGCTCAGTTCTATGGGCAGGTCCTTTCCGCACCTGGGGCCAGCTCTTGATCATTAATGCTGAGGACGGCTATCATATTTTGTTGGCGGGACTATCTCAGATCGACGTGCAGGTCGGTCAGTTCGTCCTCGCAGGCGAGCCCGTAGGGCTCATGAGCGCCGCGCCCAAGTCGCAGTCGGCAAAGTCGGAAGGCAATGCTCCAGTACTGTACGTCGAGTTCCGCAAGGACAATCGACCTATCGACCCTGATCCCTGGTGGGCCGCACGCTCTTAGAGGATGCAAGAATGAAGCGCAAAGCTGACTACGCATTCTGGACGTTCGTCACGCTCTCGGCCGTGGCCGGGATGACGACCGTGCTCAACGTCACGCGCACGTACTCCGCCACGTCGGGGAACAGCGAAATCTACAAGCAGCTCGACCTGTTCGGCGACGTGCTCGAGCGCGTGCGCAGCGACTACGTCGAGAAGCCGGACGACACGAAGCTCATCGAGAGCGCCATCAACGGCATGCTGAGCTCGCTCGATCCCCATTCAGCCTTCCTCAACCGCAAGCACTTCAACGATATGCAGGTGCAGACGCGGGGCGAGTTCGGCGGCCTCGGGATCGAGGTGACGATGGAGAACAACGTCGTCAAGGTCGTCGCCCCGATCGACGATACGCCCGCCGCGCGCGCCGGCGTGATGGCCAATGACCTCATCACGCACCTCGATGGCGAGCAGATCGTCGGGCTGACGCTCGAGCAGGCCGTCGAGAAGATGCGCGGCAAGGTCGGCACCGCGATCACGCTCACGATCCAGCGCAAGGGCAACGACGAGCCGATCGATCTCAAGATCGTGCGCGACCGCATCCGGATCAACGCCGTGCGCGCCCGCGCGGAGAAGGATGTCGCCTATATCCGCATCACGACCTTCAACGAGCAGACGCACGCCAACCTCGTCTCCTCGATCGAACGCCTCAAGAAGGAGATCGGCCCGAGTCTGAAGGGTTACATCATCGATCTCCGGAATAATCCGGGCGGCCTCCTCGATCAGGCGATCGCCGTGTCCGACGACTTCCTCGAGCGCGGCGCGATTGTGCTGACCAAGGGCCGCAATCTCGAGGAGACGCAGCGCTCGAATGCGCGTGCCGGCGATCTCACCGACGGCAAGCGGGTGCTGGTGCTCGTCAACGGCGGCTCGGCCTCGGCTTCCGAGATCGTGGCCGGCGCGCTGCAGGATCACCGTCGCGCACTCGTGATCGGCACGCGCTCGTTCGGCAAGGGCTCGGTGCAGACCATCATCCCGCTCGGCCAGAACGGTGCGATCCGCCTGACGACGGCGCGCTACTACACGCCCTCGGGCCGCTCGATCCAGGCTAAGGGCATCGACCCGGATGTGGTCGTCGAGCAGGAGCTGCCGGAAGAGCTGAAGGCGCGGGTCAGCAAGGAGCGTCCGCGTGGTGAAGCGAGCCTGCGCGGCCATCTCAAGGGCGAGGCGGCAAAGGACGGCAAGGAGGAGTCGGGCTCGAACTCCTATGTGCCGCCCGAGGCGGAGAAGGACACACAGCTTCAGTATGCGCTGAAGCTCATGCGCGGCGAGATCCCGGAGCCGCCGCCGCGGCCGGCTGATACCGAGACCTCGAACGAGACGCCGGCGCCGGCCGCCACGAAATAGGCCCGAGCGTTCGGAGCAGGAATGAATGTCAACGCCCAGGCCAACGCCTGGGCGTTGTCGCATGGAGGGATCACGCGCATGAGCCCCAGGCGTCTGCCAACGATCGTGCTCGACAGCGTCACACACCTCACGCCGGCGCATCATGGCGCGATCGTCTACGCGGCTTCGCACGGCGGCGCCTATGCAGCCGCATACGCTGCTGCCAAAGGCGTCGCCGCCATCGTCCTCAATGATGCCGGCATCGGCCGCGAGCGCGCGGGCGTCGCCGGCCTTGATCTGCTGGCGGAACTCGGCGTGCCGGGCGCGGCTATTGCGCACACCAGTGCTCGAATCGGCGATGGCGGCGACGGCGTCGCGCGAGGCATTCTCTCGACGGTGAACACGTCGGCCACGTCCCTCGGCCTTGCGATCGGCATGAGCTGCCGCGACGCCCTGGAGCACTTGGCGGCAGCGTCACTGGCACCCGCACCGAAGCCGCCGCCTGCCGACGAGGCGCGCCACGAGATCAAGTCCGACGTCCATGATCAAGCGAAGGTGATCGTGATGGATTCGGCGAGCCTCGTGACGCCGGCCGATGCCGGCGCCGTCGTCGTGACGGCCTCGCACGGCGGCCTGCTCGGCGGCAAACCGGAGACCGCAATCAAGGTCCCGGTCTTCTCGGCCGTCTACAACGATGCCGACCGGGGGGTCGACGACGCGGGCGTCTGCCGCCTGCCGGCGCTCGATGCCCGGGGGATCGCAGGCGCCTGCGTCTCCGCGTTCTCAGCCCGCATCGGCGATGGCCTTTCGACCTACCGCGATGGCTACATCAGCGCGCTCAACGCGACGGCGCTACGTCATGGCGGAAGGATCGGGCAGTCGGCAGCCGAGTTCTGCGACCTCATGCTGGCGGCCGCAGCGCGCAGGACGGGCTAGCTGCTTTGCGCCACAGTACGCGCAGCAGTCGACAAGGCGCGCCCGTGTCTGCAATCTTTCAGTCCCCCACACGTTTCGTGAAAGGCATTCCATGAGCACCCCCACGCCCAACTCGACACGCCGCATGACCGGAGGGCAGGCGCTCGCCGAGATGCTCAAGCTGTCGGGCATCGGCCCGATGTTCGGCATGGGCGGCTTCCAGCTCCTGCCCTTCTACGAGGCCTGCCGCGCACTCGGGCTCCAGCACGCGCTCATCAACGACGAGCGCGCGGGGGCCTTCGCGGCCGATGCCTATGCGAAGGTCACGAACCGCCCGGGTGTGTGCGACGGCACACTCGGCCCCGGCGCGACGAATCTCGTCACGGGGATCATCGAGAGCTTGAACGCGGGCCTGCCGATGATCGTCATCACGGGTGACGCAAACCGCGAGCACGCGACGAAGAACATGACGCAGGAGGCGCGCCAGATCGAGATCCTGCGCCCAGCGGTCAAAGAGGTCATCCGCGTCGAAGTGATCAAGCGATTGCCGGAGCATGTACGTCGCGCCTTCGCCGTGGCGACGAGCGGGCGGCCGGGGCCGGTACTCATCAACGTCCCGGAGGATGTCGCCCACGCCGAGCATGACTTCGACGCTAGCGACTTCTGGGTGGATGAAACGACGCTGAAAGCGCAGGCCCGGCGCACGCGGCCGGATGGCGCCGAGGTAGAGAAAGCGGCAGCCCTACTTGCGCGCGCCGAGCGGCCGCTGATCCTCGCCGGCGGTGGCGTGCATATATCGGAGGCCTACGCGGCGCTGCAGAGCTTCTCGGAAGCCTACGGCATTCCCGTCGCGCACACGATGTCGGGCAAGGGCGCGATCGCGTGCTCGCATCCGAACTCGGCGGGGCTTTTCGGCCGCTATGATCGCATTGCCAACGAGCTGATCGCCGCGTCCGACTGCCTGCTCGTCGTCGGTTGCAAGCTTGGCGAGATCGCGACCAAGCGCTTCGCGCTCATCCCGCCGGGCAAGCCGATCATCCACGTGGAGATCAATCCCGAAGAGATCGGGCGTACGACGCGCACATCCGTCGCGCTCGCGGGCGACGCGCGCCTGACGCTGCTCGATCTTGCCGCCGCGCTCGGCGCGGGAACAGCAGCCGCGGCGCGGCGCGCAGCCTATCTCGCCGAGTTGCCGAAGCGCATGGCCGAGTGGCGGCGCGGTGCTGCCGACCGCCTCGAGTCGAAAGAAGTGCCGATCAACGTCGGCCGTCTCATGCACGAGATCAACGGCATCATGCCAGCCGACGGCATTCTCGTCGCCGACGGCGGCTTCGCCGGTCACTGGGGCGGGCTGATGTTCGACACCAAGGCGGCAGGTCGTCACTTCCTGCCCGACCGCGGCTTCGCCTCGATCGGCTATGGCGTGCCAGGCGGCATCGGCGCGCAGATCGGCGCAGGTCCCAAACGCCGTGTCATTGCGCTCACGGGCGACGGTGGCTTCAACATGAGCCTCGGGGAACTGGAAACGGCGCGGCGCCTCGGCGCGAGCTTCGTCGCGATCGTGTTCAACAATGCGGCCTCGGGCTACGTGAAGGCCTTGCAGCACGCTGTCTACGGCCCGGGCAATTACCAATCCTCGGATCTCGTGGAGATGGACTATGCCGCGATCGCGCGCGGCTTCGGCTGTCACAGCATCCGCGTCACCGATCCCGACAAGCTTTCATCCGCGATCCGTGAGGGCCTGGAGAACACGTCGACGCCGACCGTGCTCGACTGCATCGTCACGCGTGATCCGTCACGGATGCTGCCCGCCGCCGACAATCGCACGCTCAAGGTGCAGAAGGGCGACCGGCCGGTGTGATGGCGCGGAACGCCTATGCCAGCCGCCCAGCGGCGTGGGCGAGGAAGAGGTACACGCGGCCGCCATCCGACACGACGTAGGACTGCGTGAGCCGGCCGCTCGTGTCCTGCTGATCGGCCTCGCGCAGCACATGCTCGAAGTCGAGGAGATAGCGGTCGACCGTCGACTTGAACGGCCCCTCGGAACGATAGCGGCGCTGCACGTCGTCAAAGATCGCGCGGCCTTCGTTCGAGTAGATGCTGCGCACCATGATGCCGCGCTGCCCCGTGCGGAAGCGTGACCAGATCGCAGCCGCGGTCGTCGCGTCGAGCGAGCGGGCGATACCCGGCACATTGATGCCCGGATCGGGGGGCGCTGACTGGGCGGCGGCCGCGCTCGCACGCTCCTGCTCCTCCTCGGAAGCGCGCGCGAGCAGGTCGCCGAGCTTCCAGCCCTCGCGCCCCGCGCCTGCCGCGCCACGCGCCTGCGCCTCGGCGGCTGCGGAAGGCCGCGCCGACTGATGATGAGCATGGCCGGCCGCCGCATGGTGCGCGCCGCCTTGGTGGCCGGACGGCGGCGGGAGCTGTGCCGGCGGCGAGACGTCTCGCCGTCCGCTCTCCCGAATGGTCAGGCTCGAGAGCTGCTGGAGCGCGCGGAGCTGCTCCTGCAGCATCCGCTTCATGCCTTCCGTGCTGGCACGCGTCGTATCGGGCAGGCGCTCGAGCTGGTCGCGCAGGCGGCTCTGCTCGGCCTCGAGCTCCGAAAGCGCGGTGCGGGCACGCACGCGCATCTCTTCCGAGGTCGCGCTGAAGCGGCTCGACAACGTGCCGATGTGCTCGTTCACTTCGCGCGAGACGCTCGAGAACTTTGCGCGCAGCTCGTCGAGCGCACGGTCGGTCTCGCTGCCGGCCGAGGTCCGGAGACGGTCCATCTCGGTAAGCGCGAGGCGCGCCTGCTCCTTGGCGCCGCGCGTGAGCTGTTCGCCGACGAGTTTCGCCCGTGTCTCCGCTTCCGCGAACGAACCCTCGAGCTGCGTCGAGTACCCGCGCATGACGCGATCGATGTCGCCCGTCTTGCCGGCGAGCGTCTCGAGCGTTTGCGACAGATCTTCCTGGCGCGCCTGAAGGGTGCGATCGATCCGCGTGTTGGCGGACTCGAGCGCCTGCGCAGCCGTCATGATCACCTTGCCCTGGGCCTCGAAGCGGCCGGTGACGCTGTTGATCTGGCTGAGCAGGCCCTCCGACACGTGCTTCAGCATGTCGGCCTGGTTGGCGAGGCCCTCGATCGCGGCCATGGACTGGCGCGTCACGGCCTCGCTCGCCCGGCGCACGGCTTGCACGCCTTCCAGCACCTGGCCGTCGAACGCCTCAGCCTGGCTGCCGAGCACATTGCCAATCTGCGCCGCATGGCCTTCGAGCGCTTCCGTGAGCGCGAGCGCCTTGTCGGCAACGGCGCCGTCGATGGCGAGTGTCGAGCGCAGGATGCTCTCGTCGAAGAGCTTGAGGCGATCGGCAAAGGCCTCGTCCAGCACTTTCGTGCGCTCGATGAGCTGGCGATCGATCGCCTCCTGGCGGCTCGCCATCGTCGCTTCGAGCGCGCCGGCGAACTGCTCGAACACGGACTGCAGGTTCTCCGTTCGGACGGCAATGCCCTCGTCGATCTTCTGGGCACGCTCGTCGAACGTGATCGTAAGCCGCTCGGCGTGGCCGTCGAGGGCGGTTTCGATGCGCTTCGAGCTGTCCGCCATCTCGACGGACATCTTCTCGAAGGAAAGGCGCAGGTTCTCGGTGCGCTGCTCGAGCGCGACGGCGAGCGTCGTCGTGAAGTCCTCGAAGACGTGCTCGATCTTGGCGGTCTGGCTGCCGAGCTTGTTCGAGACGTTCTCGGCGGTGGAGGCGAGGGAGGTCTCGAGCGCGACGAGGTTCTGTCCCGCGCCCTCGATGAAGCCCGCGAGCTTCTGCTGCTGCTGGCCGAGTTTGTCGACGAGCGAGGGGATCTCGGTACCGATCTCCTTCAGCGCGCGATTGACCCGCTCGCTCGTCTGCAGGAGCGCCGTGCGCTCGCCGGAAAGCTCACCAAGCAGACCGCGGATGCGATGCTCGTTCTCACTGTAGGCACGCTCGAGCGCGGCAACCTCGCTGTGAACGAGCGCTTCGAGCTCGCCAGCGCGGCCGAGCGCGCGCGAGACCGCCTCGTTCATGAACGAGACCTGCCGGCGCACGGCCTGGCCAACCGAGGCGATCTGTTGCTCGGCCATGCGGTCCGGCTCGGCGAGCCGGATCGCTACCTCGGTCATAGCCGAGGACATGAGGCGCAGCTCCTGCGCACGCCAGATCAGCAGCGCCAGGAACCAGAAGAGCGCGATCGGGATCAGGATCGTCGCAGCAAGCGTGATCGCTGTCGGCCGCGACAGCATTTCCATGAAGGTCGGCGCGCGCGCGAGCTCCGGCGCCAGCATCGCCCAGCCCAGCAGGAGGCCGAGCACGGCCCATACGCCGCTCGCGATGGCCGCAATCGACATCGGCCGCTGCGAGGGCTTCTGCTGGAGGGCATAGATCAGGCCACCGATCGACGGTACATCATCGTTCGCGGCAATGGTCGTGCGCGAGGGGCCGGCTGCGCGCCGACGCGGGTTGCGCCCGGAGCCGGCGCCGCTGCGGCCGCTCTCACCCGCGGGCTCTGCCGCGGGGGCGGCGGGTGCCGCTGGCGGGGCCGTCGGATGTCCATCCGCCTTGGCCTTCGGATCGGGATCGGCCTTGGCGACACCGGGCAATTTGGGCGGCGGTTTCGGCGGGCCCCCGCTCACGATCTTGGGAAGTGCCGGCTTCGCGGCTGCGGCCGATGCCGGCGCAGACGATGCTGGAACTTTCGGCACAGGTCCCGGTACGATCCGCGCCTGCGCAGGCTGAGCGTCTGACGCGGGTGTAGGCGACGCGGTCGGGCTTGCCTCGGGCTTGGCCTTGGCCGCCGCTGAAGCTGCGCCAGCGGTCGCTGGAGAGGCGCCGCCCGCCGTGGCGATCTTCGGCAGAGGCGGCGGCGCTACGCGGGCTGCTGCGGCAGCACCGGATGTGCCCGTCCCCTCGGCGCGCAAATGCGGCGGCTGATCGGCAGCAGTCGGCGGTTTGTCCTGATCAGGACCCTGACTCATCAGCCTGTAACGCTGCGGCAACAGTTGCCCGTTCGCCGCAGCCCCCCTCCAAAGAAGTAATTACCCGTATTTATCTTATTGCCGGCCGGACTCCCAGCGCGAATCGCGTTCTTCCACTCGATTCGACCAGAATTCGGCGTGGTCCCCACAGAGCGCGTGCCCGGCCCGCTCCCCGATTCGCCCGGCAACTCCCGCTGCACGGAACGTCGCAGTTCAATGGGGCTGCTTTGCGGCGCAACGGCCGACATCGCGGCCAGTCCACGGCATTTGCCACACATTTGCGCCGCGATGCTTACGGTCGCTTAGGTCCTTTCGTCCATACTTCGTTCACATCCAGGGCTTGGGGGCCACGCTCCGAGACGGAGAGGCCGATGACGGTACAGATGCTCGAGGGGCAGCAGCGCGGTGGACCCGGTTCGCCGCGTCTCAGCGCGTGCGAGCGCCGGCTCGACACGCCGATCGATTGGGCGCACCTGTCGCGCTACACCATGAACGACAAGGCGCTCGCCCAGGAAGTGCTGGGCCTCTTCGCCATGGAGGCGCCGCGCTATCTCGCACAGCTACAATCCGCGGCGAGCCACAAGGCCTGGATCGCCGCCGCGCACACCCTCAAGGGGTCGGCGCGTGCCGTGGGCGCCTGGGCCATTGCGGAGTGCGCGCTGGCCGCAGAGGCGGTCGAACTCAGTGCCGAGCGCGAGCACGCCCGGGGGCCGGACTCGGCCCATGTTCGTGCCACGCATAGCGCCGATCAGGCCCTGGAACGCCTCAGCGAGGCCGTGCAGCGCACGCTGGCCTATATCGAGCATATCAGGTCGCCGGAGGCTGCCGGCCGCACCGCGCGCGTACGCTGAGCGTTCGGCCCGCGCGCTCGCCGCAGCCTCCACCCGCGCCAC
>Ga0180218_1001548_pt1 | contig 13573 bp, 12 predicted proteins | sample eDN3rd37CKraftBY_FD_151334 | JGI IMG/M metagenome (GOLD analysis project Ga0180218, IMG submission 151334) | Enriched backyard soil microbial communities from Emeryville, California, USA - eDNA 3rd pass 37_C Kraft BY (version 2) (version 2) | ecosystem: Environmental > Terrestrial > Soil >... | reverse complement strand
CGCCACCGCGCGTTCCGTGAGCTCGGGCGCCGCCATCTCCGGCTGCAGATCATAGGTTGCCACCTTGGGCGACGGCACGAGAATACGATCCTCGCCCGGATAGACCTCCTCCCGTCCGCCATTGAGGAAGTACGTGACGTGCGGGAACTTCTCCGTCTCCGCCATGCGAAGCTGCTTCAAACCGGCGTTCGCGACAACTTCGCCAAGACCCAGCGCGAGGTTCTGCGCATTGAAGATCGTCCCCATGCGCGTGGACAACTTATCGCTGTAGGTCGTCATGCCAACGGCGACCGAGATGCGCGGCATGGCGCCACGATCGAAGCCATCGAATGACGGCTCGAGCAGCGCGTCGAGAATCTGGCGCACGCGGTCGGCACGGAAGTTGAAGCAAAGAAGTCCATCGCCATCGCGCATCCCCGCGTAGTCGCCGATCACAGCCGCGGGAATGAATTCATCGGTCTTGCCCGACGTGTAGGCAGCAGCGATCGCCGATTGCGCATCCGGGTAGTGCGGGGCCTTTCCGCGGACCATGGCGTCGAACGCCGTGCGGACGCGCTCCCAGCGCTTGTCGCGATCCATGACATAATAGCGGCCGCAAACAGTGCCGATGCGCGCCTTGGCCGGCAGCGCCTGCTCGAAGGCCCGGACCTGCTCTGCGGCTGCTCCCGGCGGCGTATCGCGGCCATCCGTGAAGACGTGACAGACTACGGGAATCCCGCGTTGCGTGACGATACGCGCGAGCGCGACGGCGTGATCGAGATGAGAATGGACACCGCCATCCGACACGAGACCGAGCAGATGGCACGTGCCACCCGTCTTCGTGAGTTCTTGAAGCAAGCCCGTCTCATCGAGCAGCTTCTCGATACTGCCATCGGCGATGGCCGCATTGATGCGCGGCAAATCCTGAAGCACGACGCGCCCGGCGCCGATATTGAGATGACCGACCTCCGAGTTGCCCATCTGCCCTTCCGGCAGACCGACATCCAAGCCGGAGGTGCGCAGAAAGGCGGTCGGCTGGCTGCTCCAGAGGCGATCGAAGTTGGGCGTGCGCGCGAGGCGGACGGCATTGTCCTTCTCCTCCTCCCGCCAGCCCCAGCCGTCCAGAATGACGAGCATCGTCGTGGGGCGCCTGCTCATTTCAATTCTCCTCCGCCACCCCACCGAACATGAGGCTTGTTTGACCGCCCATCCAAGTCATGTAAGACCGCCTGACGAGAAATTCACGGCCTTGTTCCGCACAATACGCTTGCTCCCCGCGAGGAGGTCCCGCCCTTGCCAACCACCGCACTATCGCCCACGGCTACCGGCGCCACGCATCGCATTGCCAATTTTGTCGCAACTTCGCAATGGGCGGATGTGCCCACCCGCGTGCGACACGAAGCCAAGCGGTCAATCCTTAATTTCTTCGGCACCGCGCTCGGGGGCAGCCGGGATCCGGCGACCGAGGCCGCCACGACCGTGCTCTCGCGATTTGACGCCAAGCCGGAGGCCAGCCTCGTCGGACGCGCCGAAAGAGTTGGCACGCTCGACGCCGCCTTCCTCAATGCCGTCAGCGGCAACGTCTTCGACTTCGACGACACACACTATCGCACGATCATCCATCCGACCGCGCCCGTCAGCCCGGCACTATTCGCGCTGGCGGAGCGGCAACCGCTCGCGGGCGCCGACTTGCTCCATGCCTTCGTCCTCGGCGTCGAGATCGAATGCCGTATCGGCAATGCCGTTTCACCCGGACATTATAGCCGCGGCTGGCACATAACCTCGACCTGCGGCCCCTTCGGCTCGGCAGCCGCGACGGCCAAGGTCCTGGGGCTCGACGTCGAACGGACCGTCTGGGCCATGGGCAACGCTGCGGCGCAATCGGCGGGTCTCATAGAAAACCTGGGCACGATGGCAAAGAGCATCAGTGTCGGCAATGCCGCCCGCGGCGGGATGCTCGCAGCCTTCCTGGCCGAGGCGGGAGTCGCGGGACCGGCAGAGCCCATCAGCGGCCCGCGCGGCTTCACGAGCGTCATGGCGGACGGCGCGAGTGTCGCCGAGCTGACCAAGGGGCTCGGCGAGACCTGGGAGATTCTCGACAACGCCTACAAGCCCTATCCGTGCGGCGTGGTGCTCAATCCGGTCATCGATGCCTGCTTAGAGCTGCGCGGCCGCCCCGGCTTTGCGCCTGATCAAGTCTCGCGCGCCATCGTCGAGGGACATCCGCTGCTTCGCCAGCGTGCGGACCGGCCCGGCGTGACGACCGGCAGGGAGGCGCAGGTCAGTGCCCAGCACACGGTTGCCGTCGTGCTTCTTCGCGGTGCTGCGGGCGTCCGGGAATACAGCGATGCAGCCGTCAATGCACCCGAGGTTCGCGCCTTCGCCGAGCGCGTCGAAGTGGCAGAAAACCCGTCCATCCCAGTAGGCGCCGCTCAAGTCCGCCTGGAGCTTGCCTCCGGAGGCCAACGCGTCACGCGCATCGACGACGCGCGGGGCAGCCCCACCAAACCGCTGACCGATAGCGAGATCGAAGCCAAGGTCCGGGACCTCGCCGCTTTCGGCTGCCCCGCCCTCGACGTCGAGCCGCTGATCGCGGCCGTCTGGGCATTGGACCAGGCCGCCAACGCCGGTGCCGTCATGGCGCTGACCCAGCCTCGCTGAGCCCGGTTCAAGGTAAAGCGGTATCAAGTGGCGCGGGCGCGCGTTCGCCCGCTGTTTGCAATTGACAGCCCTGCCCAATTGGGGCGCATTAGCCTCGTGACGGTGGCGCCACGTGCAGCGATGCATGTGAGCCTCTGGGAACACGGTGAGATGCAACGGCTCGCGTGGAAGCCGGCGCATCGATCCCGTGGCTGCGCCCGCAACTGTAGGCGGCGAGTTGCCTCCAAAGATGTCACTGATCGTCGGCCTCGACGATCGGGAAGGCTGGAGAGCAACGCCTGAGCCGCGAGCCAGGAGACCGACCGGCACAAGTCGCCCATCCCCCGTGCGGGCCGCTCGGTGGAACGGTTACCCGTAGTGGCGACTGATGTGCAACCGATGGGGAGCTACGTCAGAAATGCCCGGGGTCTTCGTCACACTTTGACAATCTGAGACGAGCGCGCGCTCGCGGACCCTGCGCACGGGATGTGATTGCTGTGGCAGTCTCCCGCGCAGCTCCGTATCGGCAGCGCGTGCACTCGCACCCGTATGACCAGTCGAATTCGACCAGAGACGAGGAGGAGCACAGATTTCGGACGGCGCGAACTGCGAGTCAGCGGCGGCTCCCGACCCGTTGCCTTTGTCCCTGGCGACAGCCCCGGAGGCTGATCGCAGCGCTGTTCGCGCGCTCGCGATCACCACGAGCTCGGTGGTCTCGCTCCTGCTGCACGGCAGCGTGCTCGCGGCGGTCCTCCTGCTGAGCGAGCCCACGCCCGGTGCGAGCAACGTGCCGACCGAAGCCATCTCCATCGAGATCGTCCCGAGCGACGTGCTCGAATCCGCCCGCGCGTCACCGTCGCCGGAGGGAGCGGCCGCCGCCAGCTCCGTCCAGTCCGATCCCGGCGCCTTGGAGGATGTCGCTGCGGCCTCTCCGGCGCAGCCGGAGACCGTCGAGCCGCTCGAGGAGCCCAAGCGCGCCGAAGATCCAATGACGGACGTGCCGGACACCCCATCACAGAGTGACGCCCCGGAGGCCGCGGACGAAGCGCCGGCCGAGCCGGCAATCGAGCAGGCCACCGTCACCGAAGAGATCGAAGCGGCAACGCCGCCCGCCGCAGCGCCACCGAAACCCGTCGCGAAGACCGAGCGCACAACGCCGCCCCCGCCGCAAAAAGCCAGAAAGACGCCGTCGAGGAAAGGTGGTGCGCCCTCCCGTGCCGCAAGGGGATCCGCCCCCTCCAGCGCACGCGTCTCCGCCAGTCGGGGTGCCGTCATCAACTATGCCGCTGTCGTACGCGCTCGTGTCGCCTCGCGCCGGCCATCGGGTCCCGGGAAACGCGGCACGGTGGTAGTCACTTTCGGCGTGTCGCGTTCGGGAGGACTGGCCTTCGCCAGCATTTCCCGCTCATCGGGCGATGCGGGGCTCGATCGCACCGTGCTCTCCGCCGTCCGCAGCGCCGCGCCGTTCCCGGCCCCGCCATCGGGCGCATCACCGGGTCAGCTCCGGTTCACCATGCCGTTCTATTTCCAGTAGGAGGCAGCGCGTGACGGACGACTGGCTCATGGCGCCGTGCCCGCCGCCTTCCGAGGCGCACGCCGAAGCTGCCGAGGCCCGCCAGAACGCCCTGACAAAACCGAAGGGCGCGCTCGGTGTGCTCGAGCGCCTCGCCATTCAGATCGCAGCCCTCCAGCGCACCGGTCGGCCACGCGCCGACAACGTGCGGATCGTCCTGTTCGCTGGCGACCACGGCATCACCGCGCAAGGCGTGTCGGCCTATCCTTCGGCTGTTACCGTCCAAATGCTCGACAACTTTGCGCGTGGTGGCGCCGCTATCTCCGTGCTCGCGCGCGAGCTCGGCACACCGCTCGAGGTCATCGATGCCGGAACGCTGGCCGCAAGCGCGATCGAAGGCGTCACGACGGACAAACCATGTTACGGCACACGGGATTTCTCGCGCGTGCCCGCCATGACCATGGGCGAGGCGCAGCACGCACTCGCCGCCGGCCGTCGCGCCGCACTGCGGGCAGCGGAGCATCGTGCCGATCTGCTCATCCTCGGCGAGATGGGTATCGGTAACACGACCTCGGCAGCCGCAATCGCCGCCGCACTGCTGGACAGATCGCCGGCCGATCTCGTCGGCGCCGGAACCGGCCTCGATTCCGAAGGCATTCGGCACAAGGCCGCGATTATTACAGGCGCATTGGAGTTGCACGGCCTGAAGCAACCGGGCACCGATCCTCTCGAAGTGCTGACCCATGTCGGCGGGCTCGAGATCGCAGCACTCACGGGGGCCATCACTGGCGCTGCTCAGCGCGGCATCCCCATCCTGATCGACGGCTTCATCGTAACGGTCGCCGCGCTCGTGGCCACCCGCCTCAATGCCTCGTGCCGCGACTGGCTGATCTACTCGCATCGCTCATCCGAACAGGGACACCGGCTGATATTGGAGGCGCTCGACGCGGAGCCTATTCTCGATCTGAAGCTGCGCTTGGGCGAGGGCTCCGGCGCGGCGCTGGCGCTGCCCATTGTCCGGCTGGCCTGCGCACTGCACGCGCAGATGGCAACGTTCGCCGAAGCCAGCGTCTCGGAAGCAACGTGATGTCGCGGCTCGACCTCATCCGCCACGGTGAAGCGGACAGTCCCGGCTTGTCGCGCGAGATCGCACAGCCATGACATTGCGCAGCTTCGGCCATGCCCTGCAGTTCTTGACCCGCCTACCGGCACCACGCTTTACCGAATTCGATCCGCAGGACCTCTCCCGCTCGGCCATTTGGTTTCCGCTGGTCGGCATATTGATCGGCGGCATCGTTGCCGCAGCCGTCTGGGCGGGAGGCCATGGCTCGCCGTGGATCGGCGCGCTTGCCGGCCTCGTGGTGTGGGTCTGGATCACAGGGGCCCTGCATCTCGACGGTCTCGGTGATGTGGCCGATGCTCTCGCGGCGGCCCATCGGGTGCCGGAACGCTTCCTGGAAGTCCTGCGCGACCCTCACGTTGGCGCCTTCGGCGTCGTCGCCATCGGGCTGCAGCTCATTGCCAAGCTCGTCCTGCTGGCCGAAATCTCGAGTGGTCCGGCCCTGCTCGCCCTCGTGCTGGTGCCGGCATGGGCGCGTTGGGGTACGCTCGTGTGGAGCCTTGCCGTTCCGCCCCTCGCAAGCGGATCAGGCGAGCGCTTCTCCTGGGAGATCAGCCTGATGGGGACGATCGCGCAGGGCATCGGGCTAGTCGCACTGAGCCTCTGGGCGGCGCCGGTCCTGCTGGCGGCACTGCTCATCATTCCGGCCCTCGCGCTCTACTGGAGGGTCCGGCTCGGCGGCATCACCGGCGATTGCCTCGGCGCCAGTGTCGAGGTGACCGAGAGCCTGCTGCTGCTCGTCATTGCGTTGGCGACAGCTACTTCACCGTAAGAGGAAGACCGGCGACCATCATCACGACGCGATCGGCCATCCCGGCAACGCGCTGATTGAGCCGCCCTTGCGCATCTCGAAATCGCCGGCCGAGCGGCGTGTCGGGCACAATGCCCAACCCGACCTCATTCGACACGATCACGACGGGACCCGCCGCCTTCTCCAGCGCGGCGAGGAGCCGATCGGTCACCTCGTCCAGATCGCGGTCCGCGAGGAGGCAATTGCTGAGCCAGAGCGTGAGACAGTCGACCAGCATCGGGTGGCGCGCATCAGAGAGACGCTGAATGGTCTCCGGAAGATCGCGCGGCGCATCGACGGTCTGCCATCCTTCATCCCGCCGGTCGCGATGGTACGCGATGCGCCCGCGCATTTCGTCATCGAGCGCTTCGGCCGTCGCCACGTAGAGCCACGGCGGAGGCAGCGCGCAAACGATGGCCTCGGCATACCGGCTCTTTCCCGAGCGCGCGCCGCCGATGACGAGCGTAAGCCGAGGCGCTGCGGGCATGAGTGCAAATCTCCACAATCCAGGTGCTGATCGTGGAACTATACCCCGTTGGCGGCGCGAAACGCAGCCGGACGATTGGCGCACCGATGAGCACGAGCGGAGGTTCAACCCTTGCGTCGCGCACGAGTCCGGGCCGCTTTTTTCGCGGCGAGCTTGCGGCCAGCCGCTCCCTTGGTGCGCGCAGCCTTTCGCGCAGCCTCGGAGCGGTCAGCCGCCGTGCGCCGTGAAGCAGCGCGGGTCGCCTGTTTGGACAGTGACTTCCGCGAGGCTGTGCTCCGCGGTTCATGCTCGAGGACTTTCGACACGGCGCGCGAGACGCGCGGGCGGCAGCCAGCCCGCTCCTGGGGCCGGGTCGCATGCCACAGAATTCCCCTTTCAGGACGGCTACTTCAGCCGATCGGAACCAATTGAAGTGCCGGGCGTTGTCTTGCGGCGGGATTCAGGGTCAAGGCCGTAATCCGACCACGTCTCTTCCGGTCTCCGTCCGCGGCAGGGCTGTCGGTGTGAGGGCGCACCCTCGCCAAGCCGTTCTGTCTGAGGCAATACAATTTACCGGTCCACGGGGGGCCACTGATGGAAGTCAAGCGGGCGCGACTGATCCTGGTCGAGGACGAGGCTCTTCTTGCCCTCGACATGCAGGACATGCTCGAGGACATGGGCTACCTCGTCGTGGGTGCGGCAGGACGCCTCGAGGACGCCCTCGTGCTCGCAGAGAGCGACTTCGACCTCGCGCTCCTCGACATGAACCTCGGCGGAGCGCGCATCGACACCGTGGCGCACCGGATCGCGGCGCGCGGCATTCCCATTATCTTCGTGACGGGCTACGGGCAGCGCACGCTGCCGCGCGGCATTGCGGCCCCTGTTCTCGACAAGCCTTGCAACCCCGAGACGCTTCGCTCGATCCTGGCGGCGGTTCTGGAGGCCCGGCATGGCTAGCCGTTGGCCGGACGTACCCGGCGGCCTTTCCTTCCAGCGCATGGCCGACGCCGCGCCCGTGCTGATGTGGGCCAGCGGCACCGACAAGAAATGCATATGGCTCAACAAGCGCTGGACCGACTTCGTCGGCAGGTCCATCGACAGTGAGCTCGGCTCGGGATGGGCGGGGAACATCCACCCCGAGGACCGCGAGACTTTCCTCCGTCAATACGAGGCGCACTTCGATGCGCGGGAGAATTTCGCGATCGAGTACCGTCTCCGCCGCCACGACGGAATTTATCGCTGGGTGCTGGATACGGGCGTGCCCCTTCAATCACCCGATGGCGAATTCAGCGGCTACATCTGCTCCTGCATCGACATTACCGAGCAGAAGCTCGGTCAGGCCGCGCTGCGGGAGAGCGAGGATCGCGTCAGGCTGCTCTCCGAGAGCGCGCCGGTCATGATCTGGATGAGCGACGCGGCCGGAAAGTGCGTGCATCTCAATCGCCGGCTCAGGGAATTCTGGGGGATCGCCGAAGACGGCCTCGCCAATTTCGACTGGGCTGCGACGGTGCATCCTGAGGATTTGCCGCGTGTGGGCGCGGCCGTCGAGAAGGCGCTGGTGAGCAAGTCCGGCCTCAGCATCCAGATGCGCCTCAGCGACAAGCACGGTGCCTACAGAGTCATACGGACCGATGCGCAACCGCACTTTGCGTCGTCCGGCGCCTTTCTGGGGCTGATCGGCGTGAATATCGATATGACCGAGGAGGCGCGGGCCAATCAGGCTCTCCGCCGGAGCGAGGAGCGCTTCGCGCGATTCATGCAGCACCTGCCGGGTCTTGCATGGATCAAGGATGAGGCTGGCCGCTATCAATTCGCGAACGAAGCGGCCACCAAAGCCTTTGGCACGACGATCGATGGCCTGATCGGCCGAACGGATGCCGATCTGTTCCCGGCCGAGGCCGCCGCGCAGTTCCGATCCAATGATCTGCGCGCGCAAAGTGAGCCGGGCGGCATACGCGTATTCGAAACGCTGAGGCATCCGGACGGATCGCTCCGCGAATCCATTGTCAGCAAGTTCACTATTCCCGATCCTGGCGGCGGCGGCCTTCTCACCGGCGGCGTCGCCATCGACGTCACCGATCATAAGGCTGCGGAAGCGCGAATTGCTGTTCTCAATGCAGATATCAAGAACCGGCTCGAGGAGCAGGAAGCGCTACTCGCAGCCCTCCCCATCGGCGTGTTCATCTCGCGGGATCAGAACTCACGAGAGATCTTCATGAACCCGTTCGGCGCGAAATTGCTCAACCTCCCCGAGGGCAGCAATGCCTCCAAGACGGGCCCCGACGGAGCTTCCCTGCCCTTCCGGATTTTCTCCGGCGGCCACGAAATAGCGGACAGCGACTTGCCGATGCATAGGAGTGCGCGCCTCGGCATTGCAATCCGCAGCGAGGAACTCGACGTCATATTTGACGATGGGACGGTCAAGACCCTTCTCGCGTCGGTCTCTCCGCTGTTCGACGAGAGCGGCAGGGTGCGCGGCTGCGTCGGCATTTATGACGACATCACCGAGCGCAAGCAGGCCGATCGGCAGAAGAACCTCTTCATCGATGAGCTCAACCATCGCGTGAAGAACACGCTCGCGATCGTCCAATCCATCGCCGCACAAACGCTCAGGCAGACGGCCGAGCCGAAGGCCTTCAACGAGGCATTCTCCGGTCGGCTCGATGCCCTGGCGCGAGCGCATTCTCTGCTCACAACCGCGCTGTGGGAAGGCATCGGGCTCAGCGAGCTGGTCGCGACCGCGCTAGGTCCATTCGAGAGCTTCAAGGGACAGATCCTGGTCCAAGGCCCGCCGGTCGTGATCAAGCCGAATGGCGCGGTTACCCTGGCGCTCGTGCTCCATGAGCTGGCGACGAATGCGGCGAAGTATGGTGCGCTCGGAACGCCTACCGGCCACGTCTCGATTGGATGGTCCATCGAAGGTTCGACAATTCTCCTGCGCTGGTCGGAGGTCGGCGGGCCATGCGTGGAGGCTTCCCCTCGCAAGGGCTTCGGCAGCCGCCTCATTTCTGCGAGTGCCGCGCAATTGGGCGGCACCGCGGAAATTTCCTTCGGAAGAGAGGGTGTCAGAGCGCTCCTCTCGTTCCCATTGCACGAGAACGCGTGACCACGGTCATTACTGCGGGCCGCCGGTGGTCATACTCAATCGACCCAAGGCACGTGCCAGTTCTTCGACTCGGTATGGCTTCTGAAGGACGGGCGTGCCCGCAAATTCAGGAGCGATCCTCGATTCGCCGTACCCGGTCGCAAATATGAAGGGCTTCTCGCGCTCTTTGAGCGCAGCCGCAATGCCGAAGCTGTCGCTGCCATCGAGATTGACGTCGAGCACCGCCGCGTCGATCGCAGTTGTTTCCAGCAACTCGAGAGCCTGGGCCGAATTTGCGGCAATGCCGGACACCTCGCAACCGAGCTCGACCAGCATATCCTCGAGGAGCATCGCGATCAGATACTCGTCCTCGACGACGAGCAAGCGCCAACCGGAGATCTGCGTGCTCACTGTGTGTGTTCCTCGGCCAACGTAACGGGGAAATTGATCGTGCAGTGGACACCTTCCGGCAAGAACCGAAGCCGTGCATGACCGCCAAGCTCGTGCGCGAGCCCTTGCTCTATCAGGCGGCTGCCGAAGCCCTTGCGCGCCGGTGGCCGCACATGGGGCCCGCCGCTTTCCTGCCACGAGAGCTCGATGGAGGGCTTCCCTTCGACGGATGCCGTCCACCAGCGGATAACAATGCGACCCGTTTCTACCAACAGTGCGCCATACTTCGACGCATTCGTCGCCAGCTCGTGCAGCGTCATACCCAATGAGAGCGCCACCTTCGGACGCAAGCGTAGCAGGCCCCCGTCCAGACGAACTTGCCCGTCATCTCCTGCTCGAACGAATGGATGCAACGCCTGCCCCACGACCTCGTGCAGAAATGCACCCTCCCAGTTCTCTCGTGTCAGAAGGTCGTGCGATCGTGCGAGAGACTGCAGACGTGCTTCTACTGTCTCTCGCGTATCACTGCCCGAATTCCTGTTCTTGAGAGACTGGGCGATGATCGCCTGCACAGTCGCCAGAGTGTTCTTGACGCGGTGATTGAGCTCATCGATGAGCAGCTTCGTGCGCTCCTCGCTCTTCTTCCGCTCGGTGACGTCGACGACGATGTTCGCGACGCGCCTCGCCTTGCCGTCAGGCCCGCGCTCGATGACGCGCCCCCGCCCCGACATCCACAAGAGGCGGCCGTCCGATCGAACGATGCGGTATTCGGCAGGATAGGAATCGATCTCGTCGGCCGTGCGATGAAACTCCGCTACCTTGTATCTGTCGTCGGGATGCAGCGCGCGCCTGTACTCGTCGTTCTCTCCACCGACGACGCCGCGCCCGTTCGGGAGATCGAGGCCGAACATCTCCAGTCCCTCTTTGGTCCAGATCCGCTCGCGTGTGACCATATTGGTCTCCCAGCTCGCGAGACGTCCCGTGATGACGGCACCGCGGTAGAGCTGCTCGCTCTCGCGCAGTTGAAGCACCAGCCGCTGGCGTTCGAGAGCGGCTGCGAGCAGATCGGCAAAGGTCTGGATCAGCTCCCGATCGGCTTCCTGGAACAGCGCTCGGTTCGTGGAACCGAACGACACGACCCCGAGAAGGCGATCCTGAGCCAGCAGGGGCACGCGCATGAAGCTTTGGATCCCCATCTCCCTGAGCGGCGAGAGGTTTTCCTCGAGACCGATCCGAACGGCTTCGAGGACGAGCGTCTGATCGGGCGCTGTCCATTGCGAGACGGCCTTCAGAATGCCGTTGGATCTCTTGGCATCCTCTTCCGAGGCCTGATCGCTTGCGGCCGCCAGCAGCAGGACATCCGGCCGATTGCTGTCGGTACGCTGGTAAAAGTAAAAGGGCGCCCCAATCTCGGCCGCCACCTCCTCGAAAAGATCACTGAAGGAGGCCTGAGGGGCGCTTATGAGCCGCGTCGCGAGACGATTGAGAAGGGCGAGCCGCCGGTTGGCGCGTGCAAGCTGCTCGAGTGTGAGCTGAAGCTCGGCCCGAGAGGCATTCTCCATATTCGGCAGCGCATCGCTGCGGGCCTCCGACGGTGTCCGTGCGCCCTTGCTGTATCCCTGCATGTTTCCCTCGGGACCTTTGGAAGAAGGGGTCTTCACGCGAGCCGCCCCGCAACCCCCAAAACGCAGGGCAGGCTCATTGGTTCCGGGCCCGGAAGAGAATGGATTTCCGCGCGCCTGACATCGAGCAGCCGCTGCCTTGCGTGCTCCGGCCGAGCACACGATCGTGGAACCGCCGATCTGCGGAAGGCCCGCGCGCTCGCCAAGCCGGTGTCGATCCGGCGAATACGGCACGTCTCCTGAGACTCCCAGCTCGCGGCTCCGCATCAGGCACCGAGCAGCGAGAGAAGGCGGCGGGCGTCCTCGGGCGCCGCACTCTTCTGGTCATTGTCGAAATAGACGAAGACCTCGCGGCCGCCGCTTCGCCAGCGCTTGATGCGCTCGCTCCAGTCTTCCAGCGCCTTATCGGAATAGTGGTCCTTGTAGCGACCAGATGGACCGTGTCCGCGGATATATACGTGCTGCGCGGTTACTTCCCAGGGCGCCGGCGCCTGATGGTGATCGGAGATGCACAGCGCAGCATTGTGTTCCCGCAGCAGCGCCAGAACCTTCGCCGCGTACCAGCTTTCATGGCGGAATTCGAAGACGTGCTTGTGCCGCTCGGAGAGCATCGACAGGAACGCTTCCAGTCTGTCGGTATCGGCTTCGACATGCGTGGGAAGCTGGAACAGCACGGGGCCGAGCTTGCTGCCGAGCGCGCGCAATCGCGTGTTCATCAGCTTGAGCGAGCTCTTGCTGCTCTTCCCGAGCCGCTTCCAGTGCGTGATGTACTTCGACGCTTTCCAGGAAAACTGAAAACCATCGGGCGTGTCATCACGCCACCGGCGAACGGTCTCGAGTGACGGCGTCCGGTAGAAGGAACCGTTGATCTCCGTCGTGGTGAACTGGGTCGCGTACCAGCCGAGCCAGCGCTTTCGAGCGACATCGCGCGGATAAAAGGGCCCCCGCCAATCGTCGTATGTCCAGCCCGATGTTCCGATCCAGATCTTGCGGAGGGCCGCTTTCCTTCGTGCTTCGGTCATAACACCCGGTTTCGCGGAGAGAATATTCGCAGCATTCTCCTCGACGCGATCTGATCGGAACACCACGCGCGCCGCCGGGTTCCACGCGTTTACCGGCGAGGGATTCGCAGGTCCCGTACTCCCCTTGGCTGCGAGGCATTGTTCCTTGTTCCTATCTTCGTTTCGCACCATAGTGTGGCGACCTTCCGCGACACGAAGGGAGGGGTGGCCATGCGGGCACGCCGGATCATCGAGGGCTCTGCATTCGGGCCCGACGTCATACGCACCGCGATCGAGGCATTCGAGGCCGCGTGGAGCGACATTGCCGATCGCATTGACGAGAGCTTGCGCGAGGAAGCCCGACAGGCCCTCGCGACCGCCATCATAGCTGCGACACGCGAGGATAGTGCCGACCCTGAGCTGCTTCGCGGCGCCGGCCTCAGGGCCATGGCGCGCGCCTTTCCCGATCGACTGCCGCCCCACTTGGGCCACAAGGCGCAGGGAACCGGCAGCAAGTAGTCAGGTCTCTCGCAGACGCGCCGGACACTACTCCTTGTCTTCTGGCCCCGCGGCGCCGGTACCGTCGCCTCCGCTGCCTCCATAACCTTCGCTCAGCCCCTCGCCACCTTGGCCTTTGCGGCCGGGCAACCAGCTCTTGTCGTTCTTTGCCGGCTTGGACGCACGCTCGACCGGCGCATCCTGCTTCGGTCGCCCGCCCTGAGGATATGGATGATGTGCTTTTGCACGCTGCTTTCGCTTCATCGCTGCCTCTTCTGACGCTGGCCCCAGAAGGGCCGAAAGGACCGCTTTGAGGCACAACGCGCGCCATCAGCCGGGTGGTTCCGACCGCCTTGTTTGCGCATCGACAGGGCGCAAAGCCGGAACGATCGCGCGAGCGGCAGCGTTTCATGACACGTCGCCAAAGTAGCGCGCGTCGAGAACCCTGCATGAGTTAGAGCGATTCCCA
>Ga0180218_1001547_pt1 | contig 13573 bp, 8 predicted proteins | sample eDN3rd37CKraftBY_FD_151334 | JGI IMG/M metagenome (GOLD analysis project Ga0180218, IMG submission 151334) | Enriched backyard soil microbial communities from Emeryville, California, USA - eDNA 3rd pass 37_C Kraft BY (version 2) (version 2) | ecosystem: Environmental > Terrestrial > Soil >... | reverse complement strand
TCTTCTGCGGCACGTCGACGCCGAAGGCCCGGCGATCATCTCGCTCGACGAGGACGGCACCCGAACCGAACTCGGACGATCCGAACTGGTGTCCCAGGTCGCCAATCTCGCCGACCGGCTACGCGCACTGGGGGTACGCCCCGGAGACCGTATCGCTGCGGTGCTGCCCAACACCGCACCGACTGTCGTCGCGGTACTCGCCGCCGCTAGCGTCGGCGCCATCTGGTCGTGCTGCGCACCAGATTTCGGTGTCAAGGGATTGCTCGACCGGTTCCGCCAGATCGAACCGACCGTACTGATCGGCGTCGACGGATACCGGTTCAACCACAAGACCATCGACCGCCGCGCCCAGATCGACGAGTTGCGGTCCCAGCTTCCCACCGTCGAACACACCATCATGGTCCGCAATCTCGATCCCACAGCGCCGCTGCCCGACGGTGTTCTCGACTACGCCGACCTGATCACCGGCGACGCGCCTCCGCGGTACGAGCAGGTGCCCTTCGATCACCCCCTGTGGATTCTCTACAGTTCCGGCACCACCGGGCTGCCCAAGGGCATTGTGCACTCGCACGGCGGCATCGTCCTCGAATCCCTCAAGGCCAATGCCCTGCATTACGATCTCGGCCCTGATGATCGGGTGTTCATCGCTGCCAGCACCGCCTGGGTGGTGTGGAACATGCTCGTCGATGCCATGATCACCGGCGCCACGATCATCACCTACGACGGCAGCTCCACCGCCGACAGTCCCGACACCCTGTTCCGCATCTGCAGCACCGAAAAAGTCACCCGATTCGGCACGGGCGCCGCCTACCTCACCGTCTGCGAGAAGGCCGGCGCCACCCCCGGCGCGGACTTCGACCTGAGCGCACTGCGTTCGATCATGAGCACCGGATCCCCGCTACCGGACTCGACCTGGCACTGGGTCTACCAGAATGTCTCCCCCAGTGTGCATCTCGGCTCCGACAGCGGCGGAACCGACGTGGCCACCGCCTTCGTCGGCGCCAACCCCCTGCAACCGGTCTACACCGGTGAACTCCAAGGCCCCTGCCTCGGCGTTGCCGTCGAAGCCTGGAACGCCGACGGACACCCCGTCACCGACGAAGTCGGGGAAATGGTGATCACCGCCCCCATGCCGTCGATGCCGATCCACTTCTGGAACGACCCCGACGGTGCCCGCTACCGCGAGTCGTACTTCGACACCTTCCCCGGAGTGTGGCGGCACGGCGATTGGATCACCATCACCGACCGCGGCACGTGCCGAATCCACGGCCGATCCGATTCGACCATCAACCGCGGCGGTGTCCGCATGGGATCGGCCGACATCTACCAGGCTCTCGACAGCCTTCCGGAGATCGTCGACGCGCTGGTCATCGGCGCCGAGCTTCCCGACGGCGGCTACCACATGCCTCTGTTCGTGGTGCTGCGCGACGGCTGCGATCTCGACGACGCACTCACCGACAAGATCCGCGCCACAATCCGCACCGAAGTGTCACCGCGTCACGTTCCCGACGAGATCGTCGATGTCCCCGCTGTGCCGATGACCCGGACCGGGAAACGCCTCGAAGTGCCGATCAAAAAGCTCATCCAGGGAGCCCCGGCGGAGAGCGCACTCAACCGGGCCACCGTCGCCGATACCGACACTCTGGACTGGTACATCGACTACGCCGACGCGTTCCACCGCGCCCGCCAGACACAGCACCAGTGAGGACGAACGTGACCGAAACCGTAGACCAGCACGTATCCGACCAGCTCGCACCCGTCGACGAGAACGCCCTCGCGGCGCTGTTCACCGCAGCGCGGACCGCCAACACCTTCGCACCGACACCGGTGTCCGATCAGCAACTCACCGACATCTGGGAACTCGCGCGGTGGGCACCGACCGGAGCGAACACCCAGCCTCTACGGGTGGTGTTCGTCCGCACCGAGGCCGGACGCCAGCGGCTCGTGGCCCACATGAACGAGGGCAACAAGGCCAAGACCGCGTCGGCCCCCGCTGTCGCGATCCTGGCTGTCGACACTCGATTCCACGAGCACATGAGCACGTTGTTGCCCTTCAAACCGGAACTCGGTCAGCTCTACGCGACGAACGAAGCAATCCGGTCGTCCACTGCACAGCTCAATGCCACCTTGCAGGCCGGGTACTTCATCCTCGCCGTCCGGGCCCGCGGACTGGCCGCAGGTCCGATGAGCGGATTCGACGCTGCCGGCCTCGACGCCGATTTCTTCCCCGACGGGCAGTGGCGGTCACTGCTGGTGATCAACATCGGCTACCCGGGCCAGGACCCCTGGTTCGACCGACTCCCCCGTCTCGATTACACCGAGTGCGTGCGCTGGGAGTAACACCCCGTCTCAAGCACCCTCCCCCCACCCTGTTCGGCGCCGAGGATCGGCACCGGCCGGCGCACCGTCCCCTCTTCCAGCGACGCCGTGACCCCACCGACCCCGCCCTGCCCGGATCGGCCCCAGCCGTCGGTTTCCTCGAAAGGCAGCTTCATGCGCAACCATCCCAGAAACCGGTTCTCCACCACCTCGGCGCTGCGCGCCGCTCTGTGTGCATCCACCGTGGTAGCTGTCGCCGCCGGTTGCGCGAGTCCCGCCTCGTCCGAAGCACAGGCCACCTCACCTACGACGCAACCGGGTGACAAGCCCAATATCCTGATGATCCTGCTCGACGATCTCGGCTACACCGATCTGGGACCCTACGGCGGTGATGCTGCGACACCGAACATCGATGCGCTGGCCGGTGAGGGACTGCAGTTCAGCAATTTTCATGCCTATCCGGTCTGTGCGCCGACCCGAGCCGCATTGATGACGGGACAGGACCCGCACCGGGTTGGCCTCGGTTCGATGGAAGGCTTCACGGCTCCAGGGGTACCGACCACCACACCCGGGTACCGCGGCACTCTCGACGGGGACTATACCGGTATCGCCGAAGTTCTCTCGGGCGCGGACTATTCCACCTACCAGGTCGGGAAGTGGCATCTGGGTGACGAGCCCGGGCAGACTCCCCGCGATCTCGGCTTTGAACAGAATTTCACCCTGTACGACGGTGCTGCCTCGCACTATGCCGACAAACTGCGTCACGCTCCGCGTGAAGTGGAGCCGGTGGACACCGTCCTCTACGAGCGCAACGGGAAACCCGTCGACGAACTGCCTGACGATTTCTACTCCACCCATGCATATACCGACGAGATGCTGCGCATGATCGAGCAGAACCGCGAATCGGGCCGGCCGTTCTTCGGCTATCTCGCCTACAGTGCGGTCCACGATCCGTTGCACGTTCCGGACCTAGATCTGATCGAGGAGTACCTCGACCGTTATATGGGCAACAACGACTTCAATGCACTCCGCGCCGAACGCATCGACAGACTGGCCGACAGAGGCCTGATCGATCCGGATGTGGCCACCCGGTGGCCCGTGCAGACCCCGGACTGGGAGACCCTGAACCCGCAGCAGCGTCGTGACCTGGCATACCGGATGGCGGTGTATGCCGCCATGATCGACGATGTGGACCGGCAGATCGGACGGCTGACCGACCATCTGAAAGACACCGGCGAGTACGACAACACCCTCATCGTCGTTACGAGCGACAACGGCGCCGCCAGCGCCTCGCGCGTGGTGTACACGGCCAAACCCGGCGCCGCGCAATGGCAGGACGAACACTACTCGCTCGTCGGGGACGTCGAATCGTACGGTCTGCCCGGCTCGTATCCCACGCTCGGATTGCCCAACGCCCAGGTCTCCTCGGGGCCGTACTTCCATACCAAGACCACTGTCTTCGAAGGCGGAACACGTGTTCCGACCATCGTGAAGACCCCCGCCGGCACCAACGACGGCGGTCCCCGTGTTGTCGATACCTTCACCCACATCGTGGACCTCTATCCCACCTTCGCCGACTACGCGGGAGCCGACACCGACAACGCTGGTCTGTTGTCGGGCACCTCCGCAAAGCCGCTCTTCGACGGAACATCCGAGCAGGTCGGGACCGACGAGTTCGGCATGGAGCTGTTCGGCCACCGCGTCTACCGCGAAGGGGACTGGAAACTCGTCTACGCCCCTGCTCTCGCCGGCGGCACCGGCCGCTACGCCCTCTACGACCTGAGCACCGACCCTGGGGAGACCACCGACCTGATCGACACACATCCGGACGTCGCCAGGAGACTCGCTGAGAAGTGGGACCGGTACGCGGCCGACAACGGCGTCGTCCCAGCACCGTTCGAGGCTGTCGAGGCAGCGGCACCGCGAATCGCGGAGCTGATGTACTCGATCGACTGGACCGATTGATCGAGTCGTGACCACGATGAGCGACACCTCCCCGTGCTGCGCACCGTCGAGCACCACCACTGGACGATCACCGGTACCGTTGTCCACCAAGGCCGCTCAATCTGCATCGGAGCGCACCACACGCCCCCGCCCCCGTATCGGACTCGAGGACATCCCCGGCGGCACCTTCGCCATGGGTGACCACTTCGACGAGGGATACCCCCAGGACGGCGAACGGCCCGTTCATGACGTGACTCTTCCCGGTTTTCGCCTCGCGGCCACCGCGGTGACGAATGCTCAGTTCGCGGCCTTCGTCAACGACACCGGCCATGTCACCGCCGCCGAGCAATTCGGCGTCTCGGCCGTGTTCCATCTCGCCTTCGACGGAGACACCTCGGACATCGTGCACCGGGTGGACCACACCCCATGGTGGCTCGCGGTGAAGGGCGCCGACTGGAGGCATCCCGACGGGCCACGCTCGACGATCTCCGAACGGCAGAGCCATCCGGTCGTGCACGTCTCCTGGGAGGACGCATCGGCGTACTGCACGTGGGCAGGAACCAGGCTCCCCACAGAGGCAGAGTGGGAGTACGCAGCACGGGGAGGACTAGACGGCCGTCGCTTCGCGTGGGGAGACGAGCTGATGCCCCGAGGACAGTGGCGGTGCAATATCTGGCAGGGCAAGTTCCCGGTGAACAACACCGAAGAAGACGGCTACCTCACCACCGCCCCGGTCAAGAGCTATCGGCCTAACAGCTACGGGCTGTGGCAGATGGCGGGCAACGTGTGGGAATGGTGCCAGGACTGGTTCGACCCCATCTTCTACGAACGCTCACCCAGACATTCTCCGACCGGTCCTGACATCGGTACCCACCGCGTGATGCGCGGTGGCTCCTATCTGTGCCACGCCTCGTACTGTCACCGCTACCGGGTATCGGCACGTTCGTCGAACACACCCGACTCCACTGCGGGCAACATCGGATTTCGTTGTGCCAGTGACTGATGTGAGTGACACACACCTGTCGGATCCACGATTATTCCGCGAGACCGTCCAGCAGTGGCCGGACCCGGTAGTCCACCATTTCGCGCATCACCAAGGCGGTCGTGGTGCGTTTGACGCCTTTGATGTTCAGGATGTCCCCGGCGATGCGGTACAGATCGTCCGCATCCCGGGCCGCCACATGCACGAGCAGATCCGCCACCCCGCTGAGGCCGTGCACCTCCAACACTTCCGGTATCGCATCGAGCGCCGCGCCGACCCGATCGAGTTTGCGTTGCGTGACATTGGTGAGCACATACGCCTGCAATGGATAACCCAGTATCGCCGGGTCGACCCGGCGTTCGAACGAGCGCAGAGCGCCAGCCTCGTCGAGCTTGCTCAACCGTGCCTGAACGGTATTGCGGGACAGACCGGTTCGCTCGGCTATCGCCATCACCGTGGCGCGAGGGTCGTCGGCCAGGGCGGTCAGGATTCGAGCGTCGATCCGGTCGGCCCGGTGTGTGCTTGGCAAAGTGCCAACCTCGCTTCCATCCGCACCCCGGATCGACGTGCATATTGTTCAATTTCAGAGTCCAGTATTGCGCACACAGACACCCCCTGGTGGACTGGATGCACACCCCGCAGATCGGGAAAGCCTCCGCAGACACAATCCGATTGGCATTCCTGTTTCCTCCGGCCCACTCGGCCTCGGCGCATCCGTCGCAGGCCGAGCCGGCTTCCCAAAACCCCGATGCAGTCGACCTGCCCGGTTCCGCGTGGTTGTCTTCGAAAGAGAGTTTCCCGATGTCCCAGCCCGTCTCCCTCGGCTCCGCCCACTCCCACCAGAGCGCTAACGACGCGGTGTCGGAGGATCTCGCCGCACTCGAGTCGATCCGGCAGCGGGTGCTGTGGCTGTCGACCTCGATGATCCACCACGCCAACCGCATCCGGCCCAACCCCACCGGCCTGAAAGTCGGTGGCCACCAGGCCTCGTGCGCCTCGATGGTCTCGATCATGACGTCCCTGTGGTTCGAGCACCTGCAACCCGGCGACCGGGTGTCGGTTAAACCCCACGCCTCCCCCGTGCTGCACTCGATCAACTATCTGCTCGGCGAACTCGACGAGAAGTATCTGACCACCCTGCGCGAATTCGGCGGCCTGCAGTCGTACCCGAGCCGCTCCAAGGACCCCGACACGGTCGACTATTCCACCGGCTCGGTCGGGATCGGCGCCACCGCCCCGATCTGGGGCGCGATGGCCCGCCGCTACATCGACACCCACCTCGGCGACACCGGCCGCGGTCGCCAGTACTCGCTGGTCGGTGACGCCGAACTCGATGAAGGCGCCGTCTGGGAAGCCATCCTTGATCCGGGCATCGCCGACCTCGGCGAGGTGGTGTGGATCGTCGACCTCAACCGCCAGTCCCTCGACCGGGTCATCCCGAACATCGCCGCCCGGCGCCTGGAGAAGATGTTCGATGCCGCCGGCTGGCAGGTCATCACCGTCAAATTCGGCAAGCTCCTCGAAGAACTGTTCGCCCGCCCCGGCGGTGACGCACTGCGCACCCGCATCCTCGACATGCCGAATCCGGAGTACCAGCGGCTGCTGCGCTGCACCGCCGCCGAGGTCCGCGACCGCCTGCCCGGCACCGGTCCCGACAGCGCCCGGATCACCGAACTCATCGCCACCCTCGACGATGCGACGCTGACCGCGGCGGTGCGCAACCTCGGTGGTCACGATCTGCAGGCACTGTCGCAGGCGTACCGGCAGATCGACGACACCCGCCCGACGGTGATCATCGCCTACACCATCAAGGGCTACGGGCTGCCGACCGAAGGACACCCGCAGAACCACTCGGCACTGCTGACGGTGGACGAGTACTCCCAGCTCGCTGAGACCCTCGGCATGGATGCCCAGAACCCGTGGGGTCGCTTCACCGCCGATACCGGCGCGGGACGGCTGTGCCAAGCGACCGCCGACCGACTTCACCGCGAGCCGGTGCCGGCGCTGCCCCACGTGACCATTCCCACCGATATCGGCCGAACCCCGAAAGGCACCGCCACGACCCAGGCCGCACTCGGCCGGGTGCTGCTGGACCTGACCCGCGAAGCCCCCGACGCCGCCACACGCGTGGTGACCGTCAGCCCCGACGTCAGCTCCACCACCAACCTCGGCGGCTGGGTCAACAAGGTCGGCGTGTGGTCGGCAGCCGAGCGGCACAACTGGTTCGCCGACGACGCCGAAACCATCATGCACTGGAACGAACGCCCCACCGGCCAGCACATGGAACTGGGTATTGCCGAAACCAACCTGGTCGGGCTGATCGGGGAACTCGGCGCCACCTGGAGCCGCTGGGGCCAACCCCTGCTGCCCATCGGCGTGCTCTACGACCCGTTCGTCGAACGGGCCCTCGAACCGTGGTCCTACGGCATCTACGCCGGCGGACAGTCCATCCTCGTCGGCACCCCCTCCGGGGTCACCCTCGCCGCCGAAGGCGGAGCCCACCAGTCCATCAAGACCCCCTCGATCGGACTCGAACAACCCGGCTGCATCAGCTACGAGCCGGCCTTCGCCATCGATGTCGAATGGACCCTACTGGCCTCCCTCGCGAAGTTGGGCCGCCCCGACGGCACCTCGGCGTATCTGCGGCTGTCCACCCGCCCCGTCGATCAGACCCTCGCCGCGGTGCCGACCGATCCCGCCGCCCGTGAACGCCGCCGCCGCCAGGTCGTCGCCGGCGGCTATCCGATCCGGCGCCGCGACGACGCGCAGGTGACGATCGTGGCGATGGGCGCGATGATCACCGAAGCCCTCGCCGCCGCCGACCGCCTCGAGACCACCGGGGTGCACGCCGACGTGCTGTGCATCACCAGCCCCGGACTGCTGTTCGACGCCTGGCAGGCCCGCCAAGGTCGCACCACCGGGGACAGCTGGATTCTCGATCAGCTCTTCCCCGCTGACCGGGCCACCCCGATGGTCACCGTCCTCGACGGCCACCCGCACACCCTGGCCTTCCTCGCCGCCGTCAACCGGGTGCGCAGCACCCACCTCGGAGTCAGCCGGTTCGGGCAGGTCGGCTCGCTCGACGATGTCTACCGCTATCACGGCATCGACACCGACAGCATCGTCACCGCCGCCCTCGACATCCTCCCTTGACCGGCCTCGATCCCAGGAACGACACGACCATCATGAGCACCGAATCACTCGCCGGCACCATCGTGCACATGCCGGCCCTCGGCGAAAGCGTCGACGAAGGCACCGTCACCCGCTGGCTCAAACAACCCGGCGACCGCGTCACCGCCGAAGAGCCCCTGCTCGAGGTGGCCACCGACAAGGTCGACACCGAAATCCCCTCTCCGGTCACCGGGGTCCTGCAACGGATCCTGGCTGAGGAGAACGATGTCGTCGTCGTCGGCGCCGAATTGGCCGTCACTACCGATGCCGACACCGGTGCCGGATCGGTGAACGCGGCTCCTGTTCCTTCCGTACCGGCACCCGCTGCGCAACCTGCGTCTCCTCCCGCAGCGGTGCCCCCGGTTCCGGTGACGACCGCCCCTGCTGTTCGGTCGTCACCGGAACCGGCCCCCACCCCTCCGGTTACTGCTAAGCCCGTTCCCGATTCGGACGGCACCGTAGTGGAGAAACTACCTAGGATCCGCCAGACCATCGCCCGACGAATGGTCGAATCCCTGCAGGTGGCAGCGCAATTGACGTCAGTGGTGGAGGTCGATGTCACCGCCATCGCAGCTCTGCGGGCAGCACACAAGGATGACTTTCACGCGCGGACCGGCATCAAACTGTCGTTTCTGCCGTTCTTCGCCAAGGCCGCGATAGCAGCATTGCCGCAGCACCGCGTGCTCAACGCCTCGCTGAACCCGGAGGTCACCGAGGTGAGCTACTTCGAGCACTGCCACCTCGGTATGGCCGTCGACAGCGAACGCGGGCTGATGGTGCCGGTCATCCGGGACGCACACACCATGAGTATCGAAGACCTCGCCCGGGCGATCGCCGACAAGGCCGAGCGGGTCCGTACCGGCACCATCTCCCCGGACGAACTCTCCGGTGGCACCTTCACCCTCACCAACACCGGCAGCCGTGGTGCGCTGTTCGACACTCCGATCATCAACCAGCCCCAGACCGGCATACTCGGCACCGGGACCGTCGTCGAACGCCTCGTCCCCACCCGCGACGACGGTGGGCTACGCATCGACGTGCGCTCGATGGCCTATCTGTCGCTGAGCTACGACCACCGCATCGTCGACGGCGCCGACGCGGCCCGCTTCCTCACCGCCGTGAAACACACCCTCGAACACGGATTCACCGCAGCCGACTTGTCGTGATGTCCCACCACTACTTGCCGGAGAGGAGACACAATGACGCCCGACGAACGGGCCATGGTCGACTTCGTGCTCCGCTGGTCACCCTTCGACGACGGAGACGAGTACATCCTTCCCGAGTTCGGCCTGACCCCGACAGTGTTCTATTACCGTCTTCTCGACTTCCTCACGACTCCCACCGACGAGATCGACGTCGCGACGTGTTCGTTGCTCCGAGACATTTGTAGAGCCAAAGTGCAGCGCCCGATACGACGACCACACCCCGCCGCAGCGAGCCGAACCGACCTTTCTTCCCTTCAGGCGACCGCAAAGAGACTCTCGTGAACCAGCCCACCACCCTCGTCCCACCTGCATCGATCGGCGGACCATCAGAACCGGCAACGGAAGTTGCCTGCACGACAGCAAATTCGTCCGCTTCACCGGCACCTGTCACCGGTGCACAATCGGTGGTGCGCTCCCTGGAAGCACTGGACGTCGAGATCGTCTTCGGCATCCCCGGTGGAGCGATCCTGCCGGTCTACGACCCGCTGCTCGACTCCCCCCAAGTTCGGCACGTCCTCGTCCGCCACGAACAAGGCGCCGGCCACGCCGCCACCGGCTACGCCCAGGCCACCGGCAAGGTCGGCGTCTGCATGGCTACCTCCGGACCCGGCGCGACGAACCTGGTCACCGCCCTGGCCGACGCCCAGATGGACTCGGTGCCCGTCGTCGCCATCACCGGGCAGGTCGGCCGTCCCCTCATCGGCACCGACGCCTTCCAGGAAGTCGACATCTGCGGCATCACCATGCCGATCACCAAACACAACATGCTCGTCACCGACCCCGCCGAGATCCCGAAAGCACTCGCCGACGCCTTCCACATCGCCTCCACCGGGCGGCCTGGCGTGGTGCTCGTCGACATCCCCAAAGACGTCCTGCAAGCCCGCACCACCTTCACCTGGCCCCCGGAACGCACACTGCCCGGATACCGCATCATCACCCGCCCGCACCACAGACCTATCCGGGCCGCCGCCGACCTCATTGCCGCAGCCGAACGACCGGTACTCTACGTCGGCGGTGGGGTCATCAAATCCGGTGCAGCACCGGAGCTGCGCGAACTCGTCGAGCTGACCGGCATCCCCGTCGTGACCACCCTCATGGCGCGCGGGGCGTTCCCCGACAGTCACCGGCTGCACTACGGCATGCCCGGCATGCACGGCACCGTCGCCGCCGTGGCCGCCCTGCAACGCAGCGACCTGCTCATCGCGCTCGGCGCCCGTTTCGACGACCGCGTCACCGGCGAAGCGTCCTCGTTCGCTCCCCACGCCAAGGTCATCCACGTCGACATCGACCCCGCCGAGATCGGCAAAAACCGCTTCGTGAACGTCCCGGTCGTCGGAGACTGCACGAACGTGCTCAACGCCCTGATGCATCAGATCCGCACCAACAGCTCAGATGCTGTCGGTTTCGGTCTGGCCGACTGGCATAACGAGCTCGACCGGATACGCGACAGTTACCCGCTCGGCTACACCCGCCCGGCCACCGGCGCTCTCGCACCCGAACGCGTCATCGAGGCCATCGGGCAGGCCGCCGGCCCCGACGCGATCTACACCGCCGGCGTCGGACAACACCAGATGTGGGCAGCACACTTCATCAGCTACGACAAACCCCGCACCTGGCTCAACTCCGGCGGCCTCGGCACCATGGGCTACGCCGTGCCCGCCGCCCTCGGCGCCAAACTCGGCGCCCCCGACAAGGAAGTCTGGGCGATCGACGGGGACGGATGCTTCCAGATGACCAACCAGGAACTGGCCACCGCCGCCATTGAAGGCGTCCCGATCAAGGTCGCCGTCATCAACAACGGCAACCTCGGCATGGTCCGCCAACTCCAGCACGTCCACTACCGGGGCCGCTACTCGAACGTCGACCTCGCCACCCACACCCGGCGCATCCCCGACTTCGCCCTCCTTGCCGAAGCACTCGGCTGCGTCGCCCTACGCTGCGAACGCGAAGACGACCTCGAAGCCACCATCGCCCAGGCCCGCGCCGTCACCGACCGTCCCGTCGTGGTCGATTTCATCGTCGACGACACCGCTCTGGTGTGGCCGATGATCGCAGCCGGCGCCAGCAACAACCACATCATGCTCGCGGAAGGGATCCGTCCACTGTTCGACGAATCCGATTAGCAGCGCACAGACAAGGGCACGGACCGGGTGAAGCCAAACAGTACGCAATTCGACCTGCTCACAATGCCGGATATCACGCTGCCGGTTGCCTATCCAAGGGTGACGATGACATCGATGAAGTGACGGATCCAGTGCGCGGACTACTCCCAGGAGCGCACATGTGCTGGGTCGATGATCTAGGCGGTTCCTCGAAAGGGGCCGGCGTTCCGGTCCGGAACGCCGATGCGCCGCAGCGGCATACTGTTGTCCCGCATGGATGGGATGGCGTCCGACTCACCCTGACATACCCGAATACACATAGCAGCGATCCGCTTTCTGTCGCCGCCTGCGACTACATAGGAACACCAGCGCGGCGTCGACACCTGAGGACAAGGACGGCTACCGATGACAGCGACAGATTCTTTCGCACTTCCCGATATCCACACCACCGCCGGCAAGCTGGCCGACCTGCGCAACCGTCAAGCACAGGCCAAGGTCCCGGTCGGTGAGGCCGCAGTCGAGAAGGTTCACGCCAAGGGCAAGCTGACCGCTCGCGAGCGCATCCAGGCGCTCCTCGACGAAGGATCGTTCGTCGAACTCGACGCCCTCGCTCGCCACCGCAGCACCAACTTCGGCCTGGCCGACAACCGTCCGCTCGGCGACGGCGTCGTCACCGGCTACGGCACGATCGACGGCCGCGACGTCTGCGTCTTCTCGCAGGACGCCACCGTCTTCGGCGGCAGCCTCGGCGAGGTCTACGGCGAGAAGATCGTCAAGGTCATGGACCTGGCCCTCAAGACCGGCCGTCCGCTGATCGGCATCAACGAAGGCGCCGGCGCGCGCATCCAGGAAGGTGTCGTCTCCCTCGGTCTCTACGGTGAGATCTTCCACCGCAACGTGCAGGCCTCCGGTGTCATCCCGCAGATCTCGCTGATCATGGGCCCCGCGGCCGGTGGTCACGTCTACTCCCCCGCACTCACCGACTTCGTCGTGATGGTCGACCAGACCAGCCAGATGTTCGTCACCGGCCCCGACGTCATCAAGACCGTCACCGGCGAGGACGTCACGATGGAGGACCTCGGCGGCGCCCACACCCACATGGTCAAGTCGGGTGTCGCGCACTACGTCGCCGACGGCGAGCAGGACGCCCTGGACTACGTCAAGGACCTGCTGTCCTACCTGCCGAGCAACAACCAGGCCGCTGCACCGCGCCTCGCGCCGAGCGACCCGATCGAGGGTGCGATCGAGGACTCCCTCACCGCCGAGGACATCGAGCTCGACACGCTCATCCCGGATTCACCGAACCAGCCGTACGACATGCACGAGGTCATTCGTCGCCTGCTCGACGACGACGAGTTCCTCGAGGTCCAGGCCGAGCGCGCGAAGAACATCATCGTCGGCTTCGGGCGCGTCGACGGCCGCAGCGTCGGCATCGTCGCCAACCAGCCCACGCAGTTCGCCGGCTGCCTCGACATCGACGCGTCCGAGAAGGCCGCGCGCTTCGTCCGCACCTGCGACGCGTTCAACGTGCCGATCATCACGCTCGTCGACGTTCCCGGCTTCCTGCCCGGCACCGAGCAGGAGTACAACGGCATCATCCGCCGCGGCGCCAAGCTGCTCTACGCCTACGGCGAGGCGACCGTCGGCAAGATCACGGTCATCACCCGCAAGGCCTACGGCGGCGCGTACGACGTCATGGGTTCCAAGCACATGGGTGCCGACGTCAACCTCGCATGGCCCACCGCGCAGATCGCCGTCATGGGTGCCTCCGGCGCCGTCGGCTTCGTCTACCGCAAGCGCCTGCTCGAGGCCGCCAAGAACGGTCAGGACGTCGACGCGCTGCGCCTCGA
>Ga0180218_1001545_pt1 | contig 13574 bp, 14 predicted proteins | sample eDN3rd37CKraftBY_FD_151334 | JGI IMG/M metagenome (GOLD analysis project Ga0180218, IMG submission 151334) | Enriched backyard soil microbial communities from Emeryville, California, USA - eDNA 3rd pass 37_C Kraft BY (version 2) (version 2) | ecosystem: Environmental > Terrestrial > Soil >... | reverse complement strand
CTTGCCGAAATAGAACAGGCCGCCCGCCGCCATGATGAGCAGGAGAAGCCCGGTGAAGATCGCGTTGCCGACCATGACGATCGGGTTGCGCACGCGGGCCGAAGGCGGCGGCGGCACCCGTTGCGGAGTCAGCGCATCTCGCGTGCCGCGCACGATGCGGCGCCGCTCCTGCGGCTCCGGGCTCTGAAAGGTAGGGTCCTGCTCGCCAGACATTCCTGTGCTCTTGTTATCCGATTCCCCACGGCGGAAGCTGCGAGCCGTCGTTCACCGGCACTTCGTGTGCCGTATTCTATTTAATTGAGCATGATCATATCCGAAAACCGCTTCGCACTTTTCGGGATCATGCTCCAGCATGCCGTGTTCGCCCCGCCCGGTAAGCTACCGGGAAATATGGCGAAACCGCGAAGCCGGGCTTATGCCGCGCGGCGGAAGATCAGCGAGGCGTTGGTGCCGCCGAAGCCGAAGGAGTTCGACAGCACGACATTGACCTCGCGCTTGCGCGCGGTATGCGGCACGAGATCGATCGGCGTTTCAACGCTCGGATTGTCGAGGTTGATCGTCGGCGGCGCGACCTGATCGCGGATGGCGAGGATCGAGAAGATCGCCTCCACCGAACCCGCAGCTCCGAGGAGATGACCGATTTCGGATTTGGTGGACGACATCGAGATCTTGGCGGCGGCATTGCCGACGACGCGCTCCACCGCACCGAGTTCGATGGTATCGGCCATCGTCGAAGTGCCGTGCGCGTTGATGTAGTCGATATCGTTCGCCGAAATGCCGGCGCGCTTGATCGCCATCGACATGCAGCGGAACGCGCCGTTGCCGTCCTCGGACGGCGCGGTGATGTGGAAGGCGTCGCCCGAAAGGCCATAGCCGATAAGCTCGGCGTAAATCTTCGCACCGCGCGCCTTGGCGTGCTCGTATTCCTCGAGCACGACGACGCCCGCGCCCTCGCCCATCAGGAAGCCGTCGCGATCCTTGTCATAGGGACGCGACGCTTTCTCGGGCGTGTCGTTATACGAAGTCGAGAGCGCCTTGCAGGCCGAGAAGCCGGCGATCGAAAGACGATTGATCGGCGACTCGGTGCCGCCCGCAACCATGACATCGGCATCGCCAAGCGCGATCAGGCGGCCCGCGTCGCCGATCGCGTGCGCGCCGGTCGAGCATGCGGTGACGACCGAATGGTTCGGCCCCTTGAAGCCGTACTGAATCGAAACGTAGCCGGAGGCGAGATTGATCAGCCGGCCCGGAATGAAGAACGGCGAGATGCGGCGCGGCCCGCGTTCCTTCAAAACCAGCGCGGCTTCCGCGATGCCTTCGATGCCGCCGATGCCCGAACCGATCAGCACGCCGGTGTTGTCGCGGTCGGCCTCGGTCTTCGGCTCCCAGCCGGAATGCTTGATGGCCTGGCCCGCGGCCGCCATCGCGTAGATGATGAAATCGTCGACCTTGCGCTGTTCTTTCGGCTCCATCCAGGCGTCGGGATTGAAGGTGCCGTTCGCGCCGTCGCCGCGCTTGATCTGCGAAGCGATCTTGCAAGGCAGATCCGAGACGTCGAACTTCTCGATTTTGGCCGCACCGCTCTTGCCCGCGAGAATATTCTGCCAGGTCACTTCGACGTCAGCGCCGAGCGGCGTAACCATTCCCATGCCGGTGACGACAACGCGTCGCATGAAGCTCTCCGGGGCGGTGTTGAGGGGGCCTAAAAACCAAACTTCCTTGACCGGACCTTCATGGCCCGATCAAGGAAATCCTGCAAGATCACTGAAGCGCTTGAGAAAAATCGCGATTACGCGGCGTTCTTTTCAAGAAACTTGACGGCGTCGCCGACGGTCAAAATCGTTTCCGCCGCGTCGTCCGGAATTTCACAGCCGAATTCTTCTTCGAACGCCATGACCAGCTCGACGGTGTCGAGGCTGTCCGCGCCCAGATCGTCAATGAAGCTCGCCTTGTCGGTAACTTTCTCCGGGTCGACCCCGAGATGCTCGACGACGATCTTTTTCACGCGCTCAGGAATATCACTCATCGTTGTGCCTTTGCCGATCCCAATTTTGTTGTTTGCCCCACGAGGCGACTGCGGTTGTTACCATAGCTATTCTGGCTTGACTAGCGTTCCGCCCGCACCGCGCACGGGCGAAAATCCTTTTCAGATCATTGCCATACCACCATTTACGTGGATGGTCGTTCCGGTGACATAGCTCGCTTCGTCGGAGGCCAGATAGACCACCGCAGCGGCAATGTCATCCGCCGTGCCGAGGCGATTGGCGGGAACCCGCGACAAAATTGCTTCGCGCTGCTTGTCGTTGAGCTTGTCGGTCATCGGCGTCGCGATGAACCCTGGCGCAATGGAATTGGCCGTAACGCCGCGCCGCGCATATTCGGCGGCGATCGATTTCATCATGCCGATCATGCCGGCCTTGGCGGCGACGTAATTGCCCTGCCCCGGATTGCCGGTCACGCCGACCACCGAGCTGATGCCGATGACGCGGCCGAAGCGGCGGCGCATCATCGCCGTCACCGCCTTGCGGGCAAGCCGAAAGGTCGAGGTCAGATTGATGTTGATGACGCTATCCCAGTCCTCGTCCTTGAGCGCGACGAAGAGATTGTCCTTGGTGATGCCGGCGTTGCACACGAGGATGTCGAGCTTCTGCATCGCCTTCTCGACGTCCGGGATCAGCGCCTCGACCTGATCCTTGTTCGAGAGATCGCACTGGAAAATGTGGACGTTCGAACCGAGCTCGGCGGCGAGCTTCTCGAGCGCATCCTTGCGCGTACCGGAAATCGCGACCGTCGCGCCCTGCTTGTGCAGCGCGCGGGCGATGCCGCCACCGATACCGCCGGTCGCGCCGGTTACGAGCGCGGTCTTGCCTGTCAGATCGAACATCGCGTTCCTCGCTCTGTTTATGCCTGTGCTTTAAGCCCTGGCCTTGTAGGCCGCAACGTCTTCGGCGGTGCCGATGTTCTGCGCGGCAACTTCCTTGTTGATACGCTTCATGAGGCCCGAGAGCACCTTGCCGGTTCCAGCCTCGACGACATTCGTCACGCCGTTCGCCGCAAGATAACCGATCGACTCGCGCCAGCGCACGGTGCCCGTCACCTGCGCGACGAGCAGCTTCACGATTTCCTGCGGGTCGGTCACCGGCTGCGCGGTGAAATTGGCGACGACCGGAATCTTCGGCGCGCTCACTTTGGCTTCCGAAAGCGCCTTGGCCATCACGTCGGCGGCAGGCTGCATCAGCTTGCAATGAAACGGCGCCGACACCTGCAACATCATCGCGCGCGAGCCTTTGCCTTTGGCGATTTCGACGGCGCGCTCGACCGCGGCCTTGTGACCGGAGACGACGATCTGGCCGGGCGCATTGTCGTTCGCAACATCGCAAACCTCGCCTTGCGCGGCTTCCGCCGCGACGGCCTTCACGGCGTCGGGCTCAAGACCCATCAGCGCGGCCATGGCGCCGACGCCGACCGGCACGGCCTGCTGCATGGCGCGGCCGCGGGTTTTCACGAGTTTTACGGCATCGGCGAGCGAGAGGCTTCCTGCCACCGCGTGCGCTGCATATTCGCCGAGCGAATGGCCGGCGACGAAGGCGACGTCGCGCGCAACATCGAGCCCCGCTTCCGCTTCCAGCACGCGCACCGTGGCAACGGCAGTCGCGACCAGCGCGGGCTGGGTGTTCTCGGTGAGCGTCAGCTGATCGGCCGGCCCTTCCCACATGATGGCGGTGAGCTTTTCGCCGAGCGCCTCATCGACCTCGGCGAAAACCTTGCGAGCAGCCTCGAAATTGTCCGAGAGGCCTTTACCCATACCGACGGCCTGGCTGCCCTGGCCGGGAAATACGAAAGCGGTTGTCATTGGAATCCCTGAAAAGGTGGGCTGAAAAGCCATGCTCCCGCCACCCCTGTCAAGCGAAGGCAGGAAAAAGCCCCGTAAAACCCCGGCTTTTACCGTGGCCGCGCGGGTTGCACCGCGGCAAATATCGCGTATAAACGCGGCCTTCGCTGGTTTCGGCCGAGGGCTGAACGGATGGCCGCTGAAAAGCGGCAGGGTTTTACCCGGCATCCCGTGTCCTCGCCTTCGAGAAATTTTCGAGCCTTTCCCGAGGCTCGAAGGGCTCGGCGCCGAAGGAGCGAACGAACAGGAAAGGACTCCGAATGCCTCTTTACGAGCATGTTTTTCTCGCGCGTCAGGAAATGACCGCGCAGCAAGTCGAAGAGCTTGCGAACCAATATAAGAGCGTCGTCGAACAGAACGGCGGCAAGGTCGTGGGCGAGCCCGAATACTGGGGCGTGAAGTCGCTCACCTTCCGCATCAAGAAGAATCGCAAGGCGCACTTCTCGATGCTTCGTCTCGATACGCCGCCTGCCGCCGTGCAGGAGATCGAGCGTCTCGAAGGCATTAGCGAAGATGTCATCCGTTTCATGACGATCCGCGTCGAGGAACACGAAGAAGGCCCGTCGGTCATGCTGCAGAAGCGTGATCGCGACGAGCGCCGCGGCGACCGCCGCCGCGACCGCGACGGCGAAGACTTCGACGGTTCCTCCAGCAGCAACGATGAGGTTCAGCAATGAGCACCTCTCCCGCAGCCGGCGGCGGCCGCCGCCCGTTCTTCCGCCGCCGCAAGACCTGCCCGTTCTCGGGCCCGAACGCGCCGAAGATCGACTACAAGGACGTCAAGCTCCTGCAGCGCTACATTTCCGAGCGCGGCAAGATCGTGCCGAGCCGCATCACCGCGGTGTCGGCTGCCAAGCAGCGCGAACTCGCGGGCGCCATCAAGCGCGCGCGTTTCCTCGGCCTGCTGCCTTACGTCATTCGCTAAGCTTTGATCTTAATAGATCAAAGCTTAGCCCTTTAAGTTGAGCATGATCTTTTCCGAAAACCGGTACCCACTTTTCGGGATCATGCTCTAGAACTGCCGGGGCGGTTCGCCGCCCTGGTTTCACTCGTAAGCCGCCGGGCTGGTCTGGCGGCGATGGTTGGGGCGAAAGCCTCTAACCGCTTCACGCGGGACAGCTGACGATGCAAACGATCCTGGCCGGCCTCGGCGCCGGCATTGCCTCGGCCCTCTTATTCATTTCGCTCGCCTCGGGCTCGGGGCTGGCGCTCGCGCTGTTTTATTTCGCGCCGCTGCCGATCATGCTCGCCGGGCTCGGCTGGAACCACTTCGCGGCGCTTCTTGCGACGCTCACCGCCGCCGGCGGCATCGGTATCGGCGCCGGCTTCTGGTTCGCGATCGCGTATCTCGCCGGCATCGGTGTCCCCGCCTACACGCTCATTTATCTCGCGATGCTCGCCCGCACGCATGCGGACGGCATGGAGTGGTTTCCGCCGGGCCGCATCGTCACGGCGGCGGCCGTGCTCGCGACGATTGCGATGGCGCTCACGGTGCCGGTGTTCGGCACCGACATCGACAGCTATCGCGAAGGGATCAAGGAGATCTTCGGCCGTGTCCTGCGCACGCAACTCGCGACCCCGGACGGCAAGCCGCTCGAATTGCCGAACGGCGCGAACGTCAATCGCACGCTCGATGTCCTGAGTTACGTCATGCCGCCGCTCGCTTCGGCGGTTTCGATGGTGACGCTGCTCGCCAACATGTATCTCGCCGGCCGCATCGCCCGCGCGTCCAGCAGGCTGTCGCGGCCGTGGCCGGATCTGTCGCAGACGGCGCTGCCGTTCTCGACGCCGCTTCTCCTGCTCGCTGCTTTCGCCATCTCGTTTTTGCATTCGATCGCGGGCCTGGCTGGCGGCGTGCTCACCGCCTGCCTGCTGATGGCCTATGCGATCGCGGGGCTTGCGGTGCTGCATGCGGTCACGCGCGGCAATGCGTTTCGCGGCCTGATCCTCGGCGCCGCCTGGACTTTGGTGATCGTTCTCGGCTGGCCGATCGTGCTGCTCGCCCTCCTCGGCCTCGCCGATGGTCTTTTCAACATGCGCGGCCGTTCCGGCCCGCCCAATTCCCAACCTGATCAAACCTGATTTCGACAAGGAGAGTAACCATGCAAGTCATCCTCATTGAACGCGTCGCCAAGCTCGGCCAGATCGGCGACGTCGTGCGTGTCCGTTCGGGCTTCGCCCGCAACTTCCTGCTGCCGCAGGGCAAGGCGCTGCGCGCCACGAAAGAGAACAAGGAAAAGTTCGAGTCGATGAAGGCCGAACTCGTCGCCAAGAACGCCGAGAAGAAGTCCGGCGCCGAAGGCCTCGCCCACAAGCTGAACGGCCAGAGCTTCGTCCTGGTCCGCCAGGCCGGCGAAACCGGCCAGCTCTACGGCTCGGTCACCGCGCGCGACATCGCCCATGCGCTCGAAGCCGGCGGGTTCAATGTCGCCCGCCAGCACATCGTGTTGAACACGCCGATCAAGGGTATCGGCATTCATACCGTGCCGGTCGAACTGCACCCCGAGGTCGAGGTCAAGATCCAGGTCAACGTCGCGCGCAGCGAAGAAGAAGCGAAGCGCCAGGCGGCTGGCGAAGACCTCACCGTCGCGCGCAGCCAGGAGGATGAAGAGCGGGCGGAAGCCAAGATCGAAGCCGAGAAATTCTTCGAGACGGCGCCCGAAGGCGAAGCCGCCGCCGAAAAAGGCGACGCGAAGCCCGCCGCCTGAAAATAAAGTACGATACCCGACATATGACGCCGTCACCGGTTTTCCGGTGGCGGCGTTTTCATTTTCGACAACCGGAACGAAGCATGCGGCGCTCATGCCGCATATCGCAGGTTGCGAATGTTTAACGAACCATTGCGCCGATCGCGCACTCGTATCCTTTCCGCGAGATAGAGAGAGATTTCGTCGATTGTTTTAATTTTTAAGCAAAGGATTTCCACTTATTAAGGCGGCAGAGTTTGGGGGAAAGTAATTCGAGCTGACGCTATGGATGAAAAAAGAAAAACCCAGCGGCATCGCACGCTGAAGGTGGGCAAGATCATCTACAACCGCGGCCTGTTCGCCGTCGAATGCATGGTCAAGAATATTTCCGACGCAGGCGCGTGCCTCGTGACCAAGACGACATCGCTACCGGACAAATTCGAGCTCTCAATTCCCATCGACAATTTCTCGCGGCCCTGCGAAGTCGCGTGGAAGACTGTCGATCGCGTCGGTGTCCGGTTCGTCAACGCCGCCTGAAGCGCCTTAGCGGCAACCCAACCAGATAAAATCCGGCAAACATGGGGCTCAAAAGTCCCGTGGCGCACTAAGTACATGAAATTATTATGGGGTTTCAGGCGGCATTGCCCCTCGAGTACCTCTTTGCTTTAATTTGGCGGGGGTGCAGGCGCAGGGTTGAGCGTCATGAACCGTTTGTTGGACAAGTGGTTCGCGTATATTTTCCAGAAGCTGTTCCCGCATGGAACGCTAACAGTCTCTCTCGGCCCTTCCGACGGCCCGCAGCGCTCTTTCACTGTCGGTGACGGCACCGGAAGGCCCTTCGCAATCGCTTTTGACAGCTCATGGGTTTTGCTCGGCGTGCTCGTCGATCCTGACCTGCGCGCGGGCGAGGCCTATACCGATGGCACCTTTCGCGTAACGCAGGGTACCCTCGCCGAATTTATGGATTTCTTCGGCCAGCAGCATGGGCATCAGCTCAACCTGACCTGGCTCGCTTTCTTCATGGATTGCTGCCGCTACGTCGCTCGCCGCGTCATGCAGTTCAATCCGCGAAGCCGCGCGCGCAAGAATGTCCACCGCCACTACGATCTCGACGGGCGCATCTATTCTCTGTTCCTTGATGCCGACAAACAATATTCCTGCGCCTATTTCGAGGACGACGAGCAAAGTCTCGACGACGCGCAGCTTGCCAAGAAGCGCCACCTCGCCGCCAAGCTTCTGATGGACCGCCAGGGCCTCAAGGTTCTCGACATCGGTTCAGGCTGGGGCGGGCTCGCGATTTATCTCGCGGAGGTCGCCGGCGCGAAGCACGTAACGGGCGTGACGCTCTCGGATGAGCAGCTTGCCGTTTCACGCAATCGCGTCGCCGAGCAGGGCCTGAAAGGCCGTGTGGAATTCCGCATGCAGGATTACCGCGACATCGACGAGCAGTTCGACCGCATCGTTTCGGTCGGCATGTTCGAACATGTCGGCGTCAACCACTATCGCAAGTTCTTCCGCCAAACCCATGCGCTGCTGAAGGAAGACGGCGTGGCGGTGCTGCATTTCATCGGCCGCTCCGACGGCCCGTCCACCACCTGCGCCTGGATCCGGAAATACATCTTTCCCGGCGGCTACATCCCCGCGCTTTCCGAGGTGATGCCGGCGATCGAGCATTCGGGGCTCGTCGTCACCGATATCGAAATCCTGCGGCTGCACTATGCCGAAACACTGAAAGCATGGCGCGAGCGCTTCCTTGCCCGCCGCGAGGAAGCCGCCGCCCTTTACGACGAGCGCTTCTGCAGAATGTGGGAATTCTACCTCGTCTGTTCGGAAATGGCCTTCCGCCACCACGGGCTGATGGTGCTGCACATCCAGCTTGCCCGCCATCAGGAGGCGGTGCCCCTCACCCGCGACTATATCGGCGCGGCCGAGACACGGTTGCGGGCGCTTGAGCGCAATCGCAAGCCGAAACTCCGGCTTGCCGGCGAATAACGCCGCCGATTTGTTCCCAAATTGCCGCCGTCAAGTGCGATCATCGCCTTGCGGCGTGATTCGTTCGCGTTTGTGGATATGACTCAAAGCTGAAATCGCCGGTGGATTGGGTCTTTCGCACGCGGTCGAAGCTGCTAAGCAAACTAACGCGACTTACAAAAAGACACGACTGACTTGCCATGGCGCTAGAATTGACGGTCCGGAAACACCAGCCGGAGCCGGACCCCAACTATCGGCAGGCCCCGCACAACATCGAGGCGGAGCAAGCGCTTTTGGGCGCCATCCTCGTCAATAACGAGGCGTTTTACCGCGTCTCGGACTTCCTCGAGCCGAAGCACTTCTTCGAGCCGATCCACCAGAAAATATACGAGGTCACGGCGGGGATCATCCGGGCGGGGAAGGTTGCGACGCCCGTTACCCTCAAAACTTTCCTGCCGCCAGATGCCGATGTCGCCGGCATGACGCCCGCGATTTACCTCGCGCGGCTTGCCGCCGAGGCGACGACGGTCATCAACGCCGCCGATTACGGCCGGACGATCTATGATCTTGCGACGCGGCGCGATCTCATTCGCATCGGCGAGGATATGGTGAACCTCGCCTATGAAGCGCCGGTCGATTTCGCGCCGCAGGTGCAGATCGAAGACGCCGAGCGCCGCCTCTACGAGCTCGCTGAAACCGGCCGCTACGACGGCGGCTTCCTGAAATTCTCCGACGCGCTGAAGGATGCCGTCGATCTCGCCAGCAAGGCCTATCAGCGCGACGGCCATCTCTCCGGGATCGGCACGGGCCTGACGAAACTCGATCTTCTGATGGGCGGCCTGCAGAAATCCGACCTCATCATCATCGCCGGCCGTCCGGCCATGGGCAAAACCGCGCTCGCCACCAACATCGCCTATAGCATCGCCGCCGATTATCGCGGCCAGCCGCGTCCGGACGGCACCATCGAGACGATTTCGGGCGGCGTTGTCGGCTTCTTCTCGCTCGAAATGAGCGCCGAGCAGCTCGCCACCCGTATTCTTTCGGAACAGACCGAGATTTCCTCGTCCAAGGTTCGCCGCGGCGACATCACCGAGGAAGAATTCTCCAAGCTCGCGGCCGCCGCGCAAACGATGCAGAGCATTCCCCTTTTCATCGACGACACCGGCGGCCTCTCCATCGCGCAACTCACGGCGCGCGCGCGGCGCCTGAAGCGCCAGCGCGGGCTCGACCTCATGGTCGTGGACTATCTGCAGCTTCTGACCGGCTCGTCGCGCCGCGCCTCGGAAGGCCGCGTGCAGGAAGTCACCGAGATCACAACCGGCCTCAAGGCGCTTGCCAAGGAGCTCGAGATTCCGATCATCGCGCTCTCGCAGCTTTCGCGTCAGGTCGAGGCGCGCGACGACAAGCGGCCGCAGCTTGCCGACCTTCGCGAGTCAGGCTCGATCGAGCAGGACGCCGACGTCGTGATGTTCGTCTATCGCGAGGAATACTATTTGAAGAACCGCGAGCCGCGCGAAGGCACGGAAGAATGGTTCAAGTGGGAAACCGAGATGAAGATGGCCGAGAACCGCGCCGAACTCATCATCGGCAAGCAGCGTCACGGCCCGACCGGGACGGTCAAAACCGTGTTCGAGCCGATGTTCACGCGCTTCTCGGATCTCGCCGAGGAAGACCACTTGCCCGAGCGCCGCGGCTAGACCTGAATTTGAGCATGGCCCGATCCGAAAAGCGGTTCCCGTTTTCGGGCTCGCGTCTAGTGCCGCTTAAAATGCTGCACCTCGTGCTCGTGCTTTTCGGCCGCGCTGCGGCTCGGGAACGTCCCGAGATTGCGGCGGCGGCCTGTTTTCGGATTTTTCTTGCGCGAATAGAGCCGGTATTTTCCCGAAGCGAGCTTGCGTATCATGCGGCCTCCTGAAGCCTGATTTGCGCCACTTCCCTCGCGCACGAATAACGGCAGAAATGACGAAAGGTTCGAGTAGATTCGAGATGAGCGATAGCGCGGCCAAACTGGAATTAGCGGAAGACGAAGCGACCTTTGTCAATGAGCGCGGCGCGGGCGGCGTACTGACGATCGACCTCGCCGCCATTGCCGCCAATTGGCGCGATTGCCAGGAGCGCGCCGGCAACGCCGAATGCGGCGCCGTCATCAAGGCGGACGCCTACGGGCTCGGCATCGAGCCGGTCGCCGCGGCGCTCGCCAGGGCCGGCTGCCAAACCTTCTTTGTGGCCTTGCTCGACGAGGCGCTGCGCGTCTGCACGGTGGCGCCTGGTGCTGCGATCTATGTACTGAACGGCTTCAACCCCGCCACCGCCCCGGCGTTTCAGGACATCGATGCGCGGCCGGTGCTCGGCTCGCTCGAAGAAATCGAGGAATGGGACAGCTACGCACGCAAGATCAACGAGCCGCTGGCCGCCGCGATCCATGTCGATACCGGCATGTCACGCCACGGCCTTACCGTCGCCGAAGCCGAGCAGGTCGCCAGGAAGCAGAACGATTTTGCTTTCGCGCTGACGCTCGTGATGAGTCATCTGGCGCGGGCCGACGAGGCGGGCCACGAAATGACGGCCGCGCAGATCGAGAAATTCGCCGGCATCGTCGCGCTCTTCCCCGGCATCCCTGCTTCGCTGGCCAATTCCGCGGGCCTCCTCGCGCATCCGGATTCGCACTTCGATCTCGTACGCCCCGGCATCGCGCTCTATGGCGGCGAGGCGCTGATCGGCGAAAATTCCAAAAAATCGGTCATGCAACCTGTGGTGCGGCTTGACGTTCATGTTCTGCAGGTGCGGCATGGCAAGCAAGGCGATACCGTGGGCTATGGCGGCGAATACACTTTGAAGCGCGACTCGCGGCTTGCCGTGCTCTCCGCGGGCTATGCCGACGGCATTCCGCGCGCGTCGGGCTCGACCGATACCAGGCGCGGCATGGAAGCGGTCGTCGCCGGCCGCCGCTGCCCGATCGTCGGACGCGTTTCGATGGATCTCATCGTCGCCGACGTCACGGAAATACCCGAAGGCGACGTCAAGCGCGGCGACATGGTTCGCCTTCTTGGCGAGGGCATCACGGTTGACGATCTCGCGCGCGCATCGGGTACAGTAGGCTACGAAATCCTGACGCGGCTCGGACGGCGCTATCGCCGGGTGTATGAAGGTGAATGATGGCTGGCACGGAATGGATCATCGCCCCGGAATTGCAACCGAAGTCGGCTGACTATGGCTATGATCTCAATCGCGCGCTCTCGTCGGTCGTCGGCGTGCGCGCGCTGGTGCCGGAGGATGCCGCCACTGCCGAAGCGCTCGGCACCGAGCGCATGGGCCACGGCGTCATCATTCGCGAGAATGGCCTCGTGCTCACCATCGGCTATCTCGTCACCGAAGCCGAAACGGTCTGGCTGAAGCTTTCCGACAGCCGTTCGGTATCGGGCCACGTGCTCGCGTTCGATCAGGAGACCGGCTTCGGCCTCGTGCAGCCGCTGACGAAACTTGGCCTGCCCTTTCTCGAGCTTGGCGAGTCCGCCGGCACGAAGGTCGGCGATCGTGTCGTCGTTGCGGGCGCCGGCGGCCGCACGCATTCGGTCGCGGCGAAGATCGCCGCCAAGCAATCCTTCGCCGGTTACTGGGAATATTATTTGAACGAGGCGATCTTCACCGCGCCGTCGCATCCGAACTGGGGCGGCACGGCGCTGATCGGCTCGCAGGGCGAACTTCTCGGCATCGGCTCGCTGCAATTGGAACGCACGAGCGATGACGCGAAGGCGGAGCCCATCAACATGATGGTGCCGATCGATCTCCTGAAGCCGGTATTCGACGATCTCATGAAGTTCGGCCGCACCAACCGGCCGGTGCGGCCGTGGCTCGGCATCTATTCGACCGAGATCGACGATCACATCGTCATCGCCGGGGTTGCCAAGCGCGGGCCGGCGCGGCGCGCCGAGCTCAAGACGGGTGACGTCGTGCTCGCCGTCGGCAATCATGAGGTGCGCGAGCTTGCCGACTTTTATCGGCGCGTGTGGTCGCTCGGCTCGGCGGGCGTGAACGTGCCGCTCACCATCCATCGTGAGGGCGACACGTTCGATGTGACGATTCGCTCGGGCGAACGTTCGCAATTCCTCAAGCAGCCGAATCTGCACTGATTGAGCCGATGGATCCGAAGTAATCCACAGGGCGCGGGGTGAAATAGCCGCTTTATCCGCATGTATTCATGGGAGGCTGCGGTATTTTAGCGTTGTGACAGGGTGTCACGTTCCAAAAAATGCCATCTCATGCTGTTTTCCGTCTTTAGTAGCAGACGAGCCGTTGCGACGACTCGGAGGCATCGATAACTCCCTCCTCTGCGCCCCGCGCCAAACTGGCCGCGGGGCTTTTTTTCGCCTGTTTGCCGGGCTTTGCCATCGCGCACGATCGCGGACGCGCCGTGCTAGCGTTCGGGCTGCGAATCTCCATATCGGTGGCACCAACGCCGGGAAGTCATGGCCAAATCTCACATCAACTTCGTCTGCCAGAATTGCGGCGCGGTCTATCCGCGCTGGGCGGGCAAGTGCGAGGCCTGCGGCGAGTGGAACACCATTGCCGAGGAAGGCGGCGGCAACGACTCGATCCCGGCCGCGCTGCGCACCAAGCGCAAGGGCCGCGCCTTCGCGCTCGAGCCACTTGAAGGCAAGAGCGAAGAAGCGCCGCGAACGGCTTCGGGCATCAAGGAATTCGACCGGGTGACCGGCGGCGGCTTCGTCAAGGGCTCGATTCTGCTCCTCGGCGGCGACCCCGGCATCGGCAAATCGACGCTCCTGATCGAAACGGCGGCGGCGCTCACCAAAAAAGGCAAGCGCGTCGTCTATGTCTCGGGCGAAGAAGCGATTGCCCAAGTGCGCATGCGCGCCGACCGGCTCGGGCTCGGCAAGGCCAAGGTGGAGCTTGCCGCCGAAACCAATGTCGAAGACATCCTCGCGACACTGAAAGACTCGCAAACGCCCGCCCTCGTCGTCGTCGACTCGATCCAGACGCTGTGGACTGAAACCGTCGACAGCGCG
>Ga0180218_1001540_pt1 | contig 13601 bp, 11 predicted proteins | sample eDN3rd37CKraftBY_FD_151334 | JGI IMG/M metagenome (GOLD analysis project Ga0180218, IMG submission 151334) | Enriched backyard soil microbial communities from Emeryville, California, USA - eDNA 3rd pass 37_C Kraft BY (version 2) (version 2) | ecosystem: Environmental > Terrestrial > Soil >... | reverse complement strand
CCGTGCGCTCCAGCCAGTCCCGCCCGCGTTTCGGCGACATGCCGGCGCAGGGCGCGGTGCATGTGCTGCGCGCCGATTTCCTGAACCAGGAGACGAAAAACCTGCTGAACGCCACCGCGCGCGTCGTGCTGTCCGCCCATCGCGGCCTCATCGCCGATCAGCTGGCGCGTCTTTCCGCCGGCAGCGAGCGCCTCGCGCCGCTGCCGCCGCGCTTTCCGTTAAAATCCTCGGCCGAGATGGTCGCGCCACCGGTGGAACTGGAATTCTTCAATGGGCTGGGCGGTTTCGACAAGAACGGCACGGAATATGTGACCGTGCTGGAAAACGGCACGACGACTCCGATGCCCTGGATCAACGTCGTCGCCAATCCAGCCTTCGGCTTTCAGGTGTCAAGCGATGGCAGCGCCTATAGCTGGGCGGAAAACAGCCGCGAGAACCAGATCACCCAATGGTCGAACGATCCGGTCGCAGACCCCTCAGGCGAGGCGCTTTACATTCGCGACGAGGAGACGCTGGAGCTATGGAGCCCAACGGCCCAGCCCATCCGCGATAACGGGCGGTATATTGCGCGCCATGGCTTCGGCTACAGCCGTTTCAGCCATCGGGCGCACGGGATCGAAAGCGACCTGCTCTCTTACGTGCCGCTCGCCGATCCGATTCGCATTTCGCGCTTGACGCTGACCAACCATTCGTCGCGGCCGCGCCGGCTGTCGGTCACGAGCTATGCCGAGTGGGTACTCGGCACCCTGCGCGGTGCAAACGCGCCGTTCATCGCCACATCTCTTGATGCCGAGACCGGCGTAATCTTCGCCCGCAATCGATCCGCGATGGGATTTCCCGGTCGGGTCGCTTTTGCCGATCTTGGCGGCCGGCAGACCGCATGGACCGGCGACCGCACGGAGTTCCTCGGGCGGGGCGGCAGTTCCGCGCGACCGGCGGCGCTGGCAAGGAAAGCGCCGCTCGGCGCCAAGGTCGGCGCGGGTCTCGATCCATGTGCCGCATTGCAATGTATGATTGAGCTCGACCCGGGCGAAAGCATCGAGATCATCTCCTTCCTCGGCGAGGCCGCTTCGGCGGAGGCGGCGAGCGCGCTGATCACCCGCTACCGCGCCGCCGATCTCGATGCGGTTCTTGCCGACGTGAACGCGCATTGGCAGACGCTCCTGCAGACCGTGCAGGTCAGGACGCCGGACCGGGCGATGGATATCATGCTGAACGGCTGGCTGCTTTACCAGACGCTCGCCTGCCGCATCTGGGCGCGCTCGGCCTTCTATCAGGCAAGCGGCGCCTATGGCTTCCGCGACCAGTTGCAGGACTGCATGGCGCTGGCCTTCGCCTTACCGGAGGAGACGCGTGCGCACATCCTGCGCGCCGCCGGGCGGCAGTTTGCCGAAGGCGACATGCAGCATTGGTGGCTACCCCATTCTGGCGCGGGTGTTCGCACGCGGATTTCCGACGATCGGGTGTGGCTCGCCTTCGCCGCCGCGACCTATGTCGGTACGGCCGGCGACACGGCGATCTTCGATGAGGTCATCCCATTCCTGGATGGGCCGGTCCTCATCGAAGGGCAACACGATGCCTTCTTCCAGCCGACGCCCTCCGGCGAGAAGGCCTCCCTCTTTGAGCATTGCGCCCGTGGCCTCGACCAGGCGGTCACGCTCACCGGCCGGCACGGCCTGCCCCTGATGGGCACCGGCGACTGGAACGACGGCATGAACCGAGTGGGCGAGGGAGGCGAGGGCGAAAGCGTCTGGCTCGGCTGGCTGCTGATCCGTACGATCGACCTGTTCGCGCCGCTTGCGGAGAGCCGCGCCCCCGAGCGCGCCGCACGCTGGAAGGCGCATGCGGAGAAGCTCAAGGCTTCCGTTGAACAGGAAACCTGGGACGGGGCCTGGTACCGGCGCGCCACCTTCGATGACGGCACATGGCTGGGATCGAAGGACAATGACGAATGCCGGATCGACAGCATTGCCCAGTCCTGGGCAGTCCTGTCCGGCGCTGCCGATCCCGCCCGCGTCTCCGCTGCCATGGCGTCGCTGGAAACCCACCTGATCCGCAAGGAGGACGGTCTCGCGCTCCTCTTCACGCCGCCTTTCGATGCGACCCCGCGCGATCCGGGCTACATCAAGGGCTATCCGCCGGGCCTGCGCGAAAACGGCGGCCAGTACAGCCACGCTGCCATGTGGGCGATCCTCGCTTTCGCCCGGCTGGGGGAGGGCGACAAGGCACACGATCTCTTCGCGCTCCTCAACCCGATCAACCATGCAGGCACGCCGGAGGCAGCATTGCGCTACAAGGTCGAGCCCTATGTGGTGGCCGCAGACGTCTATTCGGTGGCGCCGCATATCGGGCGCGGCGGCTGGACATGGTACACGGGCTCCGCCGCCTGGATGTACCGTGCCGGCATCGAGGGCATCCTCGGCCTGCGCAGGGAAGGCGGAGTGCTTGTGATGACGCCTTGCCTGCCGGGATCATGGCCGCAGGCCGAGGTGACAGTCAAATTGGGAGACACTTGCTACAATATCGAGGTCAGACGGGCTTCCGATCGACCACCCTCCGCGACGTTGGACGGCTCTTCATTGTCCCACGCCGGCGGCCCGATACGCTTGCCTGTCGATGGTGACAGGCATGTTCTGGTGCTGGTTGAATGAGCTGTCGATGAAGCTCGAAAGCCGCGTCCGCCTAGAATTTATCACGGTACAAGCGGTGAGCTTGGTGGAGTTGCCCCCAAAAGACCGGACATGCTCAGGTTTGAGATTGCGAGCTGATGAACTCGCGCGGTGATTGATATCCTAAAGCACTGTGCGGGTGAAGATTGTTGTAGTGCTCGAACCAGAGCGGCAGTTGCGCGATGACGGTTTCGGCATCCGGGGTGGGGTTCACCGCGACGTAGTCGCGCTTGAAGGTTTTGACGAAGGCCTCGGCCATGCCGTTCGATTGCGGGCTGCGCACGGGCGTCGTGCACGGCTCCATGCCGATGTCGCGGAGCAAGGATGCGGTATCCCTGGCGACGAAGCACGAACCGTTGTCGGTGAGCCATTCGATGGGCTCGGACAACATGTTGATGCGACCGAAGCGGTTCTCGACGGCGGTGATCACGAGGTCCTGCACGTCCTGGCTCTTGATGCCCTCCGTGGTGGCGACATGGGCGATTGCCTCACGGTCGCAGCAGTCGAGGGCGAAGGCGACACGGACCTTCTCCTTGTTGTCGCAGCCGATCTCGAAGCCGTCCGAGCACCATCGGATGTTGGAGCGTTCGACAGCGACCTGACCATCGTGGCGGCGATCATCGACCGCTCCGGTGTGGCGCACCAGAAGCAGGTTGTGCAGCTTCATGACCCGATAGACGCGCTTGGCGTTGGGCCACGAACGCCCCTGTTCGCGGGCATTCCGGCGCAGGATGGCATGGACCCGCCGATAGCCGTAGGTGGGCATGTCGGCGATGACGGCCCTGATTTCTTCCACCAGCTCCCGATCCGGGAGTGGCGGCCGTCCTCTGGCTCTGGAAGGGGAACCCGTGGCACGCGCAGCGATATTCGAGCGGGCGACACCCAAGGTTTCGCAGATGGTCTTCATTCCAAAATCCCTCTCGGCAGAGAGATCGAGCGCAACATCCGTTTTTTTGGGCCACCGGCGATTTCGAGGGCTTCCTTGAGGATTTCGCTCTCCATCGTCTTCTTGCCCAGCAGGCGTTGCAACTCCTTAACCTGGGCCTGAAGCGCCCGGTATTCGGATGCCGGAACGACCTCCTCTTCGGCGGCCGTCGCCGTCAGTGCTCCCTGGGATGCCAGCTTGCGCCAGGCGAACAACTGGTTCGGCTGGATGCCGTGCCGACGCGCGACGATGCTCACCGTTGCGTCCGCCTCGTAGGTCTCTTGAATGATCGCCAGCTTCTCTGCCGTGCTCCAGCGCCGCCGACGTTCCGGCCCGGAGAGAACTTCCATCTTAAAATTGCTACCAGTCATATTACCAACATTACTCCTACCCACTTAGCTAAGTGGGGGAGCATGTCCGGGCCTTTCGGGGGCTAATTCACAAGCGGTGAGCTTGGTGTTCGAGGCTGGATTGCCCGGCTCGCTAGGGCCAGCCGGGCAGGGGGAGGGTATGGCTTAGTACCAGCGCCCACGGCCATAAAAGCCGCCGCCCAATACGGCGACGATAAGAACGATGATGAGAAGGGTGGTGATGTCCATGGCAGGCTCCTGTGAGTGCTCGCTACCGTCTCCGCCGCGTTACCGTAGGTGGCACGCTGCGGACGGATGGCACCTCACTTCGAACAAACGTTCCATGAGCGGTCTTGTTCCGTAGGAAAATCGGCGGGGCTGCGATGCGTCCGCCGCATTGCCCCGTTTGCCGCAGCGCGGGAAAAGGCGCAAAGTCGATTGCAGGCAGCGGGCGTCTATCGCTGCGCTTTCCAAGGCAGCGATGCCAGGAGGTCGAAATGATTTTGCGGGATATGACAAGGGCGGAATGCGAGGCCACGCTCTCGACGAATTCCATCGGCCATCTAGGATGTATCTCCGACAACCGGCCCTATGTCGTGCCGATCCGCTACGTCTATCAGAAACGCGTCTTCTACAGCTTTTCCCTGCCGGGAAAGAAGATCGACAGTCTTCGCTTCAATCCACATGTCTGCGTGCAGGTCGAGCAGCTGGCGACGCCGGAAGAGTGGAAGAGCGTCCTGCTGGAGGGCGTCTACCGGGAATTGCCTGACGACGAACAGGACAACAGCGAACATATGCGCGCCTGGCGGCTCCTGCAGGAGCGCGGCAACTGGTGGGAACCGGGCGCCTACAAGCCCGAAGGGGTTGCGCATCCGGACGCGCAAACGCGGCCCATCTTCTATCGCGTGGAGATCGACGCATTGTCGGGACGGCAGCATTCAGGGCCGCCGATGACCTCCGTGTGAAGCTCCCGTAAACTGTCCCTCATCCAGAAGGATGATACTCTTCGTCAGCGGAGATAAGTAAACGCCGCTCAGTTCAAAGCTGCACTGCGAGAATATTGACCTCTTTCATTATATTGTTCCCCTCTTGCTCGGTGATCGGATAGGCGTGGACTGTCTTCGCGCTTAGATCGATGTCGAATGCAATAACAGACACCTCGCTTCCGTCGACAGCACCGATAGGTCGCATAACGTTGTTTGCTATCCTTAGTTGATGGACAGTCCTAATCGTGTTCCAAATGTTCATGGCTCCCTCACGCAAAAAGGGATCCGCGATATGTAGGCAGTTCTTTGGAGTGTCGACCAGCAAGAAGCAAAAATCGATACAGTCCCAGAAGCAGCTGGCCAACGCTTTAGGGTTTATATCTTCGAAGAAAAGTGACGGGCCTCCGCTTCTCGTTCTTTTTAAAACGTCGGACCGAGTGGCACCTACGACGAAATGCTTCCCATTGTAGGAGGGAGGCAGAAACTTGAGCCCATGTAATCGTCCCATTGAGCGATTATATTCCGCGACCATCCTGGGATGGCGCTCTTCAAGATTCGTTTTCATCTCCTTCAAGTCGGAAGCCCTATGTAAGTCACCGAAATCGAAAAATTCCGTAGCTGCGTCTAACTCCTCATTTCTGACCTGGTGTAGTTGGATTGCTTGAAACCAGCTCCATGTCTGGAGGTCCAGCGAGACGTCGAGCTCGGGCTCAATCCCTATTTCCGCTTTCCAGTCGATCGGACAGGTGAGCTTACTGCGCAACCACTCGACGGTAGCGCGTTCCTCTGCTGTATACGTGTCATCGCGCATGTATTTTTCTCGCCCTGAAAGCCTTACAATACTCCGATCGACACCATACTCCGAGCTCGTTTAGACATCGAACGTCTAGGCTCAGGACCTATTAATTTGGCATGAGGTGTGATTCACGGTATCCGATAGGAGGCCGTGATGAGTGATTTGTTTCTACTGAGTGAAGACCAGATGGCTCGGATCTCGCCGTATTTCCCCCTGGCGCATGGTGTTCCACGCGTCGACGATCGCCGTGTGATCAGCGGGATCGTCTATGTCATCAAGCACGGCCTGCAATGGAAAGACGCGCCAAAGGACTATGGGCCACACAAGACGCTCTATAACCGCTTCATCCGTTGGAGCCGTTTGGGTGTGTTTGACCGCATCTTTGTGGCGTTGTCCGGTGAAGGTCCAAGGCCCGAGCGCATCATGATCGACGCCACACACCTCAAAGCGCACCGGACAGCCGCAAGCCTGCTCAAAAAGGGGATGTTCCCCGCCGTATCGGGCGAACCAAAGGCGGACTGAACTCAAAACTGCACACTGTCTGCGACGGTGAAGGCCGCCCGATCATCATGCTGCTCAGCGAGGGGCAGATGAGTGACCATAGGGGCGCGCGCCTTGTGCTGGATGCCTTGCCACCAGCCAAGACGCTCATTGCCGACCGGGGCTATGACAGCACGCCGTTCCGAGACGCCCTACAAGCAAGAGGTATCGAACCTTGCATTCCCTCCAGCCGAAGCCGCAAGATACCATACTCCTACGACAAGGTGCTCTATCGCCAGCGCCACAAGGTGGAGAACCTCTTCGCCAAGCTCAAGGACTGGCGCCGTATCGCAACCCGATACGACCGATGCGCGCATACCTTCTTCTCAAGCATATGTATCGCCGCAACAGTCATCTTCTGGCTTTGATTTAAAGAGTCCTGAGCCTAGTGTGGCCTAGTCTTTCCGATCTTAAAATTCGGTGCAAATCGCGGCAGCTTGCGGCGATTTGAAATCTACTTTGATGAACGAGTTGCGAATTGTTGATTTAAAATCAATAATTTAAACTAAAAATTGTTCGTTGATTGTTCCAACGGGTCACAGGTTCGATTCCTTTCAAGAGCTATAACCGTAGGCTGAAGTTCTGCCCGCCCTTCAAAGGTTACTGTCCTCTTAGTAAATTCGTGGAGCGGAATACGCGCACAAAGTGGTCTCGGGGGCCATCACCGCCGACTGGATTTTATCCGGATGAAGGAACGTGGTTCATAGGGAAATTTAAAACCAGCTTGTAGGCCGTGCTTCGTCCTCCAGCCTCGCCTTTTTGCAGGATGCCTTTCGCCAGCAGGTCTGCAATGTCGCGAGATGCCGTGTCCTGGGATGCGTTTGTCAATTTTGCCCACTTTGTCGATGTGAGCTTGCCTTGGAAATTTCCCTCTAGCAGCCGGTTGAGGACCTTGGCTTGTCGCGGATTGAGATCGCTTGCAGCATGCGCCTGCCAGAAATCATTTTTCAGCATCACGTTGTCGAGGGTCAGCAGCGCCTCGCCAACAGCATTGCCCAGACGATCGAGGAACCACTCGATCCAGCTCGTGATGTCGACGCTATCCTTGCTGGTAACTGATTGCAGGGCTTCATAATACCCGACGCGGGATCGCTCTATTGCTGCGGACATGGAATAAAGCCGCTGGGCGCCCCCACCACTGCGTGCAAGCGTCATGTCGGCGATTGCGCGAGTTATGCGGCCGTTTCCATCGCCGAAAGGGTGGATCGCGACGAACCAGAGATGGGCAATGGCTGCTTTGATGAGAGGTTCCAGTTCGTGCGATACGTTAAACCACTCAAGGAAGGCTGACATCTCAGCTTCCACGCGATCTGCGGGCGGAGCAACATAGTGGACTTTCTCGTGCCCGAATGCACCGGAAACAATTTCCATACGGCCACCAGAGTCGTCACGCCAATCGCCGACGCGAAGCTTATGGCCCCATTCGTTGCGGCCAGTCGGAAAAAGGGCCCCATGCCATTGGAACAGTCGCTCTGCCGTCAGTGGCTCTGCGCAATTGATCGTGGCATCGAGAGTGATATGGACGATGCCCTCAACCAAGCGGTTTGGCGTCACGAACCCATCGATATCGATACCGAGCCGCCGGGCGAGCGAGGATCGCACCTGTTGTTCATCCAGTTGCTCTCCCTCGATCGCTGATGACTTTACGACATCGTCAGTCAATGCTCGTAGAAATGTCGCCTCGCGCGTACGAAAGCCGAGGCCCTCGACTCGGCCTATCAGGCGTCCTTGATCAAGGCGTACAGCCGCAATCCTCAATGTAAGGCGGTCAATGTGCCACTCGAATTTCGGCCATAGTGTGGACTGCCAGATATAAGTCATATGCCACGATAAAGCCCATATGCGGAGAATAGCAAGATTTATATCCGCATAATTGCGGAGATTGTCGGCTGTAATCTCCGCACCCACCCGAAACTGGGCACACGAAATAGCGCCGGGTATTCCAATGCGATTGGACGTGGAGAAGGCATGGGATCGAATATGGCTAGGTGATAAACCACCCGCCCTTTACCATCATACGGCTTAGTAGATGGATTACATGGCACTTTTTGTCTTGTATGTCTGCGTCTGACCTCAGGCAAACCGAGTAGCGTACATACCATGACCGCAAGCATTCGAGACAATCTGCGTTATTGGCGAACTTCACTGGCCGACGGCGCGCTGGGTGAAGGAAAATTCACGCAGTCTGACCGAAAACGTTTCGTTGAAGTCCCAGCCGGTGCTCTAAAAACTGGCATACTGCCCGCAGAGATCCTGGATCAAATATTCCGGGCCGAGGCTTCGGCTAAGACAGTCGCCATTCGGTTCTGGCCTCTGGTCACGGCGCGAAAGTCCTCACACGGAGTAGCACGAGCGGGCGGTCTGCCGGAAATCGTTGCGCCGGTCGTCACCGAGGCGACAGTTGACCGAGATGGACAGATCACACCGCAGCGCAACGCGCTTGCTCGGGATCTGTTGACGCCCCTCCCGTCTGGTGAATTTGCCATCGGCTCCGTCGACGCCTTGGACACATTCCTAACCGAAACCCCTCTGCCTGATATGTCGGGCGCCGACGCATGGGAGGGCTACCTTGGCCACTGCCGCAAAATGGTGGATGCCGTGTCGCAGGGGTGGCCGCGCGGTGACACAGATTATCAACCGATCGGTGTCGGGTTTCTGGAACTGGCCGAGGATGCGAATGCGACAGTGCGGGGTATCCTAGACCTCTACGACAAACTTCTGTCGGAGGAGCCTGAGACGCCAATGCTGAAGCAGATTGCGCAACCGGCGGCGGCCGGCGCGGACCCGGACCATCGGATTGAGCAGGAGTTTTCCCGACGGCTTGGTCATTCAAATCCAAATTTTCCGTTGGCCCAACACCAAAGGCAGGTTCTGGCTTGGTTGGATGCCTCGACGCCCGGCGAGGTGATCGCTGTTAACGGCCCGCCAGGCACCGGCAAAACCACCATGCTGCTGTCGGCCGTCGCGGGGCTCTGGGTGCGGGCAGCGCTTCGTGGTGAAGACCCGCCGGTTATCATCGCGGCGTCTTCCAACAATCAAGCGGTGACGAACATTATCGACGCTTTCGGCAAGGATTTCGCCAGAGGAGCGGGTCCGTTTGCGGGGCGGTGGCTGCCTGAGGTGGAAAGCTTCGGGATGTTCCTGGCATCGCGTTCTCGGCGTCTTGAGGCAGCTCGTCGCTACCAGACCGAAGAGTTTCAGGTTGAGCGTGAGACAGTCGCGTATGTCGAGCGCGCCAAAACAGCCTATCTTCAGGCTGCGGGGGCAGCATTGCCCGAACTCGACAACGCCGATCTTCGGTCCGTCGTGACGGCGCTGCAGAAGCGGATGGCGAGTGAAGTGGACAAGCTGGTGCAGATCGACCGCACCAACAGCGTATACCGTGCGGCGAGTGCTGCTCTTGAAGCAAGCTTAGGCCCCGATCCTGAAGCCGCCGAGACGCTGCGCCACCAAGACGTTTCGAAACGAAGAGCCGCTGTCGAAAAACTCCGTGCGGCACGAGCTGCCCTGGACCAGCATCTGGCGTCGGAATCTTTGCTGACCACGGTTTTCGGCTTCCTGACCTCTGTCAAAGAGAAGCGCGCCGTGCAGGCCCGGCTTGCCATCGGCGAGCTTATGCCAGGGTTGGAGACTGCCAGGCGGGTTTCAGATATCGAGGACAGGATCCGAGCCGACCTGCGGGCTGCGGATGAGGCGCTGCAATCCGCGGAAAAATCACTCGCAACGGCTCGAGCGCTGCGCCTTGATTTCCATGAGGCGGAAAGGAACTGGGCCAGGGCGAGAGAGTTCCTCGGCGGGGCCGACGACGTTGCAGAACTGGAACGCCAGGCAGATTTGGATATTCGCTTCTCCCTCTTTCTCCTGGCAACACACTATTGGGAGGGCCGTTGGCTGCTGGCAATGGAAGCTGATCTTGCCGGGATCGTCGCTTCCAAGGGCAAGAACGGAAAGGCGACAGTCATCCCCCGCTGGCACCGGCGTATGATGTTGACCCCTTGCGCCGTGGCGACATTTGCGAGTCTGCCAGGCAAGATGACGTATACCCGCCGCGACGGCGGCAAATGGGCGACCGAGTATCTCTTTAATTTCATCGACCTTTTGATTGTCGACGAGGCCGGTCAGGTCCTACCAGAGGTTTCTGGAGCATCTTTTTCGTTGGCCAAGCGCGCCCTGGTGATTGGTGACACTCAACAGATCGAACCGATTTCATCGGTTCCCCGACCTGTGGATGTCAGCAATCTTCGACACAGCGGCCTTCTTCCGAGCGACGCCGGTATGGATACGCTGGCCCACCGTGGAATCTGCTCGACCAATGGCAGTGCCATGCGCTTGGCACAGCAGGCCTGCCGAGTGTCGCCTTACCCGGATCTAGAGAAAGGTCTTTATCTATTCGAACACCGTCGGTGCTACGACGAAATCATCAGCTTCAGCAATGCCCTGTGCTACAAGGGAAAGCTGCGGCCGTTACGAGGAAGGGCGCCAGTGGACGCCGGCCTTCCAGCACTTGGATATCTACACGTAGACGGCCGAGCATTTACCTCGGGAAGCAGCCGCAGCAATCCGCTTGAGGCGCAAACGATTGCTGCTTGGCTTGATGCCAACCGGACTGCGCTGGAAGCCCGTTATCGCAAGCCGTTGGAGCAAATTGCCGCCATCGTAACCCCTTTCGGCCGACAGGTTCGCGAAATTCGGGAAGCCTGTGCCAGTCGCAGGATCGCTGTTGAAGGGCGCGAAGCTATGACCGTCGGAACGGTGCACGCGCTGCAAGGCGCCGAACGTCCCGTTGTGATCTTTTCGCCCGTCTATTCAAAGCATGCAGACGGTGGTTTTATCGACCTCTCGCCCAGCATGCTGAACGTGATGGTCTCGCGAGCAAAGGACAGTTGCCTTGTATTTGGCGACATGGATGTCATGGCGACCGCGAAAGCCGGCTCCCCACGGGCAGTCCTCGCCGACTTTTTGTTCGCATCAGAATTGAACGCGCTGGAATTTGCGGCTGAACCGCGCACGGACCTGACGCAGGAGAGCGGTCAGCTTCAAATGCTGCGAGATGCGGCAGGGCACGATGCTTTCCTTCTGGATGCGCTGTCCGGCGCTGGACGCCGTTACACGATCGTCAGCCCATGGGTGATCGCATCTACAATGGAGCGCGTTGGGTTACCGAGGACGGCATTTGGAGGACGAAATCAGCGCTATCGTTGGCAGCCTGCGGCGCAGAGAGGCATAGTGGTCAAGGTGCAGGAAGGCGGCAATATATCCAATGTGTCGCGGACCTTTTCTATGCCAGGATCGGCAATAAGACCGGCAAAATGATTGCTCCAGGCCATGCCTATCGCCATGTTCACAAAGAGAAATCAAGCGACATCGAGATCGGCAATAAATGGTTGGCGCCCGCACACATAGGGCACGTGCTCCTGAATGCCACGGGAGCTTAAAAAGACTTCGCCGGCGGCCACTTCGCTGCACGCCTGGATCGTTGGAGCGGATTTCAATTGAAGGACGCTTGATATTGCGTCGCCATCAAAGAAACATGGGCTTCGAGAGGCGGCCGGAGCTCGAAAGCGCGAACCTCACGCGAGAAGTCGAACAGCCGCACTAAGCTCCATTCCTGTCGTCGGGCGTTTGCAACCTCAAGCTCGTTTCTCGTGATGTAGAAGGGCGTGCGCTCCCACCCGTTCGTCGTCTTGACCTCGATGAGACGTGGTGACCCATTCGGCGCAAAACTGGCAATATCATAGCCGGCGCCGTCACCGTCTTCCTGAGATACCCATCGGACCTTGTCTGCTAGATCGCTGCGACCAGAGGCGAAAAGATTCCCGCGTTCGTGATGGAAGACGCGCTCTTCGCCGGCCTTGCCGAGGGAGCGGTTTCTTTCGTCCCTTCCCGCCACATCAAATCTACGAGCAATCGCCTCAAGCTGTGAGAGTTCGGCCGGAGGCGGAGCATTGGTCATGGTCGGTGGCGAGCTAAAGGGCAGAACTCGCGTATCAACATGGCGTTGGGCGACCATTGTTGCACTAATCGCTTCAAATGACGGGTTCTTTGCGAGCCACCTCGAAACGGCCTCCGCCAATGACATCTGCAAATTGAAGCGAGGTTAATAGCCCCTGATATAGGGTAGCCCAAAGCCGATCATTGCGGCCGATATGTTGCAGTTCTTGAACTCGATCGAGCCCTTGGATCGCCCGAGGGATTGCTGAAGCCCCCTGTTGTTCATGGCCTTGTTGTAGGCGCGACCTGCTAGGTCATCCATCAGCATTTGGAAGTAGACACTGACGACTGCGTCGTTTTCCCGATCGGACCAATGTTCAGCGTTCATGCCGCCACGCTATGGCGGCAAAGGTGCTTTGTCATCTGGAAGCCCCGGAAATTCGAATACGACGGGTGGTATAGGTCTGCTCGGACTTACTCAACGTTCGAATGCTACCTACCATCCAGCAGAGGTTCAGTTACGCGAGCATCTGCAGCCCGTGCTTTTGCACGAGCGAGAGGAGCTTGAGCGCCGGCCCGCTTGGCCGCTTGGCGCCGGTTTCCCACTTTTGAACCGTCGACTGGCTCGTGTTCAGATAACGGGCAAAGACCGGCTGGCTGACATGGTTGTCCTCGCGGAGCGCCTTGATCTCACCAGGCGACAGTTCCTGCGGGACCACAAGGCAGTCCTCATCGAAGGTCCGCATCGTTTCCTTGTCGATGGTCCCAGCCGCAAACATGCCTTCGACAGCGCTATGGATTGCTTCGAAGGCATCGCTCTTGAACTTGCGTTTAGTCGCCATGGTGAATCTCCAACAGTGCACCGGTCTTGATTTCCGCTTCCAGATCAGCGTTCCTCTTGAGGCGGTAGAGGTCCGCGAGTTTCCGGAACGCCAGAAGCTCTTCGTCGTCGATGTTTGCCCGATCCTTCTTGCGAAGAGATAGGCGAACACCAAAACTCTCCGGCCTTCGCCAGAACGATTGAGCGATGCATGTTGTCGTTGAGGCGCTTCTTGAAGACGCCACCGCCGAGATCGTCGGCTTGTCCAAGGGCAACTTGACCGATTGCCTTCGACAATGCCTTGTCGGAGATGCGCGCCTTCTTTGCCACCTTGGCAAACCACGCTGTTTTGAACACTCGTTCTGACATCGGCCTATATAGCACTAAGTGCTATATCCATCAAGATTTAACATGAGAGCTATGCCGTCTCCCATACCTCATTCAGAATTCGGGCAGCAAGCGCAGCCCTGTTTTGCGGCGTCGATGTCCTCTAGTTTCGAATGTTTACTGCAGGCTCTATAAGAGGCCCTCAAACGCGCGGCGTTACGCGGTAGCCAATGCGAGATAGGTGGCATGAAGCAGCA
>Ga0180218_1001539_pt1 | contig 13605 bp, 12 predicted proteins | sample eDN3rd37CKraftBY_FD_151334 | JGI IMG/M metagenome (GOLD analysis project Ga0180218, IMG submission 151334) | Enriched backyard soil microbial communities from Emeryville, California, USA - eDNA 3rd pass 37_C Kraft BY (version 2) (version 2) | ecosystem: Environmental > Terrestrial > Soil >... | reverse complement strand
GCGCAATCGGGCTTGGAGCCGGCGGGAGCTTGAGCCTCCACCAAAGACGTGCTCGCGACGAGAGCCACCAGGATCATCGCCGTGCAGACCGTGTTGCGTCGCTTGGAGATCATCAGCATCACCACAAAGTGAACGCTGATCGCATTTTCCAGCAATCAGCCAAGTCCAATCTGGGAACAGAAGGCGCGCGTGGGAGGTTCCACGCGCAGGTAACAAATTTATCCGGAGGCTCCCGGGAATGAACATCCAGGTCTCGCGCCGGCGCTTCTTGCAGCTGGCGGGTGGCGGCGTAGCCGCGGCGACGTCGATCACGGCGTTCGGTTTTGGCGATGCGGAGGCCGAGGTTGCTGCCCGCGTCAGGAACTTCAAGCTTACGAAGGCCACGGAAACTAGGAACACATGCACCTACTGCTCCGTTGCCTGCGGCATCATCATGTACTCGCGCGGTGACGTGACGAAGGGCGAGAAGGCCAACATCTTTCATATCGAGGGCGATGCCGAGCATCCGACCAACCGGGGCACGCTCTGTCCCAAGGGGGCAGCCCTCCTCGACTATGTCCATTCGAAGACGCGCACGCTCTATCCGCAGGTGCGCAAGCCGGGATCCGACAAGTTCGAGCGCGTTTCCTGGGAGACCGCCCTCGATCGCATCGCCCGCCTGATGAAGGACGATCGCGACAAGAACATCATCGAGCGGAATCAGGCCGGGGTGACGGTCAACCGCTGGACCTCCACGGGCTTCCTCGCCGCATCGGCGACGACCAACGAAACGGCATGGGCCACCTACAAGGTCGTCCGCTCCACGGGGATCGTGGCGTTCGACAACCAGGCGCGCGTTTGACACGGACCGACGGTGGCCAGTCTGGCCCCGACGTTCGGTCGCGGTGCAATGACGAACTCCTGGACCGACATCAAGAATACCGACCTCGTCATCATCATGGGCGGCAATGCCGCTGAAGCCCACCCGTGCGGCTTCAAGTGGGTCACCGAAGCGAAACACAATCGCGGTGCCAAGCTGGTGGTGGTCGACCCACGCTTCACGCGATCGGCGTCCGTCGCCGACTTCTACTGCCCCATCCGCCAGGGCACGGACATCGCCTACCTGCTCGGCGTGATCAACTACTGCATCCAGAACGACAAAGTGCAGTGGGACTACGTGAAGCCGTACACGAACGCGACGCTGCTCGTCGACGAGCGCTTCCAGTATTCGGACGGCCTCTTTACCGGTTACGACGAGGAGAAGCGCGACTACGACCGCACGAGCTGGGACTACCAGATGGGGCCTGATGGCTTCGCGCTCGTCGACGACACGCTTCAGAACCCACGATGCGTGTGGAATCTCCTGAAAGAGCACGTCTCGATCTACACGCCCGAGATGGTCGAACGCATCTGCGGCACGCCGAAGGACAAGTTCCTGAAGGTCTGCGAGATGATCGCCGAGTGCTCGTCACCGACGAAGACGATGACCTCAATGTACGCGCTCGGATGGACGCAGCACTCGAAGGGCTCGCAGAACATCCGGGCCATGGCGATGCTGCAGCTCATTCTCGGCAACATCGGCGTGCGCGGCGGCGGCATGAATGCGCTGCGCGGGCACTCCAACATCCAGGGCCTTACCGACATCGGACTGATGTCGAACCTCATTCCCGGTTATCTCAACATCCCGACAGAGCGCGAGACGAACCTCGACGAGTACATGGCGAGCCGCGGCTTCAAGCCTCTGCGCCCCGGGCAGACGAGCTACTGGCAGAACTACAAGAAGTTCTTCGTGAGCTTCCAGAAGGCCATGTGGGGCGAGGCGGCGACCGCCGAGAATTCCTTTGCCTACGACTGGCTGCCCAAGCTCGACGTGCCGTCGTACGACGTGCTGCGGGCCTTCGAGCTCATGAGCATGGGGCAGATGAACGGCTACTTCTGCCAGGGCTTCAATGCGCTCCTGTCGTTCCCCAACCGCAAGAAGATCACGACGGCGCTTTCGAAGCTCAAGTTCCTCGTCGTCATGGATCCACTGCAGACCGAGACGGCACGCTTCTGGGAGAACCACGGCGAGTTCAACGCAGTCGACTCCTCGGCGATCCAGACGGAGGTGTACGAGCTCCCGACGACGTGCTTCGCCGAGGACGAAGGCTCGCTGACGAACTCGGGGCGCTGGCTGCAGTGGCATTGGCCGGGCGGCACACCTCCCGGCGAGGCGCGCAGCGACAACTGGATCATGGCTCAGCTCTATCTCCGGCTGAAGGCGCTCTACGAGAAGGAGGGCGGGCCTGTCGCCGATCCGATACTCAAGCTCGACTGGGCTTACCAGGACCCCGGCCATCCGACGGCCGAGGAGCTTGCAAAAGAGCTGAACGGCCGCGCACTCACCGACCTCACCGACCCCGCCGATCCGGCGAAGGTCACCGTCGCGCGCGGCAAGCAGGTGCCGAGCTTCGCCTTTCTGCGAGACGACGGCTCGACGGCGTGCGGCTGCTGGATCTACTCGGGCTGCTTCACCGAAGCCGGCAACCAGATGGCGCGCCGCGACACGAGCGATCCCGACGAGACGGGCGCCTTCTCGAAGTGGGCGTGGTCGTGGCCGGTCAACCGCCGCATTCTGTACAATCGCGCCTCGGCCGATCTCGACGGCAAGCCGTGGGACGAGACGCGCAAGCTCATGTGGTGGGATGGCGCGAAATGGACGGGCTACGACGTGCCCGACATCGCACCGAACGCGCCGCCACGCGAGGTCATGCCCTTCATCATGAATGCGGAGGGCACGTCCCGGCTCTTCTCGGTCCGCCTCCTCCGCGAAGGGCCCTTCCCGGCCCACTACGAGCCCTTCGAGTCGCCGATCGTCAACGTTCTGGCGCCGCGCATTCGCGGCAATCCTGCCGCGCGCGTCTTCCAGAGCGATGCGGCGGAGTTCGGCAATCCGGAGCAGTTCCCTTATGCCGCGACGTCCTACCGGCTCACCGAGCACTTCCACTTCTGGACCAAGCACGCTCTGATCAATGCGTCGCTGCAGCCGGAGTTCTTCGTCGAGATCGGCGAGGAGCTGGCAAAGGAAAAGGGCATCGCTAACGCAAGCTGGGTCCGCGTCTCGTCCATCCGCGGCGCCATCCGCGCCAGGGCCATGGTGACGAAGCGCATCCGCAAGCTCGTTTGCGACGGCAAGGCGGTCCATATCGTCGGCATTCCCCTGCACTGGGGATTCACCGGCGAAGCGCGAGAGGGCTTCGGGCCGAATTCGCTGACGCCCTTCGTCGGCGACGCCAACATCGAGACGCCGGAATACAAGGCGTTTCTCGTCAATATCGAGCCCATCACCGGACCGGTGGCATGACAAGGAGGCGGTGATGTTTCCTCCCGTTCCCAATCCCAGTGTGGAGCCGCAGAAGCCCCAGTTCGGCGACCAGGACATGGTCCGGCGCTCGGCGTCCACCGTGCCGGCGCCAGGGCGCCAGCTCACGCCCATGGCCAAGCTGATCGACGTCTCCAAGTGCATCGGCTGCAAGGCGTGTCAGGCTGCCTGCCTCGAATGGAACGACCTGCGCGAGGAAGTCGGCACATTTCATGGCGTTCTCGACAATCCATTGGACCTGACGCCGGACAGCCTGACGGTCATGCGCTTCACCGAGTGGATCAACCCCGGGACCGACACGCTCGAATGGCTCATCCGCAAAGACGGCTGCATGCACTGCGCGGAGCCGGGCTGTCTCATCGCGTGTCCGGCGCCGGGCGCGATCGTGCAGTACTCAAATGGCATCGTGGATTTCATCCACGAGAACTGCATCGGCTGCGGCTATTGCGTGAAGGGCTGCCCATTCAACATCCCGCGCATCTCACGCGTCGATAACACGGCCTACAAGTGTACGCTCTGCTCCGATCGCGTGGCTGTGGGTCAAGGTCCAGCCTGCCAAAAGGCCTGTCCCACGCAGGCCATTGTGTGGGGCACCAAGGATGAGATGAAAGGCTGGGCCGACGCGCGCATCAAGGATCTGAAGTCACGCGGCTTCGCCAATGCCGGCCTGTATGATCCGCCCGGTGTCGGCGGGACGCACGTCATGTATGTGCTGCATCATGCGGACCAGCCGCACATTTATGCGGGCCTTCCCGATAATCCGCGCGTCAGTCCTCTCGTCAAAGCCTGGAAGGGCGTCGGCAAGTACGCCGGCATGGGCCTCATCGCGCTCTCCGTCGTCGCCGGTGTGATCCACCATCTCGTGCAAGGCCCCAATCGCGTGACGCGTGAGGACGAGGAGGACGCCGAACGGCTCGCTGGAGACAGGCCATGACCGACCAGGCCCACAATCACCATCACTACGTCGATGACACTGAGGCCCATGTACGCGTCCCGCGATACTCCGGCATGGCGCGCATCAACCACTGGATCGTGGCGATCACCTTCACGCTCCTCGCACTCAGCGGTTTCGCCTTGTTCCATCCGAGCCTGTTCGGCCTGACGGCCCTCTTTGGCGGCGGACAGAACGCGCGCTGGATCCATCCATGGCTTGGCATCGTGCTGGTGATCTCGTTCTTCGGCCTGTTCCTGCGCTTCGTGTCTCAGAACCTGCCGGAGAGGACGGACGCTCAATGGCTGTCCGGCATACGCCACGTGCTCAGCGCCGGTGGCGAGGCGTATCTGCCCGAGGTCGGCAAGTACAATGCCGGCCAGAAGTTCGTGTTCTGGTCACAGACATTTTTCATCGTGGTGCTTCTCGGCTCCGGCCTTCTCCTCTGGCAGCAGGGCCTGCCCTACATAGAGAATGCGCTCGGCATTCGGATCTCGATCGATCAGAGGCGGTGGGCCGCCGTGATCCATGCCACGGTTGCGGTGCTCACAATTCTCGTCTTCGTCATTCACGTGTACTCGGCCATCTGGGTGCGTGGCACGATCGACGCGATGACGCGCGGATCGGTCACCGGCGGCTGGGGCTGGCGGCATCATCGCCGCTGGCTGCGCAGGAAGGTGCGCGAGGGCGATATCGACGTCGAGCCGAACGGCGACGGCGGCAAGGGGCGCGCACCCTGACCGCACGCGCGCTGGATCGTCGCGATGTTGCGTCCGTATCAGGAACCATGGCCCCGGACCGGAAGTTTCTTCCTACACACGTAGGTCAAGGAGTGCCGAATGTCGTCTGTCTCAGAACAATCCGCCGAAACCACTGCGATGCCCTCCATATCAGGAGGAGCCGAGATCAGATCCGCTTATGACTGGGTCAGCGATACCGCGCGCGAAAATCCCGCTCTCGTTGTCGGTGGTGCGGTGGCCGTTGGCGCCATTGCCGCGCTGGTTCTCCTGAATCGGAAACCCCAGTCGCGCGCACGCGCGCTGGAGCGTCGGATCGGCCGTGAGCTGAGCTCGATGGAAAAGGCACTCAAGAGAAACAGACCCATTTCAAGCATGGCCGACCATCTGGCCGATGCCTCGGCGGCGGTCTCCTCGCGCCTTGGCTCCTGGAACATGGACGCACTCGAAGGCCTCATCAGGCGGGCCGGCGATATTTCGGCTGAAATCGTCCGCCGTCGCGGATGGCATTAGTCCCGGACGCAGAGAGCCCGCTATTCTCCAATACTGGGCTCTTGCCGGTCACAGCCCCCCACATCGCGAAGTGTAACCGCGGCCTTCAGCGCACCAGAGATCGCTCGCGACCTTTGCATGCCTCGTGCGCTTTGATCACGGCGATCTTGCCGCTCGATTCGAGATAAGCGGCTTCGATCTCGTTCAGATCGCCAACGCCGCGCTCGCGAAGTCCGTCGACGACCTCGTCCTCGCTCAGCATCTCCGAGCGCAGGTTCTTCTGGATGATCTTGCCGTTCTCGACGAGCTTGAGCGGCGGCACTTTGAGAACAGGCCGTAATCGCGGATAGCGCCACGCGAGCCAATCCAGGAGATATTCCCAGCCGACAATGGTCATCACGAGGACGAGCCCCTCGGTGACGGAGCCATAGTCTTTGCCCATCGCATTCTGGGCCGCATCGGCGATGATCACGATGGCGAGCAAATCCGCGGGACCGAAGCTGCCCGATTGCCGACGCACGACTAACCGAAAGATCAGGAACAACGCGAGATAAACCAGGGTGCCGCGCACAATGATCTCGGCGATCCCGAGCGATGGCTGGAAGATCGAGGCCCAATCGATGTTCATGACATGCGACATGGCACCGCGACGCGAGAGGTCGATGCGCTAATCGGCCGATCGGAGTCGACCGGCGCGCCCGCCGGCCGTCAAAGCTCGACCTTGGCGTTCTGACCTTCGCTCTTTTCCGCTGTCCGGCCGCTCAAGCGGGCCTTCACGCTTTCGAATGCGAACTTGAGGCCCTCGACGCCGCTCGTATCCCAATACTCGCCACGTTCGGCGGTGACCTTCAGGAGACACAGGTTCGGGTCTTCTTTGCCCTTCGGAAACCAGATACGCCAGGATTCCGACCACAAGCGCTCGATCTCGGCCGGATCGCGGCTCACGGTCGCCGTCCCTTGAAGGGTCGCGAATTCGGACCTGCTTTGGAAGGTGATCAGCACACGCGGGTCCGCCTCGATTTCCGCGATCTTCGCCGACTCGAGACTGGTCGAGAAGCAAGCTTCCGCATCGGGCGAAATTTCCGCGACGGCCATGGGCCGCGCATGAATGCTTCCGTCCAGCCCGCGCGTAACGAGCATCGCATTGCGGAAGCCGCTCATGAGATCATACAGGTGGTACTGACTGCCCATCGGACGACGTCCTTCTCGGTTGACGCAACTATTTCCGATTGAACGCCCAACGCACGCACGCCGTTCCGCGTGCGCGGAGAGCCCATGTGCCGTCGCCGATTGCCGGGCACCGCCGGCCGGGGCGTGCGCTGCTTGGTTGGTGCGGCCGCGCATTAACCGGGAGGTCCGGTTCCGGTGGCCGTTTGCGGCTTGACTTGCTGGTATACCTGACTGCTCATACCCGGCGTGATGTGACGGCGATGCGTCGCCGGACACTGCTGTGGGGAGGGTCGTCTTTGGAATCCGGAGTTTCCGCTCCGACGGGTGATGTGCTCGCGGTGGAAGATCTCACCATCCGCTTCGACGGGCATGGCGTCGATCTGGTCGATGGCGCAAGCTTCCGCCTCGGGCGCGGGGAAACGCTCTGCCTCGTCGGCGAGTCCGGCTGCGGCAAGAGCATCACGGCGCTCGCCGTCATGGGCCTGCTCGCGAGCCCTCCGGCACGAATCACGCGCGGCCGCGCCCTCTTCCAGGGCGAGGACCTGCTCTCGATGCCGAACGCGCGCCTCGCCGATCTGCGCGGCAACCGCCTCGCAATGATTTTCCAGGAACCGATGACGTCGCTCAATCCGGCCTTCCGGATCGGCGACCAGATTGCCGAGGCGGTCGTGCGCCACCACGGCGTGAGCCAGCAGGAAGGGCGCGCGCGGGCGCTCGACGTGCTTCGCCGCGTGCGCATTCCGGCCGCCGAGAAGCGTCTCGACGCCTATCCGCACCAGCTCTCGGGCGGCATGCGCCAGCGCGTGATGATCGCCATGGCGCTCGTCAACCGGCCGGACCTGCTGATCGCGGATGAACCCACCACCGCGCTCGATGTCACCATCCAGGCGCAGATCCTGGCCCTCATCGCCGAGTTGCAGCGCGAAGCCGGCATGGCCATGATCCTCGTGACGCACGATCTCGGCGTGGTCGCCGAGGTCGCCGACCGCGTGGCCGTCATGTATGCGGGCCGCTTCGTTGAGACAGGCCCGGTCGAAGCGATCTTCGCCGATCCGCAGCATCCCTATACGCTCGGCCTCATCGGCTCGCTGCCCTCGCTCGGCAAGCGCGAAGGCCGCCTTGCGACGATCGCCGGCTCCGTGCCGCCGCCGCAGCGTTTTCCAGCCGGCTGCCGCTTTGCGACGCGCTGCCCCTTCGCGGACAGTCGCTGCGCCGCTGAAGTACCGCCTCTCGTCGAGATCGGAACGCCCGGTCATCGCGTGGCTTGCTTCAAGGCGCCGCTCGAAGCGCACGTCGGGGGGCTCGCGGCATGAGCGCGCCGGCGGCATCCAGCGACGTGATCCTGTCCGCCGAAGGACTCGTGAAGCATTTCGGCGGCGGCCGGCAGCTTTTTACCGGCCGCGCACCGCTCATTCGCGCTGTCGATGGCGTCACCTTCGACGTGCGGCGCGGCGAGACCTTCGCCATTGTCGGCGAGTCCGGCTGCGGCAAGTCCACGCTTGCGCGGCTCATCCTGCGCCTCATCGAGCCGACTGAGGGCACGGTCCGCTTCGACGGCGCCGACATCACGGCCATCGGCGAGGAGGACATGCGCCGCCTGCGCCGCGAGATGCAGATGATCTTCCAGGATCCCTTCTCCTCGCTCAACCCGCGTATGACGGTCGGCGCGCTCATCGCCGAGCCGCTCGCCGTGCATGGTCTCGCGAGCGGACGCGAGCGCGCCCTGCGCGTCGCCGACATCCTGCGCAAGGTCGGCCTCCCGCCCGAGCACGCCGAGCGCTATCCGCACGAATTCTCCGGCGGCCAACGTCAGCGCATCGGCATTGCCCGCGCGCTCGCGACGGGGCCGCGTCTCGTGATCGGTGACGAGCCCGTCTCGGCGCTGGATGTCTCGATCCGCGCGCAGGTCATCAACCTGCTCGAGGACCTGAAGGCCGAACTCGGCCTGACGCTGATCCTCGTGGCGCACGATCTCGCGGTGATCCGCCATACCTCGGACCGCATTGCCGTGATGTATCTCGGCGAGATCGTCGAGCTTGCCGAGCGCGATGCGCTCTTCGAGGCACCGCTCCATCCCTACACGCGCTCGCTCATCGCCGCGATCCCCGTGCCCGTACCCGGTCTGCGGGGTGATCGCCAGCTCCTCGAGGGCGATCCACCGAGCCCAGCGGCACCTCCGCCCGGCTGCCGCTTTCACACGCGCTGTCCGTACGCCGAAGCCGTCTGCAAGGCCGAGCGGCCGATCCTGCGCGCAATGGCAGCGGGGCACACGGTTGCCTGCCATCTCGCCGAGCGCCTGCCGCCCGCACCACCGGCGGTCGCCGCCGCCCCCGCGACCGCCGCCAAGCGCCGCCGTCTCGCGCTCTTTGCCGGCGCCGATCCCAATTCCGTTTCGCTTACCCCCTAGCAAGGAGGATTCACATGTCTACGCTAGCCCGACTGAAACGAGGACTGCCTGTGCTTGCGGCCGCCGCGCTGTTCGCGCTGCCGGCCTCCGCGGCCGAATTCCGCATCGGTCTGCAGGAGGATCCCGACATCCTCGATCCGCACGAGGCACGTACGTTCGTCGGTCGCATCGTGTTCAATGCGCTCTGCGACAAGCTCATCGACACCAACGCCAAGCTCGAGTTCGTACCGCGCCTCGCGACGAGCTGGACGGTCAGCGACGAAGGGAAGACGGTCACCTTCAAGCTGCGCCCGGGCGTCAAGTTCCATGACGGCACGCCCTTCGATGCGGCCGCCGTGAAAGCGAACATCGAGCGCGCCAAGACCCTCAAGACGAGCCGCCGCAAGAGCGAGGTGAAGTCGGTCGCCTCGGTCGAGGTCGTCGATCCGACGACGGTCGCGTTTAAGCTCACCGCCCCCGACGCGCCCCTGCTCGCCCAGCTCTCCGACCGCGCCGGCATGATGCTGTCACCGGCGAGCTTCGACAAGCCGGTCGGTCCCAATCCTGTCTGCTCAGGCCCCTATAAATTCGTCGAGCGCGTGCAGAACGACCGCATCGTTCTCGAGCGCTTCGCCGATCACTGGGAGAAGGACAAGTATCACTTCGACAAAGTGACCTTCCGCATCATCCCGGATTCCACGGTCCGTCTCGCCAACCTTCGCTCCGGCCAGCTCGACATGCTCGAGCGCCTCGCCGCGAGCGACGTCAAGTCGGCCAAGGCCGACAAGGCGCTCAAGGTCGATAGCGTCGTCGGTCTCGGTTATCAGGGCATCTCCATCAACCTCAACAATGGGCCACGCTCGGAAACACCCCTCGGCAAGGACAAGCGCGTGCGCCAGGCGCTCTCGCTCGCAATCGACCGCGAGGCGCTGACCGAAGTCGTGTTCGAGGGCCTGTTCGAGCCGACGGCCCAGCCCTTCCCGTCATCGAGCCCCTACTATGACAAGAGCTTCCCGCCGCCGAAGCGCGATGTCGCCAAGGCCAAGGCACTGCTGAAAGAGGCAGGCCTCGACAGCTTCAGCTTCGAGATGCAGGTTGCGAATTCACCTGTCGATCAGCAGGTGGCGCAGGTCATCCAGGCCATGGCTGCTGAGGCCGGCATCGACATCAAGCTGCGCTCGAGCGAATTCGCGACCATGCTCAAGTCGCAGACGGCGGGCGATTTCCAGGCGACGCGCGTCGGCTGGTCGGGCCGCGTCGATCCCGACGGGAACCTGCATCAGTTCGTGACCACGGGCGGCGGCATCAACGATACGAAGTATTCCAACCCAGCCGTCGACAAGGAGCTCAATGCCTCGCGCCTCGTCTATGACATCCCGGCCCGTAAGGCCCACTTCGATGCCGCCGGCAAGATCCTGCGCGACGAGCTGCCCATCATCTATCTGTACCTGCCGGCCTGGATCTGGGCATCGAGCGCCAAGGTCGATGGCTTCGTGCCGAACCCGGATGGCATGATCCGCCTCGCCAACGTGAAGCTGAAGTAGTCTGCTGGTCCCTCCCTCCCTGCTCGGGTGGGAGGGGCCGAAGTCGGAATCGGAAGTCGAGCATGTGGTCGCTGATCCTGCGGCGTGTGGCTCTCGCAGTCCCGACGCTCTTCCTGGTGATGGTGTTCGTGTTCGTCCTGCAGCGGATGCTGCCGGGCGATCCGCTGCTCGTGATGGCAGGGGAGGAGCGCGATCCCGCCATTCTGGAAGAACTGCGCAAGCTCTACGGGTTCGACCGCTCCATCCCCGTGCAGTTCGTCTTCTGGCTCAAGGAGATCGCCTCGGGCAATTTCGGCGCCTCGCTGCGGACGGGTGCGCCTGTGACACAGCTGATCGCGCAGACGCTCCCGGTGACGATCCAGCTCGCCATCGCTTCGCTCATCATCGCGCTGCTGATCGGCATTCCGACGGGCGTGCTGTCCGCGGTCAAGAAGGGCACTTGGCTCGACTATGTCGCCAACACCATCTCGCTCTCCGGGTTGTCGATCCCCAATTTCTGGCTCGGCATCATCCTCATTCTCTTCATCTCGGTGAACTTGCGGTGGCTGCCGGCCTCCGGCTTCGTCTCGATCTTCGATGACCCGGTCGAAGCCTTCCGCACGACGATCATGCCGGCCTTCGTCCTCGGCTCCGGCCTCGCGGCGACGCTCATGCGCCACACGCGCTCGGCCATGCTCGAGGTCTTGCGGCTCGACTATGTCCGCACGGCGCGCGCGAAGGGCCTGCTCGAGTCGAAAGTCATCCTCAAGCACGCGCTCCGCAATGCGCTCGTGCCGATCGTTACGCTTTCGACGCTGCTGTTCGGCCAGCTTCTGGCGGGTGCGGTGCTGACCGAGCAGGTCTTCACCATTCCCGGCTTCGGCAAGCTGATCGTCGATGCCGTGTTCAACCGCGACTATGGCGTCGTGCAGGGCGTGGTGCTGTGCACGGCCATGTCCTTCATCCTGATGAACCTCATTGCCGACGTGCTCTACATCGTGATCAATCCGAGGCTGCGCACCGCATGACGGCGACCACTCCATCGGCAGTGTCCACGGCAGGCGCCGAGGTGCTGGCCCAGCGGCACAATCGCGCGCTCGCGAAGTTCATGGCGAACCCGAGCGCGCTGCTCGGCACGGCGCTCGTCCTCACCTTTGTCGCACTCGCGGTATTTGCACCTTGGATCGCACCTTACGATCCCACGAAAACCAACTTCCTCATGCTCCGCAAGGCCCCGTCGGCTCTGCACTGGCTCGGCACGGACGAGATCGGGCGCGACATCCTCTCGCGAGTCATTCACGGTGGTATTGCCTCGCTCTATGCCGGCGTCGTCTCGGTCTTCATCGCGCTCTTCGTCGGGCTGCCGATCGGCCTCGTCGCCGGCTGGTTCGGCGGCTGGTCCGATGCGCTCATCTCGCGTGCGACCGATGCCCTGCTCGCGGTACCCTTCCTCATCCTCGCCATCGCGCTTGCCGCCGCGCTCGGGCCGTCGCTCACCAATGCCATGATTGCGATCGGGCTCTCGCAGGTCCCGATCTTCGTGCGCCTGACGCGCGGCCAGGTCCTCGCCGTGAAGACGGAGGATTTCGTCGAAGGCGCGCGTGCCGTCGGCGTCCCCAACCGACTTATCCTGCTACGCCATGTTACGCCGAACATCATGGCGCCGCTTCTGGTACAGGCGACGCTGACCGTCGCGACTGCCATCATCGCCGAGGCCAGCCTCTCCTTCCTCGGGCTTGGCCAGCAGCCGCCGGCCCCTTCCTGGGGCTCGATGCTGAACACGGCCAAGAACTACATGGACCAGGCGCCCTGGATGTCGATCTCGCCGGGCATCGCGATCGTCATGGTCGTGCTCGGTTTCAACCTGCTCGGCGATGGCCTGCGCGACGCCCTCGACCCGCGAGAGCAATGACGGGCACACGATCGCTTATGGGCTCAACGCAAACCATCGATGGTGTGGGCTGGCCCACACTGCCGCCGTGGAACTCCGAATATTGCAGAATCCAGACAGCAATGTTTCGGCTGCTGGGGAAGGTCAAAAGAGCCCACTACCACGCCAGCGGATTTGGCCGCGCCTGCCGCAGCAGCCAAGAAGCGTATTTGGTCCGCAGCCTATCGGCGGCCTCTTCGAGGAGGCCAGACCGATCAAGTCCAAGCTACGGAATGAGTGGTGGGCGATGAAGGACTCGAACCTTCGACCCGCTGATTAAGAGAACGCAAGTTGAGATAACAATCTAGTTGTATCAATAAGTTGTGCGGGCGTCCGTTGCGGGATCTGCACCTCGGTTCAGCATAGTGCGGGACAGCGTTCCGCAAAACCTACGCAAAGTACATTAGGCCCGCGTCAGTGGGTGCCCGCTACAGGCAAGCGCATCTGGTGATCTAGCCGACGCCTCTGCCCCACTGCAGACTTCGCCTCTTGTACCCAACGTCAGAGGACGACGCTTAGCAGAGTAATGTATGGTCCGGCCGCGCGTCGCAAGCCTGATCTCGAAGTGGGCGAACGTGGTGAGCTGCATCAATGTATCAGACCACGTCAGTGGAGCACTGAGCTCCGGGCCATAATGGAATCCGCGCGCATCCAGGGCTCATAAGCGGACAGACTTCTGAGAGCCAAATCTCTGCTCAGCCTGAAGGGTGCGACGGGCAGACCGTTCGTCCATATTGATGATCGTCTTGCAGACCTCGGCGGGAAGCGGTGATCTCCTAGTTTTGTTGCTCAGCTACATCGAATTGGTGAAGGGCTATGAGAAGCCATCCCTGCGGAGCCACCTTCGCTCGCTCACAAAGGCCGGTGAGCGGTGGTGGCGGAGCGGATTGGCGGCCATCCCTGTGGTGGACCCGAGCATCTCGTTACACCTGTCCAGGGTTAGCTATCGGCCGATATGAATGTCCGCGAGCCAGAACCGCCCACGCGATGCGCGCAAGTTTGTTGGCGAGGGCCGTCGCGAGCAGATTGCGATGCGCCATGCGTTTGGCCGCGCGCTCGATCCATGGCCAAAGAGCAGCCTGCGCGGCTACCGGCT
>Ga0180218_1001538_pt1 | contig 13609 bp, 12 predicted proteins | sample eDN3rd37CKraftBY_FD_151334 | JGI IMG/M metagenome (GOLD analysis project Ga0180218, IMG submission 151334) | Enriched backyard soil microbial communities from Emeryville, California, USA - eDNA 3rd pass 37_C Kraft BY (version 2) (version 2) | ecosystem: Environmental > Terrestrial > Soil >... | reverse complement strand
CGCATGGTTCGCGGCGCTCACGCCGAGGATGGGTCCACGGCCCTTGTCCTCGCTCGGCAGGCCGATGTCGTGAAAGGCTTCATCGGTGAACCGCCAGCCCTGGTGGCAGGCTACGCATCCCGCTTTGCCGACGAAGAGCGAGAAACCCGCAAGTTCATTCGGCTCCAGGGCCTTGTCGTCCCCCTTCACCCATCGGTCGAAGCGGGTTTCCGGCGAGACAAGCGTTCGCTGGAACGCCGCGAGCGCCTTTGCCAGATTGGCCTGGGTCACGGCGGGATCCTCCGGGAAGGCCGCGGCGAACGCCTTTCGGATCTGCGGATCGGAATCGAGCGCGCGCAGGGCCGTCTGCAGGTTGCCGGCCATCTCGCGTTCGTTCTCGATCGGCACCATGGCCTGGGTCTCCAGGCTCGATGCCCGACCGTCCCAGAAGAAGGACAGGCCCCAGGCCAGATTCCACAGGGGAGGCGTGCGCCGGTCGAGGGGCTGCCCGTCATGGCCGACGTGACGGTCGACCCCATCGGAAAAGGAGAGGTCCGCCTGATGGCAGCTCGAGCACGCCATGTCGCCGGAGCCCGACAGGCGGACATCCTCGAAGAGCTTCGCGCCGAGCGCGATTCTTTCCGGCGTGGCCGGATTGTCCACGGGCGCCGGAGCATGGTCGGGACGCGCGAAGGCTTTTCGCCATTGCTCCACGCCGAGCGGAACGGGCTTGTCGGCCGCTCCGCCCACGAGGCCTGCGAGCACGAGGCCCGCAAGCACCCGGCCGATTCCGGCGAGGCTCCCGCGCGGCATCAGGATTAGTGGAAGTTGCTGAGCTGCAGCTCGAACTTCGCCACGGCGCTCAGGAACGCTCCGGAATCCTTCACCGCCTGCTTCGGCGGCGTCACCGCCGGGAAGGTCGCCTTCAGGTCGTCGAGGCTCGCCTGCAGGGCCTTGGCCGCGTCGGCATTCTTGGCGGAAGCGGCCGGCATGATGGTTCCGACGAGGCGGTCCACCTCGAGCACGAAGCCGCGCGCATCCTGGTACTCGACCACGTTGGCGATGCGGCCCTTCTCGACGGCTTCCTCATATTCGTCGGCGGCCTGCTGCAGCACCTCGAGCGCCGTTTCGAGCACGAAGTAAGTGCCGTCGGTCTCCTTCGCCTTCACGGCCGTCTCGGCGGCCGCCAGGCGCTCGTCGAGCGCCGCGCGGGCGCGGGCGTAAGCTTCCTTGTTCTTGGCCTTCACGGTCTGTGACAGGGATTTCAGGGCGACCTGGAACGGCGCGATGTTGAGGGGCTTCAGCTGGTCGCGGATGCTGCCGTAGATCTCTTCTTCCGGATGAAGGAAGTGGGGCAGGGCGTCGGCCCAGCGGCCGGCCTCGATCAGCTCCGCGCCGACGAGGAGATGGCCGCGGATCATTTCGATGCCGCGATAGACGTGGATCGGTGCCGGCAGCTGGGTCGCGCCGCCGCCTTCGCCTTCTCCCTCGCCGCCGGCCTTGGCCGCCGGGGCGGCATGGCCCTGGTGCTGGGCGAGCTGAATCAGGGGCTGGCCGGCCTTGGCCTCGATCCCGGCCCGCGGCTCGACATGCAGGGCCGTCGCCTGCGCGGCAACCGGCGCGGCAACAAGGACGGCGGAGCTCAGGCCCGCCCAGATCTTCCGTTTCTTCATGGGTTCCCCCTCGGCGTTCTGGCCGCCGCGGCTAGTTTAGAAGGGCTAAAAACTGCGTGTCTTTACAAGAACTTAGCTACATAATATGGGGAGGCCTGGCAAGCCCGAAGGTGCTCTCCCATGCTCATCACGATTGCGGACGTCCTCCTCCCGGCCGATCTCGAAGAGGTTCGGGCGATGCTGGGCTCCATGCGCTTCGAGGACGGCCGCGCGACGGCGGGATGGAGCGCCCGGCTGGTCAAGGACAACGAGCAGGCCCGCGAGGGCGCGGCCCTCACCCTGCTGCGGGAGAAGGTGTCGACGGCCATTCTGGGCAACGAGGTCTTCAATCTCGCGGCGCGACCGAAGGCCCTGACGCCGCTGACCTTCGCCCGCTACGGCGCGGGCCGGGAATATGGCTCCCACGTGGACAATCCGCTGATGAACGGCATCCGCACGGATGTGTCCTTCACGCTTTTCCTCGCTGACCCTGATACTTACGACGGCGGGGAGCTCGTGATCGAGTCCGTGTCCGGCGAGGAGGAGGTGAAGCTCCCGGCTGGGCACCTGGTGGCCTATGATTCGACGAGCCTGCACCGGGTCGCCCCCGTCACGCGCGGAGAGCGCATGGTGGCCGTGGGCTGGGCGCAGAGCTATGTGCGCGACAGCGCCCGGCGCGAGCTTCTGTTCGATCTCGAAACCGCCAAGCGCAACCTGTTCGCCCAATCGGGCAAGACCCCGGAATTCGATCTGCTGGCGAAAAGCAGCGCCAATCTCTTCCGCATGTGGGCGGAGGTTTAGAGCAGCTTCCGCTGACGTGGACGCTGCTCTCTTCCTCGCCGTGCCGCATTTCATCGCCACGAGCGATCCACCCGTGGCGATGTCAATGCGCGATCAGCAGAGGCGTTGCTGCCGCGTGGAGCACATCCCGCGTCGTACCGCCGAACACCTGCTCCCTCAAGCGGGCATGACCGTACCCGCCCATGACGATGAGATCCGCCGACAGGCGGTTCGCCTCGTCCAGGATGACATCGCCGATGCCGCGGTTCCCGCTTTCGGCCGAGATCACTTCCGCGACCACGCCATGGCGTACGAGATGGTGCTCCACCTCGCGCCACGGTTCGGTGTTCCCCGGAGGGTCGACGACGAGGATGACGGCGCGCGCGGCCTGCTCGATGAAACCCAAACCCTCGCGCAGGGCGCGGGCCGCCTCGCGGCTGCCGTTCCAGGCTACCAGCACGGTCCGGACCGGCCCTCGCCGATGGTATCCGGGCGGCACGAGCAGGAGCGCCCGTCCACTGCCGAAGAGCACCGCCTCGGCGAGATCCGGCCAATCGGGCGTATCGGGCTCACGGTGGGGTCGCGTAGCGATGAAGAGGTCGGCACACCGCGCCATGTCGGTGACCTTGGCGCACAGGGCGCCATAAGTCCCGTCGAGGCGGCGGAATTCGTGGGACACCCGCAGGCTGGCCAGCCGCTCCGTCAGCCGCTTCTCGGTGACGTCTCCGTCCTGCCGGGCGTGCTCATCGAGATCCGCGAGGACCTGTATGGCGGCCGCACCCCCGTCCATCGGCATGGGAAAGGTGAGGTCCGGCAGCAGGTTGGTGAAGATCCCGATCAGATGGGCCTGGTCCGACGCCGCGAGCGCCTGCCCGTATTCCAACCGGATCTCGTCCTCGGCGCTTCCGTCGAGATGCACCATGATGTCCTTGGTCATCGCCTCGTTCCTCCATGGGCCCGGCACGCGTTCGTGCCGGAGCCGCCGATGGTCACCATGCGGTCAAAGCCGGAGGGCTGCCTTGATCTGGAGCAATCCGTCCATGACCGACAGACTCATGGCTGCCGACCGAGGCTCAGGGCGTGAGCGCCACCTTCGGCACGCCCATCGAGCGGGCCGATATCTGGATCGGCTTCTCATCGAGAACAATGCGCCCAGGCCCGACGAAAATGGCCGCTTCCATCTTGGGCATGTCCATCCTCCCAAGGCTGACCGGCCTTCTTTCTACCACGGGGTAACGCCGGTTCCGCCACCCGTGGCCGGCATTGGTGGAAGGCAAGCTCCGAACGCCCGAGCTTGCCAAGCGAGCCCTGGGACGGCAATGTCGGCTCAACAAGCGGTCAGCGGGTGTATGCCGGAGCACGGTCTCGTCGGGCAACAGGACAAGGGAACCCCACATCATGATCATGGACGACAGGAAGCCCCAGGCCGAGGGGAGATTGCTCAGCCGCCGGTCGTTTCTGGTCGGCTCGGCGGCCGGCCTCGGGGCGCTGGGCCTCGCCGGTTGCGTGACTTCGGACGGCATGAGCTTCGCCGAGGCGTCGAAGGTCTATGGACCGGTGCCCGATGAGAAGTTCCCGGTCCCGGCGATCGACATCAGCAAGGTCGACCCGAAATATTATCGCCGGACCGTCCGCTACGACACCAAGGAGGCGCCCGGCACGATCATCGTCGATCCCGCCAATTACTACGTCTACCGTATCGAGGAGGACGGAAACGCCACCCGCTACGGAGCCAATGTCGGCCGCGACGGCTTCCGGTGGAACGGCGAGGCCTATGTCGGCCGCAAGGCCGAGTGGGCGACCTGGACCCCGCCCAAGGAGATGATCAAGCGCCAGCCCGAAGCGGCCAAATATGCCCGCGGCATGCCGGGAGGCCTCGACAATCCGCTCGGCGCCCGCACGCTCTATCTCTATCAGAACGGCGCTTACACGCTCTATACCATCTACGCGAGCCTCGACGCCGAATCCATCGGCTCAGGCATCACGAGCGGCTGCGTCGGCCTGCTCACGCAGGACATGATGCACCTCTATGAACGGACGCCGGTCAAGACGAAGGTGATCGTGCTGCCGGCATAGCAATGACGCCAGCCCCTGTCCGGACGCGCAGGGGCGGCCATCGTTGCCGTGTTGGGCCTCGATCGAGCAGCGTGGGGCGAAGGATTGAGATTGGTGGTGGGCCCGGCAGGACTCGAACCTGCAACCAGACCGTTATGAGCGGCCGGCTCTAACCATTGAGCTACAGGCCCTTCCAAGGAAGGCAAGGGATCATCGGTGAGGTGCCCGTCGCCACCCCTTGTCGTGGCGCAGGCCGGTTATGTTCCTGTAATACATCTCACGGTCCGTCAAGCCGGTTTGTTCCGCGGCCCGGCGGGCCATGGTTCTCGATGCCGAGATGACCCGTCCCCCTTGACGCCGGCCCGGATCCTCCATCTGTCTGCTTTCCCGGCTGGGCCGAACCCCTCGCGACGGGGGATGAGACGAGAGGTGGAGGACGCGATGGGTTTGCTGATCGATGGGGTCTGGCAGGACCAATGGTATGACACCAAGGGGACCGGCGGGCGCTTCGTCCGTAAACCGTCGGCCTTCCGCAACTGGGTCACCGCCGACGGTTCTCCCGGCCCGACGGGAGAGGGCGGGTTCAAGGCGGAGCCGGGTCGCTATCATCTGTATGTGTCGCTCGCGTGCCCCTGGGCCCATCGCACCCTGATCATGCGCAAGCTGAAAGGCCTGGAGGGGATGATCGATGTCTCCGTCGTGCATTGGCGCATGCTCGAGCACGGCTGGACGTTCGAGGACGGACCGGGCGTCGTGCCCGATCCCATCAACCGGGCGCAATACCTCCATCAGGTCTACACGGCCGCCGTGCCCGACTATACCGGCCGCGTGACCGTTCCCGTCCTCTGGGACAAGGCGACGGGCACCATCGTGAACAACGAATCCGCCGAGATCATCCGCATGATGAACTCCGCCTTCGACGGGCTGGGGGCCCGGCCGGGCGATTACTGGCCCGACGCGGCGCGCGCCGAAATCGAGGCCTTGAACGGGCGCATCTACGACCATGTCAACAACGGCGTGTACAAGGCCGGTTTCGCAACGACGCAGCAGGCTTACGAGGAGGCGGTCCGTCCGCTTTTCGAAACGCTCGATGTCCTCGACGAGCGCCTGTCCTCTCGCCGCTATCTCTGCGGCGCCAAATTGACCGAGGCCGACATCCGGCTCTTCACCACGCTGGTGCGCTTCGACCCGGTCTATGTGGGCCATTTCAAGTGCAACCTGCGCCGCATCGCGGATTACCCGCATCTCTCGGGCTACCTGCGCGACATCTACCAGACGGGCGGCATCGCCGAGACCGTGAACATGGCGCATATCAAAGGGCATTATTACGAGAGCCACAGGACCATCAATCCGACGGGCATCGTGCCGCTCGGCCCGATCCTGGATCTCGATGCGCCGCATGGGCGCGAGCGCTTATAGCGCATCGTGCGGAAAAGTGGATCCGGTTTTCCGCGTCAACGATGCGCCAGACTAAAGAATAAGCATCGGACCCAAAAGTGCAAATCCACTTTTGGGTCCGATGCTGTAGCGCATCGTGCGGAAAAGTGGGAACCGGTTTTGCGTGAAAAGATGCGAAGCAACAAAAACTGAGAGCATCGAACGCAAAAGGGGGTACCGGTTCTGCGTGTAAAGATGCGTCAAGGCTTGTAGACCTCGATCGCCTCCGCGAAGCCTTCCACCTCGTGGGCGCCGAGCGGGGAGGGGTTGCCCCAGAGATGCTCGACGAAGGGCTTGGACATGAGCAGCGGCTCGCCCAGTCTCTTGTTCAGCTCCGCGATGCGGCTGGCGAGGTTCACGTCGCGCCCGATCACCGTGAAGTCGAGACGCTGGCCGGAGCCCACATTGCCGTAGGCCGCGTCCCCGTGGTGAAGGGCCAGGCCGGCATTGATCGGGACCGGAAAGCGGCCCTCGTTGTTGGCCGCCTCGATGCGCCGAAGCGCCTTGGTGGCGGCCGTGAGCGCCGATTGGGCGGCGCCGCCCGTGTCGTCGCCCTTGTCGCGCACGATGGCGAGAAGACCGTCACCCAGATATTTCAGCACCTCGCCGCCCTCGTCCTCGATGGGTGGCACCAGGCAGTCGAAATAGTTGTTCAGCAGCTCGACCGCGCTTTCCGGGCTCAGGGTCGAGGAGATATGCGTGTAGTCGCGCATGTCGGCGAACAGGATGGCCGACCGGATCCGCGTCACCTGTCCGCGCTGTATGGCGCCGGAGAGGATCGCCTTGTGCGGGTCGTCGCCCACGTAGATGCGCAGGACCTCGTCGAGCCGGTTGCTCGTCGCGCGCAGCTCGGTCACGAGGGAAAAGGACGGGATCACCATGCGCAGGATCGTCAGCTCGCGCGTGCCGAAGCCCTGCGGCGCCCGCGTCGCGAAGGAGATCGCGTTCTCGGCCCCGCTGGTGAAGCGGATCGGAATCGTGACGTAGTGGCGGTAGCCCGCTTCCTTCAGCTCCGGGACGATCGGGAAGAGATCGTCCGGGGTGTTCGCGAGATCGAGGACAAGCCACTCCCCGGTGCGGTTCACATGGGCGAAGGGGCTCGTCTGGTAGACGGTCTCCCGGCGGTCCCCGTGCGGCAGGTAGCGCACGACGGTCCCTTCTTCCCGGGTCCAGAACCGCCCGATCCCGGCATATTCCGAGTGCAGCGTCTCGATGGCGGACACCGCCCGGTCGACGGGGAGGCCGAGCTCGATCAGGCGGTTGAGGAAGCCCGACAGGACCTCGTTCGAATCCTCCATCTGGCCCGCCACCGTGATCAGCCAGTCCCGCAGGGCGATGACCCGCGCGAGGCTTTCCGCGTCGAGGCTTCGGGCCATGGTCAGGAGATCGTCCGAGGAGACCGGCAGGAGGGAGGATGACATCATAAGGCCAAGGTGTGTTGCCCGGGTGGATCCTTCAACCCACGAGGAATCTTTCCAGATGGAAAGCTGGTATGCCTTTTCCGAAAGGGCAATGGCTTTGACAGAAACCGGCAGCCGGAATAGAGCCAAGCCATGCCAAGCATCGATACGCTTTTCGTCACCAAAGTCTACCGCGCCGAGATGACGGGCGCCAAGGCCGAGCTCCGCAACGCGGAGCTGGAAGCGGCCTGTCTGTCCATTGCCGAGGACGACGAGGCCGGCCAGCGCTGGTGCGCCAAGCATGGCTATCCGGGCTACACGTCCTACGCCTCCCTGAACGACCTGCCCTGGCGGGTGCCGGTGTTCGGCGAGCTCCTGAAGGAACTCGACAAGCATGTGGCGAGCTTCGCCAAGGAGCTGGAATTCGACCTCCAGGGCCGCAAGCTCGTGCTCGACAGCCTCTGGATCAACATTCTCCCGCCCGGCGGCATCCACACGTCCCACATCCACCCGCATTCGGTGATCAGCGGCACCTATTATGTGACGATTCCGGAGGGGGCGAGTGCGCTCAAGCTCGAGGATCCGCGCCTCGGCTTCATGATGGCCGCGCCGCCACGCAAGGCCAAGGCCCGCCAAGAGAACCGGCAATTCGCCTATATGAAGCCGGTTCCCGGCACGGTGCTGCTCTGGGAAAGCTGGCTGCGCCACGAGGTTCCCCTGAACGAGGCCGAGAGCGAGCGCATCAGCGTGAGCTTCAACTATTCCTGGCAGTAGAGCCGGCCATCGACAGCGCCTCATCATGGATACGACTTCAACCCGGACTTCGCCCGCGGAAGGCTTCAAGGACGGCCTGCCCAATCCTGAGCGGCTCCTGGCTTTCCTGGCCATCGCGATCGCCCTCACCATGGCGGTCCTGGACAGCGCGATCGTCAACGTGGCCCTTCCGGTCATGGCCCGGGAGCTTCAGGTGGATCCGGCCACGACCGTCTGGGCGGTCAACGCCTACCAGCTGGCCATCACCGTTTCCCTCCTGCCCCTGGCCTCCCTCGGCGATTCCCTGGGCTATCGGCGAATCTACTGGGCCGGGCTCCTGGTGTTCACCCTGGCTTCGCTCGGCTGTGCCCTCGCCGGGTCCTTTCCGATGCTGATCGCCGCGCGTGTCCTCCAAGGCTTCGGTGCGGCCGGAATCATGAGCGTCAACATCGCTCTCGTACGCTTCATCTATCCGGCGAAACTCCTGGGCAGGGGCGTCGGGAACACGGCTCTCGTGGTCGCCATCTCGTCGGCCGCCGGTCCTACGGTGGCGGCCGCCATCCTGTCGGTCGCATCCTGGTCGTGGCTCTTCCTGATCAACGTGCCGCTCGGCATCTTCGCTCTCATCGTTGCGGCCCGGACGTTGCCCGACACGCCCCGTTCGGCGCGGCGACTCGACGGATGGAGCGTCGTGCTCAACGCGCTGACCTTCGGGCTCCTGATCACCGGGATCGACGCTCTCAGCACCGGCAACTTCACCTATCCGCTCCTCGCCATCGCAGGCGCGGTCGTGGCGGGGTTCGTCTTCGTGCGCTACCAGCTCTCGCTGGCAATGCCGCTGCTGCCGCTCGATCTCCTGCGGGTGCCGGTCTTCGCCCTGTCGATGATGACGTCGATCTGTTCGTTCTCCACGCAGGCGCTCGCCACTCTGGCGCTCCCCTTCTACTTCCATGACGAATTGGGGCGCAGCGTCGCCGAGACCGGCATGCTCATGACCCCGTGGCCGCTGGCGATCGCCGTGGCGGCCCCCATCGCCGGCCGCCTGGCCGACCGCTTCTCGCCCGGCCTGCTGGGCGGGCTTGGTCTCGCCACTCTCTCGGCCGGCCTGGCCCTCGTCGCCATGCTGCCGGACAATCCGTCGACCGCCGATATCGTGTGGCGGCTGACGATCTGCGGCCTGGGCTTCGGCCTGTTCCAGTCGCCCAACAACAAGGCCATCATCACCAGCGCGCCGCCGGAACGCAGCGGCGGGGCGAGCGGCATGCAATCTTCGGCCCGCCTGGTGGGGCAGTCCCTCGGCGCGGCCATGGCGGCGGTTCTCTTCGGCCTGGTTTCCGGCAGCCCGACGACCATCATTCTGTGGCTGGGGGCAGCCCTGTCGCTGATCGGCTGCGTGACGAGCAGCCTGCGGATCGTCGGCGGCAGGCCGTCGGGACGGTGACGTCGTGGTTCCTCTAGAGCATTTTTCGGCGAAGTGGATCCGGTTCGCCGTCAAAAAATGCGGCACAACAAAGAAGAGAGCTGATTCCACGCAACTGGAAACAGCTCTAGAGCCTCGGACGAGAATTCGAACTCACATCCGAGGCTCCAAGTTTTTGTTTGACCGCATCTTTTCACGCAAAACCGGTTCCCACTTTTGCGGTCTATGCTCTAGCCCTGTCGTGGTTCGCCGCTGACATGGCCGAAATCCGCCTGGGTATCGACGTCCTGAAGGATCGCCGGATCGTCGACCGGGTATTCCAGCACGTCGGATCGCCCGCGCAGGATCGGGCCTGCACCGCTATCGCCTGAAAGCTGTTCGATCTCGCCTGCGAGCTCGCGCGAGAGCACCACCGGGTTGCCGCGCCGGCCGTCGAGGGTGGGAACCAGCGCCATCGGTTCGCCCATGCTTTGCCATTCCCGCGCAAGGGTATCGATCAGGCTGGCGGTGACGAGAGGCATGTCTCCCAGGAGAACGACGGCCGCCCGGGCCTGGGGCGGCAGGGCCGCGAACCCGGCCTTCAGCGATGTCGAAAGACCTTCCATGAAGGCGGCGTTCCGGACGAGGCGGACCGGAAGCCCTGCCAACGCTTCCTCGACCCCGGCGGCATGATGGCCCGTGACCACGATCACGGGGGCCGCCCGCGACCCGAGCGCCGCATCGGCCACATGCCGCACCAGAGGGCGGTCGCCCATGCGCGCCAGCAGCTTCGGGGCCGGCCCGAAGCGCGTGCCTCGCCCGGCGGCGAGGATGATGGCCGCGACATTGCTCATCCGTCGATATGGTCCGAGGTTCCGCAAGACGTCAACATGGGCGCAGAGGCGGCGAGATGAATCCGTCCTGTTCGCCGGTGAGGTTGGTGTGCTGTCGGAGTCAGCGTTCGGGTTTGCCGCCGACGGTCAGCCTCAGGACCTCGCGAAGCTCAGCCAAGGTCACGGAGCGCTGCACCTTCAAAAGTCCGGATGCAAGCCTCGGGTCGATATTCGGATCCTGGAGGATTGATCGGGACCGTCGCCAGCCGCGCTTGAGGACATGCTTTAGAACGCGCAGGGCGCGCAGGGAATGCGGGCTTCGGTTCCAGGCACCGCCGAGGGTCCGCCGCTGCTTGCCGACCAGATCATGGAGCGATGTCCGCGTCGGATGCTCGACGATCATGGCGTCGGCCCAGACGAGACGGTAGCCTGCGGCTTTGATCCTCCGCGAGAATTCGACATCTCCGCCCGATCTCAAGGAAAGGTCGAACCCATTCAGTTCGTCGTAGATCCTCCGCGACATGAGCCAGTTCGCCGTGATGCAGCCATGGTCGATATCGTTTCGTCCAAGATAGCTGTGACGCATCTCGTAGGACGACACGAAGCTTTCATCGGCGGGGAAAAGCGTGACGGGTCCTGAGATGACGCCGGCATCGGGATGACAATCGAATGCTGCGACCGCCGCTTCCATCCAGGACGGGCGGGGCCTGCAATCGGCATCGGTGAAAGCGATCAGTTCCGATCCTGTGCGAAGAACGCCCGCATGTCGCGCATGATAGGATCCCGGTTCGCCATGTGCCATCGCCATGATCGCAAGACCGGTGGCGGAGAATTCCTCGATCAATGCTTGGATCGCCGGAGACGGGCCCTTGCCCGCCTCGGCATCGTTGTCGACGACGATGACGTCGAAATTCCGGTAGCTTTGTTCGGCGATGCGGGTCAGGCATTCACGAAGCTGCGCATCCATCCGATAGGTCGGAACGATGACGGAGACTCGAGGATGCTTCATCTTTGCGAAGTCTCGTTGGTGAACCACAGCGCCGGGCAGGGCGCCGGCAACGAGTGTTTTCATCCGCGTTTATAAGGCAGGTCACTTGTTCATCAAGCATTCGTAACCCCAGGCCCAAATGAACGCCGGCAGATTTCAAAAGCTTATAATCCTCCGAATGAGCTTAAAGATCGCTTAGAAGATTATTTGCATAGGAACATCCGATTATTGCCGGCGTATTGTCGCATAAAGTCAACTATACACCGGCCAGCGCGGCATGATACGGCTTCTGCTTAAGCGAAGATGCGTACTGAAAACTCGAGAATAGCGACGCAGCTTTGCCCAATTGCGCGATGGTTTCCGCAATCGAAAAACGAAGCACCGGGTGCAACGACATCCGGGAAAGCGGTTGCGCGAAGCAACTACCCAACAATAGGGGCACATAACATTGGCTATTTTATATATTTCGCCGACAGGATCAGGGAATCGGGACGGTTCATCCCTGGCCAATGCAGGCACTCTTTCGAATCTTTCGAATTTCATTAGCAAGGCCGGTGCAGGCGGACAGGTTCTCCTGCGGGCGGATCAGGGTGCCTACAAGCTGTCGGGCCAGATCACGATCAAGAGCGGCGGCAGCGCCGGCGCGCCGGTGACGATCCGGGGCGTGGATGCGAACGGCAACACGAAGCTTGCCCAGATGGACGGAACCCGCGCGGCCGACTGGACGACCGGCAAGGCCGTTGGATCCGAAGTGTTCCGGCTGCTGTCCGGAGCCGATCACCTCAAGTTCAAGGATATGGCGTTCAGCAACGTCGGTGACGGTGCGTTTCGCATCGGTGCGGATGTCAAAGACATCACACTTCAGGACATGCGTGCGACGAATGTGAAGCGCTTCCTGGCTGACACGGCTTCGAGCGGCTATTCCAGCGCGAGCGTCGACGGCCTCACCATCCGGAATGTCGACATCGACAAGTACTCGCACAACGCCATCAAGCTTCAGTACAACAGCAGAAACATCCTCGTCGAGGATGTCATCGGGCGCGGCGACCCCGTCACGCCGGAACAATACGTGTTCGGCGTCTCGCTCGATGGGACCGTTCATGACGTGCTCTTCAGAAACGTGACGATGCAGAACAGTCACGCCCGGGGAGCGGGTAATGAATACTGGAATGGAGACGGATTCTCCACAGAGGGCGGGACCTACAACATCCGCTTCGAGAATACCGTGGCGTTCGGCAATACGGATGCGGGCTACGATCTGAAGTCCGGCAACACCGTGCTGGTCAATGCGATCGCCATCGGCAACAACCGCAATTACCGTTTCTGGAGCGACTCCATCACGATGGAGAACGGTCAGAGCCTCGATCCGAGGTATTTCGGCGGAAGCGCGTCGACGGACCATTTCTGGTTGGGCGAGAAGGCGCACGGGAAAGTGACGTCCGGGTACATTTCGGACCACAATCCCGGATTGACCGTTTTCGACCTCTGGAAGGCCGGTGCCGTTCTCGAGGTGAATGGCACCAGGATCGACACGGCCGGCACGCTGTCGGGCCTTCATTCGAAGTCGTTCCTTCTTCTCGATCAGGCCAGCCAATCCGCGCTCTTGTCACAGCAGTCGACCACAAACGCCCTGTCTGCCGCCAGTGTTGCGCCCCAAGCGCTCTTCGGCTCGAACGGTTCCGAGAAGCTCGCCGGGACATCGGCCGCCGAGACGATTTTCGGTTACAGCGGCAACGACAGGATCAGCGGCAAGGGCGGCATGGACATTCTTGTCGGTGGCGGCGGCAACGACACGTTCGTGTTCGACACGAAGCCGAGCGGGAAGACCGGGATTGCAACCATCGCGGACTTCCGGCCGTCTGAAGACATCATCGCGCTCGAGAACGGCATCTTCGGCCGTCTCAAGAGCGGAGCTCTGAGTTCAGCGAATTTCGTCGCCGGAACCAAGGCTCTCGATGCGAAGGACCACGTGATCTACGGTTCCAAGTCCGGAGAGCTCTTCTACGATGCCGATGGCAATGGCTCGGGGGCCGCAATCCACATTGCGACGCTCAGCAACCATGCGCGACTGACGGCGGCCGACTTTCTCGTGATCTGATCTCACGATCAACGAAGGTTCAGCGCGGTTTCGCGCTGAACCCTAGCCTGAGGATGGCACCTCAGCGCCGCCTCATGTTCCGATAGGCCATCATGGCGGTCTTTCTGATCAGGAGACGCTTGGGCCGATACAGCATCAGCACCGCGAAGCTGATTGCATAACTGACGACGAGAGCGCCGCCGAGCTCGATGATGGACGGAGCGTGCAGATAGGACTTGACGAGAGCCAACGCACA
>Ga0180218_1001536_pt1 | contig 13611 bp, 14 predicted proteins | sample eDN3rd37CKraftBY_FD_151334 | JGI IMG/M metagenome (GOLD analysis project Ga0180218, IMG submission 151334) | Enriched backyard soil microbial communities from Emeryville, California, USA - eDNA 3rd pass 37_C Kraft BY (version 2) (version 2) | ecosystem: Environmental > Terrestrial > Soil >... | reverse complement strand
GCACGACCACAAGCCCTTCCCCGCCCTCCCCAAGCGGGAAGGGAGACAAGAGGCCCTCCGGCAAGCGAGGGGAGTTGAACATGGCATTGCATTTCGAACTCGTCACCCCGACCCGCCTCGTCCGCTCGGAAGACGTCCACATGGTGGTCGTCCCCGGCACCGAGGGCGAATTCGGCGTGCTCGAAGGCCATGCCCCGGTGATGTCCACCGTGCGCGACGGCACCGTGCAGGTCTACCGCACAGAAGGCGCCGCCCCGGAAACGATCGAAGTCCGCGGCGGCTTCGCCGAAGTCAGCGCCACCGGCCTCACCATCCTTGCCGAACGCGTCGAGGATTGAGCATCTTCTGAGGAAGCCGGGCGGCATAGGTTTCCGGGCTCCACAGCGCCGGAACTAAGCTAAAGTTAACCAGGTTTACCGCATAAAGCCGCTTGCTTTGCAGGGGGCGGCCTTGGCGACTGTAATGATGACCGCTCGCGAAAGGCCGCGCAAGGTGGCCGGCATGGCCAGTGCGGACTGGATCGCCGCCGGCGCGCTGGTGTTCGTCCTGCTTGTCACACGCGCGATCGTCTTCGGCGATCCGGTCGTCGATTTCGACGAGCAACTCTATTCGTTCATCGGCTGGCGGATGACGCAGGGCGACTTGCCCTATGTGGACTTGTGGGACCGCAAGCCCTTCGGCCTCTTCGCGTTGTTTGCCGCGGCCCATGCCTTGTTCGGCCCCGGAGCGATCGCCTTCCAGATCGTCGCCAGCTTGTCGGCCTTTATCGGTGCGCTGCTAGTCTATGGCCTTGCGCGCGAGGAGGTGGATCGCGTCTCGGCCACGGTGGCGGGGGCGCTGTATCTCCTGTTCCTCGCGCTTTATGGCAGCCAGTCGGGCCAGTCCGAAGCGTTTCACACGCCGATGGTGCTGGCGATGCTGTGGCTGGTGCGCGACAGCCGTCACCCGCGGGCCGCCCAACGTGCTACCCTGGCGATGCTGATCGGCGGCCTGGCGCTGCAGATCAAATATACCGTGCTGCCGCAATGCCTGTTCTTCGGTGCCTGGGCGCTCATCGGCGAATGGCGCAGGGGCGCGAGCCTGCCGCGCCTGGCCGCACGCGCCGCCCTGTTTGCGACGCTGGGCGTGCTGCCCACCGCGCTCGCAGGTCTGTTCTATCTCTGGCGCGGCCATTTCGACGCCTTCTGGTTTGCCAACTTCGTCAGCTTCTTTGATCGGGTTTCCCCGCCGAACGGGCGGCTGCGGCACGATCTCGTCATTGGCTATATCCCCCTGGCGCTGCTCGTCCTGCCGGGGCTTTACGCGGCGTTCCGCCTGAACCCGCCGCGTGATTGGGCGGCCTACCGCCTCCACGCCGCCTGGCTGCTGGCCGCGCTGGCCACCGTGCTGCTGCCGGGAACGGTCTATGGCTATTACTATGCCGCGCTGGTCGCCCCCGCGATCCTACTGGCGCTGCCGATGATCGATCGGAAGGGGCCGCTGCGCTTCGTGCCGGCCGTGCTGCTGCTGCTCTTCGCAACGCAGCTCTATCATCCGCTCAATCGCCTCGCCGGCTCGCTGGCCGAACGGCGCGTCGAAGCCCGCCTATCCGCGGCGGTCGCGCCCTTCGTCGGCGCGCACCGGGACTGCCTCTACGTGTTCGACGGACCGACCGTGCTTTATCGCACGACGGGCACATGCCTGCCCACCCGCTTCATCTACCCCGATCACCTCAACAACGCGCTGGAAACACCCGCGCTGGGGATAGACCAGGCAGGCGAGATCGCCCGCATTCTCGCCAATCGGCCCGGCGTGATCGTCACCGCCAACAATCCGGTGACCATTCAGCAGCCCCGGAATCTCGCACTGATCCATGAGGCAACGCAGCGCGATTACCGCCCGCTTATCACCATCTCGCAGTATCGCCGCTCGGTCACCGCCTGGGTGCGGCGGGACCTCGCGCCGGCGCCGCGTTAGAGATCGGGTTTCGCCGCCTCCGGCGCCCGGCCGCGCCACCACAGGAACAGCCCCGCGCCAATGATCACCGCCGCGCCGAGCAGGCCCGTGGCGCCCGGCCAATCCCCGAAGAACGCCGCGCCCAGCGCCACGGCCATCAGGAGCTGCCCGTAAGTCATCGGCGCCACCGTGCCGGCGCCAGCCTTCACCGTGCCCATGAAGATCAGCCATTGCGCCAGGGTGGCGGTGAACCCGATCAGCACGCAGCGCGCGATCACACTCCAGTCCGGCCAGTGCAGACGGAATGTCTCGATGCCGCTGAAATGGGCCGCCGCGGTGGCCACGAACAGGAACAGCATCGCGGTGACCGACATATAATACTGCATCGCCAGAACGCTGGCCCGACCGGTGACCTTGCGGTTGGCGATGATCGTCACCGCCATGCCGGCAGCGCCCACCAGCGGGAACAACACGCCCCAGCCGGCGGTGGAGAAATTGGGCCGCAGGATCAGGAACACGCCCGCGAAAGCGAGCAAAGTGGCGATCCAGGTGGACAGCCGCGCCCGCTCTCCCAGCAGGACTACCGCGAGGACGGCCGTAATCATCGGCTGAGTGAACGCGATCGTCGTCGCCTCGGCCAGCGGCATGAGCCACACGGCGAGAAACATCCCCAAAGCGGACACACTGATCGCCACGCCCCGCACCCATTGCAACGGATCGCGCGGCAACCGCAGCGCCTGGACGCCCTCATGCCGCGCCAGCAGCAGCGCAAGGATCACCGTGCCGGTGATATAGCGCGTGGCCGCCATAGCCGGCGCCGGCCAAGCGCCCGCCATCCCCTTGATGATCGCATCGCCGATGGAGAGAGTGCAGAACCCGGCCAGCGCATAGAGCAGGCCGGCGCGGTCGTTGTGCAAGGGAGCGTACTCCGCGTTCAAGGCAACACAAATAAGGCTCGCGCCTTGAATGCCTCAGCGATGATTGGCAACCGCGAACGCCCGTTGCATCACCGCTTTAGTGGCTCATTAACCTTAATGCCCTACCGCCGATTGAATTCCAGAATGATCGGGCGGGGCATCATGGCAAGGCGGACCACTCCATCGAGCAGCCACCTGCTCGATCTGGCCGTCTGGACCGTTGCGCTGTGGGCTAGCTTCCTCAATCTCCTCAATTTTAATCACTATCCCCTGTTTCGGCCAGAAGTCGGCCTCACGCTCATCGGCCTCGCTTTGATAGGCGCGCTGCTTGGAGCGGTGCAACAGCTAGCGCGGCCACGCCTTTCTTTCCTATTCATCGCTTTGTTCGCAACCGTCATGGTTGACCTCAATGCTCCAATCGATCTGAATTGGCTCTATGTGGTGTGGTTTGTTCTCGCGCTTGCCGCCTTTTTTGCCGAACATGCCTTACTCAAAGTTATTCTCGCCGCCTTCACTGCGGTGTTGTTGTTTCAGTTGACCACCCTCATCACAGGCTTTGGCGGTCCTGTTCGAAGCGAAAACATGGCGCAGAATAGGCAGGCGCCAGGCGGCCGCACGGCCACTCGCCCCGTCATCGTGCATCTCGTGCTCGATTCCTACCTGGGGCTCGACGGAATGGCGCTCGGTCCAGACGTATACCGGCAGTTACGAGCCGAACAGACGGCATTCTTTATCGAGCACGGCTTCCAGATCTATCCGCGAGCATACAGCCGCCATCCCAGGACGATGAATTCGCTGCCCTATTTATTTTCCTATGGCGCAACGCCGCCGGCTGTTCACTTCACTAATGCCGAGTACGCCGTACCAGAAGAACTCCCCTATTTCGACGACCTCGATAAACGGGGCTATCGCACCAGTGCAGTGTTGCCGGCTTATTTTGACCTATGCGTTAAGCAGAAGCTCACGCATTGCCATAACTTCGAAACCTCCGCCCTCACATCGATGCTGGGCACGAAGATGAGCGTGTTCGACCGGTCGAAAGTGTTCGGCTTCACACTTCTGCATCTCGCAATTATGCCCAGCCGGGTGGCCTGGGTCCTACAGCTTGCCGCAGAGAATAGCTTCGGTTCGGAAAGCCGCTGGTTTTATAATCGCAGCAAGTTGTTTCCCCTCGCATCGCTCAGGGAAATGGAACGATTTACTGCCGATCTTCACGGCTTGCAGCCTGGCGAAGCACGCATCGCGCACTTCTTGCTGCCTCACGATCCTTATATCCTTAGTGCGGATTGTACGGTGAAGCCCGCAAGGGCCTGGCTTGACGAGCACGGACCTGGCGCCGAGATCGAACGCGAAAAAGCCTATGCCGATCAGGTGCGATGCGTCCAGAACCAGCTCGCCAATGTGCTAGCGACACTCGATCGGACTCCAGCCGGACGCAATGCCATCGTGCTTATTCACGGCGACCACGGGTCACGGATCACTCCAGCGATGCCCTATCTTGGTGGCCCCAAACTCTCGCAGCGCGAGATGTTGATGTCGCACTCGACACTTTTTGCAGTTCGCGTCCCCGGGGAAGCGGCAGGAGAGATAGCCGGGACCCACGCACTCGATGAACTAATGGCAGACTTCCGCAGACGAGACTTTGCCTCCGCGCCTCGACCGAAAGCCGCGCCCGCTCGGGTGTTGATCATGGACGCCAATTGGGACCCGCGCGAATGGCGATCGCTGCCGGATTTCAGCCAGTGACTTAAGCAGTTCTTAGGCAGATTGCTTCACACCTGCTGACAGTTTGGGAAAGCTCGTCAGGGAAACACATGCAATCTAAAACCGTTATCTCGCTTGTCGGCTTCACGGTGATGCTGGGCATGTCCGCTCCGGCCTACGCTTATCTTGATCCGGCCACGGGCAGTATTTTGCTCCAGGCAATGATCGGCGCGGTCGCTGGCACGACGTTGTTTTTTCGAACCTCGTTGCACAAGGTGAAAACCCTGTTCTCGCGCCAAAAACAGAGCGAGAGAAAGTGAGCGCTCTAGCGGTCGTCGAGCCCGGTTCGTTTCGCGATCCCGGTGGCCGCGTATTTCGCGCAGGCGAGAGCGTATTCCGCGCCATAACGGAAGCGGCATCCGAAGATTTCGCTCGCGTGAGCCAGTCTGGAATTTTGCGCAAGCTCGTCGATCAAGGCAAGCTGATTGATTTTACCGACGTAACTGATCAAGCGCCTTCGTTAGGGCTCGATCAGGCGGACGTATTGCTTTCGCATCCGCGCATTTCTTTCATTTCTTATCCATACGAATGGAGCTTCAGCCTGCATAAGGCGGCATCGCTGGCTCATCTCGACCTGCACCTGGAACTGCTCGAACAGGGCTTCACGCTTAGCGACGCAACCGCCTACAACATTCAGTTCAATGGTACGCGGCCGGTTTTCATCGATCATCTTTCGGTTCGGCCGTACATCGAAGGCGAAATCTGGGCTGGTCACCGCCAGTTTTGCATGCAGTTCCTCAACCCGTTGCTGATGTGGTCCATTTTGGACCTGCAGCCTAATCACTGGTTTCGAGGCTCGCTCGAAGGGATCGCACCAGAAGACCTCGCCAAGATGATCCCGTTGAGGAAGCGGCTAAACTGGACCGTGTTGACCCACGTCGTCGCACAGGCGGCGATGCAAAACAAGTCATCCAGAACAGCCGCCAATTCCGAAAGGTATCGGAACGCCCGGCTGCCGCGAACCAGTTTCGCCGGTATGTTGCGTGGCCTCCGGTCTGCCATCGACAAGCTTGAGGTTCCGTCGAGCAAGACTGTCTGGCGCAATTACGCAGACAACACCAGTTATGCCGCTCCGGAAACGCAAGCCAAGCATCGGTTCGTCAAGGAAATGATCGAAACCGTCAGGCCTCGACTGCTTTACGACATCGGCTGCAATAGTGGTGATTATTCCAAGTCCGCGCTCGACGCTGGCGCCGGAAAAGTCGTCGGCTTTGACTTCGACCATGGTGCGCTGGAAATCGCCTACCGTCGCGCGACAGAGGAAAACCTCGATCTGCTGCCTATCTGGCTGGACGCGGCCAACCCGAGTCCCGCCCAAGGCTGGGGACAGACGGAGCGCATGGGATTGGGTGGACGGGCCAAGCCCGATGCATTGTTGGCCTTGGCGTTCATCCATCACATCGCAATCGGGCGGAACGTGCCACTGGATATGGCGCTGGAGTGGCTACTGTCTCTGGCGCCATCGGGCGTCATCGAATTTCCTCACAAGGATGATCCGATGGTTCAGCTCTTGCTGGCGCAGCGATCGGACATTTTCCCGGATTACCACAATGAGGCGTTTGAAGCGCTGCTTTCGCGGCGGGCACGGATTGTGAAATCCACCGACGTTCTGCCCACCCGCACTCTCTACTGGTACGAGCGAGACTGAAGCGCGCACGGTAGAGTGAATCTACTTTGGGAAAATCTTTACTAAGCTTGCCGATAAGTGGGCCACGGACCTGCACAGGGCACGGCCCCGCCGGACCAAACAACGAGGACGGTAATGAGCGCTTTCGGACGCAAGAACGGGATCGGCGGGATGAGTGCGGGGGCCCGGCCCAGCTTTGGCGTTGCGAAGCCGATGAAGGGGCCTGCGGGTGCGCCCCAGGGGCGTGCATCGGGGGGCGAGCAGTTTCCGCCGCTGCCGCAGGGCCTCGATACTGCGTCCGGCGCTGCCAACGGCCGCGGCGATGCTATGTCGCGCCTGGCCGATCGCGCCAGCGCGATCGCCGAAGCGACGTCGGAGATCGGCGGCTTCGAAGCCTCGGTCCACAAGATCAAGGAACAGGTGCTTCCCCGCCTGCTGGAACGGGTCGATCCGGAAGCCGCGGCGACGCTGTCCAAGGAAGAGCTTTCCGAGGAATTCCGCCCGATCATCATGGAAGTGCTGACCGAGCTCAAGGTCACGCTCAACCGGCGCGAGCAATTCGCGCTGGAGAAAGTCCTGATCGACGAGCTGCTGGGCTTCGGGCCGCTCGAGGAGCTGCTCGGCGATCCCGACATTTCCGATATCATGGTCAACGGGCCGAACCAGACTTACGTGGAAAAGAAGGGCCGGCTGCAGATCGCGCCGATCCAGTTCCGCGACGAAGCGCACCTGTTCCAGATCGCCCAGCGCATCGTGAACCAGGTCGGCCGCCGGGTGGACCAGACCACGCCGCTGGCGGACGCGCGCCTGAAGGACGGCAGTCGCGTCAACGTGATCGTGCCGCCGCTCAGCCTGCGCGGCACGGCCATTTCCATCCGCAAGTTCTCCGAGAAGCCGATCACGCTGGATATGCTGCGCGACTTCGGCTCGATGAGCGACAAGATGTGCACCGCGCTGAAGATCGCGGGCGCGTGCCGGATGAACGTTGTCATCTCCGGCGGCACCGGCTCGGGCAAGACCACCATGCTCAACGCCCTGTCGAAGATGATCGACCCGGGCGAGCGCGTGCTGACGATCGAGGACGCGGCCGAGCTTCGCCTGCAACAGCCGCACTGGCTGCCGCTGGAAACCCGCCCGCCGAACCTGGAAGGCCAGGGCGCGATCACTATCGGCGATCTGGTCAAGAACGCGTTGCGCATGCGGCCAGACCGGATCATCCTGGGCGAAATCCGCGGCGCGGAGTGTTTCGACCTGCTGGCCGCGATGAACACCGGCCACGATGGCTCGATGTGCACGCTGCACGCCAACAGCCCGCGCGAATGCCTGGGCCGCATGGAAAACATGATCCTGATGGGCGACATCAAGATCCCGAAAGAAGCGATCAGCCGCCAGATCGCGGAATCGGTGGATCTCATCGTCCAGGTCAAGCGCCTGCGCGACGGATCGCGCCGCACGACCAACATCACCGAGGTGATCGGCATGGAAGGCGACGTGATCGTCACCCAGGAGCTGTTCAACTTCGAGTATCTCGACGAAAGCGAAGACGGCAAGATCCTCGGCGAGTTCCGTTCGTCCGGCCTGCGCCCCTATACGCTGGAAAAGGCGCGCCAGTTCGGCTTCGATCAGGCCTATCTGGAAGCTTGCCTGTAAGGCGAACGCGGGCGCTCAGCGTCCCGGAATGCCGCCGGCCGCCAGGGCCAGCAGCGCGGCGCCGGCCATGAAGGCGAGGACGGACAGCGTCGTCCACGGCATGCAGCCGAGCGCATCCGCCTCCCGCCGCTTGCGCTGCCGCCTTTCCGCCAGGCCGGCCGCGAAGGAGATCACGATCAGGGCAATGCCCCCGATGCCCAGCAGGGTCGCATCGCTGGCGAAAAGCAGGAAGGCCGGCTCGTCCATGGCGCGCGATATGGCGCCGCCGCCTGGCCCCGGCAATCCCGCCTTGTGCCCTGCCGGCGCTTGATCGCCCGCCACGGCCCCCTATGGCGGCGCGATGGACGCCGCCGCTCCTCGCCACCGCCCGCTGCTCGCGCTGATCATAAGGCTCGGCGCCATCGGGGCGCTGGCGACGATGTCTGCGCTCATCAAGCTCGCCTCGCAGCGCGGCATCCACCTGCTGGAAATCATGTTCTGGCGGCAGGCGATCACCATTCCGATCGCGCTCGCCTGGGTCATGGCTACCGGCGGGATCGGCATGTTGGCGACGAAACGGCCCGGCACGCATCTGATCCGCGGACTCTATGGCACGATCGGCATGGTGCTGAACTTCGGCGCCGTTATCCTGCTGCCGCTGGCCGAAGCCACGACGATGAGCTTCACCGCGCCGATCTGGGCGGTGATCCTCTCCACACTGCTGCTGAAGGAGAAGGTCGGCATATGGCGCTGGTCGGCAGTGGCGCTCGGCTTCGTCGGCGTGCTGGTGATCGCCCAGCCGGGCGGTGGGCACATTCCGCTATTCGGGGCGCTGGTGGGCATCGGCGGCGCTTTCATGGTCGCGCTGATCTCCATCCAGATCGCCGATCTCAACCGCACGGACCAGCCGCTGACGATCGTATTCTACTTCGCCTTGTTCAGCGCCCCGCTCACTGCGATCGCCCTGCCCTTCGTCGCCACCACGCATGACTGGCACGGTGGGCTGCTGCTGCTCGGCATCGGGCTCGCGGGCTCGGCCGGCCAGCTCCTGCTCACCGCCGCGCTGCGCTTCGGCAAGGTCGCCAGCGTGATCGTGATGGATTATTCGGCGCTGTTCTGGGCCACGCTCTATGGCTCATTGCTGTTTGGCGTGCTGCCGCCCGCCAGCACATGGCTGGGTGTGCCGCTGATTGTCGCCGCCGGGCTGGTGATCGCCTGGCGCGAGCATCGCCTCACGCGGCCGACCGACCGCGACGTAGCGCGAGCCGAAGGAACATAAGGGAAAATCGCTGGTTTCTGCCGTGACCACTCATTCGAGACAAAGGGATGACGGCAATGATTCGCAAGTTGATCCTGGCCTTCGGGCTTACCGCGCTGACGCTCACCGCGACGGCCTGCAACACCGTCAAGGGCGCCGGGCAGGACATTGAATCGGTCGGCCAGGCCGCCGACGACGCGTTGTAAGGTTGTTGTAAGGTTTCGGCCGGCCGGCGCCGTCATTTTCGGCCCGGCCGGCTCTCTTCAAAACGGCGCGCCAGCCGGCGGATCGAGGCGTTGTCATGCACGAACCGGCCGGGCGCCTTCTCCAGCGCCGCCCGTAACGCACCGGCGGCCACCAGGCGCGCATCTATCGAACGGAACCCGCGCCGATTTCCGCCCAGCAGATGGTCGGTCAGCGGGCTGGCCAGGATGGCCAAGCGCTCCAGCACCCGGCGATCCGCTTCCCGTGGGCCGCGCAGCAGGCCGGGCCGCAGCACGTCCAGCCGGGCGAAGCCCAGGGCGGTGACGGCTGCCTCAGCCTCCGCCTTGACGCGCAGATAGAACGCGCGGGCCGCAAGGTCCGCACCGGCGGAGGAGACCAGCACGAAACCGGTGGCGCCCGCGCGCTTCGCGGCTTCCGCCAGGCGAACCACCAGATCGCGATCCACCGCGCGGAACGCCTGTTCGCTGCGGCCCGCCCGCCGCCAGGTGGTGCCCAGCGCGCAGATCGCCGCATCGGGGGCGATGGCGGCGACAGCCTCGTCCCACTCGGCCGGATCGGCCACCAGCATTTCCATGCGCGCGCCCTCGGGCATCGGCGCCTCGCGACGGGACAGGGCGACCAGCCGCAAGGCAGGATGCCCGGCCGCGGCCTCCATCACTCTGCGCCCGACAAGGCCCGTCGCCCCGGCGAGCAATATCCGGCGCGGATCAGACATTCGACAGCCCTTGCGGCGCGCGCCCGTAGATCTGGCGATAGCGCTCGATCGCATAACGATCGGTCATGCCGGCGATGAAATCGGCGATGTGGCGGCTGCGCGCCGGCTCTTCCTCCGGCAAGGCGCTCGCCCAGCCTTCCGGCAGCAGATCGGGCTGCTGGTGATAGGCGGCATAGAGCCTGGCCACCACATGCCGCGCCCGTTCCGCGGTGGCCCGCTGCTCTTCATGGTAATAGAGGTTCTTGTAGAGGAACGCCTTCAGCTCCCGCTCCTGCGCGGCCATGGCCGGGGAGAAGGCCGCAAGCGGCCGCCCCGCCCCGCGCACGGCGTCGATCGAATCGATACCGGCCAGGTTCGCGCGAGTGGTTTCCAGCAGGTCGTTGACCATCGCCCCGATCTGCTCGCGCACCAGTTCCCGCACCAGGGTATCGCGGCGGCCGTTCGGAAAGCGTCGTTCGATCGCCCGCCACGTCTCGGCGGGAAGGTCCAGTTCCAGCAGCGGTTCCAGTTGCAGGAAGCCGGATCGTAGTCCGTCATCGATGTCGTGGTTGTCATAGGCGATGTCGTCCGACAGCGCGGCGACTTGCGCTTCCAGCGAGGGCCAGCGTTCCAGTTCCAGCGGGTAGGCACCGTCGAGTTCCGCCAGCGCCCAGTGCGGCCGCGCCACCGGGCCGTTGTGCTTGGCGATCCCCTCCAGCACTTCCCAGCTCAGGTTGAGGCCGGGAAAGCCGGAATAGGGGCTGTCCAGCCGCATGAGCGTGCGCAGGCACTGTTCGTTGTGATCGAACCCGCCTTGCCGCTCCAGCGCGGCGTCGAGCGCCTTTTCGCCGGCATGGCCGAACGGCGGATGGCCGATGTCATGCGCCAGGCACAGTGCCTCGGCCAGATCCTCGTCCAGATGCAGGGAACGCGCGATCACGCGGCCGATCTGCGCCACCTCCAGGCTGTGCGTCAGCCGGACACGGAAGTGATCGCCATCGGGGGCGATGAACACCTGGGTCTTGCCGGCCAGACGGCGGAAAGCGATCGAATGGATGATCCGGTCACGATCGCGCTGGAACGCCGTGCGCGGCCCTCGGCTGCCCCCCTCCCGCTGCCGGAACTCGCGGCCGCGCGAAACGGCGGGATCGGCGGCGTAGAGCGCGCGGGGCATGGCGCGTCGCTAGGGCGTGGGGGCGGCGTTTGCAACTCGAACGGTGCGTGCCGCTTCCCACGAAAGGGTGGAGGGTAATAGCGAAAGAAGCAGCCACCTGCCCTCACCGCGCGCGCAGAGGAAGCTCACCCCTCTCCCAAGATCCACGCCACCGCCTTTTCGGCGTGGATGCGGGTGCTGTCGTAGATCGGCAGGACATTGGCATCGACATCGACGATCATGTCCAGCTCCGTGCAGGCAAGGACGATCGCGTCGGCGCCGTTCTGCTCCTGCAAGGTGATCATGGTCTTGAGCGCGCGTTCGGAATCGCGGGTGGCCTTGCCCAGCACCAGCTCGTCATAGATGATCCGGTCGAGCGTCTCGATCGTCGCGGGATCGGGCGGCAGCAGGTCCACCCCCTGCGCCACCAGCCGGCGGCGATAGAAGCTTTCGGTCATCACGTTGCTGGTACCCAGCAGCGCCGCGCACTTCACCTGGTCGGCGCCCATCCGTTCGCCCACGCATTCGGCGATGTGCAGCACCGGGATCTCCACCGATGCGGCCACCTTGTCGTACACGCGGTGCATCGAATTCGCGCCGATCACCAGCGCGCCGGCCCCTGCCGCCTCCAGCCGCCGAGCGGAATCGATCAGCACGCCGGCCGCCCGCTCCCAGTCCTCCTCGCTCTTCAACGCATAGAGTTGCGAGAAATCCAGGCTCTCGATCAGCAGCGGGGCGCTGGCGATGCGATCGGTCCGCTGCTGCACGATCCGGTTGATCTGCTCGTAATAAGTGCGGGTGGAAACCCAGCTCATCCCGCCGATAAGCCCCAGCTTGCGCAAGTGCCCAATCCTCATGTTGCCCGCGCGAAGCGTGCCGGTGGAACGATGAATGTCCGGTTATCGCGGACTAGCTAATGTCCCAGAGCCTTGTTGATCTCCTCGACCATCTTCTTGGCGTCGGACAGCAGCATCATCGTCTGGTCGAGGTAGAACACCTCGTTGTCCACCCCGGCATAGCCGACCCCGCCCATCGAGCGCTTGATGAACATGATCGTCTTGGCCTTCTCCACATCGAACACCGGCATGCCGTAGATCGGGCTGGACTTGTCGGTCTTGGCCGCCGGGTTGACCACGTCATTGGCGCCGATGACGAAGGCCACGTCGGCCTGGGCGAACTCGCTGTTGATGTCCTCCAGCTCGAACACCTCGTCATAAGGCACGTTGGCTTCGGCCAGCAGCACGTTCATGTGGCCGGGCATCCGACCCGCCACCGGGTGGATGGCGTATTTGACGTTGACGCCTTCGGCCTTCAGCAGGTCCGCCATTTCGCGCAGCGCGTGCTGCGCCTGGGCCACGGCCATGCCGTAACCGGGGATGATGATGACGTTTTCGGCCTGCTTGAGCATGAAGGCGGCATCTTCCGCGCTGCCCTGCTTGTAAGGCCGCTGTTCCTTCGCTCCGCCGTCGGCGCCGCTCGAACTTGCGCCAAATCCACCAGCTATCACGCTGATAAAGCTGCGATTCATCGCCCGGCACATGATATAGCTGAGGATCGCGCCAGAGCTGCCGACCAGCGCGCCCGTCACGATCATCGCGGTGTTGTGCAGCGTGAACCCCATCGCCGCCGCCGCCCAGCCGGAATAGCTGTTCAGCATGGAGACGACCACCGGCATGTCCGCCCCGCCGATGGGAATGATCAGCAGGAAGCCGATCGCGAAGGACAGCGCCACGATCACCCAGAACATCGGGTTTTCGCCCGGACCGGCCTGTCCTGACATGGCGAACAGAGCCGTCAGGACAATGATTGCCAGCAGCGTGCCCAGGTTGATGACATGGCGCGCCGGCAGCAGGATCGGCGAGCCCGACATGTTGCCGTTGAGCTTGGCAAAAGCGATCACCGAGCCGGAGAACGTGATCGCGCCGATGGCAGCGCCCAGCGCCATCTCGATACGGCTCACGGTCAGGATATTGCCGTCGAGCCCGAGGATGCCGAACGCATCCGGGTTCACGAACGCCGCCGCCGCGACCAGCACCGCCGCGAGGCCGACCAGGGAGTGGAACGCCGCCACCAGCTGCGGCATCGCCGTCATCTGGATGCGCCGCGCGATGATCAGCCCGATCGCCGCGCCGATGCCGATGGCGACGACGATCTCGAACAGCGCGGCCGGATCGAAATCCAGCCCCGCCGTGGCGGCCGTCTCCCCGATCGAAAGATCGAAGCCCAGGCCGTGCGTGATCAGCGTGGTCACCACCGCGATCAACATGCCGGCCATGCCGAAGCGATTGCCCCTGCGGCTGGTCGCGGGCGACGAAAGCCCGCGCAGCGCCAGGATGAAGCACACGCCGGCGGCGAGGTAGGCCAGCGCCACCCACGGATTCACGGAATGCTCCACCCCCTAGCGTTCCT
>Ga0180218_1001534_pt1 | contig 13619 bp, 13 predicted proteins | sample eDN3rd37CKraftBY_FD_151334 | JGI IMG/M metagenome (GOLD analysis project Ga0180218, IMG submission 151334) | Enriched backyard soil microbial communities from Emeryville, California, USA - eDNA 3rd pass 37_C Kraft BY (version 2) (version 2) | ecosystem: Environmental > Terrestrial > Soil >... | reverse complement strand
CCTACCATCGCCGCCGGCGCCAGGCCGGCCTCGACCGGTTGACCCCCATCGAGTTCGAAGCCATCATGACCACACCGGCCAGTCAGGCCGCGTGACCGAAACTGTCACCTGTTCGTGCAGCAGACCCCCGCGGTGGCCGGCGCACTGGATTACGCGCACAGGAAGGGCTTGCTCCACCGTGACGTCAAGCCGGCCAACATAATGCTCACTCACGTCGACGACGACGCCGAGAAGCGAATTCTGCTTACCGACTTCGGAATTGCCCGCAACATCGGGGAGATCAGCGGGCTCACCGCGACCAACATGACCGTCGGGACGATGGCTTACGCGGCGCCCGAGCAGCTGATGGGGGAGAGCCTCGACGGACGCGCCGACCAGTACGCCTTAGCCTCGATCCACCGATGAATCGGCTTGGTGAATTGGTGTCGTAACGAGGAAAGTGCCTTCTGAACTGTGATGATGAGTGTTCCTTACGCACTTATCGGCACAACTTCGAAAGGCACTTCCGGTGAAAGTGTCGCACAACTTCGCCGCGGCGTCGGCGCTGTTCGACGATGAGCATCTCGTGTCGTGCGCCGGTCTGGTGCGGTGATGACACTGGCCACCCAGACTGGGCTGTCACAGTTGTTGGCCGGCAAGGTTTGTATCGCCGAACCGCGGATCAAGTCCGGGTCTGCCAACCCCTCGCCGAAGCTGCTCACCGTGGTCGCCGGGATGTGCGCCGGCGCCGACAGCATCGACGACCTCGACGTCGTGCGTGCCGGTGGGATGAAGATGCTCTTCGATGGGGTCTATGCACCGTCGACGGTCGGAACACTGTTGCGGGAGTTCACCTTCGGCCATGCCCGCCAACTGGAATCAGTCCTGCGTGAGCACCTGGCCGGGCTGTGCCAGCGCGTCGATCTACTGCCCGCCGCCGATGGGCGGGCCTACCTCGATATCGACTCGCTGCTGCGTCCGGTCTACGGCCACGCCAAACAGGGCGCCAGCTACGGGCATACCAAGATCTCCGGAAAGCAGATCCTGCGCAAAGGCCTGGCGCCGTTGATCACCACGATCAGCACCGACCACGCCGCCCCAGTGATCACCGGAGCCAGGTTGCGGGCGGGCAAGACCAACTCCGGCAAGGGCGCGGCCCGAATGATCGCCCAAGCCGTCGCGACCGCCCGTGCCGCCGGGGTCACAGGGCAGATCCTGGTGCGCGGCGACTCGGCGTACGGCAACAGCACCGTAGTGGCCGCCTGCCGACGCGCCGGCGCACAGTTCTCGCTGGTGCTGACCAAGACCCGCGCCGTCGCCGCTGCCATCGACTCCATCGAGGAGACGGCATGGATCCCGGTCAACTATCCCGGGGCAGTCCGCGATCCCGACACCGGAGCCTGGATCTCGGATGCCGAAGTCGCCGAAACGTCCTACACCGCTTTCAGTTCCACCGACCACCCCGTCACCGCCCGGTTGATCGTGCGCCGCGTCAAAGACGCCCGCTACCCCGACGCCCTGTTCCCGGTGTGGCGGTATCACCCGTTCTTCACCGACACCGACGATGCGGTCGACGTCGCCGATATCACCCATCGCCGTCACGCGATCATCGAAACCGTGTTCGCCGACCTCATCGACGGCCCCCTGGCACACATGCCCTCGGGACGGTTCGGGGCCAACTCGGCCTGGATCCTGTGCGCCGCGATCGCCCACAACCTGCTGCGTGCCGCCAGCGTGCTGGCCGGCGCCACCAACGCCGTCGCGCGAGGATCAACACTGCGACGCCGCATCGTCAACATCCCGGCCCGGCTCGCTCGCCCCCAACGCCGACCCATCCTGCACCTACCAACGCACTGGCCATGGGCACAGCAGTGGCTCACACTGTGGCGCAACACCATCGGATACAGCCCACCCCCGACCGCGACCCTCTGACCACCCGCCGAAAGGCCCGACCGGAGCACCACAGGAAAAGCTGGGCAGACCAGCGGCCACACGCCGCCCACCACCCCCAGCGCGGCAAAATCAGCCCCCAGACACCTCAACGGGGCCGATCCACGGATCGAGGCTTAGCCGCCACCGCATACCATCTTCTCACCGGGACGACGCTGTTCCCACACACCAACCCAGCGGTCGTCATCAGCCACCACCTCAACGCCGAGCCGCCGAGAATCTCGGCCTTGAAGCCGGACCTGGCCGCTGTCGATGATGTTTTCAGCGTCGGATTGGCGAAACGACCGGACGATCGGTTCGACCGCTGCACGGCGTTCGCCGCCGCGCTGAGTGACCAGCTCACCTCATCCCACCCGTCGCGCCCGTCAGCCCCCACCAAAGCAGCGCCCGTACCCGCCGCGCTCACGCCCACAAAACTCGTCAGTCCAACAGCCCCGTTGTCCGATCTGGCGACCACCCCCGCCCAGCCGAGCCAGGGACCGTGGATAGCGGCGGCAGCACTACTCGCTCTGGTAGCAGTCGTCGGCTCGGCGCTGTTGTTCTGGCCGAGACAGTCCGCTCCAAACGACGCGTCCCGACAGTCAACCGAGAGCAACGAGACTGGGGCGCCGACCTCCGCGTCTCCCGACGCGCTAGCGCCTGCTCCTCCGCCGCCGCTCCCGCCCGCTGCGCCACCTGCGACCACTGCGCCTACGCTGCCCGCCTCCGCCATCGACACGGTCATACTGACGCCGGCCGAGATCACGCAGACGACGGGCGGCGCGCTCGAGGGCTATCCGAGCGGACCGGTCGAGTTGCTCAGCTCCTCGCAAGGGACGACCGACAACACCCATGCAATCGATCCTCCCGACTGCGCGGGCGTCATCTTCGGCGCCGAGCAGCAAATCTACGCCGGAACGGGATACGGCGACTGACCCGGCTCCGCCGGAGACCCCGGCGACGGTGACACGGGTCGGGTCTCCACCGAAGTTGGCGATGTTGTGCTGAACCCATTCCAATGCCGCGATCTGATCGAGCAGGCCGCGATTCGACGGAGCACCGTGTCACAAACATCGGCTGCTGCAACGCGAATGGCTGCGCGACGGCCGGCTGTACACGATTCCGCGGCGGACACTGCACACAGCGCTGGTCAACGCGGCCCGCGGTGCCGGCGCAGAGATCGTGACCAGCTCCCCGATCAGCGGCGTAACGCCCGACGGAGCGCTCGAACTGGTGGACGGTACCCGGCTCGCCGCCGATCTCGTCATCGGCGCCGACGGCGTGCATTCCCGGGTGCGCGACACCCTCGGGTTGACCCACAAGATGGTCAATTTGCGTGACGGGCGCGGTCGGCACCTCGTCCCCCGCACCAGCGACGATCCGGTCAATGTCGTCATGGAAGAGTGGAGCGGCGGCCGGCGCATCGGCGTCGTGCCGTCCTCACCGGACTGGACCTACCTCTTCCTGTGCGGCCCCGAACGTGATGTCGCCTGCACCGAGCAGCAACCCTTCAACCATGAGACCTGGATCCAGTCCTTTCCCCACTTCCGGTCCCAGCTGGAGCGGATTCCCGACATGCCCGAAGGCCGGTGGGCACCGTTCTTCGATGTCACAACATTGGGGTGGTACCGCGGCCGGGCCGCGATCGTCGGCGACGCCGCACACGCCATGTCCCCCAACCTCGGGCAGGCCGCGTGTATGGCGATGGTCAACAGCGTCGCGCTCGCCCAGGCGCTCGACCGCTACGACATCGACACCGCTCTGGCCGTGTGGGAGAACACCGAGCGTCCGGTCACCGGCGGGTACAGCGGTACTCCCGGGTCTACGGCAAGGTCGGAACCCGCTGGCCCGGTCGGCTACTCGGTGTGCGCTCGGCGCTGATCTGGTCAGTGGGCAAGGCGCGGCCCGTACAGCGTCGCATCCAGTTCGCGGCGGGGTACTTTCCCACATTGGATGCTCCGGTCGTCGACGCGCGCAAGGCCAGCTGAGATGTCGACTGAATCAGCACCATTCGTGATCACGGGCCGAATTGCCACCGTCAGCGGAACGTCGGACGCGGGCGCGGTGCTGGTGCGGGAAGGCCAGATCGCCGAGGTGGGCGACGCCGGCCTGGCGGCGCGGGCAGCGCAGGCCGGGGTCGAGGTACGCGACGCCGGTCCGGGGCTGGTGGTACCCGGGTTCGTCGACCCGCACCTGCACCTACACCACTTCGCGGTGGGCACCGGACGTGGTGTGGACTGCCGCGTCCCGACGGTGCGCACGATCGCCGACGTACTCGACGCGTTGGCGGCCGGGCGCGGCGAGATCGGCGACGGTGGCTGGCTTCTCGGCTACGGCAACCTGTTCTTCGACCAGAAGATCGCCGAACGTCGTCACCCCACCCGCGCCGAACTCGACGCGGTGAGTACCACCACCCCGATCGCCCTGCACCTGGGCGGGCATGCCACCGTGCTAAACACTCCGGCGCTCAGGCTCGCCGAAGTCGAGCGGTTCATGTCCGGCGCCGCGGGCGGTTGGGGCGCACCCGTGGTGGAGCTCGACGACCACGGTGAGCCAACGGGTCTGGTGGCCGAGATCGACGCCATGCTGCCGATCCCGCGGCCAGACCAAGACCGCATCGACGAGTACCTCGAAACGGCCTACCGCGAGCACTTCACCCGCCACGGTGTCACCACGTTCGGGGAGATGACCGAATCGTGCGAGGCGGCCGACGCGCTGGACCGGCTCATCGCGAGCAGACGGTTACCGGCGCGCGGCAGCTTCTACGCGATGGTGCCGGCGACGATGCCACTGCGGGAAGCCGCCGACTGGGTGGCCGGCTACCGCAGTGGCGCCGGCCCTGACCGGTTCCGGGCCCGCGGGGTCAAGATGTTCGCCGACGGCGGCTACTCGTCGCGCAACGCCGCCAGCCGCACGCCGTACGTCACGGATCACTCACCGCACCGTGGTTACCGCGGCCGGCTCAACCTCACCCACCCGCGGTTGCGGGAGGCGATCGAGGTGACGCGCGCCGCCGGCGCCCAGCTGGCCGTACACACCAACGGCACGCGCGCTCAAGACGAGGTGTTGGCCGCGGTCAACGCAGCCGACCCGCTCGCCCACCCGCCGGTGCGTATCGAACACCTCGGCAACCTCCTCGGCTCCGCCGACGATGTGCGAATGTGGCGCACCGCCAACGTCATACCAGTGCTGCAGCCGGCATTCCTCTACAACTTCGTCGGCGACTACGTGCCCATGCTGCTCGGCGACACCGCGATGTCCGGTCGCCTCGCACTGCGCACCATCCTCGACGAAGGGGTGCTCCCTGCCGCCAGCTCGGACGTCGCCGTCGGCGCCGAGATGGAGCAGTCCAATCCGCTGTTCGGAATGTGGTGCTGCCTGGCCCGGCAGGGCTACTGGGGCCGGCAGGTCGAACCCGAACAGCAGATCAGTTTCGCCGAGGCGTTGCGGCTGTTCACCCTCGAAGGCGCCCGCGCCCTCGGCCTGGACGGCGAAATCGGATCCATCGAACCGGGTAAACGGGCCGACCTCGTCGTACTCGACCGCGATCCCCGTTCCCATCCCGACGAACTGCGCAAGACAGCGGTGCAGACCGTCTACCTCGACAGCGTCGTGATCCATCGTCGCACCCCCGATAACGCTGTCCCCGTGAAGGAGTGACACCGATGGCCGCACCACCTACCTCCAACTGAGCGATCGACGGCATCGAAACCCGGTCGATCGACTGGATACCGCTGAACGAGTGGCACGGCAAAGCCTGGCACCAGGGTCCGTTCTGGTTCAACGGCGGCTTCGTGCTGCCGTCGATGCTGGTCGGGTTCGTCGGCCCCAGCCTCGGCCTTGGACTGGGCTGGTCGCTACTGGCGGTGATCACCGGGATGGCGTTCGGCACCCTGTTCATGGCATTGCACGCGAATCAGGGGCCGCGTCTGGGTCTGCCTCAGATGATCCAGTCCCGCGCCCAGTTCGGCGCTCGCGGCGCCATGTTCCCTATGCTGGTTGCCGTCTGTATCTACTTCGGCTACAACGTCTTCCAGTTCGTACTCGCCGGCGAGGCCATCTCGATCGTGCTGCCGGGCGGCAAGATCTGGTATGTCGTGTGCGCGGTGGTCGCCACCGTCATCGCGATCGTCGGCCACGACCTGCTGCACACCGTCCAACGCTATTCGAGTTACGACATCCTCGCGGTGTTCGCGGTATTCACCGTCGTCGCGATCATCCATCTGCCGACCGAATACCAGGCACACGGGGAGTTCAGCTTCAATGCCTTCCTGTTCCAGTTCGCCGCCGCGGGCGGCTACCAGATCAGCTACGCGATCTACGTGTCGGACTACTCGCGATACCTGCCGCCGGGCATCTCCGACCGCAGCCTGATCGGGTGGACCCTCGTGGGCGGCACCGCCGGGGCGGCGTGGCTGGCGTGCCTCGGCACGCTGCTGAGTTCCTATATCCCCGATGCCAACCCGATCGGCGGTATCCACACCACCGGCAACGCCCTGTTCGCGGGATTCGGGGTCATCTGCGTGCTGGCGACGCTTCCGCCGCTCATCGGTACCAGCGCGGTCAACGCCTACGGCGCGATGCTGACCGGCGCGACGATCATCGACGGCATCCGGCACGTGCAACCGAGCAAGAAGCTGCGCGTTGTGGGTCTGCTGGTCGCGGGAGCCGCGGGTCTGGTCTTCAGCGTCGCGATGCCCGCCAATTACCTCGACGCGTTCACGACCTTCATCCACATCATGGACTACTGCCTGGTGCCCTGGACGGCGGTCAATCTGATGGACTTCTACGTCGTGCGCCGTGGGCACTACAGCATCGACGACATCCTGGATCCCACCGGCCGCTACGGACAGTGGGCCTGGCGAGGGCTGACCGCCTACTTCGCGGGCTTCGCGGCGATGATCCCATTCATGTCGCTGACGTTCTTCGAAGGGCCGGTCACCAAGGCTCTCGGGGGTGCAGGTCTGTCGTTCGTCGTCGGTCTGGTGGTGTCCGGGGTGTTGTACCTGCTGTTGTGCAGGCGACACCCCAACGGCGCGCTGCCCGGTGACCTGCCTGTGAGTTCGGTGGCCGCCAGCCGCGACGAGAACATGCTGAGCTGATTGCCGGTCTCACCGTGCAGCGATACAGCTGAATCGAGTACGGTGAGTTACCAGCAGTGTTCTTTGTTTACCGTGTGACACAAACGCTTTCAGCTCGCGTCAAGCACTCCTCGGTCCCGTAGCACCCCCGCCCAGCGTCCAACAGCCTTGCTGATGTTGCGGTCGAAGATCGACCAACGGTCTTGACCGCCGAAGCAAGAGTGCAACGTCGTGACGTATTCCGTCAGTGTGTCGATATCGTCGGTTGCCGCCAGGAATCGGCAGGTCTTGTCGTATTCGATCAGCAAGTTGTTGTCGACGGCGTAACGCACCAACTGCTCAGTCGTACCGATCCGTTCCATCTCAGCCAGCACCAGATCAAGGCCGTCGCAGAGCCCGGCGGCGAACTGCTGCATGTCAGTGCGTTCGCCGAACCGCAATTCATAGGGTAGATCGGGCACCAAATGTTCCCAACGACGTTGCAGTAGTGAACCTTTGAGGCGATGCCGCACTCGTTCGTATCCGGGACACGCAGTGTCGATCTCAGCCGATCCGATACCCACGTTGACGAAGAATCCATGCCAGGCCATGGTGCCGTTATGCCAATCGCCCTGAAAGTTGATCATATCATAGAGCGGACCCCGTTCCCGCTCGAAGCTGGAGCCGGATACCTCGAAGCCGCGTACCCGCAGGAGAGGTCCAACATTGGTGGAAATCACTGCCTCGTAAGCCCGTTGCAGTGATCCGTCGACTGTCTCCCCACCCATGACCCCAGGCTAAGTCGCCGACGCAGTCCGTCCGTGCACCAATTTTGGTGCCCGGACTTGCACCGTTCGACTTATCTGACGATCCCGCCCGAGAGCGGCGCTTCAGCGTCTGGCGCGCAGGCCGTCCATGAGGACATTCAGCAGGCGACTTGCCCGTGCACCGTGCTCCGGTGGCTTTGCCACAGTGAAAACCCCGATGAGTCCGGCGGCGATGTCCTCGGCGCCGACATCCTCGCGCAGCTCACCCGTTCGCCGACCGGCGTCGAGGATCTCGTCGATCGCCGCGAGCAACTCGGAACGCGTCTGGGCGTGAGCGATCTCGCCGGATTCGACCATTGCGACCAAGGTGTCGAGCATGCCGTTCTTGGTCGCAATCCAATCACCGAACATATCCATCCAGCGGCGTAGCGCCGCTGCCGGTGGAAGCTGGGCAAGCAGCTCGCGAGCACCCGTGGTCAGGCGCGTGACTTGATCGCGGTACACCGCATCGACCAAGGATTCGCGGTTCGGAAAGTGCCGGTAGAGGGTGGCAATCCCAACCCCGGCTTCACGCGCGATGGCGCGCATCGACGGCTCGGTGTCGGCGGAGGCAAACACCCGCGTCGCCACTTCGAGGAGTTGTTCGCGGTTGCGCGTAGCGTCCGCCCGTGGCCGACGATCGCTCGAGTCATCCAAAGCGGATCACGCTCCGTTTATGGTACGGTGACTGACGAAACGGAGCATAGTCCATTTCTGTGAAGGAAGAATCAGTTGAGTACCGAGGAACAGCGCGTGCACATTTCCGCGACTACCGGCCGAGCAGTGGTCCTCGAGTCATTCGGCGGCCCGGAAGGCCTGGATGTCACCAGGGTGCCGGCGCCGCAGGCCTGTGCGGGACAGATTCGTGTGCGAGTCAGGGCCGCCGGGCTGAACCCGATGGACTGGTTCATGACTTCCGACGCGGACACCGCCGCCCGGTTCGGATTGAGCCTCCCGTGCAGGTTCGGCACCGACTACGCCGGGATCGTCGACCAGGTCAGTGACGGTGCGACAGGATTTGCAGTGGGCGACCGAGTGTTCGGCGGCGCACTGAGCCGCGCGGTGGCCGACTACATAGTCATCGACGCGGAGGGCACCATCGCCGCGGGCGGCGCCGCCCACCACACCCCCGACGGCGTCGACGATCGTACTGCAGCCACTCTCGCCATCGCCGGGTCCACGACCGCCGCGGCGCTCGCCGTGGTCGACCCCGGTCCGGGCGACACGCTGCTCATCGGCGGTGCGGGAGGAGGAGTCGGTGTGTTTGCCGTCCAGCTCGCGCGCATCGCGGGCGCACGGGTGATCGGGACCGGGTCGCCCTCGTCAGGCGACGCCCTTCGCTCCCTCGGGGCCGAGCCGGTCACCTACGGCGACGGACTGGTCGGGCGGGTCCGCACTCTGGCTCCCGCCGGCATCACCGCCGCGATCGACCTGTACGGGACGGAAACAGTCCAGGCCGCACGAGAACTCGGCGTTCCGGACGAGCGGATCACCACCATCGCAGCCCAGGTCGATGGCGTTACCCCGGCCAACGGCGCCAACGCTGCGCCTGGAGCGATCGAAAAGATCGCCCGTCTCGTCGCAGCGGGCAGGGTTCGAGTACCGATTGCGGCGAGTTTTCCGATGGAGCAGATCCGCGCCGCGGTCGAGCTTCAAGCCAGCCGGCATGTACACGGCAAAGTCGTCATCGACATCTAGGTATCACCGGCCGCGACCACGATCCGCGACTTGTCGATCGCCACAGCACGAAGTGGTCGACCCACATCAGCGCGGGCCCTCCCGCACCGATTCCGACATGGAGGTTCTTCATGATCGACGTTCTGATCGCAGGGGCCGGCCCTAACGGCCTCATGCTCGCCTGCGAACTCGCTCTTGCTGGGGTCAAGCCTGTGGTGCTCGACCCGACGTCCGGACCGAACCTGCAACCGAGAGCTGCCGGAGTGACCGGCCAAGGGCCTCGGCTACTTGATCACCGCGGGCTCTATGAAGAGCTCTCCGGCAGCACCGAGCCACCGCGCCCGATCGCGGAATTCTCCTTCGGTGCCCTGCCAGTGGATTTCAGCGACGCAGCAGACTCGAGGATGTACATGCTGGCTACGCCGCAGGCCGAGCTGGCTCAAACATTGGCGCGGGAGGCGCGCGAGCGCGGGATCGACGTACGTTGGGGGCACCGCCTCACAAGCTTCGTCCAGCACGAGAACTCGGTCACCGCTCAGGCAGAGGGGCCGGACGGCCCGTACGAGTTGACCACCCGCTATCTGGTCGGCGCGGACGGCGGGCACAGTCTGACGCGCAAGCTCGCGGGGATCGACTTTCCCGGCATGTCCTCGCAGGACGTGGTCACCCGGCTGGCGTTCGGAGTTCTGCGACCCGAACACTGGGCAGACGACGCCCAGGGCCCGCTACCATTCCGTCGCGGCGCGCGCGGGTTGTTCTTCTGGGGACAGCCGCCAGGTAAGCCGCCCATGCTCGGCGCCTTGGAACTAGACCCCACAGCACGAGACGAGCGCGCAGCCGACGCTCGAGTCGAGCCGATGACGTTGGCCGAGCTCCAAGAAAGCCTCGAACGCGTTGTCGGCGCCCCGTTCCCGGTCCGGCTCGCCGGTTCACCACAAGACGTAGAGTTTCGCCGGTTCGCCGGCGTCAACTCACGCATCGCGTCCCGATACCGGGCCGGGAACGTCTTTCTCGTCGGAGACGCCGCGCACGTGCATTTCACGATGGGTGGCCCTGGACTCAACCTGGGCCTGCAGGACGCGGTCAACTTGGGCTGGAAGCTCGCCAAAGCCGTTCACGGACAGGTCGACTCGGCCCTGCTGGACACCTACGAAGAAGAACGCAGGCCGATGGCGCTGCGCGTGCTCACCAGCAGTCGGGCACAGCTTGCGCTCATTCGACCCGGATCCGAGATGGCCGCGTTGCGGGAGATCTTCGGTGAGCTGCTCGCAGACCCGCAGACCTCCTGCCGCATCAGCAACCTGCTGTCCGGAGCAGACGTCCGGTATCCGGTACCGGAAGATGCCCACGAACTCACCGGGTGGTGGACGCCCGACCTGACGATCGAGACCCGGACAGGACGCAAACGGCTTGCCGAGTTAGCTCGAGACGGCAAGCCCCTCCTGCTCGACTTCACCGGCGGCGGCGTACCCGATCTCCCCAACGAGATCACCGAAACCCTGACCCTCGTCGTCGGCCATCCGATCGAGCCGGTGGCGGCTGATCGGATACTCGTCCGGCCGGACGGATACGTCGCATGGGCGGACACGACCGAGCGACCCGACCAGGACGGCTTGGAACACGCCATGAGGCACTGGTTCGGCGTTGACTTCACCCTGCGGCGCCGACGAGCCAGCTGACCGTGCCGGCGCGAAAACCCAACAGCACCAAGAAATCACAGATGGATGGAGAAGATGAAGAGTGTAGAACGACAGATCGAAGAGATCCTCGCACGCTACGTTCGCGCCAGCGACAACCGCGACGGCGCCGCACAGGCCGCACTATTCGCACCGGGAGCAGTGATCCAGATGTGGAGCAGGACGGAAGACGGCGGATATATCGAAGCCGCACCAGAGTTCCACACCGAGGACATCGAGCACGCCGTGGCGACCATGATCAAACCCCATCCACCCGGCGGGTTCAGCCACCACGTGACCACGGATCACATCATGACTGTCGACGGAGAGAAGGCGCACATCAGTGCCCAATTCATCGTCTACGAAGTACGAACCGCCCCTGAGCCGCCGCTCCGGCCGGTCGAGTCCGGATATTTCGAGATAGACCTTGAACTGCGCGACACCGCTTGGAGAATCGTCCGCAGCGACGTCAAGATGGACCTACCACTATCCTGAAAATCTTTCTCGGCCCGGCCCTTTCAGCCGCGGCGGGCCTTTATCAGCCCGAAGCGGGCACCTCATTCGCCTCATCTGTCGGCGCACTCTCACGCGCAGTGCGGCGGGCGCGACTTTCCCGGAGTGCTTGCTGTGCGGACTCCAGGGTGATTTTGCGTGGGTCGATCCCCTCCCGCTCAAATCCGCTCACCGCGATCGGCAGGTATAAACACTTCAGCGGGAGCAGACGCTCGACGATCGCATAGAACCTCCGATACATGTGCATAAAGCGGCGAGAAATATCCTCGTCCTCGGGGGGTCCACTCCAAACCGAACAGCTCCTGCACATGGGGCGGATAGCTATTGACGACGACTTGCCGCCGCGCTGCCCATCATGGCCATACAAACTTCTTCATCACTGGGGGCCACCACCGCGGCGCCAGGCGGCGCTCCATAAATTGTTCCAGCATGACCTGCGTTACTGAGACTTGACCAACGATTACGTTCGATGTTGTCCAGATACCGCTCGAAGTCGTCGTACGTATCGGGCTGCGAGCGATCGTCCACACCCCATAGGCTGTACCACTCCTTGGATTCCTCAAATATCTGCTCCTTCACCGCCCTTGGCATGGACCCGGCGAAGCGTCGAAGGGACCTGCGGCGTGCATGAGAATTGTGAAATGCCGCTTGCACTGATGGTTAACCGGACCGGATCGGTCATCGAGCATGCACGCTCCCTGTTCGCCGGAGCCGGGTCTGCGCCGGCAATCGGCCCGGAGGCCAGTGGGATGTCACTGCAGAGGGCCTCGGAGGCGACCAGGACGGCCGCGGCCCACGCCTCGCCGCTTTCGGGTCAGCTTGTCGATGGTAATCAGGGTTTTGCCTCCCGGGCGCAGACCGGCCTGGACGTGTCAGGGCAGGCGGATGCGGCGTTGGCGACCGAGGTGGCGAGGGCGTCGGCGGTGGTGCAGTCGGGGGCTTCGCAGCTGGAGGCGATTGCCGCCGAGCACGCGCAGACGCGTGCGTTGGCTGCGGGCGCACGTACTCCTGCCGCACAGCGGGCGGTGGTCACGGCGTTGCGGTCGCAGGCCGAGCGGACCGACACGGTGGTGACCTCCACGTTGGAGAATGCGCAGCGCAGCGCTGGCAACATCCAGGCTATCGACTGGAAGACCGGGCCGGCGCCGGAGGGCCCGGGACCGGTGTCGCCGTATCCCCTGCCTGATCCGGACACTCCGATCCCTGAGGGCAAGGAGTGGCATTACTACACCAGTTGGGGCTGGCGGCTGGAGGACAAGCTGGAGGACTGCAGCGCCGGTAAGGAATTCTGGACTCTCGCACAGATTGTCGCTGGCGGAGCGGCGATGATTTTCGGTGGCCCGCTGGGCATCATCGGCGGGTTTGTGACTGCGGGGTCGGGCATCTACACCATCAATCAGTGCGCGCCTCCGTTCTCATAGGTCACCGCGCACACGTCCGGGTGTACAACGAGGAAGCGCCGTACGGCTGTTTTGACGACATCGACTTGTTTGCATCGCGTTTGAGTGACGTGCTCTCCGAGTCCAAGACACCTAAAGGGCGTACCGGCGTGTTTGTCAACGGCAACTGAATTCTGACCAGTTGTCGGCAAGTGAATTTTGACCAGCCGGGGTTCATTGTTCGTCGGCCGTGACGGTGGGGACGCGGCCGAGGTCTCGGTCTTTGATGCGGTAGCTGTCTCCTTTGAGTGAGATGACCTCGGCGTGGTGGACGAGGCGGTCGATCATGGCGGCGGCGACGACGTCGTCGCCGAAGACTTCGGGTCTGCTGCACGAACAGGTGACAGTTTCGGTCACGCGGCCTGACTGGCCGGTGTGGTCATGATGGCTTCGAACTCGATGGGGGTCAACCGGAGCAATGATCAATACCTGTGGATGAGCCTCGGTGTGGGGGCGTGAAGATGGGCGCACCTTCCCGGGGATGATCTTCACGGAATCAGGTATTCGATCAAGACCGGCGTTGGCGCGCTGGTTGGGAAG
>Ga0180218_1001532_pt1 | contig 13633 bp, 11 predicted proteins | sample eDN3rd37CKraftBY_FD_151334 | JGI IMG/M metagenome (GOLD analysis project Ga0180218, IMG submission 151334) | Enriched backyard soil microbial communities from Emeryville, California, USA - eDNA 3rd pass 37_C Kraft BY (version 2) (version 2) | ecosystem: Environmental > Terrestrial > Soil >... | reverse complement strand
GGTATTCTTTGCTGCGCTGTCCAGGGCCTGTAGCTCAGCTGGTCAGAGCGCCACGCTTACACCGTGGATGTCGGGGGTTCGAGTCCCTCCGGGCCCACCACCCCCGCATTTATTGCGCTGACCTGCAGCTTTGCTCCCGCCGTCCGTGGACACGGATGGACACCAGAGCCCCCGAATGGCCGTTCATTCCCCCGCCACACCCCCGCGGGGGAATGGCGGAGCGCCCCCACCTTCCTCGCGGAAGGGGGTGGCGACGGTGGCCGGTAAGCGTTCCTTCGGCGAGCTCGAGGCTCGTCGGAGCAAGACCACCCACAAGGTCATCAGCTGGCGCGCGCGGTATATCGGCCCGGACGGTGTGCGTCACTCGCGAGTCTTCGGCGACCGGATGGCCGCCGAGTCCTGGCTCGTCGACGAACGCCGGCTCATCGACCGCAACGAGTGGCTGCCACCCGAGCGGCGCGACGCCGTCGTCGAACGCCTCACGCTGAGCGAGTGGGCCACCGAGTACATCGAGGGCCGCACGCTGGCGCCGGGCACGTTGCGGGACTACTCGCGGATCCTGCGCGTGCACATCGACCCGACGATCGGCACCAAGTACCTCGACGAGGTCACTGTGGCCGACGTCGCCGCGTGGCACGCGCGGCTCAAGAAGGAACTGCGGGCGCGAGCCCGGAAGGCGAACCGGACCACCGACGGCTCGGGGGAGGCCGCACAGACCTACAAGTTCCTGTCGGCGGTGTTCAAGGCGGCGATCGCCCGCGGGCTGCTCGACACCTCGCCCGCACGGGTGGTCGCCGGCGGGCGGCACAAGCGGCAGCGCCAGCCGGTGCTGTTGAGCGCGGCGGAGGTCCAGGCCCTCGCCCAGGCCCTGCCCGAGCACCTGCGGGCGCTGGCTGACCTTCTGAGCTGGACGGGCCTGCGGATCGGCGAGGCCCGCGCGCTGCGGCGTCGGGACGTGGACCTGCGGAACCTCGGGGCGGCATCCGTCAGTGTGGCGCAGAACGTCTCGCAGGGCGGCAAGGGCATCAACGCCGTCGTCGGGCGGGTGAAGACGGACGCCGGGTACCGGACGGTGGCGATCCCGGAGGAGCTGGCGCTCGTCCTGAAGGCCCACGTCGAGCGTTTCGCCCAGCCGGGACGTGACGGGCTGCTGTTCCCGGGGCGGTCCGGGGGAGTGCTGCCCGAAGGGACGTGGCGGTACGCGTGGATCCGCGCGCGCGAGAAGGCGGGGCTGCCGGACGTGCGCACGCACGACCTGCGGCACACCAGCCTGACCATGGCGGCCCGGGCCGGCGCGACCACCGCGGAGCTGATGCACCGCGCCGGGCACTCAGAGGCCAGGGTAGCGATGATCTACCAGCACGCCGCCGCCGACCGAGACCGCATGATCGCCGAGCGCATGGCGGCGATGGCGCGCGAGGACGAGCTGGCTGCGCGTCGTGCGCGCGGTGCGGCGTCGGGGCGATGAGGCTCGGTGGCGGAGAGCGTCGTCGTGCTGTCGGATCCGGAGTCCATCCGTGGCGTCGTGTGCACACCTGAGTCGTGAAGGGCGGTGCGCGCGCTCCGCCCGGGAAGGAGCGGGACCATGCGATCGGCAGACATCCAGAGGCGGGCACGGGGCCACGGGAAGCTCGTCGCCCTCGCCGACGCGGCAGAGGAGTTCAGCGTCTCGGTCAAGACGATCCGCCGGCGCATCGCCGACGGCACCGTCACCGGGTACCGCGTCGGCAGGCTCATCCGCGTCGACCTCGACGAACTGCGCGAGCGGCTCGCCGTGACCATCCGGGCCATAAGGGGGCGAATCGGAGCCTGAGTGCGGGCCGGGCTGCGGCGGACGTCCGCGCGTCCCTACGTTGTGCAGTGCGCGACCTGGCGTCCCGGTACCCGCTCGAGCCCTCGCGGGGTTGGAGCGCCGCCATGTCAGGAGGCTGAAGAACGAACACGCAGGTCCCACGGTGGTGTGGAGTCCGCACCACCGTGGGATCCCCGCCAAAGGCGCCTGCCCGGCGACTCCGCAACACCGGTCGTGCTGGCGAGAGAGTTCCGAGCCGGTGCAGAAGTTCGCGGCCAACCACGGTGGTGGTGAATCACCACCACCGTGGCGTTCCCCCAGACGAGCGGGACCCCAAGGTGGTGACGACTCATCACCACCGTCCCTTCCGGTGCAAGGTTCCCGGACCGGCAGGCAGGCGAGTACCCGGCGGGGTGCCGGGGCTCGCTCGATCATCGCGGAGGTTCGTTCCATGCTGCGGATCGTCCCTCGAGTGTGTTACCGAAAACGTACGGGGTGGCTACCCCATACGGACCCCGTACGCACCCTTCGCGGAGGTATCGGTGCAGGTCATCATGCGTACGGGGATCGGTTGCGCGAGAATCGATCTTTCGAAGTGACGTTCGTTCTATTCCACCGAGGTCGCAAGCTTGGATGTGCTGCCCAGCTCGGTCGGGGGAGGTTATCAAGGGCCCACCTCGAGACGCTCGTCGACGTAAGCTGGGTTATCGGTTGTCAACGCGCGCGAGTTGCATCAGATGCAAGAACTCCCACCTGGCTGCGATGACGGCGTCGTCGCAGGTCAGCGGCGACTCTTCGCCGCCTGGGCCGAAATCAAAAGACCAGAGCCTGCATCAGACTCAGACCGATTCGCCGTAGTCGCACTTGTGCTGGTGGCCAAGGGCGTTGACGTGCTACCCGCGACCCTGGCAGCGCTGGTTGCCAGCCACGCCGCGATCTCCGCGACCACCGGGGCGAGACTCGTGCCCCACTCGTGTTGGAGTTGCAGCAGGTTCGGGTGCTTGACGTCAACAAGCGGGAGGTGGAGCCTGCCGCTCTGCTCCCGCACGCGCACGACGAGCCATCCCGCGTCAAGCATGGCGCGGGTTTGCCGAACATCCCTACGGACCTGTTTCAGGCCGCTCGGGCCCCAATCGCCGTGGAACCATGCGCCGTCATACTCGACGGCAACGCGGCGCCCGTCGCCAGGGACTGTACCGAATGCGTCAACCTGGATCCCCGGGCGGGAATTCTTGGGTGCGACGTAGCCGGGCACATCCACGCGGATGGTGTGGTCTGAGTTCACTCCGTCGAGCACGGCGCGCAGCAACTCGCGTAGGGCCTGCTCCGGTTTGGATGTCGGGACGTTGTTGCAGAGCGGACATCCCTGGCCGCTTAGGTGCTTGTTCGGGCTCATTGGGAAGTCGCCATGGACGTGACACGTGATGAGCACATGGTGGTTAGCGCGCTTATAGTCGACGTTCGCGTAACCGTAGGTGTTGCCGTGGATGGCTTGCGCCTTGGCGGCGAAGTCCGCAGCGGCAACTGCGATCACTTCCAGCCCACGAGCGCGCCTGTTGCCATTTGCGCACTCCGGGCACCCATGGCCCTGTAGGTGGCTGTTTGCCTCCGCCTTCCACGTTCCATGCTCAGGGCAGAGGGCAGTGACCTTTGAGTGCGCGTTCTGGTACTCGCGCTCGATGTGGGGGAACTTGTAGACGGTGCCGCTCTTGGCGTGAACGCGCGACACGAACAGCTCGGCGGCTTCGGCAGCCTGAGCGCGGCCACGGATGCGTGCCTTGTCGGCGCGGCACTTTCTGCAACCTTGGCCAGACAAGTGCTTGCCGGCGCGCTGCATAAACCACCCGTGCTCTGGGCATCCGACGGTCACCTCGCCGTCCCAGCGGGTGTATTTGGCGCGGGAGTAGTCCCAGCGGTCACCGTGCTTGGCGCGCGACTTCTCAACGAACTCCGCTGTCGTGAACTGAACATTGCCAGCGCAACGGGGGCATCCTTGACCTTGGCTCAGGTGCGCGTCCGGCGTCTGTGTGAAAGTGCCGTGCTCCGGGCAACCAATGGTGACCTTGGTCTTGGCGTTGAAGTACTGGGTCAAACGGTAGTCCCACCGTCCGTTGTGAAGAGCGGTGGCCTCGGCGACAAACTCGGCCGTGGTTTTTCTGCGCATTTCCTCCCGCCCTCCTTTCGCCTGCTGATGTGCTGGCAACAGTGTGTCAATCATATGCGACGCCGCTGACGGTAAGCACGTCCTCATGCAGCGGTGCCCGGGTCTGTCCGAATAACGGTGGGTGGGTCTCGGCCTGACACGCCGGGCGAAGGCTTCAATGTAGACATTGCGACCGCGCTCGCGAACCCCCATGCGCCGTCGACCATGAGAGTCATGGAGATCGGCGATGAGGAAGTCAAGATCGCGCGGAGTGACGCCGTTGCCCTGGTCGGAGTCCTAGCTGTCATCGAGGGCCACGGTCGCGTTGGTGACCTGGCTCCCGCTGCGGCCGCGCACTTGCAGCGCCGCCTCGCCGACGACCTGGGCGCGGACGCGTCAACAGCCCTTGGGGACCTGCTCACCGCCATCAATCAGAGGTTGCGTCGAGCACTGGGCGAGCCGACGTAGACCACGGTCTCAAGACCGACCGATTCTGAGGCGCGCCAGAATCGGGTTCTGACAGTTTCGAAAGTCCGTGGGCGGCCTAGATCGGCCAGAACAGGCCGTTGATCAGGTACGTGCCGGCGTTGGCGACCAGCAGCAGCGCGGCCAGCGCGAGCAGGATGGTCATGACATGGCCGGCTGGGCGGGCGGTCCTGCGCGCCAGGGCGATCGCGCGCTTGACGGGCCGCGAGTCCTTGCCCGCGGCCAGTGCCAGCACGACCAGGCACAGGGGAGCCTGACTGATTAGGAACCACCCGGTGAAGACTGCGGCGGCCGTGACGAGGCTGGGGGTGTTCGAAGCTACAGCGGCCAGGCCGTAGAAGGTCGGGTCGCTCAACGCGGACACGCCCCAGAAGGTCCCTGCGAGGGACATCGCGACCGGACCGGCGAGCAACGGGCGCCTACTGGGGGCCCGGGGCTCGTTCCTGCGCACCCACCGGCGCACAGCCCAGGTGCCGAGAGCCGCGGCGGCGACGAGCTCGACGACGAGGCGTACCGGGCCGGGTACCGCGATGGCGTCACGCATCCACGCGGCGACGTGCTGCACTGACTCGCCCAGGACGAGGCCGGTGAGCACGGTGGTGAACCAGGCGACTGCGAAGAACAGCAGGATGATGCGCCGCCGCGCGCCGGCCGCGAGGGCGGGTACGACGATGAGAGCCCCGAACGGGTCCAGGCCGGCGATGCCGAGGCCGAAGACACTGCCGATCACCGCCAAGGGGTTCACGAGCCACCGCCATGGGCCAGTTGCGGGACGAAGAGGGCCACGAGGTGGCCGATGGCCGTCTCGCGGTCGAGCACCCCCGCTTGGATCGCCTCCACGAGGGCGTCCGCCGCGCCGACGAACATCACCACGAGCCCCGTCGCGCGGCCGGGCGGTACGCCCAGGGCGTTCGCGAACCGTAGATAGGAGTCAGGTAGCTCGAAGGTGTGCTCTTCTGCGCCCTCGGCGGCGGTGCGTGCCGCGGAGACGGCGTCGAAGACGGCACCCTCGCCCAGGCTGTAGTTCACGTAGGCGCTGGCCACGACCTCGAGCAGCTCCGCCTGGGCCGCGCCGGTCTCCTCGGCATGGTCCAGCGCCTGGGTCACGATCGTCTCGTACCCGGCGAGCACGTGCCGTTCCATCTGGGCCAGCAGGTCGGTCAGGGAGTCGAACAGTCGGTAGGCAATCGGCTTCGTCACTCCGCAGGCCTCGGCAACCCTCGTGAGCGTGACGGCCCGTCCGCCCTCGGCGCGGGCAATCTCGACCCCCGCTGCAACCAGCATTGCTCGCCGGTCTACCGACGACATTCGCTTGGACTCGTTCACAGCGCTCCCCGGGCCTCGCAGATACGGTTACTAACCGTAACGTTACCATGAGTAACGCGCGGTCAGAACCGACCGTTTCTGACACGGCCGCACCGCGTGCTCGAAGCGCCGTCGACACGCCGCTCAGAAACCTGGTTCAAAACCCCTGCTGGTTCAGAACGGTGGATGAGCGTTTTTGCTTCGGTCCCGAACGCGGACTGCCAGCGTGCCCCGAGTCTGCGCTGACACCCAGGTGTGCGGTCGTCACCGGCCACGTCTGCCGATCGCGCGAAGCCCCTGCCGTGCTGGAGGGCGGCCGGCAGGTGTCCGCGGCTTGTCGACTCGCGGGTACTGGCGAGGGCGTTCACACCTCTGGCACCCGAGGCTGACAGAGTCCGCTGAAGCCCACGAGCTGGCGCGGTTGCGGCATCATTCCGTCCATGACGAGCGCCGGTGGCGAACTGCCCAACGATCGCGTGACGACCGAGCTTCGCCGTCTGGCGTCCACGCTGCGCAGCGACTTGGCCACCAGCGCTGAGGTGTCTCGGCCCACCGTCGACGGTGACGTCGAAGGCTTCTCCGTGCGACCTGCGAGGGACGGCGCGCTAGAGGTTTTCCTCATGCACGACACGGACGGCATCATCGTCGGGCTTGAGGGATGCCCGGGGTGGCAGCTGCCGCGGACGCCGTCGAGCGTGGACGTGGTCCGAGCGATCGTCGATGCGGTGGTGGCAGGCAAGGTCGAGGTCGGAACTGGGCGGAAGGTGCGCTCGTACCGGGTCGTGCTGCCTGATGGGACAGTCATGGAGGACGGCGCGAAGGGCGTGCTTGCTTCGCTTCTCGAGATGCCGTGGAAGCCCCGCATGCATTGGGCCAGCGCGAAGGCATACACCGACTGACGCCGGCGGCCGACCGCCCCCGATCGGCGCTGTGATCCCGGTGCTGATCGTCCGTGGAGTCCGCCGCACACCTGTCAGGTGTGACGGTCTCACTGCGGGTGATCTCGACTGGGCCGGGCTACGCGTACCTGCTGCGGTCGGTCGTGACCGGCGACGGGAACGCGCCGCAGGCGTCGGCGGTCACGCGCTACTTCACGGAGGCGGGCACGCCGCCCGGGGTGTGGATGGGCACGGGCGTCGAACACCTGGGCGGCGGCGTGCTGAGACCCGGGACGACGGTGACGCCGGCGCAGCTGCAGGCGCTGCTCGGTCACGGCGCAGATCCGGTCACCGGTGAGCCGCTGGGGCGGCCGTTCCGCGAGTATCCGACGGCGAAGGATTGGGCCGCGCGTCGGGTCCATGGCATCGATCGGACGCTGCCCGCGGCGGAGTTCGACGCCGAAGTGGCACGGATCCAGGCGCAAGAGGCGGCGCGCGGGAGCCAGACGGCGACGGCGGGGTTCGATCTGACCTTCTCGGTGCCGAAGTCGGTGTCGGTCCTGTGGGGGCTGGCGGACGCGACGACGCAGGAGCTGATCGTCGCGGCGCATCACGACGCCGTCGGGCAGGTGCTCGACTTCCTTGAGCGGGAGGTCGCCGCCACACGCACGGGGCATGGGGGAGTGGCGCAGGTCCCGGTCGTGGGGGTGGCGGCGACGGCGTACGACCACTGGGACTCGCGGGCGAACGACCCGCAGCTGCACACCCACCTGGTGGTCTCGAACAAGGTGAAGGCCGCGCACGACGGGCGGTGGCGCACGCTGGACTCCCGCGCTCTGCATCACGCGGTCGTCGCGTTGTCGGAGCATTACAACGCCGTGCTGGCCGACCGGCTCACGAACACGTTCGGCGTCGGATGGGAGCGACGCGACCGCGGGCCAGACAAGTCCACGCAGTGGGAGATCGCCGGCGTCCCAGACGACCTGCTGGCGGAGTTCTCCTCGCGCAGCCGGGACATCGACGTGGCAACGGACCGCTTGATCGCGCAGTACGAGGTGGCGCATGGCCGTCGGCCATCGCCCCGCGCGATCGTGAAGTTGCGTGCCCGAGCGGCCCTGGCCACGCGGCCGGAGAAAACGATCCATTCCCTGGCCGATCTGACTGCCGGATGGCGACAGCGCGCCGAGCGGCTGATGCGGTGTGATCCGACCGAGTGGTCGCGCGACCGTACCGTCGGAGGAACCGCCCGGTCCCTGACAGCCGACGCCGTGCCTCTCGACGTCGTCGAGCAGGTCGCGGCCGAGGTGGTGGCGAACGTCTCGCAGAAGCGGTCGACATGGCAGCACTGGAACTTGTGGGCCGAAGCCTCGCGCCGCACGATGCACCTGCGATTCGCCACTGCGGACGATCGCGAGCAGGTCGTCGCGATGATCACCGACGCCGCCACTCGTCGCTCTGTCCAGCTCACGCCCTGCGAGCTTGCCAGCACTCCAGCCGCGATGGCCCGGCTCGACGGGACGAGCACCCTACGTCCGCGACACAGCGAGAGGTTCACCAGCCACGAGCTGCTGGCCATGGAGGACCGGCTCCTGCTCCTCGCCGACGACGCAGTCGGGTCGATTGTCGACCGGACGACGGCGTCGCGCGTCGTCGCCGGCCGCACGCCCGACGGCCTGCGACTCGACGGCGAGCAGGCCCACGCCGTGGCGCAGCTTCTCACCTCAGGACGGCGCCTGGACTTGCTCGTCGGCCCGGCAGGCACGGGCAAGACGACGGCGATGCGCGCACTGGCCGCTGGCTGGATCGCTACGCACGGCCAGGGGAGTGTGGTGGGGATGGCGCCTTCGGCCGCAGCCGCTCAGGTGCTCGCCCACGACCTCCAGATCCCCTGCGACAACACCGCGAAATGGATCCACGACCACCGCCGCGGCCGCACAGACTTTGCACCCGGCCGGCTGGTGATCCTCGACGAAGCAACACTCGCCTCTACGCGAGCCCTGGACACGATCACGGCCCGTGCCGCGCGGGTCGGGGCCAAGGTCGTCCTGGTGGGCGACCCCGCTCAGCTGCAGTCCGTCGACGCCGGCGGTGGATTCGCCATGCTGGTCGCCGCGCACGGCGAGGACGTGCCGCGGCTGACCGAAGTCCATCGGTTCATCCACGACTGGGAGAAGACCGCCACGCTGAGGCTGCGCGACGGCGATCCGGCCGTCATCGACCAGTACGAGGCACACGGCCGAATCCGCGAAGGCAGCACCGACGAGATGGTCGACGCCGCATACACCGCCTGGCGACACGACGTCGATGCCGGCCGGGCGAGCATCCTGGTCTCTGAGGCCGCAGAGAGTGTCCGGCGGCTCAACGACCGCGCCCGCGCCGAACGCATCGGCCTCAGACTGACCGCCGCCGGACGTGACGTCGCGCTGAACGACGACACCCGCGCGTCAGCAGGCGACCTGATCATCACGCGCCGCAACGACCGCCGCCTCCGGACCGGACCGAACGGCTGGGTGCGCAACGGCGACCGCTGGACGGTGACCCGCGTGCGGCTCGACGGCGGCCTCGAAGTCTGCTCCGAGCAGCTGCGGGGGAGCATGATCCTGCCCCCGGACTATGTGGCCGAGCACGTCGACCTCGGCTACGCGGTCACGGCCCACCGCGCCCAGGGGTTGACGGTCGACACGGCCCACGTGCTCGTCTCGCCCTCGAGCACCCGCGAGAACCTCTACGTGTCCATGACCCGCGGCCGGAACGCGAACACCGCCTACGTCGCTCTGGACAAGCCGGACCCGTTGCACGCCAGCCCGGCCGACCCGGACGTGACCGCCCGCAGCGTCCTGCGCGGGGTGCTGGCGCACACCGGGGGCGAAGGGTCGGCACACCTGGCGATCGAAGCCGAGCAGACCCGATGGGCGAGCATCCGTCAGCTCGCGGCCGAGTACGAGACCATCGCCACGGCCGCGCAGCGAGGCCGCTGGACCCGCCTCGTGCGACATGCCCTGCAGAACGTCGGCCGACTCACGCCAGAAGAGACTGACCGGGCGATCCGATCGGAGGCGTTCGGCGTTCTGGCCGCCGAGCTGCGCCGTGCCGAGGCATACGGCCACGATGTCGACGCCCTGCTACCGCGACTAACCAGCCTGCGCAGTTTGCTCTACGCCGACGACGTCGCCGCCGTCCTCACCTCTCGACTCGCCCGTGCCACCGAGCGCTCGGCACGCCGCAAGACGCCAGACCTCGTTGCGGGCCTCATCCCTGCCGCCCGAGGACCCCTGGAAACTGGCGCCGCAAAGGCACTCACGGAACGACGGAGGCTCATCGAATCCCGAGCACAGGTTCTCGCCGAAGGCGCAGTCGGAAACCGCACGCTATGGGTTAGATCCGTCGGTGCTCCACCGAAAGTAGCTCGGTCGCGCGAACGCTGGCTCGCCGACCTAGCGGTCGTCGCTGCGTATCGCGATCGATACCACATCGCGGGGCCACAGCCGCTTGGCCCTCGGGCTATTTCGCTCGTTCAGGAGCGAGAGCGCCGTCGAGCGGCGGTGGTGCTGCAGCGTCTGACGTCACGCGTCGAGGGAGCGAACGCTACCAACGGCCGCAGCTTCGGCCGCTACGCAGGTGTTGCCTTCCGAAGTAGCTAGTCGGGTCTGCTGTAAACACAGGATTCACAGCCCGCTTGTCGCACTTGTCGAAATGCAACTTATACTGGGCGATTCTCTGGTTAACCAAGTTGACCGCCACGGCCAGGGCGCGAGGTGGTTATGCCCTAGATTTCGAGGACGCGGAAGCTGTGGCCTCTTCAAACCATGGTCTGAGTTAAGGGGTACTGGCGGCCTTTGGAGAGGCGGCCCACGACCGTCACGAAGCGGAGATCGGCACCGTGATGTGGTCGCGCGCTACGACGACGCCCTGTTGGATGACGTAGCACTCCACCAAGTGCTCACCCCGAAACTTTGTCCTCTCTCGCCTTTCATTCCCGACGCTGGGCCTGACGATCTCGCCTCGGATCTGGTTGCGACGTTCGGCTTCCGGTCCTCGGTTCAACACCTTCCACTTCACGTCGTACGCCCCGGGAGTGTCGGTTTCGACGATCATGAACCTCAGGTCTTTGTAGGGGCGGAGCAGTCCATGCGTCTCCAAGATCTCTCGCAGTCGCTGGCGTCGGAACCCGTCCTGGAGCACTGAACAGTCGATCGACAGGGTGTAGCGAATGTCCACCGGGTACAGATCCTCGATGAACTCTTCGGTGTCTTGGAAGCGGGGCGACGCTGACGCGAGGACGGACTCCTTGACAGCCGCCACTACGGGTACGGCCTTTCCGAAAACGGCACGCCACTTCTTATATGCGTTCGCCTGGCCGTCCGCCCCGATTGCTTCGACGGCGAGGTTGTAGGCGCCCTTGGCGCGTCGCTGGAACTTCTTCTTGACCCTCACCTGCTGCCGGCTGCCCAGAGCGGAGTAGTACTCGTGGACGTCCTCCAGTGACAGGTAAAGGAAGAAGTCGCGGACCATATTCCCGAACAAATCCGAGGATGCGGATTGGTACTCCTTGTGCGACCGGACGAAGTTGTACGCGAGTGTGTCGATCAGTAGCCCGCCCATCGCCACGCCATGCTTGTTCTTCCATGCGCGAACGAGCTTACAAAGTCGCCGCAAGTTGCCCTTCGATCTTTCATCCTCGGCGCTCGTCTCCTCGATCTCTGCGCGGGGCTTCGTGACCTTCCACGAGTCCGCATTCGTGTCGGGGTAGGAGAAACTGCGATCTTCGTTCTCAAAGACCGGCTGTACCTCGAACTTGAAGTTGTTGAACTGGACCACAACGACGAGCCGGTCAACGGTAACTGACGTGGTCGAGTAGTGGGCCTCGATGGACTCGCGAGCGCGTTTCAGAACCCTGGACGGCCCGCCAGCCTTGTCGTACGTGCTGCGGAGCGAGGCTGGTAGAACGTAGAGGAGATCTAGGTCGGAGACACCGCGGATCGCCGTCCACCGACCGTACGAGCCAACCATCAGCCGGTTCGCCGTCGAGCTCTCGAGTCCACGAAACTCGCGATTGAGTGCCTTGGTGATCTCGTCGCGGCGTGCCGCGATGGCAGCGGCGTTGTCCACCTTGAGATTCGACAATAGCCCCTCGAAGAGTTCACTCGCCTGCGACATCGCCGTACCCCTTATGGGTTCGCAACACGGGCGGGAGCAACTGGTCGATCTCGGCGACAGAGAAGGTGAGGTCGTCGTGCACCTGCAGCGCCTTCTGGGCTCGAGCGTAGGCATCAGGTGTCGTCCGGGGCGCATCTGCGTAGATCGCCCCAGCGGCTTCCTGCAGCGCGTCCCGAGCTTCTCGCGCTTCATCCATGCTCAGGCTGCTGGAATTGAGATCGACCAGGAGGGAGAGGTAGGACTCGCGCACGTTCCAGAGCCTCGCTGCGGCCTCACGATGCTGGTGAGTTTCCTCGCCGTGTCGGAAGGTTTTGTCGGATAGCGAACTCGCGGAGACGAGCACTGCGATGAAGGAAGTCACGACCGCAGCCCACTGCTCGTCGAGTAGGAGCCCGGCAAGGGACGCGACGAACGCCCCCGAGCTCACAGCCGTCAGCGCGACCCTTACGGTGCGCTGCCTTCGGTGTTTCTCGTGGCAGATATCCGCCTGCTTCTCCTGCGTCTTATGGGCGTAGCAGATCCGGCCGTAGGCCTCGCGGATCTGGCCGACCAGGAGTGCATGGCTCGGCGCGCCGTCACTGCTCGTCGGGTCTAGGGGCATCGCGGCGCAGACTCCTTCGCACTGCACAGGCGACTCGTCTGTCGAGCCGTCGGATCCACGGCGGAGGGCCTATGATCCGAGCGAGATGCTACGGGCTGCTACTGACGATGAGGTTGGCTCGCCTGTCGTTTTCACCCGCTCGGTGCAGCTGCCTACCCTGACCTCGTGCCCCCCGAGTGTTCTAGCGAAACCCGAGCGCCTACAGGGAGCGACGCTTCCGAGGGCGACGTTTTGGGCTCGCGTCCGGCCCTGGATTGTCGGCAGGATCGAGCGGCTGCGCGAGAGCTTCGAACGGGAGGCTTCGTCGCGTCGCGAGCCGCTTGCCGAATTTCATGAGCAACTCGACCATTCGGACGACAAGGTGACGATTGTTCCCCGTCCGGAACCAACGAGGCTGCCACCGGAACGCCACGAGTCGAGGAAGGATGGTCTGGACGACGACCTCGACCTTTCCTTCGGAGTCGATGAACTGCTCGTGCGCGAGAAGCGCGCCGAGTTCCCAGGACTTGACCGTGCCGGCTTCGACCCGAACACCGTCGTACATGCGGTACGGCCAAGGCTCGGGGCTGCCCAGATCGACGGCCTCGTCGTCCAGCTCGGTGGACAACTCCGCCTGCGGAAACACGTGCCGCACGCTTGAATCGGCGTAGCGAATCGAGAACCCGTCGATGGTCACGGGCTGAGCTCCGACGTTGACCGTCGCCACGATGATGCCTCGGGTCCGTATCTGCCCGTCCTCGTCCTGCTGAGTGAGCGTGTGGCAGGAGCCCTTGATGTGGACTCGTCGCCGATTGAACCAGATGCCGCTAAGGGCCACGAGCACACCGACCATAGTAGCGACCAAGGTCCAGAGGCCAACCATCAGTGCAGCATCCACGGTCGTGATCTTGCCATCCGTGAGGGTGATGCGAGTGCGCCTGCACCGTCGGGGCCGTCACGATGGTGGGCCGCAAGTTCCTTCCACCGGAACCAGCAGGAGTTGGGTACCTGATTGTCCCGCCTCTGTCAGCACCGCCTCTGTCAGCACGGCTCCGTTCCACCGTGGCACGGTAGATCCATGGAGTCTTGCTCGCCGTCGTACCCCCGCTGGGCCCCCGCGGGGCGGCGACCAGGCGCAAAACTGCAGGTCAGCGATCGTTCAAAGGCTTACACCGTGGATGTCGGGGGTTCGAGTCCCTCCGGGCCCACCACCCTTGCGCGCGAGCTCGTCGACCGGGACAAACAGCTGCGCGAGCCGCCCGAGGTGGTCGACGTCGTCCACCGCGAGGCCC
>Ga0180218_1001531_pt1 | contig 13635 bp, 15 predicted proteins | sample eDN3rd37CKraftBY_FD_151334 | JGI IMG/M metagenome (GOLD analysis project Ga0180218, IMG submission 151334) | Enriched backyard soil microbial communities from Emeryville, California, USA - eDNA 3rd pass 37_C Kraft BY (version 2) (version 2) | ecosystem: Environmental > Terrestrial > Soil >... | reverse complement strand
TAATCAAATCTGGAGAATTGCAGCGAGTCGGCGGTGCTCTTCATTTTTCATTCCCCCCCCCATCAGCGAGTGCTGGATGCGACGTCGTTCGTCGTGCGCTTCGTTGAGCGCGGACGTTGCGTCTTGTTGTTCGTTGGTAGGAGCATTTAGGCTCCGGGTTTGGTCGTGCTGCGGATTTTTACGTCAAAGCGCGGCGACGAGTTTCGGCAGTATATATTTCTCCATTCGAATTCGACGAGAAGTCCGATCAAAAGACTTCTCATTGTTAATCCTGAGAATGTATTCCCATTTCTCTTATGCCCGTGCCGTAAGCCGATAAATGCGAAATCGTTAGCGCCGCGCAGCCGCTAGATGGCGCCCGCGCAGAAAGCCGGATATTTCGGGATCTTACTTGCCTACAGTGCGAAGAGCAGGTTGGCGACCCAGACCGCTCCCAGGACTGCCGCCAGGTTAAGAACGCACAACACGAGCGTCGTGAATATTGCGTTTGAAACTTCGGCCATGTCGGTCGTTCCCCCGGGTCCCTGCTCGATCGTCGCATTTCCATAGGGCCTCCGGGCGGCGTCCGGAAATCCGGGGATCTACCCATACCGGGAGGTGGGAACCCTGAGTGGCTGGCCCGCGCCAGCCGATACTCATGTCGCGCGTCAGTCGATCTGGAGGCCCATCGGGGAGCTACGCGCCGCATATCAGCGTTTGGCCCCACTGCGACAGGGCCGATGGGATGTTAGCTCTCTGGCCAGGACGGATCAGGAGTTCATGTTGCGCAGCAAGAGCTTCAGCGCGCTGCTCGTAGCCGGAGCAATCTACTGCGCCACCGGCGTGGCTTCGTTGTCCTCGGCAGGCTGGTGCAATCACAGTTCTCGCCCCAGCGATAGCGCGTGGCGCCTGAAAACGCGCGTTTCGACTTACGTGGAGAATCCGCAGATCTTCCGCTCGGAGCTTCGCCCCAGGATTTCCTACCGCATCGAGTTTTATTGCGTGCGGGTCCCCGGCCGCACTCATCGACGGTCGTGGCATGGAAGAATCAATCGCGGGAAAGTCGCTGCGCCACCGTGAGGTGCCATACGGCCGAAGCGCTGGTCATCCGGATGCCGAAGTCCGCGGGATCCTAGTGCGGATCCGGCTTCGATCCTTCGGGAGGCAGCCAGTCTTTCTTGAGGACGCTTTGCGCGATGGTTTTGTCGATGTGCGGTGAAATGAGCTTCGTGAAAGCGTAGGACACTTCTCCGTATTCTCTTCGGCAACTGCTCGCGCGCTCTTTGGGTAGATAGCCGTCGTCCACGAAATCGCCGAACAGCTTGGAGTCTGCGCCGTAGGCGAGGCAGATCATATTGTAGAAGCGGGTTGCCGGAGGGAGATGCGTGTCCGAGAAGGCGGCAAGGGGCGCCGTAACCTTCTCATGAGTGAGGAAGTTTCGATAAGAGTAAGCCGCCGCCGTTACTAGTCGGCGCGCCTCCTCCTTCCCGAACTGCAGCATGATGTAAGTCGCGAACTGGTCTGCCGCGTCCTCCGCACCACCGAAGACCGGTACATCGAGCATGTCGAACATCGCGTGTCCCATCTCATGGGAGACTACGTAGAAGAACTGGCCGACCATAGCGTCGGCCGGCGTGATGCCCTGGGGGGAAGTCTCCTTGGGCATCATCTTCCGGACGTCTTCCAGATACTCGTAGCACACGCTCACACGACCGCGCTGATACCAGGCGTTGGAGACGCCGTCGCATCCGACCATCCGCAGCGTCAGATCGAACGGCAATCGGAATGGGCTGTAGATCTCCTGCAATCTCTCAAGAATACGCCGCTCCTTCGCCATCTCGTATAAGCCCTGCTGCTCAGGATTCGTCGGCGGGACATACTCGATGCGTATCCGATTGGGCTGAGCGTCGGCCGAGGCCAACGCTCCGACCGTGCCGAGCGGGGAGCCAAATGCCCCAAAGGCAGCAACCAGAACCAGGTTTTTGAGCAGGCGCATTTGGCTCTCCTCCCACAGGCGGGGGCCTATCTATGGCGTCGCGCCTTCGAATGCTTCCTGTGCCCAGCCGGAATACAGGCTCTTGGCCTTGGGGTCCGTATCGACGAGATAAAGCTTGTCACCTGCCCGGATGATGATGGCGCCATCCTTCACTTCGGTAGCGCCGAGCTTCATGAGCTGCGCTGACGGATCCGACTTCGCTGCACCCTTGACGACGTTGAAGCCTTTGACGTCGACGTAGATGCCCTCATTGGCGTTGAGCGCGCCAAGCTGCATACGCTCTTGCGCCGATCTGGCGAGCTGGGGCACGGAGGCGGCAAGAGCGATAGAGACGGCACCCAGGGCGAGGATTGTGAATGCACGTGCTGACATGGGCTTTTCCTGCGGGTTCGAGTTGGGTCGCTTCAGGCAGGTGAAACGCCAATCCGAACATTAGGAAAACGACGCGCACCGCCTGATCATCCATACGCTCCCTTATGCAAACGACTTTCCATCCGGCCAAACCCGCAAACTTCTACGGGCAATCCCTTCCGCGTCTGAGACCCGCAGCCCGCGTCAGCCGGATCATGCTGCGGCCGGTTGCCGATGTTCGGCGAACTGTTGATGAGTGATTTCGCGCAGCCATTTGCGCGCGGACGACAAGCAATGGCAGCGCGCGACGCAGGGTCGTCGCGGATCACCCGACAGTCGAGTTCAGGGCGCGCCATGATGCCGTTTCGGGCATTCCCCGATGGATGTGCGTGAGGCCGGATGCAACGCTTCTCGCTGGAAATCCGCGCAGCCGTTCCGGCGCGATGCGTGACGCGAGGTGTCAATGTCCGTCATCGAAGCCCCCAAGCGCGTGGAGCAAGCGGCCGTTGCCGGACGGTCCGATATGATCTGGCTTCCAGGCGGAACATTCCGCATGGGCTCTGACCGGCACTATCCCGAGGAGGCGCCGGTGCACCGCGCAGCGGTCGACGGCTTCTGGATGGATCGCGCGCCGGTGACCAATCGCGAGTTCCGTCGCTTTGTGAACGACACGGGCTACATCACGTTCGCCGAGCTCAAGCCCAAGGCCGAGGATTATCCAGGCGCCTTGCCGGAAATGCTGAAGGCCGGATCGCTGGTCTTCACGCCGCCGAAGCACCCGGTCGATCTCGGAGATTGGGGGCAGTGGTGGCAGTTCAAGTTCGGCGCGAACTGGCGCCGGCCCTATGGTCCGCGATCGACGAACAGCGGCCTCGACGAGCATCCAGTCGTTCACATCGCCTATTGCGACGCGGAAGCCTACGCGACGTGGGCCGGAAAGGAGCTTCCGACGGAGGCTGAATGGGAGTTCGCCGCGCGCGGCGGTCTCGACGGTACGGAGTTCGCCTGGGGCGACGAGCTGACGCCTGGCGGTCGCCAAATGGCCAACACCTGGCAGGGCGAGTTCCCGCATCAGAATCTCGAGATGGACGGCTACGCGCGCACGTCGCCTGTGATGGCATTTCCACCGAACGGCTACGGTCTCCACGACATGATCGGCAATGTCTGGGAGTGGACATCCGACTGGTGGTCGACGCGGCACGAGGCCGACGCGCCGAAAGCGTGCTGCGTTCCAAGCAATCCGCGTGGCGGTCCTGAAGCCGCAAGCTACGACCCCTGTCAGCCCGCGATCAAGATACCTCGCAAAGTGCTCAAGGGTGGCTCGCACCTCTGCGCGCCGAACTACTGCCGGCGTTATCGGCCTGCCGCGCGTCACGCGGAAGCGATCGACACGTCGACGAGCCACGTCGGTTTTCGCTGCGTCGTGCGCGATCGACATGCCTGAGGCGCGCAAGCGCCGCCCCGGAGAGGATGGATGGACGGTATGCCTGATGCCACCGATCCCAAGTCGTCTCACGCCCTAGCGATTATAGCTGGTGCGCTGCTTCTGGTCTTGAGCCTGTGGGGGCTGCTGAAGCACGGCATATCCGTCGAGATCAACCAGCGCATGTGGCGCGACTTCTTCGATCGCCCCGGCGGGCCGATGTCCTTCCGCTTCTATCTGCAGCCGATCATGGCGATCATCGCCGCTGTGCATGATGGCATCAACGATGCTCGCGCCGGCCGTACGCCCTATCTTCAGAAGCTGTTCGGCAGGCCGGACCACCTGAGCGAGACGCTGGGTGAAGCACTACACGCGACCGCGCGCATTGTCCTTCTCGCGCTCGGGATGGACGCTATCTACCAGCTCACGGTGCTCGATACCTTCTATCCCGGCGAGATGGTCATGGTGGCCCTGATACTCGCCGTGATCCCCTACGTCCTCGTGCGTGGCCCCATCGCACTCGTCGCGCGCCGCTGGCTGGCTCCCTCGAAATCGTCGCCGTCAGCAGGAAGATGAATGATGGGCACGCCGCACAAACACCACGCGAGTTCACGCAGCAGTCCGACCTCCCGCCGGAAGGAGGCGACAGCATGACGCTCGATGCGGTACGCGAGCTAGATGCGCCGGAACGACAGCATGTTCAACGCATGCGCCAAGGACGCGAACGGCTTGCTGCACGCGGCGTGATAGAGCCCGCTCAGGCCACGGAAGCCATGCGGGTCGTTCGGAAAGTCGAGACGCACGCTCTTTTGCTCGGAAGTGATCGGTCGATTGCAGTGCTTGCACCACGGATCGTTCGAGCCATCCCCCCACCTGGGATCGAAGTCCAAGTAATCCTCCGGCTTTGGTCAAAGGTCAGCGCACGGTCGCATGGCAGGCGGACGTGACAAAGCAAATTCAATGCGCTGAGGAGCCGGAATAAATCCTGAATAATCAGAGCAGTAGTAGGAGTGGAACATGGCGACTTCGAAAAAAGGCGGCCAGAATGGGGCAGGGGGCAAGAAACCCAACATCCTCGTCATCTGGGGCGACGATATCGGGCAGTCGAACCTGAGCTGCTACACGCATGGGCTGATGGGCTATCACACGCCCAACATCGATCGCATCGCCAAGGAAGGCATGCTCTTCACCGACAGCTACGGTGAGCAGTCCTGCACGGCTGGTCGCTCGTCCTTCATCACGGGACAGAGCTGCTATCGAACCGGCCTCTCGAAGGTTGGCGTTCCTGCCGCGCCAGTTGGGATGAGCGACAAGCTCGTCACCATCGCGGCACTATTGAAGGAACAGGGCTACGCTACCGGTCAGTTTGGAAAGAACCACCTCGGCGATCTCAATCACATGCTGCCGACCAATCACGGCTTCGACGAGTTCTTCGGCAATCTCTATCACCTCAATGCCGAGGAGGAGCCGGAGCGGGAGAACTATCCTTCGGATAAGGACTTCCCGAATTTCCGCAAGCAGTTCGGGCCACGCGGTGTCATTCATTCCTTCGCGACCGACAAGGACGATACAACGGTCATGGAGCGCTGGGGCAAGGTCGGCAAGCAGAAGATCGAGGACACCGGACCGCTCAACAAGAAGCGGATGGAAACCTGCGACGACGAGTTCGTGGCAGCAGCCAGCGACTTCATCAAGCGGCAGGAAAAGGCCGGCAAGCCGTGGTTCGTGTGGCTTAACACCACGCACATGCACGCCTTCACTCACACCAAGCCGAAGAGCCTCGGCCAGGCCGGCCGCTGGCAGTCGTACTATCACGACACCATGATCGACCACGATAAGAATGTCGGCGAGATGCTCGACCTGCTCGACGAGCTTGGCATCGCCAACGATACGATCGTGCAGTATTCGACCGACAACGGCCCCCATCGCAATTCGTGGCCGGACGGCGGCATGACCCCGTTCCGCTCGGAGAAGAACACGAATTGGGAAGGCGCGTTCCGCGTGCCGTTGCTGTTGCGCTGGCCGGGCCAGATCAAGGCTGGCTCGGTCTGCAACGGCATCGTGCAACATCACGACTGGCTACCGACTTTCCTGGCGGCCGCTGGAGAGCCGGAGGTCGTTGATGAACTCAAGAAAGGCTACAAGGCGATCGGCCGGACCTACAAGAACCACATCGACGGCTTCGACCTGATGCCGTACCTCACCGGTAAGACTGACAAGTGTCCGCGCGACGTGTTCTTCTACTGGAGTGACGACGGCGACCTGATGGCAGTGCGCTTCGACAACTGGAAGGTCGTATTCATGGAGCAGCGCCTGCAGGGTACACTGGGCGTTTGGGCCGAGCCGTTTGTCGTGCTGCGCACTCCCAAGCTCCTCAACCTGCGCACCGACCCCTATGAGTTCGCGCCCGTGACGTCGAACACCTATTATCAGTGGATGTTCGAGAACGCCTTCCTTGTCATGACCGCGTCGGAGGTCGTCGGCAAGTTCCTCGACACTTTCAAGGACTTCCCACCGGTGCAGCGACCGAACACCTTCACCATCGATCAGGCGATGGAGAAGATGCAAGCGTCGCTAAGCGGCGACTGAGCACGCGACGGGCGGCGCTTCGGCGCCGCCCTATCCACATTCATCAACGGAGAGCGCCATGCTGATTTGGCGCGGCCTGATCGCAGGGCTATGCGCGGCGATTGTCTCAGGAGCAGCAGCTATGGCTCAGGACGATCCGCTTCCGTCCTGGAACGAGGGCGTAGTCAAGGCATCGATCACGGACTTCGTGTCGCGCGTGACGAGGCAAGGCCCGGACTTCGTGGCGGTGCCCGAGCGCATTGCCGTGTTCGACAATGACGGGACGCTCTGGATGGAGCAGCCTTACTATTTCCAGCTCGCCTTTGCGATCGATCGGGTCAAAGCTCTGGTGCCGAAGCATCCCGAGTGGAACAGCAAGCAACCGTTCAAGGGGCTTATCGAAGGTGACCTCAAGGCAGCACTCGCGACCGGTCTGAAGGGCGTACTCGATGTCCTGGCTGTGTCGCACGCGGGCATGACTACGGATGACTTCAACAATACCGTCTCGAACTGGACGAGCACCGCGCAGCATCCGCGCTTCAAGAGACCTTATATCGAGCTCGTCTATCAGCCGATGCTCGAGCTGATGCACTATCTGCGGGCGAATGAATTCAAGACATTCATCGTTTCCGGCGGCGGCGTCGAATTCATGCGCGTGTTTGCCGAGGGCGTTTACGCGATCCCTCCCGAGCAGGTCGTGGGTTCTTCGGGTGTCGTCAAACTCGAGCGCGCTGCAGACGGATCCATCAGGCTCATCAAAGAGGCAAAGGTCGAGTTCGTCGACGATCACGACGGTAAGCCGGTCGGCATCAACCGCTTCATCGGCCGCCGTCCGATCTTCGCCTTCGGAAACTCGGATGGCGATCATGCCATGCTCCAGTACACGGCGGCGGGAGCCGGTCCGCGCTTCCTGGGCCTCGTGCATCATACGGACGCCGAACGCGAGTACGCCTATGACCGCAACTCCCACATAGGCAAGCTCGACAAGGCGCTCGATGAGGCCCGGGAGCGCGGCTGGTCTGTCGTGGATATGAAGCGCGATTGGGTGGTGGTGTTCCCGCACGAGCGGTTGGCCATCCAGCCGGCAAAGTAGCGAGCCACGACATGATCGACATCTTTGCCTGGATTGTCCTGATCGTTCTCCTGGCGATCGCCGTCGCGGTCTTTATCGCGCTCGGGGCACTTCCCGGGCACATCGCGTACAAGCGCGGCCACCCGTGGGCGGAGGCAGTGCAGATCGGCGGCTGGGTCACGCTCATCTGCGGATTCGTCCTGTGGCCGCTGGCGCTCGTCTGGGCCTACGTCGATATCCCGGCAAAGAGCAGGCCGGCGTCATGATCATCTTTCTCCTCGCCTGCTACATCGCGGTCCTGGCGCTCTTCGTCTGGCTCAAGTTCGTTCCGCTCAATCTGTTCTGGAAAATCTCGCCCCTCATCGTCCTGCTGCTGCTGAATATCGGCTTGTTCATTCCGATGATGTGGGGCGCGCCGCAGGGGGCGCTGGTGGTTGTCCGGCACTCCGTGGCCATCGTCCCCGATGTTTCCGGCGAGGTGCTGGAGGTTCCTGTCCAGGCGAACACGCCGCTGAAGGCAGGCGACGTCCTCTTCCGCATCGATCCCAAGCCATTCGAGAGCCAGGCGCGGGCCATCGCGGCTCAGCTCAAGCTACAGGAGACTCGGCTCGCGCAGATGACCGAACTGCAGAGGACCGGCACAGGCCGCAGCTTCGATGTCGAGCAGCGCCAGGCCGAGGTCGAGCAGCTACGGGCGCAATTGGACGGCGCGAAGTGGAATCTGGAAAAGACAGTGGTGCGCGCCCCGGCCGATGGCTTCGTAACCAATGTCGCTCTGCGCGCGGGCGCGCGGGTCGCCAGCCTGCCGCTGTCGCCGGCCATGGCGTTCATCGACACGTCTGAGACGATCATCGGCGTGGAGATCCCGCAGACTGCCGCCCGTTACGTGGAAGTCGGGCAGCCCGTCGAATTGACCTTCAAGGTGCGGCCCGGAAAGATCTTCACCGGCAAGGTCGAAACGGTCCTGCGAGCGATTGCAACGGGGCAGACGCAGGCCTCAGGATCGGCGGTGATGCCGCAAGCCATCGAGGCGGTGCCCTTTGCCATTCGCGTGAAGCTCGATGATGGCAGTGTCGCGGAAAAGCTGCCCGCTGGGGCTACGGGCACAGCGGCAATCTTTACCGAGCACGTGAAGGTCGCGCACGTGATACGTCGCGTGATCCTGCGGCAGATCGCGATCGTGAATTACATCAATCCATTCTGATGGCGCGTTGCGCCAGTAGGGCGGAGGCTAGAACTTCAGAGTTCCCGTCGCGAACGTCATGTTGCCATCCCACCGGTTCTCGACGTTGAATTCGCGGTAGTGGCGAAGGCTAAGGATCAGCGGGGTGCCGCCGACGAGAGTCGTATAGTTCGCGCCGACGCCAACGGCATCCACAGAGCCCCTGAAGGGCCCCCGTGCCGACCCCGAGTCATCGGTGAATTGCCGGTAGTCGTAGCCCACAACGCCGAGCACCAATCCGGGAGAGCACTCCAAACCGAGGGCCCACTCGAAGTGGAATTCGTTGCCGCTCTTATAGTCGGTCTCGGTGTTCTCGAAGTTGAAGGTGACGCCGAGCACGCCGTTCGCCTGGAACTTGGTTTGCGGATCGACCCACGTGAAGGCCCATCCGACATCGACGCCGGGTCGATGAAGACCGATGTTGGGCGCGAAACCGGGATCCCATCGGCCTGTCGGCGCAACAGCTTGAACGTAAGCCGTGTGCGCGAACGTGCCTTGCTGCCAGCCTAGCTGGACTTTCGGGATGATATCGCCAAGTCCCCAGCCATCCACATCGCGCGAGACAGCAATTGGGCTGGTCAGCTCAGCGCCGAGATCGACGCGACCGACGGGAATGGTCAGCGACAGACCGAGATTTCCGCCGAAGAACGTCTGTTGAGGGACGTAGAGAACATTCAGGGCGCTCGTGAAGAAATCCACTTTCGCGCCGGCGCTGACGGTCACATTGTCGAAGTCGACATCGACACCGATCTTGCCCGAGTAGAAGCCCGTTACCGTCGTGACATAGGTTCCAGGCGGCGGTGTCGCGCCGGCGCCGAATGCATTGCCTCCTAGCCCGTAGCTGGAAAAACCGTACTCGGCGGCATGCGCTCCCATTGAGGCTGTGCCGATCATCACGAGTACCGAGAGCACGCGTATTGGCAGCTTCGTCGTGCGCATGGCCGGCCTCGCTCGATATCAAGCAGGTCAGAGCACGGAATTTATCTGATTCGCCCCTTCTCGAAGTTGCAGAATTGCACTCGCGAATTCGCGTCGGTGCTTTTGATCGATGCCATAAAAACCCGGTTCATTGCTGCGCACCGCGCGGGCGTTTCGGCTCGGCTCGGTATGAGATGCCGATAGCGCCACGTGCTGCGGCGCCACGTGGAGGGATCCACGTGGCGCCGCTCAGGCCCGCCGCATCTGATGATTGGTAGTGCGCCCGCCTGAGGCCGTTCAGGCAGGCGGCAGAAGTACCACGATCAAGCCGGCGGCGAGAACGGCAAGGCCCAACGTCAGCCGCCAGAGCGGTACGATCAATGTCTCGTCCAGACGGATGCGCATGTGATCATTCCCCAGCTTGGAAATGCCCCGTCGCGCTTTCGAGCTTATGAAGGCGCAGAGCCAGCATCACCATGAGCACGCCGTACATCACCGCGTAGGCTGCAATGACATAAGCCACCGCCACCGCCCCCGCTCCGGGGCGCGTGAGAAGAAGACCGCCGAAGATCACAGAGAGCGCACCGCCTGCAATCAACAGCCATTCGTCGTCGATCTGATGCCGCATCGAGATCGCGCCGACGATCTGCATGATCCCGGTCGCGATGGCCCAGACGGCGATGCACACGAGAAGAGCCATGCCGGAGATGCCGGGCCAAAGCAGCGTGACGGCACCCGCCGCGATACCGAGAAGGCCGACGATCGCGAGCCACCAGCGTGAGGCGTATTCGCTCCCGCGGATCGCCCCGATCAGCGCCAGTACGCCATCCGTCAATGCGAAGATGCCGTAGAGAAGCACCAGCGTGAGGAGCGTCAGACCCGGCCAGATGAAGGCGAGCACGCCAAACGTGATTGCCGCGGCGCCCTTCAGAAGAAAGAGCCACCAGCGGTCCGCGAGTGCAAGCAGCAGAGGCCGCCGCATGTGTCCGGTTTCACTGAGTACGGGTGAGCTAGGCATGGTCCACCTCCAGTCGTCGATGCAAATCGCGTCGCGCCTCTGACGCGTTGACGCCGTCACGATCGCTCTGGCGCTCCCGTACCTCTGCAAGGTCGCGCTCGAGGAAGTAATTGAGGAATGTGCGAATGACCGCGATCACGGCGAGGCGTCCGATGTCGTCCCAGGTGGGCGCGATGGAGGTCTCGATGATGTCGGCGGCGAGCTGAAAGGTGAGCCCCGCAACCAGCCAGCGCGCATAGCGCAGCCAGATACCGCGGCTCTCGTGAATATCGGGCGACGTGAACAGATGGCGCAGCCCTTTTACGAAGGCCTCGACGGTTCCGCCCACGATCACGAGCAGCGCCATCGCGTCGATGAGGCCGACGGAGTAGTGTGTTGCAAGGATCAACCATTCCTTCACGGTTCCGACCAGTAAGCTGCTTTGCCTGACGTTGGAGCGATCCCGCGCGCCCTCATCCGAACGGCCCGATTTGAAGCGTCATGCTGGCAATCGCGACGATGCCTATCAGCAGAAGCAGGATCGCGACGATCAGTGTCATCGATGGGGGAAAATGGCTGTCCGCATAGATCAGGCCTGCCGACTTCATCGCCGTGCGTTCGTCGCGCAGCCCGATCATGAACATGATGTGGTAGCCGATGCCGAGCACGAGCATGCCGATACCGAGCGCCACCAGCGTCACGCCGAAATTCCGAGCCGGTGCGGCGCCCGAAAGAAAATTCTGATCTCTCAGCTTCTCGAATAACTGGAAGATCGTGAAGCCGAATGAGATGAGCGACAGAGAGGTGCGGATCACCGACATGAGCGTCCGGTCCGCGCTCATGCGCGTGCGCTGGAAGGACATGCCCGTTCGACGCATCGACATGTCTGTGCGGTCGGTCGACAGATCCGTCCGATGCGTCGACAGATCCGTGCGGTATTCCGAGAGCGCTGTGCGGTGCTCCGACAGGCCCGTGCGATGGTTCGAAAGCTTCGTGCGATATGCCGAGTACTCGGTCGAGGCCACGTCGGGATGCGTGATGTCAACCTTGGGCAGGGGCGGGACAGGCGCCTCCGGGAAACGCTCTGGCCGACGCATATGCGGCTTGATTGTTTCTATCGCCATGGTCTGCAGTTCCGTGCTGCTATCGATAGCGAGCTGGCTGTCGCGCCTCATGCTAGCGACACGCTAAGCGAGTATGGATCGCCCTCATATCGGGGAAGACCCTGGAATTGGCTGCAGTGGCGCGGGCCGGAATCTGCCGTTGTCGGCGCAAATCTCGTTGACAGCCGTCCACTTCATGCAGCGGCCAGTAGCCACCACGACCGGCAACTCTCACGGCGCGGATCAGGGTTTATCCCGATGCGCGCGAGGGAGCTCTTTGGAGCAGCATCTATGGCCCCGAGCCTGGGCGCGCCAATGTAGCTTCATCACGAGCCGATCATGGAACTCGTCGCCGATCTCGCCGCACGAAGTCTGCTTTTGTTTGGCCTCCTGCTCTTCTCATGCCAGATGGTCGCCTATAGGCTGGGCTATGTGCTGGGCCATCGAAGCCGCGCCGCGGGGCGCGCCCAGAGCGCTGATGGTGTTGGGCTCGTGGTGAGCAGCCTGCTCGCCTTGCTGGCGTTCACGCTGGCCCTGACGCTCTCGTTTGCGAGCTCGAGATACTCGGAGCGTCGAGCCGGTGTTCTGAGCGAGGCAAAGGCCATCGGCACAGCTTGGCTGCGCGCAAATGCCATTGGTCATCCGCAAGCCCGCGAGATTGCGGATCTGCTCAAGCAGTACGGCACCTTGCGGCGCGACTTTGTTCAGGTCCCGCGCGGGTCACCAGCGATCGAAGAGATCAATGGACACACCGCTATCCTGCAATCGCAAATCTGGGATCATCTCTCCTCGATCGTGCGGGAACGTCCCGACGACGTCTCGTCGTCGCTGATGGAGTCGCTCAACGACGCATTCGACGCCAGCACCGCCGAGCGCTTCGCGATCGAGACAAAGATGCCGCATCAGCTATTCTGGCTGCTGATTGGGATCATCTTCGTCAGCATGGGGGCGTTCGGCTATCAGCTCGGTCTGAACGGGCACGAGCTTCGCGTATTGTCGATTCTTCTCGTCGCCGTCTGGACTGCGGTTCTCGTGGTCATCCTCGATTTGAGCGCGCCACGGATCGGCACCACGCGCACGAGCACAACGGTTTACGACTGGATAATCGACGGCATGAAGAGCAGCTCGTCGATGCCATCGCCTTCGGTATCGAGATAGGCCCGGCGACAGAGGTCATCCTGCACCACGGATACGTCGACTGCGCGCTCATGCTGACGCGGAGGTCTAAGCGGCGCCACGTGTCGTCCGCGACTCTGATGCGAACGGCGATATCTCGATCGGTACGACGCCGTGGACGACAGTCCGCCCGCCCTTCCTGCGCACCAGAATCTCTCCTCCGAATGGACGCAGGCGTGCACGCATGCCGGCGACGCCAACGCCGGCGGGGAGCGGTTTCTCGCCGCGCCTGCAACCGGGCGGCAGGCCTTTGCCGTTATCCGAGATTACGAGATGGAGGCGGTTCTGAACGGGCTTGAGGTGGATCGAGCAGAATGAAGCACTGGCGTGCCGATGTACGTTCGCCAGAGCCTCCTGGACAATGCGCAGAAGCGCGGCCTGAAGTGGAATCGTCAGCTCATCGCCGCGGAGGTTGTCGTGGATGCTGACCCGAACGCCGGTCCGGCGCTCGAAACCGGCGATATACCGCCTGAGCGTCGCTGAAAGCCCATCTTCCGCGAGTGCGGGAGGGAACAAAAGATAGGTGAACGCGCGCAGCTCCTTCGAGGCTTCGTCCAATGAGAGACGCATGTCGTCCATGGCCCTCGATGTCATATCGCTGGGTTGCTTGGCGCCTCTCAGGGCGATCAGATTGAGGCCGATGGCGGTCAGGTGTTGCGCAGTCGAATCGTGCAGGTCTTGGGCAATGCGCTCCCTCTCCTGGTCCTGTGCGCTCAACATTTCCTGGGAGAGACGCTTCGCTTCCTGCTGCGCAACCCTGTGGCCGGTGACATCACGGAAGATGCCGCTGACCTGGACCGGATTGCCGAGATCATCGAGCTCGGTGCGAC
>Ga0180218_1001529_pt1 | contig 13637 bp, 13 predicted proteins | sample eDN3rd37CKraftBY_FD_151334 | JGI IMG/M metagenome (GOLD analysis project Ga0180218, IMG submission 151334) | Enriched backyard soil microbial communities from Emeryville, California, USA - eDNA 3rd pass 37_C Kraft BY (version 2) (version 2) | ecosystem: Environmental > Terrestrial > Soil >... | reverse complement strand
AAGGCCGCGCGCATGGCTGCATGTCGCTGTCCCGCAGGATTTCGGCCCGCAGGCGTATGCGCTCTTCGAGCGTCCGCCAGCCCGTGGCGTCTCCACTGGACGCCAGCTTTTCAAGGTAGGCGAGCAGTGACGGAGACTCCGTCTCCAGGAACGTTTGCTGATGGTGAGTTGGGCGGCCTCGAACGTTCAGGCATCTCCGCACAATGTTCACGGCAGCGCCATGCGCCAGATCGAGGTGCTGCATGTCTATGTCGCGGAGGATGCCAATGGCGTTCTTCCAGAAAATCTCTTCGCCGGTCATGGCGTCATCCTTGTCGGTGTTGGTATCGGCTCGTCCAGAGCGACGGCCAGCGCGTCCGACAGGCGACGGATTTCCTGTTTCGCGGCGGCCAGACTCTGCGCCTGTCTCTGTGCTTGTTGCCGGAATGCATGGCGCTGTTCGGCAGCTTGCCTTTCCATCTCACGGCGTGAGGTATTCTCTCTTGCCGCTTCTGCCTGAGCTTTCGCCACGGCAGCCGTCGCTGCGGCGATCTCCGCGGCATATTCCTTCCGGACATGTTCGCGGAGGGAGGATTCGAGGGCACCGTCCAGTAGGGCTCGGACGACCCCGCCGACGCCTTTCAGGCGATCCGCCGAAGCTCTCGCCTTCGCGGCGTCGGCCTTGATGGCGGCCGCCTTCCGCTTTGTCCGGTCGATGTAATCGCGGCCTTTGGACTCGAGGGCGGCCGCCCGCTTGACGGCGTGCTTGAGCGCCGCCGCCTGCACCTTCTCCTGGTGCCATTGCGCTCGTGTCAGGCGGCGCTTCCCCGCGCCGAGGCGGGTCAGGCCGGCTGGAACGGCAACCCGCTCGTGATACTCGTCCAGCCACGCCCGGAGCCCCGCGACGTAGGCGCGATTGGCTCGCTTATCCAGGGCCTTCTTGTCTTCGCCAGGAAGCTGCCCGGCGGCAATAACGGCGTTCTTCTCAACGTAGCCGGGGTGCAGTCGCCCCGCCCGCATTTCCGCGTCGTCGGGAAGCAGGTAGGCATGGACATGCGGGTGGCTTTCATCGGTGTGACGGACGACCGACACGAGCCGTTCGCCGTGCTGTTCCCGAAGCCAGGCGATCGAGGCCCGCTCCCATGCCTGGACGTCGCGGCGAACGTCGACGCTGGAGCGGTACTCTTCCATCGTTGCAGGGTGGCTGAAAACCACGGCAGCCAACGTGTTCTGATCCTTGCGGATCGCTTTCAGCGTCGTCTTGCCGTTCTTGTCCGTCCGCGGCGTCTTCGCCGCCGCAGCTCGTTCGTCGTGTATCGTGCGCAGCGCATCAATGTCGACCCCGTAAACGATTTCCGGCGGCTTCGGAGATTGGACATGCACTGACGCCGAGGGAACCCGTTTGACTTCATCGAAGACGAAATCCGTAGTTCGCCCAGCCTTGCCGGAACGGCTGAAAATTTCGATGCGGGCGAACTGATAGGCCAATGCAGGCACTCGAAGGAATACCTCAAGCGTGCCTACCGGCGAAGATCAGGACAACAGAAAAGTGAATTATATAGACCGAATATAGCTTATCACTGCGTTCTAAGCATCGGCCATTTCATGGAGACCAGGCAGGGCCGTGCCGTCGCCAGCGAGAGCACCAAGTCCAGGCTCTTGGAATCTGTGAAGTCACCCTACTGCCGTTAAACCAAAGTTCTGGCCTCACGGCAGGAGTGTGTTGTGAAAGAGACTTTGCCTCAACGCTGGGTTAGGCTAGCTATGTCGGTGAGGAGAAATCTATGACCGAACTAGACAAACCTGACATCATTGAAAGCAATGACCTCTCAGTCGTGGACCGCGTTCTGACCGAGTTCATAAACGCAGTCGCCGCCGAGGACGGTTACTTGGAAATTTCGGCGCGTCTCAAGGATGGAATCCTGGAGAAGCGGGACTTCAGCGAGGCCGCGCTCGAACGTGCGCTTTTCGGTGTCGAGCAGTAATGATCAAGATCGACACGCTCACCATATCTGAATTCCGGGGCATCCGGGACCTGACACTTTCACTCAACCGGAAGAACTTCGCCGTCTGCGGCCCTAACGGTACTGGCAAAAGCGGCGTAGTCGATGCCTTGGAGTTCGTGCTCACTGGAACAATCTCGCGGTTGATGGGGAAGGGCCGCGGTGATCTCTCAATCAAGGACCATGCAGCCCACGTCGATTGCCAGAAAAGTCCCGAAAAGGCGTTCGTCGAGGCCGTCGTCTGGATTCCGTCGCTGAACAAGACCGTGAAGGCCCGACGGACCGTCAAGTCGCCTTCGGTTTTGGAACTCACGCCAGATTCTTCGGGCGTGCGGGCGGTGTTCCGGCAATTGGAAGCTCACCCCGAGATCGCGCTTTCGCGCCGAGAGATTATTCGGTTCGTCCTTACAGAGCCGGGGCAGCGGGCGAAGGACGTCCAAGCACTCCTCAAGCTCGACCAGCTTGAGACTATGCGAAGCCGGTTGCAGAAGATCGCCAACGCCGCCGAGAATACGGCAAAGACAGCCAAGAACGCCCGTGGGACGATGCGGGCCGACTTGGTACGCGCGATGGACATCGCGGAGGCGACGGAAACAAACATCCTTGAGGCCGCAAACAAGCGCCGCGCCATTGTCGGATTGGCACCCCTACTATCCCTCGCCACAGACGTCTCGCTCCGGGACGGGTTAGCGACTGTGGAAGGCGCTCAACCGTCCCGCATCAACAAGGCCGCCGCGAAATCGGACATCGCGGCCGCCGCCAGTTCGGTAAACTCCCGTGTGCTCGGAACCTTTCCCGCTCGCCTCGCCGAAGCCAGGTCGGCAGTCGAGCTCCTGCAAGTCGACGAAAGCATGCTCAATGCGGTGCTTGGGGACGATTTTCTGAAGACTGCCCTAGAACTCTACGACGGCGAACTTTGCCCTGTGTGCGACACGCCAAAGTCGCTGCAGGAGATCACAACGATCGTGAGTGCGAAGCGCAAGAAGCTGGAAGACGTCAGAGCCCTGCGCGAAAAGGCCGAAACGGCGATTTCTCCGGTCCGAGAGACGCTCGATGAGGACTACGCGTTCGCTCGCACTGTCTATTCCTACGCCAAGCAGTTACTCGGCACTGACGAGTTACAGGCGATCGCCGACTTCGGAAAGGCATTGAAGGACGCCAGCGACACACTCCGGGGCTTTCTGCCTCTGGACAAGACGATCGCCGTTCTCGCTGAGCTTCCGTCCGCCGATGCATTCATGGGTGTCTTGAAGAAAATCGAGACGGCGGTCGAAGCGCTTCCCGAACCATCCGATCAGGACGCTGCCCGGGATTACCTTCTCACTGCTCAGCTAAGACTGGAAGCGCTCGGGAAAGCCCACGCGACGGCAAGGACCGCAGAGGACAGGGCCACGAAGGCCAGACGAGTCTTCGACATCTACAAGCAGGCGTCGAATGCGGCGCTCGAGAAGGTCTACGATGATGTCCAGGCGAACTTCGCTAATCTCTACCGTCGCATCAATGCGGATGATGAGGGCGCGTTCGAAGCCAGATTGACTCCATCCTACGGAAAACTCGGCTTCGGCGTCGACTTCTACGGCCGCGGGTTCTTTCCGCCGGGCGCATATCACAGTGAGGGACACCAAGACAGTATGGGTCTTTGCCTGTATCTCGCGCTGATGCGTCACCTTCTAGGAGGCGGATTTACGTTCGCGGTGCTCGACGACGTTCTGATGTCGGTCGACGCCGGCCATCGCCGCGAAGTGTCCAAACTACTCCGGGCGGAGTTTCCGGACATCCAGTTCGTCCTCACGACGCACGACAAGGCGTGGCTCAAGTTCATGAGCACGACCGAGCTCGTGAAAAAGGAGGGCACCGTGCACTTCCGGAAATGGACGGTTGATGACGGTCCCACCATATGGGCCAAGGGCGACGTCTGGGATGAGATGCGTAACCTCGCCAATGACGATGACGTTCCAGGCGCGGCGGCGCTGCTCAGGCGATCCCTTGAACACTTGTCAGCCGAATTTTGCGAGGCGCTGAGGGTCAAGGTCGAATTTAGCGTCGACGGGCATTACGATCTAGGAGACCTGCTCGACCCGGCAATCGGTCAGATGAAGAGCCTATACAAGGATGCCCGCCTAGCCGCCACAAGTTGGCAGGACACTGACCGTGTCGCAGTCATCGAAGCCAGCGAGAAGGCTTTCAGCGACGCCGTCAACGAAGCCAAGGTGGAACAGTGGCAGATTAACCCGTCAATCCACCACAACGAATGGGCAAGCCTTCAAAAATCTGAATTCCTGACAGTCATTGATGCGTTCGAAACCCTCTGCACGCATTTCAAATGCGACGCCTGCGGGGACCTGATCGAGGTAAGCCCAAGCCGCGGGAAACGCGAGTATCTTCAATGCCTTTGCGGAAAAGTAAAATTTTCTTTCATGAAGAAGCCAATGGACAAGTAAATGGTCGAGTTGAATCTTACCTATGTGGACGAGTTAATCAGTGTGCGACAAGTGCTTCATGGCGGTAATCGCGGCGCGCCGAGAAAGGTCGAGGACGGATCGCGCGAAGGAGAGTCAATCAATCGGAGTTGCATCGTGATGATGAGTGCTCTTCTGCAGTCTTACATCCAAGATGTCTTCCAAAGATGTGCACAACAGGCGCTCCCGACCCTCGCAAATGACGTCGTTTGGGAGGCCTATTGGAAACAGATGAATCGGTGGGGCAATGCAAGCGCGGACAACGCGAAAACTCTATTTCTCAAGATCGGCGTGGATGACATATTTGCTGGGTTGAGCTGGCAGAAGTGCGACAACGCAGCGATCCGTAGCAAGCTTAACACTCTGAATCACATTCGAAACAGCATAGCCCACGGCGGCGCGAGGTTGCGCGTCAACAATGCCGACTATGCGTTGACCTTGGCTAAGGTGAAGACCTTCCGCAACTTCGTCGAGGCGTTCTCCGACCGATTTGAGGCACACGCACTCAGTAAGTTTTAGAGGATACCGCCCGAAAGGCCAGTTCGTGCTTGGCGCTTCAATTGGCTGCGGAAGGCCCTTGAGGACAAACAGGACAAGCGTAGCCATAGCATCGCGGGCTCCTGTCGAAGTACAAGAAATAGGTGGGACGGCAGTCTATCGGAAGTGAACTTGCTTCCGATAGACATTTATAATGTCGCTAAAGCGGCCATTTTCTTGAAATCCGATACTGAGAGGTCTGAAAAATCGCCAGATTTCTCGATTTCTCCTCTTCAAATGACGTTATAATGTCTATTTTTTAATAGGTCAAAATGTCTATGTTTGCTCCATCCAAAACGGAGCGATATCATGGTTGCAAGACGGACGATAAATGGCGCGCAGCTCGCTTTTCAACGAAAGCTTAGGGGCCTGAACCAATCTCAGCTCGCCGAGGCTTCGAAGGTCGCGGTCAGAACGATTTCACGGCTGGAGAAAGGGAAGATACAGAATGTCCGCAAGGTGACGATCCACGGCATCGCCCGTGCGCTCGATGTTTCTCCGGACACGCTATTCGAAGCGCCCACGGACGGCACGATAGTTTCAGCCGCCCGTCATCAGCTGAACGTATCACTTGATGACGCTACCCGTAACTCCCTCATCTTGGTGGCGCGAAGGTACGGTTTAAAGCAGCGCGACATAATCGCGGCCGCCCCTCTACTGTTCACTATCCTCGCGGAAGAGAGCCTGCGCGAGCGCTCCGCATTCGCCGACTACGCCGAACATCGCCAGGGCGCTATGGCAGGAGATTACGTCGATGCCGAGACGGACTCGATCGCAGAGCGGGACATATTCGGACGAAGGCTCAGGCTCGACACAGACACACGGGACCAAGGCAATCCGTTCGCGTCATTCCTGACTAAGCGTCTGCGACACGTCGAAGGAAAGCGGTCCGTTGCCGTTTCCTGGTTTGTTGACGAGCCCTCGTACAGCGTGGCCAGCGAGCAGGCCGAAGACCTTGTCGGCAGCGATCCAGCCGTGATTGCTCTCGTTATGGACGGGCGCGTTTCCCTGCATGAAATGCCGCCCGAAACCGCGAGGGGTTCAAGGCATGAACGCGCCGACTGGGTGCTCAAGAAAGAAAAGGAACGGATCGACTCATTAGCGGCCCTTTCGCTGGAGGACATCAGATTCGACGGCGTCGAGATGAGGTTGGTCCGCGAAGACGAGTTTGAGCTGTAGGGGGATGCAATGGAACAGAGCCAGATCGAGCAAAGCCGGCATGCAGTTCAACGACTGGGACAGCGCGGTTTGAGATTTGAATACATCGAGTGGATCATGCGGATTGGCACCCAGACTGAAGACGGCATCATCGTGACCGACAAGAATATCAAGGATGCGGAACAGGTGCTCAAGCGCCTCAGAGGGAAAAGGATCGTCATCGCGGGGAACACACTGGTCACCGCCTACCATGCACATCAGGCCCCCAAACGGAAACTGTTGCGGGCTACCCGCGAACGGGACTTGGATTGAGGAGATCGGAATGAGCAAGGCCAAGCCGAGTGGAATTGCCCTTACGGAAGCGGATGCCGCGGTTGTCAAAGGTATGCTTCTTCGGGGAGACCGCCAACACGACATCGCGGCGTGGTTCGGGGTCAACGGTGGACGCATCACTGACGTGAACACGGGCAAGACATTCGCCTCGGTCAATCCAGAGCCACCAGAGGTCCTGCCTCCGCCTGGTCCCTACCGCGGAGAGCGTTCGGCCGCTGCCGCACGCACCCTCGCTGAGCAAGCTGTTGAGGAGATCGAGGCGATCGCGGCACGTCTGAAGGAAAAGCTAGCGGTGATTCTTTAGTTGGAGATTTATCCGTCCCGCCGTCTCTTCGATCAAGACATTCGTTCCGGTTGGCCCCGCGGCAATCACCAAGACACCTTGGCATCAGTGTCGTGAGTGATTGCGCGGTCATCTGCCTTGCCGCCTAATTCCGCTCAAAAACATGCTGGGCGTTACCGTGTTCGAAATAATACCCAGCAGCTCCTTCGCATTTGATCCGCGGACGGCGGCGTTTGAAGCCATTGGCTTTTGCCGAATGACGATCCGTTACAAAACTAGCCGCCGCGACGATCATAGTCTTCGCTAGCGAATGAAGGCGTTGGTACATGAACGCCGCCGCTTTGGCTATCGACGCCTTCGGGTGCTGCTTCGGCACGAGGGGACCTTGTTAACCGGCGACGGCTCAACGTTGCCACTGCGACCAGGCGTCCGCCCGAAGCCACGTATTGGCTCTCTCATTGCCGACGGAAGATGCGAGCATGGTTTGCCAAATCCTTGCGCATTTCGCACTATTTTTGTTTCGTCCGAATTTGTTTTGGTAAAAATTGAAATGAGATTCTAATTTCTCACTCGTTGCAAATTTGTCTTTGATTTGCCGATCGTTTTTCCTCAGAATGGCATCAGTTCAAGTCGAGCGAAATGAGGAAGAAATGACGAACATCTACGCGACGCCTGAAAAGGTCCAGTATGCAAAGAGGTTGTTTGAGATCGGTATCGAATACCTGGAGGGTCAGGGATACGAAGTTTCACGCGTCCCGCGCGCTGGAAAGAAGAGTCTGCGCCGTGTGAAGAAGGGGGCGGAGGAATTCAATGTTGCCATCCGCACGTCGCAGGACCAGTGGTTTGCCTTTCCCCGGGACGGTGGCACCGGCAAGTGGATGGGGATGGATGACGTCGATGTCCAGCGTGTTATCGTGGTTGCCCTCAACACTCGTGAAGAGGGCAAGGAAAAGATTGCCCTCGTTCACGAGTTCCCGGCGTCAGAAGTCCGGGACCGCCTGAACAGGAATTACGAGGCCCGGTATTTGGCAAATCCGAGCGTCGACATCTCGCACGGAAACTGGATTTCTCTTTATCACAAGGAGGCGAGCGAGCCGACTTCGTTCGTCGCTGCAGGGATCGGGCTGGCGTTTCCGCCAGTTGATCGCATTCCCTTGTTCGGGACGGTCAGCGTTGATGTTGAGGAGGAGGACCTGAAGGGAGCGGACGGGTTGGTGGACACTGCCTCTGTTGCTGCTCCCACTCCTGTAGCGCCTCTCGATGAGGGGCTGACAATTCCGGAAGCAAAGCGTCGTCTGGCGCTCACGTTTGGCGTCGATCCCTCCGCAATCAAGATTACCGTTGAAGGGTAGCCAAAAACGCAAGCTCGCGAGTATATTTCAGAAATGTGCGCGATATGTATGCGCTGCATTGACATTATGATGTACAGTTGATACATCTCGCGTATAATTTGCAAGGGTGCGTCAGTTATGCGCGATAAGCGGGGAAAATTTGTAGAGCTGGCAGAGGCTCGGGTGAACCGGGCGATCAAGGATATTCGCCTGATCGGCAACCTGGCGAGCCGCGGTGCCTATGAGTATGAAGACGAGGATGTGAAGAAAATTTTCAAGGTTCTTCAGAAGGAGCTTGATGCTGCCAAGGCACGCTTCAGCGGCAGCTCCGACGGTAAGGACAACGAATTCACACTGAGGTAGTTTGGGGAGGGGCAATGTGGAAGTGGATATGGCCTCGCGTGGGGCCGACGCCGAGTTCTCAGAATACCGATAGCGAGATGTTCGATCGGGCAGACTATCCGTATACGGAAACGTTTGTCCGTGAGGCGATTCAGAACACGCTCGACGCCCGGCTGAATGCCGAGGAACCGGCAATCATCAAGTTCGGCTTTCGTCAAGGAAACCTTTCTTCGAGGCGCGCTTATCTTGAGGAAGCCGTCAGCAAGAGGAAAATTGCCGGGTTCCCTCCTGTTGAAGATTGGGAAGCGGGGCGTATTGATTGGGTCACCATCGAAGACTTCAACACTCGCGGCCTTGATGGAGCGCTGGATGATCGGCTTGGGAACTTCTGGAATTACTGGCTGAATTTTGGCGTTTCAAACAAGGACGGAGCCAAGCGCGGCGGACGGGGGATCGGACGGGTTACATTCCTGATTGCGTCTCGCATGCAAACTGTCCTCGCTCTTACGAGACGTGTCGTAGACGATGTCACGGCCTCATGCGGCATGACTTTGCTCCGAACCATGCGCACCCCTGATGGCATAGTCCGAACAACCCACGCTTACTTGGCGGCAGATGAAAAGGATGATGTTTTCAGATTGCACGATGCGGCAGGCTTCAATGAAGGTCTTGCAAAAGCATTTCTTCTAAACGGGTACTCTGCCGCGCCCGCCACAAGCGGCCTTGCACTGGTCATTCCTTATCCGCACGTCGATCTTATCCCTGAAGGTATTCTTGCCTCGGCGGTCGAGCACTTCGCGCCGGCCATCCTGAACGGCTCGCTCGTAGTCCAAGTGGACGATACAACTCTCGATCAAAACTCAATTGACCAGGTGGCCGACTTGGTCGCAGGGAAAATCCATACCCGTTCAATTGGTACTGATGTCGGACGATACCTTGATCTGCTTCGTACTGGCCTGTTGTCCGCGCCAGAGTTGAAGGTGGATAGCAACCTGGGTCTCGCAGCTTTGCGCGACACTGATCAGGCCAAGGCGATGCAGGAGGCCTGCGCGGCAGGGAAGAAAGTGTCTCTGAGGCTCTCCTTCGGCCTCAAGCAACACAATACTACTCTCCCGGTTTCCTTGCGTGCAGTATTGGCCAGAACACCGGACGATTATCTGCCTATCGACAGGTTTTTCAGAGAAGGCATGAGCCTGCCCGAAGTCAAGTCTTCCGTGCCTGGCGAGCTCGATCTGGTTCTGCTGGTCGAGGATGAAAATCTCGCCACATTCCTCAACCTTTGCGAAGGAAAAGCCCACCTCGATCTACTGGAATCGAAAGAGGTCAAGGCAAAGCTTGAGAAACATGGCTACCATCTGCCGATTGCCTTGAAGCGGTTCATCAAGGCGCTTCCGAATGAACTTCGAGCGCTCGTGACTCCCGACATCACCGAACCTGAGATCGACGTCTTCGATGCCTTCTTTGCGTTGCCAGATGACAGTTCCGACAAGAAGAAAGTCAGAGGCAGCAAGGCCGATGTGAATCCGCCGCCAGCGGTGCCTCCGCCACCCCCTAGAATATCACCAATTGTAATGGAAACGCTGTCCGACGGCTTTCGTATCACAGGCAACCCTTCCTATACGGAGTGGCCGATCAATGTCTCGGTGACGATGGCATATGCCGACGGAACCAGAAAGCCTGCGTGGAGCATCTATGATTTTGCTCCCGCCGACCTGAGCACAGACATGAGCGATTGTGAGCCGAGCTTTGTCAATAACAAGCTTACGGCACGGAACTGCGGACCGACGTTCCAGATCGAGGTCACAGGCTTCGATGCGCTCCGTGAACTCGATACGAATATAAAGGTCTGGAAAAATGCGCAGATCGATTAGACTGACAGGCCGACGGCAGCTTCCGCGAAGTTGCGTTAACGTTGCGATGCGCGAGGTGGGCGGCAGGAAAGTCCTGACTATGACCATCGCCGACTCTGCGGCGATCAAGGCTTTTCCCGCCAACGCGCGGGTTATGGTCAAGCTCATCGAAACAAAGCAAATGGAACTGGTCGATTTCGGGACCCTCGGCAACCCGAAAACAGCAGTTGAGCTTGCGAACCAAAATTACATCGACCCAAGCTGCCAGCTCCGGATAGCAAATGCAGACGAGGAGCGTCTTGGTGTCTTGCTAGGCAGTACACAGTCTTGGCGGCTGAGCTCCGACGATCCGGAACAGACCGGCGGGGTACGAGGTCTATTGAATTTCCTTCCTGCCAAGATCGCGCCGCGTACATGGAAGCTGAATATTGAAGAAAACTCACACCCCGTAATTTATATCGATAATCGTATCCCGGACCCAAGATCATGGGCAAAAAGTGATCCTGTTTTTGTCGGCACAGTTATGCCGGCCATTATCTATCAGGTATTCGACGACATTCTCTCGCACGACAATCCCGAAGACACGGAATGGATGAGCGATTGGTTACGATGGGCGGATGGTCTGATGCCGGGAAACGTCAGGCCACAGCAACCCGACATCAAAGACCGAAGAGATTGGATCGATGGCCTGATCGATACCTTTTGTCAGCGTCATAAACTCTCGGATCGGATCGTTGACCATTTCGGCCAAGGAGGTGCCGCATGAAGTTCGCTGGGCTCTATGAATTTACGGAAGCGGGGTTGGACGCTTTTCAACGAGCCTTCAATGGTGAGTTGGAGGAGGATGCGATCGACCTGTCCAATCCAGCGATCGCCAAGAAGATCGCAGGAACAACTGCTTTTGTCGTTTCGGACTGGAGCTCATCGAGTGAGATGGCCGCAGCCATTCTGGGTTCGACAGGAAGCGTGAACGTCACGACTCTGCTCAATCAAGGCGGTCTGTGGGGATGGCTGTCCTTTGTGTGCCGTGATGTGGTGTATCCGAAGCAAAAGGACGGGCGACGCAAACTGGGCGAATTCTGGAGGTGGTATCCAAGCGAACCTGGCGACTATCAGAAGGGCCAGCGGCACCTGATCCGCATGCCAGTCCTCCTGAAGGCATCCTTCGGAGACGATGCCGAGCACCTCCTGATGGGGAATCCTTCTACGCCGGGTGAGCTCCGAGAACAGCTGACCAGTCAGCAGGACATGTTCCATGCCTCATTTCAGAAAGTTGCCCGGCTACTTTACATGGAGCCTGACAAGTTGAAACTGCGACGCGGTGCGGGCGGCAAAAAGGGCGGTTCCCCACGTCGCCTTGCGCAGGTTCGCAAGCAGCTTGATGTCACATGGGACTTGTTTGCCTTGTCACCTGCTCAGCTTCTTGAAAAGCTACCCAAGGAGTTCGACCGGTTCCGACCAAAGCCGACCGAGTGCGACGCGATCTGACGTGTGCGCGTCACGTACAGGTACGTGACGATTGTCGATCTGTTTCGGTCGTCCTCAGGGTTTCCCTGCCCACGTATCCAGACGAGGGCCAATGAATTGTTCGCAAAATGTTTTGAAGGTCAGAACGTTGGCATGGCCCTCGTACTCTGTCTGTTTGGAAACGCGCAGGCTTTCTGGAATGACGAGATAGGCGTTAAAGGACGCCATGTCTTCGATTGTGCTCCCGGGGACATTTTCGTCCAGGGTGGTGAGGAACAATCTGTGTTGCCCCATTTCTTGCAAAACCTGTTTCCACCGCTCTCTCAGTGTAGTCTTCGCGCTCAGAATAAGTCCGGATGATGCGCTATCGCGTTCACTCTTGATAAAGCGGAGGGACGGGAGCACGAAATCGGCCCGCTTTGTGGCATCCAGGACAGCCTGCATCTGGAACGGCACTTTACCACTCTTGAGCATTGCAGCGATGTGATGCTCGTAGGAGCGGCCGGCGCGGGATTTGCGTTGCTGGCTTGCTGACAGGAGCAGAGCATCGATCTTTGGAAAATCAAAGATCAGCTGCTGAATTATGTCTGATGCTGAAATGTCTCGCTTCTTATCCCCGAGCACCAATCGGACCAGCTGGAGTGAGCGTTCCTTGCGCTGAGCCTCGCGAAATATGTCCCATTCGATCTTGCGGCTGATTTCGCGCAAGTCGTCACCGGGCGTATCAGACGCAAACGGGTTTAGACTTTTGCGATGCCGCTCTTTGAGAAAGCGCCTGCGTGCCTCCAAGGCAAGCTCGGCGGTCGACGGCACCCTCCCGTGTTCTAACACGAAGTCGGAAAATCGCCCCTTGTTCCAGGCTTCCAGGGCCGCTTTGAAAAAGAGCCAAAGTTCGTCGCGCTGCGCGTCCTGAACCGTTCTGGGCTCGAAAACACCAGCGACAAAGTCAAGGCCGATATCGAAGACATCACGAAGGAGCGCGGCCTCCTGGCTGTCGGAGTCGACAGTCATGCACTGATAGGTGCGAGACTTCGGCTCCCCGATCCGGGCCACGACAAGAAAGGACGCCGGAAGAAGGCTCTTGAAAAGGGCCTTGGGCACGCGGGTCATGTGCGTCTCTGCGCCCTTGCTTGTGTAGTTCACAAGCCTTGAAATGCGCGGACTTTCATTGATCTGGGGCCAGACAGTCTCGAAAAGCGTCTCCAGGATCGGGGCCGCTTCGGCGTCCTCCCGTTCCATCCTCTCCAGGGGAGGGAAGAACTCTCTTACGAGCGGCTCCATTGGGATGTACGGCCCCGACTGATGCTTGTTCGGGTTGCTCGCCCAGTCCCGGTCGTTGTTCGAGAGTTTCTTGATGAACACCCTGTCGGCGACTTCTAGCAGCTGTGACAGGAGATCGCCGTCTGCGATGGTGCCAGTGCCGGTGTCTTCGGTAGGGCTCATGATTTGCGGGTCCGACTGGAGAGGAATATCTGCGGACCTACAACTGTCACATGCATCGAAACGAGGAGTTAACGTGCCGCTTGATTCATATCCCTGGCGTGGGAGGCTTCATTTTTGTCTTGCCAGTAGTCCCGAGTGTTTGTACAGGAGTACATGTTAGTGGGGTGCTAGAGCGTCTGATCTATCGATTTGTTTTCAATGAGTTAGTTCGGTTTGGAGGTTCTTGTCCCTCCTCCGCTACCAGCCGGCCTTCCCGATAGGAAGTCGCTGGCAGGGCATTGTGGCAAGCGCCAGTCATAGAACGCGCTTATTCTTTCCCAATTTCATAGCGAAAACGTGCCCGGATGGTTCGATGCCGGTGTCACGTTCGTGCAGCCGTTGACTGCAATTATTTTGCGCTGTCGGCGCATTTAATTCCGTTTGCGTTCCATTCATGAGGTGCACACACTTCT
>Ga0180218_1001528_pt1 | contig 13644 bp, 10 predicted proteins | sample eDN3rd37CKraftBY_FD_151334 | JGI IMG/M metagenome (GOLD analysis project Ga0180218, IMG submission 151334) | Enriched backyard soil microbial communities from Emeryville, California, USA - eDNA 3rd pass 37_C Kraft BY (version 2) (version 2) | ecosystem: Environmental > Terrestrial > Soil >... | reverse complement strand
ACGGACTCGTGCACGTAGAACCGGTTGGCGGCGGTGCAGGCCTCGCCGCCGTTGCGCAGCTTGGCGGCCATGGCGCCGTCGACGGCGGCGTCGAGGTCGGCGTCCTCGAAGACGACGAGCGGGGCGTTGCCGCCGAGCTCCATCGACGTGCGCAGCACGGTGTCGGCGGCGGCGCGCAGCAGGTTCTGCCCGACCGGCGTGGAGCCGGTGAACGACACCTTGCGCAGCCGCGGGTCCGCCATGAGCGGCTCGCTGACCGCCGCCGCGGACGCCGACGGCACCACGCTGAGCACGCCGTCGGGCAGCCCGGCCTCGACCATGAGCTGCGCGAACAGGAGCGACGTCAGCGGGGTGAGCCGCGCGGGCTTGAGCACCATGGTGCAGCCGGCGGCGACGGCAGGTGCCACCTTGCGGGTGGCCATCGCGAGCGGGAAGTTCCACGGCGTGATGAGCAGGCTCGGGCCCACCGGGCGGCGCTGCACCAGCATCCGCAGCGTGCCCTCGGGGGTGGCGGCGTACCGGCTGTCGTCGTGGGTGGCCTGCTCGGCGAACCAGCGCAGGAACTCGCCGCCGTAGGTGACCTCGCCGCGCGCCTCCGCGAGCGGCTTGCCCATCTCGAGCGTCATGAGCAGCGCCAGGTCCTCGCGACGCTCCTGCACGAGGGCGAACGCGCGCCGCAGGATCTCGGCCCGCTCGCGCGCGGGGGTCGCGCCCCACGACGCCTGCGCCGCGGCGGCCGCGTCGAGGGCGGCGCGGGCGTCGTCGCTCGTCGCGGAGGCGACGTGCGTCAGCGTCTCCCCGGTGGCGGGGTTCTCGACGGCGAACGTGCCGCCGTCGGACGCGTCGCGCCAGGCGCCGCCGATCAGCAGGCCCGTCGGGGTGCTGGTCAGAAGCTCGGCCGCGCGCTCGCGCGGGCTGGTCGTGCTGGTAGGGGAGGTCGGAGCGGTCGTCGTCATCGGGTTCCACCGTCCTTCGGCTGCGCGGTCGTGGTGCGGGAGGCGACGCGCGCGGCGAGCTGCTCGGAGCCGCGCGCGATCAGGGTGACGTCGGCGCCGACGACGACGTAGGCCGCCCCGGCGTCGAGGTAGCGGTCGGCCATGGCCGGGTCGAACGCGTTGACGCCGGCCGGCGTGCCCACGGAGCGACACGCGGCGATCGCGCCGAGCACGGCCTCGACGACCTCGGGGTGGTCCTGCTGGCCGAGGTGGCCGAGCGACGCGGCGAGGTCCGCGGGGCCGATGAGGACGGCGCCCACGCCGTCCGTGCCGGCGATGGCGGCGGCGTCGTCGATCGCGGCGCGGGTCTCGAGCTGGACGACGAGCGTGATGCCGTCGTCCGCCGCGCCGAGGTAGCCGGGCACGCGGGCCCAGCGCGACGAGCGGGCGAGCGCGCTGCCGACGCCGCGCACGCCGGCCGGCGGGTACCGGACGGCGCGGACGGCGGCCTCGGCCTCGGCGGCGGAGTCGACCATGGGTACCAGGACGTTGGTGGCGCCGAGGTCGAGCACGCGCTTGAGGCCCACCGGGTCGCCGGACGGCACGCGCACGAGCGTCGCGACGGGGTACGCGGCGGTGGCCTGGAGCTGCGCGAGGACCGTCGTGAGGTCGTTGGGCCCGTGCTCGCCGTCGACCAGGACGACGTCGAGCCCGCTGCCCGCGAGCAGCTCCGCCGCCACGGGGCTGCCCATCGACGACCAGGCGCCGACGAGGGGACGGCCCTCGTCGCCGGCCTCGGCGAGCATCGCGGCGAGCGAGCGGTCGGTCGTCAGACGAAGCGGCATGTCACGGCCCCCAAGGTCCCGTAGTCGGCGTGCACGGTGTCGCCGGGGTGCACCCACGTGGGGCGGGTGAACGACCCGGCCAGGACGGTCTCGCCGGCGGCGAGCGAGTCGCCGTGCGCCGCCAGCTTGTCGGCGAGCCAGGCGACGCCCGCGGCAGGGTGCCCCAGCACGCCCGCGGCGACGCCCGTCTCCTCGATCGTCTCGTTGCGGTACAGCAGCGCGGACACCCAGCGCAGGTCGACGTCGTCGACCCGCACGGGCCGCCCGCCCACCACCATGGCACCCATGGCGGCGTTGTCGCTGATGGTGTCGACGATGGTGCGGCCCGGCATCTCGACGCGCGCGTCGAGGATCTCCAGCGCGGGCACCACACGGTCGGTGGCGCGCAGCACGTCGGTCACGGTGATCCCGGGGCCCGCGAGCGGCTCCGCGAGCACGAACGCCAGCTCGACCTCGACGCGCACGTTCGAGTACCGGGCGTGCTCCACGACGCTGCCCGACTCCAGCACCATGTCGTCGAAGATGACGCCGTAGTCCGGCTCGGTGATGCCGGTCGCGGCCTGCATGGCCTTCGACGTCAGGCCGATCTTGTGCCCGACGACGCGGCGGCCGCGCGCCTCCCCGCGCTCGCGCCAGGTGCGCTGCACGGCGTACGCGTCCGCGACCGTCATCCCCTCGTGCCGCGCGGTGAGCAGCGGCACGGGGGTGCGGGTGCGCTCGGCCTCGGCGAGCTCGTCGGCGACGGCGACGACGGCCGCGTCGTCGAGGGTGCGCTCGCCGTCGGCCCCCGTCGCGCCCCCCGTCACAGCGTGGCTCCGAGCTTGAACCCCTGCACGCCACCACCGTCGGCGTCGTCCCGGCGGGTGTAGGAGAACCCGTCGGCGCCGACGGTCACCTCCATCTCGGAGTCGTCGGTGCGGGCGACGACGGGCTGCGGGTTGCCGTCGAGGTCCAGCACGAGGGACGCCTCGGTGTACCAGCTGGGGACGACGGGGTTGCCCCACCAGTCGCGGCGCTGGTTGTCGTGCACGTCCCACGTGACGACCGGGTTGTCCGGGTCGCCGGTGTAGTAGTCCTGCGTGTAGATCTCGACGCGGTGCCCGTCGGGGTCGCGCAGGTACAGGTAGAACGCGTTCGAGACACCGTGGCGGCCCGGGCCGCGCTCGATGGCGTCCGAGCGGCGCAGCGCGCCGAGCTTGTCGCAGATGGCGAGGATGTTGTGCTTCTCGTGCGTCGCGAAGGCCACGTGGTGCATGCGCGGGCCGTCGCCGCCGGTCATCGCGGTGTCGTGCACGGTGGGCTTGCGGCGCATCCAGGCCGCGTAGACCGTGCCGGCGTCGTCCTGGATGTCCTCGGTGACGCGGAAGCCCAGGTCCTGCATGAACTTCACGGCGCGCGGCACGTCCGGGGTGACCTGGTTGAAGTGGTCCAGGCGCACCAGCTCGCCGGGGGTGTGCAGGTCGTAGCGCCACGACAGCCGCTCGACGTGGTCGGTCTGGTAGAAGAACTCGTACGGGAAGCCGAGCGGGTCGATCACACGCACCGAGTCGCCGATGCCCTTCGTGAAGCCGCCGGGCTCGCGGCGCACCTCGCAGCCGAGCTCGGTGTAGAAGGCGACGGCCTTGTCGAGGTCCTCCGGCGTGCGCACGCGGTAGGAGAACGCGGCGACGGCGGCCACGTCGCCCTGGCGCAGCACCAGGTTGTGGTGGATGAACTCCTCGGTGGAGCGCAGGTAGACGGTGCGCTCGTCCTCCTCGGTGACGTACAGGCCGAGCACGTCGACGTAGAACTCGCGCGAGGCGGCGAGGTCCGTGACGACGAGCTCCATGTACGCGCAGCGCAGGATGTCGGGCGCGGGGCTCGTCGGCGTGGCGATCGGGTTGTCCGAGTGGATCGGCGCCTCCTGGGAGACGTAGAAGCCCGAGGAGGTGAGGGTGCGGTCGTTCAGGTGGGTCATCGTGGGCGTCCTTGCCGTTCTCAGTTCTTGCCGAAGGTGGGGTTGTGGACCTTGCCGAGCGTGATGTGCACGGCCTGCTGGTCGGTGTAGAAGTCGATGGAGCGGTAGCCGCCCTCGTGGCCCAGACCGGACGCCTTGACGCCGCCGAACGGGGTGCGCAGGTCGCGCACGTTGTTCGAGTTCAGCCAGACCATCCCGGCCTCGACGGCCTGGGAGAAGTTGTGGGCCCGCTTGAGGTCGTTGGTCCAGATGTACGCCGCGAGGCCGTACTTCACGCCGTTGGCGAGCTCGAGCGCCTCCTCCTCGGTGTCGAACGGCGTGATGGCGACGACGGGGCCGAAGATCTCCTCCTGGAAGATCCGGGCGTCGGGCTTCACGTCCGCGAACACGGTGGGGGCCACGAAGTTGCCCGTCTCGAAGCCCTCGGGGCGACCGCCGCCGGCCACGAGGCGGCCCTCGGTCCTGCCGATCTCCACGTAGCTCATGACCTTCGCGAAGTGCTCCGGGTGCACGAGGGCGCCGACCTCGGTGTCCTTCTCGTGCGGGTACCCGACGCGCACGCGCTTCGCCTGGGCGGCGTACCGCTCGACGAACTCGTCGTAGACGGCGCGCTCCACGAGGATGCGCGAGCCGGCGGTGCAGCGCTCGCCGTTGAGGGAGAAGACGCCGAAGATCGTCGCGTCGATCGCGGCGTCGAGGTCGGCGTCGGCGAAGACGACGGCGGGGGACTTGCCGCCGAGCTCCATCGACAGGCCCTTGAGGTACGGGGCGGCGTTGCCGAAGATCAGCTGGCCGGTGCTGCTCTCGCCGGTGAAGGAGATGAGCGGCACGTCGGGGTGCTTGACCAGCGCGTCGCCGGCCTCCTCGCCCAGGCCGTTGACGAGGTTGAACACGCCCTGGGGCAGCCCGGCCTCCTCGAAGATCCCCGCCCACAGCGACGCGGACAGCGGCGTGAACTCGGCGGGCTTGAGCACCACGGTGTTGCCGGTGGCGAGCGCGGGGGCGAGCTTCCACGACTCGAGCATGAACGGGGTGTTCCACGGCGTGATGAGGCCGGCGACGCCGATGGGCTTGCGGTTGACGTAGTTGATCTGGCGGCCGGGCACCTTGTAGGTGTCGTCGGCCTGCGCCACGATCAGGTCCGCGAAGAAGCGGAAGTTCTCGGCCGCGCGGCGCGCCTGGCCCAGGGCCTGCGTGATCGGCAGGCCGGAGTCGAAGGACTCCAGCTCGGCGAGGCGGGCGTCGCGCGACTCCACGAGGTCGGCGATCTTGTGCAGCACCCGCGACCGCTCGCGGGGCAGCATCTTCGGCCACGGGCCCTCGGTGAACGCGCGGCGTGCGGCGGCGACGGCGGCGTCGACGTCGGCCTTCTTGCCGGCGGCGGCCTGGAGGTAGGTCTCGTTCGAGACCGGGTCCAGGACGTCGAAGGTGGCGCCGTCGACCGAGTCGACGAAGCGGCCGTCGATGTAGTGCCGGATCGCGGCGGGCAGGTCGGCGGGGCGGTGCGTCTGGGTGGTCATCATTTCTCCGAGGGGTCGTGCCGGTGGGACGCCTGGCGCGCGAGCACGGCGTCGAGGGTGTTGGTGCGGTGGTGGCGGGCGGCGAGCTCGACGTCGAGGGCCTCGGTGCGCCCGGCCTGGAGGCCGGCGACGAGCTCGAGGATCCCGTCGTGCTCGGCGACGGACTCGCGGGCCCGGCCGGGCACGAACGAGAACGACGAGTCGCGCAGCACGGTCATCCGCCGCCAGCCGCGGTGGACGAGGTCGAGCACGTGCGGGTTGGGGCACGGCTCGAACAGCACGGCGTGGAACTCCAGGTTGAGCTCCGTGAACCGGTGCGGGTCGAAGTCGGTGAGGCAGTCGCGCATCCGCTCGTTGACCGCGCGCGCGGCGTCGAGCTGCGCGGCGGACAGGTGCGGCGCGGACAGCGCGGTGGCGAAGCCCTCGACCAGCGCGAGCGTCTCCATCGTGTGCTGGTACTCGGTCTCCTTGATGAGAGCGACCTGGGCGCCGACGTTGCGCTCGAACGTCACCAGGCCCTCCGCCTCGAGGCGGCGGATCGCCTCGCGCACCGGCACGACGGACATGTCGAGCTCGCCCGCGAGCTGCGCCAGCACGAGGCGGTAGCCGGGCACGAAGCGCCCGTCCTCGATCCGCTCGCGCAGGTACGCGTACGCGCGCTGGGACTTGCTCATGGTGCCGTCGGCCGAGCCGGTCGGGACACCGGCGGCGACGCTCACGACGCACCCCCGGCGGTCTCCCGCTCGTACCGCGCGCGCCACTCGGCGTTCATGGGGAACAGCCCGTCGACGGGCGCGCCGGCGGCGACCTGCTGCGCGACCCACGCGTCGGCGGCCTCCTGGGCCTCGGCCTCGGTGAGCACCTCCTCGACGAGCGCGGGCGGGATGACGAGGACGCCGTCGCCGTCGCCCACGACGACGTCGCCCGGCTGCACCGCGGCGCCGCCGCACGCGACGGTCACGTCGGTCTCCCACGGCACGTGCTTGCGGCCGAGCACCGAGGGGTGCGGGCCCTGCGAGAAGACGGGGATGCCGATCTCCGCGACGGCGTCGGCGTCGCGCACCCCGCCGTCCGTGACGATCGCCGCGGCGCCGCGCACCCGGGCGCGCAGGGCGAGCACGTCGCCCACGGTGCCGGTGCCGCGCTCGCCGCGGGCCTCGACGACGATCACCTCGCCCGGCTCGACGGCGTCGAACGCGCGCTTCTGCGCGTTGAAGCCGCCGCCGTGCGAGGCGAACAGGTCGGGGCGGAAGGGGATGAGCCGCAGCGTGCGGGCGGTGCCCACGAACCGGTCGCCGGGGTGGTTGCCGTGCACGCCCTCGACGAAGACGTCGGTGTAGCCGCGCTTGCGCAGCGCGGCGGACAGCGTGGCGACCGCGACGCCGGCGAACCGCTCGCGCATCGCGTCGGTGAGGACGAAGGCGGGCTCGGGTGCCGGTGCCGGGGTGCCCCAGGCCTCGGCGCGCTGCTTCTCGTCCACCGAGGGCGTGGACCCGAAGTCGCCGAACGCGTGCGTGCCGGCGGTGACGGTGGTGACGAGCCGGCCGCTCGTCGGGGCGCCGGGCGCCTCGGGGGCGTCCACCTCGACCTCGACGACCTGGCCGGGCCCGACGACGGACGACCCCGCCGGCGTGCCGGTGAGGATGACGTCGCCGGGCTCGAGCGTGAGGTGCTGGGACAGGTCGGCGACGAGGCGGCCGAAGTCGAACAGCAGGGTGCCGGTGGAGTCGTCCTGGACCAGCTCGCCGTCCACCCAGGTGCGCACGCGCAGGCCCGCGGGGTCGACGTCGGCCGCGGGGATCCACCGCGGGCCGAGCGGCGTGTAGCCGTCGCCGCCCTTGTTGCGCAGGTTGGAGCCCTTGTCGGCGGCGCGCAGGTCGTAGAGGCCGAAGTCGTTGGCCGCGGTGACGGCGTCGACGTGCGACCAGCCGTCGGCGGGGGAGACCCAGCGCGCGGCGGTGCCGATGCGGATCGCGACCTCGCCCTCGAAGGCCAGGAGCTCGGTGCCCAGCGGGCGCTCGATCGTGCCGCCGGTCCCGGCGAGGGACGACGCGGGCTTGAGGAAGTAGGACGGCTGCTTCGGCGTCCGGCCCCGCTGCGCCGCGCGGGACGGGTAGTTCAGGTGGACGGCGATGATCTTGCCGGGTCTGGGCTGGTCGTCGATGACCACGGGCACCTCACTGTCAGATCGAGGGCTTCATGTCGTATCTCGGATGATATACGATCCGTGGCACTGCACCACCCGCGGACTGACAGAGAGGTCTTCCGGACATGACCACCGGCACCGCAGCCGTCCCCAGCGACACCGAGCGTCGCGAGCTCCGACGGGTCGCCTTCGCGACCGTCATCGGCACCACCATCGAGTGGTACGACTTCTTCCTCTACGCCAACGCCGCCGGGCTCGTGTTCGGTGCGCTGTTCTTCGAGCCGGCCGGCCCCGCCGCGGCGACGCTCCTGTCGTTCGCCACGGTGGGGATCAGCTTCCTGTTCCGCCCGCTCGGCGCGTTCCTCGCCGGCCACTACGGCGACAAGATCGGCCGCAAGGCGATGCTGGTCGTGACGCTGATCCTCATGGGCGTGGCGACCACGCTCATCGGCGTCCTGCCCACCTACGCGCAGATCGGCATCGCCGCGCCGATCCTGCTGGTCCTGCTGCGCGTGCTGCAGGGCCTGTCCACCGGCGGCGAGTGGGGCGGCGCGGTCCTCATGGCCGTCGAGCACGCCCCGGCCGGCCGTCGCGGGCGCATGGGCGCCTTCCCGCAGATGGGCGTGCCCCTGGGCATGCTGCTCGCCTCCGGCGTCCTCGCCCTCATGACCGGCGTGATCTCGCCGGGAGACGCGTTCGTCGAGTGGGGCTGGCGCATCCCGTTCCTGCTGAGCTTCGTGCTGGTCGTCGTCGGCATGGTGGTGCGCCGCAAGGTCGAGGAGAGCCCGGTCTTCACCGAGCTCGCGGTCAAGCGCGAGCGCAGCCGGATGCCGATCGTCGAGCTGTTCCGCAAGCACTGGCTGCTCGTGATCCTCGCCGCGCTCACCTTCGCGGGCAACAACGCGGCCGGGTACATGACGACCGGCGGCTTCCTGCAGAACTACGCCACGACGCCGATCGCCGAGGGCGGGCACGTGGGGATGGACCGCACGCCCGTGCTGCTGGCGGTGGCGGGCTCCGCGGCGGTGTGGCTGCTCTTCACCTGGCTGGGCGCCAGCCTGTCCGACCGGATCGGGCGGCGGAACACCTACATCGCGGGCTGGATCGTCTTCCTCGTCACGGTGTGGTTCCTGTTCCCGCTGGTGGAGACGGGCAGCGCGTGGCTGTTCTTCGTCGGCATCGCGCTGTTCACCATCGGCAACGGGTTCACCTACGGGCCGCAGGCCGCGTACTTCACCGAGCTGTTCCCGGCATCCATCCGGTACTCCGGCGTCTCCATCGCGTACGCGATCGGCGCCATCCTGGGCGGGGCCTTCGCGCCGCTGATCTCGGCGTGGCTGGTCCAGGCCACCGGCACGAGCCGGGCCGTCGCCTGGTACATGGCGGGCATCATGACGCTCGCGTTCGCGGCGACGCTCCTGCTGCGCGACCGCACGGACATCCCGCTCGGGCCCGACGCCGAGGAGGCGCAGTCCGAGAGCCCGATCTACGGGGTCACGCGGGCCTGACCGCCTCGGTGGATCAGGGCTCCACGCGAGGGTCGTCCAGCGGCGTGCCCTCGACGTACGGGCCGAAGAACAGGTCGGCGCCGTCGGCGGTCAGCCGGGTCCCCGTGGCCCGGCGGCCGCCGGCGGCGTCCGGCGTGAGCGCCTCGACCGTGGCGAAGCGCAGCCGCCCTCCGGGCTCCTCGTCGTCGCGGACCGTGAGGTCCCAGCCGCCCGTCGTCTCGACGAGGCGCGGGTCCGCCAGCACGACACGCATCATGCCGCCGTGCCCGGTGAACGTCACCGAGCCGCGGAACGCCAGCGGCTCGCCGTCGGGCGGGAACGTGAAGCCCGCGTCGGTCGCCGCGGCGCCGTCCGCCGCCTCGACGCGCCCGTCGGGCATGCCGCGCGTGTACTCGAGCAGCGAGGCCTTGACGCCCCAGACCAGGGTGCTCACGCGGGCTCCGGGGCGGGCCAGCGGATCGACCGGGCGAAGTCGACGAGCGCGCGCACGCGGGCGGGCGGCTGCTGCGTCGCGGACCAGATCACGTCGATGCCGACCGGCGGCACGGCCGGGGTGATCTCCTTCATCGCGACAGGGTAGCCCTCGTAGCTCGCCGGGTTGGCGGGCCGCTGGACGAGGACGCCGTAGCCCAGCCCGCGCCCGACGAGCGTGCGCACGGCCTCGTAGCTCGTCGTGCGGTGCCGCACGCGCGGCACCAGCCCGCGAGCGGTGAAGAGCGACAGCGTGTGCTCGCTCGAGGGCGGCGCGTCCAGCAGGATGAGGTCGCGCTCGACGACGTCCTCGAGCCGGACGGCCGGCTCCCCGGCGAGCGGGTCGTCGCCCGCGACGAGGACGTGCGCGGGCAGCTCGAACAGCTTCTCCCGGCGCGGGTGCCCGGGGACGAGGGTGTCGTAGACGAACGCGACGTCCACCTCGCCGGTCTCGATGCGCCCTTCGAGCTGGTCGTGCGTGGCCTCGAGGATCTGGAGGTCGACGCGGGGGTGCGCCTCGCCGAAGTCGTGCAGCAGGGGCGGCAGCACGGTGGGGGCGAGCGTCGGGTAGCAGCCGATGGTGATCGGGCCGACGAGCTCGTCGCCGTCACCCCGCATCGACAGCGCGAGCTCCCGCGCCGACGCCAGCAGCGGTCGGGCGAGCGCGACGACGTGCGCGCCGGTGCCCGTGAGCGTGAGCCCGTGGGCGCGGCGCCGCACGGTGAGCCGGCTGCCGAGCACGCGCTCGAGCTCGGTGATCGCGTCCGAGACGGCGGACGCCGAGACGTGCAGCCGCGCCGCCGCGGCGGCGATGGTGCCCTCGTCGGCGGCCGTGACCAGGTACGACAGCTGGCGGAGCGTGAAGTCGGGGGAGTCGTCGACCATGCTTCCTCGGATCAGTCGAAGTTGTTACGCGGATCAAACCGCTTTTCCCGGGGTGTGTGGCGCTCCTATGGTCGGCGAGACGCCACCGCCGGCGCCACTCCTGACCACGAGGAAGTCGTCATGGCAGCTCCCGCCCCCGCAGCCCCCGGCCGTCCGGCCCCCGTCGCCGACTGGGTGACCATCCCCGACCTGTTCCGCGACCCGTTCCCGATCTTCGAGCGGCTGCGCGCCGAGGGCGGCGTGCACTGGGTGCCGCAGGTGGGGCGGTACCTCGTGTCCTCCTACGAGGCGGTGCACGCCACCGAGATGGACCAGGAGACGTTCTCGGCGAACGAGGAGGGGTCGCTGCAGATCCGCGCGATGGGGCACTCGATGCTCCGCCGCGACGACCCGGAGCACTACGCCGAGCGCAAGGCGTGGCAGCCCGTGCTGCGACCCGGGGCGGTGAAGCGCACCTGGACCGGGGTGTTCGAGCGCAACGCCGCGAAGTACCTCGACGAGATGCTCGCCAAGGGCCCCGGCGCCGACCTGATCTGGGACTTCGCCGCCCCGTACGCCGCGGAGAACCTGCGCGAGATCCTCGGCCTGCACAACGTCACGCAGGAGGACATGCAGCGGTGGTCGCAGACGCTCATCAACGCGACCGGCAACTACGCCGACGACCCGGACGTGTGGGCGGCGGGGGAGCGCTCCTTCGACGAGGTCGACGTCGCGCTCGACGAGATGCTGCGCTGGCACGCCGACCACCCCGACCACAGCCTGCTGTCGTCGCTCCTGCGCATCCCGGACTACGAGATGCCGCTGGAGCGGGTGCGCGCCAACATCAAGATGACCATCGGCGGCGGGCTCAACGAGCCTCGCGACGCCCTCGGCGTGGCGGCCTGGGCGCTGCTGACCCACCCCGAGCAGCGCGCCGCCGTCGAGGCCGACCCCGCGCTCTGGCCGGCCGTCTTCGACGAGACGCTGCGCTGGGTGGCGCCGATCGGCCTGTACTCGCGCCAGACGACGCGCGACGTCGACCTCGCCGGGGTCCACCTGCCCGCGGGAGCCCGCCTGGGCATCTGCCCGCTGTCGGCCAACCGGGACGAGGCGGTCTGGGACGACGCCGCGGCCTTCGACGTGCGGCGCGAGGTCAAGCCGCACCTGGCGTTCAGCAAGGGCGTGCACGTGTGCCTCGGGGCCTGGGTGGCCCGGGCCGAGGTGGCGGCGGTGGGGCTGCCGCGCCTGTTCGAGCGGCTGCGGGGTCTCGACCTGGTCCCCGAGGACCCGGCCGAGATCGGCGGCTGGGTCTTCCGCGGGATGACGCGGATGCCCGTCCGGTGGGACGCGCAGGCCGCGCCCGCGCGGACGGGAGCGTCGGCGTCTGCGGCGGCGTCGGCGGCACCGTCGTCGTCGACGGGGCGAGCAGCGGACGAGGCCGAGCCGAGCGGGCGCGTCGCGATCGTCGGGGCCGGGCCGGCGGGCTGCTTCACGGCCCAGGCGCTGCGCCGCGCGCTCCCCGGCTGCACGCTCGACGTGCTCGACGACCTGCCCGTGCCGTACGGGCTGGTGCGGTACGGGGTCGCCGCCGACCACCAGGGCACCAAGTCCGTGGCGCGCCAGTTCGACCGGCTGTTCGCCGACCCGGCGGTCGCGTTCCACGGCAACACGCGCCTCGGCACCCACGTCAGCCTGGAGGGGCTGCGTGGCGCCTACGACGCCGTCGTCCTGGCCACGGGCGTGCACGCCGACGCCTCGCTGCCGGTCCCGGGCGCGGACCGCCCCCGCGTGCACGGCGCGGGCCGGATCACGCGGCTCCTCAACGGCCACCCCGACGAGACGGGGGCGCCCGCGCTGGGCGAGGAGGTCGTCGTCGTCGGGCACGGCAACGTCGCGATGGACGTGGTGCGCCTGGTGGCCCGCCGCGCCGACGACCTCGACGGGACGGACGTCGACGACGCGACCCGCGAGCGCCTCGTCGGGAACGTCCGCGTGGTGCACGTCGTGGGCCGAGGCGCGCCGGAGGTCGCGCGGTTCGACCCGGTCATGGTGCGCGAGATCGCCGGCTTGGCGGGCGTGGCGCACCGCGTGCACGGCGCGGACCTCGACGCCGTCCCGCCGGGCAAGGACGCCCGCCTCGACGCGGTGCGCGATCTCGTCGCCGCGGGGGAGGACGACGGCGCTCGCGTCCGGGTCGAGTGGTGGTTCGGCCTCACGCCGGAGCGGATCGAGGAGGCCGACCGCGGCCGTCTCACGGTCCGGTTCCAGGCGGCCGCGGACACGGTGACCCTCCGCGCGGACGACGTCGTCACGGCGATCGGTTTCGCGGCCGACGAGGGAAGCCCGGTGGCGCCCGGCGCGTACGAGGACGGGCGCGTGGAGCCGGGGCTGTACGTCGCGGGGTGGCTGCGGACGGGGCCCCGCGGGACCATCCCGGACCAGCGGGCCCACGCCCGGGCGCTGGCGGCCACGATCGCCGAGGACCTGCGGGCCGCCGGCCGGACGGGCTCGCGCCCGGGCCTTGCTCCGCACGGCGGGGCGACCGACTTCGACGGGTGGCGCCGCATCGATCTGCGCGAGCGGCTCGGCGCCGCTCCCGGGCGCGACCGGGCGAAGCTGCGCACCCGCGCGGAGCTGCTCGCCGCGGCGCGCGACGTCGACCTCGAGCTCCCCGCGCCGGAACCGGCGGACGCGGCCCGGGTCGGTGCCGTCGGCCCCGTCACGGTGCTCTTCGGCACCGAGTCCGGCGGGGCCGAGATGGTCGCCGACGACCTGCGGCGTGCCCTGGGCGACGACGCCGAGGTGCGCGACCTCGCGGACACGCGGCCCGAGGACCTCGACCCCGCGCGCACCCACGTCGTCGTCTGCGCCACGTACGGGGACGGTGAGGTGCCCACCTCGGCGCGCCCGTTCCACCGGGCGCTCGTCGAGCGGCGCCCCGACCTCTCGGGGCTGCGGTACGCCGTCTTCGGGATGGGCGACCGCAGCTACACCCGGACCTACTCGCGCGGCAGCGAGCTGGTGGACGAGGCGCTGGCGGCCTGCGGGGCTCGGCGGTTCGGCGAGTACGGCCGGCACGACGCCGGCGGGCCGGTCGAGGCCGCCGACGCCGCGCTGGAGTGGCTCGAGGGCGTGCTCGCGCAGGTGCCCGTGCCCGCGCGGGCCTGAGGCGCGGGTCCGGTCACCGCAGCTTCTTGCGCACGCTGAGGTACTTGCTCTCGGTGGCCGGGCCCCACGTGCCGGTGGCGGACACGGACAGCACGCGTTGCATCGCGGCGACGGTCTTGTCGTGCGCGGCGCGGGACTTCGGGCCCCACACGCCGTCGGCGGTGACGCCCACCGCGCGCTGCGCCGTCTTCACGCCGTACGGGAACTTCGTGCCGTGCATGCGGGAGGCG
>Ga0180218_1001524_pt1 | contig 13657 bp, 7 predicted proteins | sample eDN3rd37CKraftBY_FD_151334 | JGI IMG/M metagenome (GOLD analysis project Ga0180218, IMG submission 151334) | Enriched backyard soil microbial communities from Emeryville, California, USA - eDNA 3rd pass 37_C Kraft BY (version 2) (version 2) | ecosystem: Environmental > Terrestrial > Soil >... | reverse complement strand
ATCGGCGATCGTGCGCAGGCGATCGAAATTCAGGTTCGCGCCGCTGTTCACGGCAATCAGCGCGCCGGCATTGGCGCCACTGCGTTCCGCATAGATCTTGAGGCCCGCGAGGCTCAGCGCGCCCGAGGGCTCGGCCACCGCGCGCGTATCGTCGAAGATATCCTTGATGGCCGCGCACATGCCGTCGATGTCGACGGTGATGATCTCGTCGAGCAGGGTGCTGCACAGGCGATAGGTCTCCTCGCCCGCGCGGCGCACAGCCACGCCATCGGCGAACAGGTCCACCTGATCAAGCGTGACGATCTGCTTTTCGCGTAGCGCCGCCGCCATGCACGCCGCATCCACCGGCTCGACACCGATGACCTTGGTCGACGGGCTCAGGAACTTCACGAACGCCGCGATGCCAGCCGCGAGTCCGCCGCCGCCGATCGGGACGAAGACCGCTTCGATCGGATCGGGATGCTGGCGCAGAATTTCGAGACCGATGGTGCCCTGTCCGGCGATCACATCCGGATCGTCGAAGGGATGGACGAACGTCAGGCCCTCGGCCTTCTCCAGCTCACGCGCTTTGGCGTAGGCCTCGTCGAAGGCATCGCCATGCAGGACCGCATTGCCGCCGAGGCGCCGCACGGCCTCGACCTTGATGGCGGGCGTGGTCATCGGCATCACGATCGTCGCCTTGATGCCGAGCTTCTGCGCCGCCAGCGCCACGCCCTGCGCGTGATTGCCCGCCGAGGCGCAGATCACGCCGCGTTTGCGGGCATCCTCGGGCAGTCGCACGATCTTGTTGTAGGCGCCCCGCAGCTTGAAGCTGAACACGGGCTGCAAATCCTCGCGCTTGAGCAGAATGCTGCGCCCGAGCCGCCCGGAGAGGCGCGGCAGTGGATCGAGGGCGGTCTCCTCCGCGACGTCATAGACACGCGCGGTGAGGATGGCCTGAGCATAGTCGCTCAGCAGGCGGTGGGTGGGCATGGTCGTCGGCTCGGTTCGGAGAGGGCGCGGAAGACGCCCAGGCTTATAGGGCGGATGTGGGCGGAGGGGTATGGGGGATGAACGGCGGCCGGGCTGAGGCCTGTGTGTTGCTGTAGCGCCTCGCCTGCAATCTGCGTTATTGAACTCCTCTCAGGGGAGACATATTAGCATGAGTGGATTGCAGGTAGACTTGCCATGGAACTTGGACGGCGCCGATGTCTGCCGCGTAGTGCAGCGCTTCATTGAGGCCTGCCCTAATGGCCTACCTGCCAAAATAATTATTGATTTTCGCGGGCTTGGCTTTATCCACCCAGCAGGGGTTACGTTCCTGAGCAACTTTATCCATTGGCTGCGGCGCGCGAAGGGCGTCACGGTCGATCTGGCTGGGTACGAACGCCTAAATGATGCCCACTGGCTTCCTCGACGACTCATTGTTCTTCGAGCAACATCTTGGGCGACGGCTGCGCCCGAACGCTCGGCCGCGCACTACGACTAAGCCGCTGCGTTATGTTCATCATGAAGAGATACATGCTTGGCTAGGCTCGATCTTCTTCCTTGGCTCGCCGCTGCTGTAGGGCAAGCTGAGCAAGATCTAGACCCATTTCAGGTATGCGTGTCCGAAATATTCAATAATATTAGCGATCATTCAACACTTGATATTGGCAGTATATTTGTTCAGCATTTCCCAAATTTAGAGACGGTTCGCATCGCGGTCGGAGATTTTGGTCGAGGTATTCCGGCACTTGTAAGGACAGTGCGACCTGATATCTTGGATGCCGATGCAATAATTCTGGCCACCGAGCCCGGATTTACTACCAAGAGCAACCCTCGAAATCAGGGAATTGGGCTTGAGTATCTACTTACTACCGTGGTTGGCACAAATCGCGGGCGCGTGACCATCCATTCATTAAATGGTCACGTTTCGTTCTATAATCTGCGGAACCAAATCGTCCACCAAAAGTTACAAATTTGTGGATTCTGCCCTGGCACCACGCTTGACATTACGCTCCGAACAGATTCGATTGACCGAATCATTGAGGGACCGGAGGAACTGGAATGGTAATCCGAGTCCTAGACATCACACATGCTGCCGATACCGGAGCCCAGGGTGCACTCCTGGGCAAAGTGCTTTTGCGCGCCTTGTCCGCAGGGGACAGCGTTGAGATTTCTTTCAGCGGAATTGCGACAGCAACATCATCGTTTGTGAACGCGAGCTTCGTGCCTCTGCTTGAGACGATGACATTTTCCGACATCAAAAAGCGCGTGCGCGTGACAGAGTCATCTGCGCAGATCAATCATATGATCAAGCTGTGCGTGGAGCGCAGCGCGCTACAGACTGCATAAATTTGGGGCGGCCGCATCCCTACGGCCGCCCCTTCAAGTCAATCGCTGGCGATTAAACCTCAACTGCACCCACTCGTTGAGCCGCACGTGTCGCACTTGAGGCAGGTGCCATTCCGCACGAGCGTGAAGTTTCCGCACTCGCGGCAGTCCTCGCCCTCGTAGCCTTTCAGGCGCGCCTCGGTGCGGCGGTCCATCTCGGTCTCCATCTTGAGCGCGAGCGAGCCTTCCGTGACGTGCGTCACCGTCTCGACCGTGCGCTGCTGATAGAGCGCCGTTGCGGTGTTCCCGGCAAAAGCCGTCGCAACGTCCTTCTGCATCCCGCCGACCGCCGTCGAAGGCGCATTGTTGCGCACGATCGTGGTTACGTTGGGCACCGGCACGCCGCGCAGCAGGCCCTTGCTGACGAAGCGCGCGGGCGGCGGAGCGACAGGCGCCTCGGCCTCATCCTCCAGCGCCTCATCCGACGCGCCGAGGCCGGTCGCACCGATGATCTGCGTCGGATCGACGTGCGCGAGGTCATGGCGCTCGAGGTACGACACCGCCAGCTCGCGGAAGATGTAGTCGAGGATCGAGGTCGCGTTCTTGATGGCCTCGTTGCCCTGCACAAGACCGGCCGGCTCGAACCGCGTGAACGTAAAGGCATCCACGTACTCATCAAGCGGCACGCCGTACTGCAGGCCAAGCGAGATCGCGATGGCGAAGTTGTTCATCAAGCTGCGGAAGGCGGCGCCTTCCTTGTGCATGTCGATGAAGATCTCGCCGAGGCGCCCGTCGTTGTACTCGCCCGTGCGGAGGTACACCTTGTGCCCGCCGACCGAGGCCTTCTGCGTGTAGCCCTTGCGGCGGCCGGGGAGCTTCTCGCGCTCGCGCGCCCGCTCCACGATCCGCTCGACGATGCGCTCGGCCGCAACTGCCGCGCGCTGCTGCGCGGGACGATCCGACGCCATCTCCGCGGCCACTTCCTCAGCTTCCTCGGGATCGTCCGCGAGGATCTGCGAGTTCAGTGGCTGCGAAAGCTTGGAGCCATCGCGATAGAGCGCATTGGCCTTGAGCGCGAGCGTCCACGACAGCTTGTAGGACTCCTTGCAGTCATCGACCGTCGCATCGTTCGGCATGTTGATGGTCTTCGAGATCGCGCCCGAGATGAAGGGCTGGCTCGCCGCCATCATGCGGATGTGGCTCTCGACCGAGAGGAAGCGCTTGCCGATGCGGCCGCACGGATTGGCGCAGTCGAAGACCGGCAGATGCTCCGGCTTCAGATGCGGCGCGCCCTCGACCGTCATGGTGCCGCAGACATGGTTGTTCGCGGCGTCGATGTCCTTCTTCGTGAAGCCGAGGAAAGCGAGCAGGTCGAAGGTCGGGTCGAGCAGCTTCTCCGCCGGCACTTTCAGCGACGCCTTGAGGAAGTCCTCGCCGAGTGTGAAGCGGTTGAAGGCGAACTTGATGTCGAAGGCCGTCTTGAGCGCCCCTTCGAGCGTCGCCAGCGCCTCGTCCGTGAAGCCCTTGGTGCGCAGCGTCGTGTGATTGATGCCCGGTGCCTGCTTCAGCGAGCCGTGACCGACGGCATAGGCCTCGATCTCGGCGATCTCCGACTCCTTGTAGCCGAGCGTGCGGAGCGCCTCCGGCACCGACTGGTTGATGATCTTGAAGTAGCCGCCGCCGGCGAGCTTCTTGAACTTCACGAGCGCGAAGTCCGGCTCGATGCCCGTCGTGTCGCAATCCATGACGAGACCGATCGTGCCCGTGGGCGCGACCACGGTCGCTTGCGCATTGCGGTAACCGTGCTGCTCGCCAAGCTCGAGCGCGCGATCCCAGGCGCGGCGCGCCGCACTCGAAAGCCCGCGATCGTTGAGCGCGGCATGATCGAGCGGCACCGGATCCGTGTTGAGCTGCTCGTAGCCGGCCGCCATGCCGTGCGCCGCGCGGCGATGATTGCGGATCACACGCAGCATGTCGCCGGCGTTCGGCCCGAAACCGGGGAACGGCCCGAGCTCCGAGGCCATCTCGGCGCTCGTCGCATAGGCGACGCCGGTCATGATCGCGGAGATCGCGCCGCAGATCGCGCGCCCCTCGGCGCTGTCATAGGGAATACCGGATGCCATGAGCAGGCCGCCGATGTTGGCGAAGCCCAAGCCGAGCGTGCGGTAGCGGTAGGAGAGCTCGGCGATCTGGCGGGAGGGGAACTGCGCCATCATCACAGAGATCTCGAGCACGATCGTCCACAGGCGGCAGCAATGCTCGTAGGAGGCGACGTCGAACGTCCCGTCTTCCTTGCGGAAGCGCATGAGGTTCAGCGAGGCGAGGTTGCAGGCCGTGTCATCGAGGAACATGTACTCCGAGCACGGGTTCGACGCGCGGATCGGACCGGACTTCGGGCACGTGTGCCAGTCATTGATGGTCGTGTGGAACTGGATGCCGGGATCGGCCGAGGCCCACGCGGCATAACCGATCTTCTCCCAGAGATCGCGGGCCTTGACCGTCTTCATGATCTTGCCGGTAAGGCGGGCGGTCAGCTCCCAGTCCTTGTCTTCCTCGACGGCGCGGAGGAAGTCGTCGCTCACGCGCACCGAGTTGTTCGAGTTCTGGCCCGAAACGGTGAGGTACGCCTCGGAATCCCAATCCGTGTCATAGGTCGCGAAGTCGAGGTCCTTGTAGCCCTGTCGCGCGAACTGGATGACGCGGAGGATGTAGTTCTGCGGCACGGAATCGCGCTTCGCATCCTTGATGGCGCGCTTCAGAGCGGGGTTCTTCAGCGGATCGAAGCAGGCGTCGCCATCGGCCTCGCAGTTCACGCAAGCCGCCATCACGGCCTTCAGACGCTTCTGGCAGATCTTGGAGCCGGTCACGAGCGCCGCGACCTTCTGCTCTTCCTGCACCTTCCAGTCGATGTAGGCCTCGATGTCCGGATGATCGACATCGACGACGACCATCTTGGCCGCGCGGCGCGTCGTGCCGCCGGACTTGATGGCGCCCGCTGCGCGATCGCCGATCTTGAGGAAGCTCATGAGGCCGGAAGACTTGCCGCCGCCGGACAGGCGCTCGCTTTCGGCGCGCAGCGACGAGAAGTTCGAGCCCGTGCCCGAGCCGTACTTGAAGAGGCGCGCCTCGCGCACCCAGAGGTCCATGATGCCGTTCTCGTTGACGAGATCGTCCTCGACCGACTGGATGAAGCACGCGTGCGGCTGCGGATGCTCGTAGGCCGAGGTCGACTGCGTCAGCCGGCCCGTGTGCGGGTCGACATAGAAGTGGCCCTGGCCGGGGCCATCGATGCCGTAGGCCCAGTGCAGGCCGGTGTTGAACCACTGCGGGCTGTTCGGCGCACCCATCTGGTTCGCCAGCATGTAGCAGTGCTCGTCGAAGAAGGCGCGGGCGTCCGCCTCAGTCGAGAAGTAGCCGCCCTTCCAGCCCCAGTACGTCCAGGTGCCGGCGAGGCGCTCGAAAACCTGGCGGGCATCGGTCTCTCCGCTCGTGCGCTCGTTCTCGGGCAGGTCGGCGAGCGCGCGCTCGTCGGGGACCGAGCGCCACAGCCACGAGGGCACGCTGCTCTCCTCGACCTTCTTCAGCTTCTTCGGCACGCCGGCCTTGCGGAAATATTTCTGCGCCAGGATGTCGGCGGCGACTTGGCTCCAGTGCTCGGGCACGCTGAATTCTTCGAGACGGAAGACGACGGAGCCGTCCGGATTCTTGATCTCGGAGGTAGCCTTGCGGAAGGCGATGCGCTCGTAGGGAGATTTTCCGGCTTCCGTGAAGGCGCGTGCGATTTTCATTCTCTGTGCCCTGCTGCTCGTTTTTGGGCACTGCGGAGCCGACAAAGGTACGCGCCACAAACCTAGTAGCGTCACGGCAGTGCGTGTGTGTTTGATGTCCCTCTGTCCGACCATGCCCCCACGGCCGGACGACGCTACTCACTCGACGCAACGCGCGCAGATACTCGTTGCCGCGAATCATGGACTCGCGCGCCGTTCACGCCCACAGTTCGGAAACTCGTCGCTTGCTTCGCGTGATGCGAAGCCCCTCATTTCCCCCGCCGACGGGGCCCGCATCCGTGCTCCGCATCGACTGCCATCAATGTCGGTGATTCGAGGGCATTCGTCACGATCTATTGGGGTTGCCGATGCGCCCCGCCACTACATCTAGTGCGCTTGTACATCCGGTGGAGAAGCTGTGTGTCGGCCAAATGACGACCGATCCGGCCATGCCGGTTGCCACCAGAATTGAGTGCGCCGGGCGGCGCGCAGCCCCTTTATTTTGCGGCAGATTTGCGGCGGGCGGAGGCGGCACCACCCTTGCGTCGGGACCATCGTCGCCAGTGTCAAGCCCGTTCCGGAGGCACCGCAGGCAGGCGCTCGAATCGCCCCTTCGACCTACTAGAGGCCGCTAAGGTCGCTTCATGTGGCACGACTTCTGTGGCGAGCCTGCATCAGCCGCAATGGCGGCCCATCGGCCTCGACGCAACCTCCGCATCATACCTGCGGGCGGCCCCTCAACCCGAGATTTACCGACCTGCCTCGTCGCGCTGCGAATCGCGCTTTGCCTGGGCATCCCGCACGAACTGAGAGACCCTGCCGATCTCCATCGGATGGATCAGGCGATCGGGCTTTTGGCTCTCGAGGTTGCGCATACCCTTCAAGGCCGTGCGGTAGCTCGGACCGCTATGCCCCTTGCCGGCGGCACGCTTCATCTGCAGCGCCTTCCCGGCGATCCGCACCTGCTCAGGCTTGGCCGATGCCCGCCGCCGGCGCTCCGTCTCGTTATTGAGGCGCTTGAGCGCCCCCGCAAGAACAGCGGCCTTGTGCTTCGTCGCGGCATTGTCGCGCGCAGGCGCGGTGCCGGGCCGCTCGGCCTTCCCGCGCATCTCGCGTCTCTGGCGGTTGGCAATGTCGCGAGCCCGCTTACGCCGCTCTCGGACCTTGGCTGTCAGGTCGCGAAGCTCGGCATCGGACAGATCCAGCACGAGCGGGATATGGGTCTGGACGACCAGCTCGAGCTCGTCGTCGCTCAGGGCACGAACCTCGTCACGCATACGCACGGCCATTTTGATTTCCTCCCATGTCGCCCCTCACCCGAGGTTACCCGTTGCTCCAGGTCAAGGAACATTTCGGCCAATGCTTTAGTTGAGGTCTTGGCGCGGAGCTTTCAACCGCCGCAGGGCTCCGCGGGACCGCTGAACGGGCTGCAACTCTTTCCCAGCAGGCCCCTTTTCCGGCGCCGGATTAACCCCATATGAACAGTGCGGCGCCAGACCTGGGCCGCGGATCACGGTTACCTATTCTGATGACGGCGCTCGCGTCCGAGCCTCAAGGGGGCGGCCGAAGCGTGCCGAGGAGGAGGACGAATGAACTTCGACATCTACACCGATCGCGCCAAGGGATTCGTGCAAGCCGCACAGTCACTTGCGTTGCGCGAGAACCACCAGCAATTCAGCCCTGAGCACCTGCTCAAGGTGCTACTCGACGACGACCAGGGCCTTGCATCCGGTCTGATCGAGCAGGCCGGCGGTAATCCCAAGGCCGCCCTGCAGGCGACCGAGCGCGCCCTGGCCCAGCGCCCGAAAGTCTCGGGCGGCAGCGGCCAGCTCTATCTCCAGCCCGAACTCGCCCGTGTCTTCGACCAAGCCGAGAAGATCGCCGAAAAAGCTGGCGACAAATTCGTCACGGCCGAGCGTCTGCTACTCGCCATCCTGGTCGAGGGATCGAGCCCGGCAGCCAAGATCCTGAAGGATGCCGGCGTCACCGCCCAGTCGCTCAATGCGGCTATCAATGAAGTCCGCAAGGGTCGCACAGCCGACACCGCGTCGGCCGAGGAAGGCTATGACGCCCTGAAACGCTATGCCCGCGACCTGACAGCGGCTGCCGCGGAAGGCAAGATCGATCCGGTTATCGGCCGCGACGAGGAGATCCGCCGCACCATTCAGGTGCTCTCGCGCCGGACCAAGAACAACCCTGTGCTCATCGGCGAGCCGGGCGTCGGCAAGACCGCGATCGCGGAGGGCCTCGCCCAGCGCATCGTCAAGGGCGACGTGCCTGAGAGCCTCAAGGACAAGAAGCTGCTCGCGCTCGACATGGGCGCGCTTATCGCAGGCGCCAAATACCGCGGCGAGTTCGAGGAGCGGCTGAAATCCGTTCTGCAGGAGGTCACCGCCTCCAACGGCGGCATCATCCTGTTCATCGACGAGCTGCACACCATCGTCGGCGCCGGCAAGACCGAGGGCTCGATGGATGCCGGCAACCTCTTGAAGCCTGCCCTCGCGCGCGGCGAGCTGCACTGCGTCGGCGCGACCACGCTTGACGAGTACAGGAAGCACATCGAGAAGGACGCGGCGCTCGCGCGGCGTTTCCAGCCCGTGTTCGTCCAGGAGCCGACGGTCGAGGATACGATCTCCATCCTGCGCGGCCTCAAGGAGAAGTACGAGCTGCACCACGGCGTGCGCATCACCGACAGCGCCATTGTCGCGGCGGCAACTCTATCGAACCGCTACATCACCGACCGCTTCCTGCCGGACAAAGCCATCGACTTGATCGATGAGGCGAGCGCCCGCCTGAAGATGCAGATCGACTCCAAGCCCGAGGAGCTCGACGCCATCGATCGCGATCTCATGCAGATGAAGATCGAGCGCGAGGCCCTCAAGAAGGAGACGGACGCGGCGTCCAAGGATCGGCTCGAGAAGCTCGAGAAATCCATCGCTGACCTCGAAGCGCAGTCGGCCGAGCTGACGCGCCGCTGGGAGAACGAGAAGGCCAAGCTCGGCTCCGCGCAGAAGGTCAAGGAAGAGCTCGACCAGCGCCGCGTCGAGCTGGAGCAGGCCGTGCGCCGCAGCGACTATGCGCGCGCAGGCGAGCTGCAGCACGCCGTCATTCCGAAGCTCACGCAGCAGCTCAAGGAGCTGGAGAGCAAGGAAGGCACCCAGCAGACCGGCAATGCCATGGTCGAGGAGGCCGTCACGCCCGATCAGATCGCGAGCGTCGTCTCGCGCTGGACTGGTGTGCCCGTCGACAAGATGCTCGAAGGCGAGAAGGACAAGCTACTCCGCATGGAGGAGGCGCTGTCTAAGCGCGTCATCGGCCAGGAGGAGGCGGTCACCGCCGTCTCGACCGCCGTCCGTCGCGCGCGCGCCGGTCTGCAGGACCCGAATCGCCCGATCGGCTCGTTCATGTTCCTCGGCCCTACGGGCGTCGGCAAGACGGAGCTGACGAAGGCGCTCGCCGCCTACCTGTTCGATGACGACCAGGCGATCGTCCGCATGGACATGTCGGAGTACATGGAGAAGCACTCCGTCGCTCGACTGATCGGCGCGCCTCCGGGCTATGTCGGCTATGACGAGGGTGGCGCGCTCACGGAAGCCGTGCGTCGGCGTCCGTATCAGGTCATCCTCTTCGACGAGATCGAGAAGGCCCACCCGGACGTCTTCAACGTGCTCCTGCAGGTGCTCGATGACGGCCGCCTGACCGATGGCCAGGGCCGCACCGTGGACTTCAAGAACACGCTGATCATCATGACGTCCAACATCGGCGCCGAATATCTTGTCTCGCAGAAGGAAGGCGAGGACAGCGAGGCCGTGCGCGAGTACGTGCTGGCCGAGGTGAAGCTCAAGTTCCGGCCGGAGTTCCTGAACCGGATCGACGAGATCATCCTCTTCCATCGCCTGAAGCGCGAGCAGATGGGCAAGATCGTCGACATCCAGCTTGCCCGCCTGACCAAGCTGCTGGCCGATCGCAATATCACGATCGACCTCGACGACAGCGCGCGGACGTGGCTCGCCAACCGCGGCTACGAACCGGCCTACGGTGCGCGGCCGCTGAAGCGCGTGATCCAGAAGTACGTACAGGATCCGCTCGCCGAGGCAATCCTCGCCGGGCGTGTGAAGGACGGCGAGATCGTCTCGCTCACCGTCCGCAACGGCGATCTCGTGCTGATTGACGCCGCGCAGCGGAAGGCGGCGTAGTCCAGCGCTGCGACTACCGGAGGTGGTTCATCATCCTCAATCCCTCTACACGAGGGGTTGAGGATTCTTTTTAAGTGCATTTCGCACTGACGAATAAGACCCGAGTAGGCAACCCATTTTCGCAGATTTTATCCAACCAATGAACGGATATTCATCCCGCTAACCCAACCGTTCAAGCCTATATAGCAACTATTTTCGGAAGTTCGCGTTCTGCAGACTTCTCAGCGAAGGAGCAAGAGCATGAATGCTTTCGGCAAGGGTCTTTTGATTGCGGCCGGCGCACTGACGCTCGGTGCCGGCGTAACGACGATGAGCGCGAGCAACGCATCAGCAGCCATCGTATGCAACCGCGATGGCGACTGCTGGAAGGTTCGGGGCAAGCCAAGGTACAAGCCGGAATTCGGCCTGCGCATCTATGGCGACAATTGGCATTGGCGCCGCGGCGAAAACTATCGCTGGCGTAAGGTCGGCCGGGGTCATGGCTACTATCGCGACGGTGTGTGGATCACCATTCGCTAGGTGTGAAAGCTCGCTTGCGAAAGAGTGAGATTTCGACCCGGTCCGCTTCCAATGGCGGGCCGGGTCTTTGCGTCCACCTATCGCCCGTGCCTCACTTCACCTTCGACACGTGCAGCTCGGGTACGCGCGTCACCCACGGCATCGCTTTTTCCAGCGCGCCGCCGAGCGAGATCAGCACGTGCTCCTCGGCCGGGCGGCCGGCGAGTTGCACACCGATCGGCACGCCCGTCGAGTGCATGGCGAGCGGCAGCGAGAGTCCCGGCGTGCCCATGATGTTGTGCGGGACCGTATACTGGCAGGGCTCCTTGAAGAGCTTCTCGACCAAGCTCGATGAGTCGACGCCGGCCTTGCTCAGATGATACTTCCCCCAGGGTTCGGCCACGCGCGCCGTGGTCGGCGAAAGCCACACATCGTGATCGGCATAGAACCGCGCGAGCTTACGTCGCGCCACATTGACCTCGCTCAGTGCCGAGAAGAAGCGCGCCGGCGTGATCCCCTTGGCGAACTCGTAGACCGACAGGATCACCGGCTCCAGCGTATCCGGTCCGACCTTCTGTCCGGTCTTGGCGGCGTACCCGTCGAGCCGTCCATCGAATCCGAAGAAGAAGAGATCATTGATCTTGTGCAGTGTCGCAATACCGCCGAAGTCGACCTCGGCGACGTCGACATGATGCCCCATGCCCTCGAGCACCTTGGCCGTGTCCTTCACAGCTTGCGCCACTTCAGGGTCGACTGGCACGCCGAATATCTCGGTCAGCACGATACCGATCTTGAGGCGCGGGCTCGGCGCGTTCACGAACGACGCATAGGACTCCGTCGGGCGCGGGATGACGAACGGATCGCCGATCTGCGGCTTCGACACCCAGTCGAGCATGGTGGCGGAGTCCCGCATCGTCTTCGCCTGGATGTGATTGACCGAGAACCCGAGCCCGCCCTCATCCACCACCGGCCCGATCGACACGCGACCGCGCGATGGCTTCAAGCCGACGCCGCCGCACCAGCTCGCCGGAATGCGGATCGAGCCGCCGATATCCGAGCCGTGCGCGATCGGCACCATGCCGCTCATCACGGCCGCCTGCGCACCACCCGATGAGCCGCCCGCCGAATAGCCCTTCTTGTACGGGTTCGACGTATTGCCGAACATGACGCTCTCGGTCGTCGCCGACATCGAGTATTCGGGTGCCGCCGAGCGCCCGAGGATATTGACGCCCGCCGCCTTGAGCTGGTCGGTGAAGTACGTATTCGCCGTGACCGTCATGCCGCGGCAGAGACGCGAGCCGAACTCGATGAGCCGGCCCTTCTCGTGGCCGAATACATCTTTCATGAGGAAAGGCACGCCACGGAACGGCCCGTTGCCGAGCGTGCTCTCGTCTAGGCCGTCAATGCGATCGGCGTAGGTTTCGATGACGGCCTTGAGGTCGCCGTTCGTGGCTTCGATCGCTGCGGCCGCCGTCCGCGCCAGTTCTTTCGGCGTCACCTCGCCTTTCGCGACCAGTTCGCCAAGGCCGAGACCGTCATAGGAGGCATACTCTTCGAGCTTCATGTGCGCACGCTCCGTCGGCAGGAAGGAACCATGCCGACGAAGCTATGCCCATCAAGCCGCGATGTACAAGCGAAAGGGTGGCAGGCCCCTGCCTTAGGAGCGGGCACTCAGGATGATGTCAGCGCCGTCGCGGAGCACCTCGAGCCGCATGCGGCACTGCTGCGCGAGCCGGCAGGTGTAGTAAGTCTGCACGGTCAGCGCGTCGATCGGCGGCATGTTCTGGCCGGTCAGGAACTCGATGAGATGCGTCGGCGGCCGCGCGCCCTGACCGCGGCAGCGCACCGCGAACGCCGGATGCTCCGGCCGCTGGTCGATCATGACGGTAAGCTCACCGCCCCTCAGCAGGGCCGAGAGCCCGAGCGAGACGAGATTGAGCACAAGCTTGACCTTGTCCTTGGCCATGTAGCCGACAGGGCCTTGCCAGACGAGCGTGTGCTTGCCGCCCTTGGTCGCATACTCGCGCGCGATCTCCTCGGCCATACGCAGGTCGATGGCATCGCCTGCCGAGCCCGCCGCGCCGTAGGCGAAGCGCGCGAACTTCAGCCGCGCGGTCGCTTGGCTCGTGACATTGCGGATCATGTCGAGTGCGTAGTCGCGCGACTCGGGATCATCCTCCTCGTCGAGCATTTCGAGGCCATTGTTGATGGCGCCGACGGGATTGATGACGTCGTGGCAGACTTTGCTGGCGATCAGCGCCGCAAGCTCCATGTCGTTCGGGAATGCGGGCTGGCTCATGGTCCCCGGCTCGTTGAGGCATCGCGCAGGTGCCGGCTCAAGCGAACGCTACGCGAGCGCAACGGCGCGACCGCTTGCGAATTCAATCCTAGTTCTGATACACGGCCACGAGATTCGCGCCAAGTGTGCACGAGCGATGATCGGCAATTGACAGAACTCTGATGCAATATCGCCGCATCTCGCGGCGAATCACGAGACGGCATCAAGCAGGGCATCGTACCGCCGCAATTGTCCAGCGGCCTCCGCGCAGGGGAATCAATGCCGGCCATCGACCACAAGCAGCTCGCCTCGGCTCTTCTGCCCGCCGTTCTGGCGGCAGGCGCTATCGAGATGCGCCACTACCGTGCCGGCGTCGCCGTCGAAACCAAGGCTGACGAGAGCCCGGTAACGATCGCCGACCGCGAGGCAGAGGCTGTGCTCGTCGCGGCCATCGCGACTGCGGCACCCGGCGTCCCGATCGTCGCCGAGGAAGCGGTGGCCGCGGGCCGCCTGCCGGCGCTCGGCGATGAATTTTTCCTCGTCGATCCGCTCGATGGCACGCGAGAGTTCATCGCGCGGCGCGACGAGTTCACGGTCAATGTCGCTCTCATCCGAAGTGGCGC
>Ga0180218_1001523_pt1 | contig 13659 bp, 14 predicted proteins | sample eDN3rd37CKraftBY_FD_151334 | JGI IMG/M metagenome (GOLD analysis project Ga0180218, IMG submission 151334) | Enriched backyard soil microbial communities from Emeryville, California, USA - eDNA 3rd pass 37_C Kraft BY (version 2) (version 2) | ecosystem: Environmental > Terrestrial > Soil >... | reverse complement strand
TCGGAAGAGCAGCGCAAGAAGTACCTGCCCAAGCTGGCCTCGGGCGAGTGGATCGGCTGCTTCGGGCTGACCGAGCCGGATGCCGGCTCCGACCCGGGCGGCATGAAGACGAAGGCCGAGAAGATTGACGGCGGCTACCGGCTTTCCGGGTCCAAGATGTGGATCTCCAACGCGCCGATCGCCGATGTCTTCGTCATCTGGGCCAAGTCGGCGGCGCATGACGGGGCGATCCGTGGCTTCGTGCTGGAGAAGGGCATGAAGGGCCTGTCGGCGCCGAAGATCGAAGGCAAGCTCTCCCTGCGCGCCTCGATCACCGGCGAGGTGGTGATGGACGACGTCGAGGTCGGCGAGGACGCGCTGCTGCCCAACGTGTCGGGCCTGAAGGGGCCGTTCGGCTGTCTGAACCGGGCCCGCTACGGCATCTCGTGGGGGGCGATGGGCGCGGCGGAGGATTGCTGGGTGCGGGCGCGCCAATACGGGCTCGACCGCAAGCAGTTCGGCAAGCCGCTGGCGGGGACGCAGCTCTACCAGAAGAAGCTGGCCGACATGCAGACGGAGATCGCGCTGGGGCTGCAGGCGAGCCTCCGGGTCGGGCGGCTGATGGATGCCGGCAAGCTGGCGCCGGAGATGATCTCGATCATCAAGCGCAACAATTGCGGCAAGGCGCTGGAGATCGCGCGCCAGGCGCGCGACATGCATGGCGGCAACGGCATCCAGATCGGCTACCACGTGATGCGCCACGCCCAGAACCTGGAGACGGTGAACACCTATGAGGGCACGCACGACGTCCATGCATTGATCCTCGGCCGTGCCCAGACCGGACTGCAGGCATTCAGCTGATCTCGATGCCCGGCAAGACCAACCTCGTCATCCGATGGATGTGTGGATTGCCGACCCAAAGCATTTCGCGGCCGACCGGATTCGGTCGGCCTCACGAGAATGCGACCAAGACAAATGTCTGAAGGTGTCGCCCGAATCCGATCGCGGGCGACACCTTTTTAGTGGGAATCCCGACTCTCTGGGGGCGCTGACATGGATGAAGGCTGGCCTCAGCCGATCCCCGGGCGAGTGGGCACGTACTGGCTCCGCGTACACGGGCGAGCTTTGGCAGGCATGCTCTCCATCCTTTGGAGGTGCCGAAGGTGCCACGACACTTTCATTGCTTTTCCTTGTCCGACGGGGCCCAGCGTCGTTAACCGTCATGGCCAGTCCGCTCGAGATCCATGTGGAACGAAAAGGGGCGGTCGCTTGGATTGCTTCTTCCGTCCAACAAAAAAAAACCCGCCGGATCGCTCCGGCGGGTTTCGAGACGTCCTCTGACGTGACTTGTCAGTTTCCGCGGTTCTTGAGCGCGGCCCCCAGAATGTCGCCGAGCGAAGCGCCGGAGTCGGTCGAGCCGTACTGAGCCACCGCTTCCTTCTCTTCGGCGATTTCCAGCGCCTTGATCGACACCTGAACCTTGCGGGTCTTCTTGTCGTAGGCGATGACGCGCGCATCGACCTTCTGGCCGACGGTGAAGCGCTCGGGGCGCTGCTCGTCACGGTCGCGCGACAGGTCGGACCGCTTGATGAAGGAATCCAGGCCGCTCTCGACGAGCCGTACCTCGATGCCACCATCCTTGACGCCCGTCACTTCGCAGGTCACGACGGCGTTCTTGCGCAGCTCGCCCGAAGCCGCGGTGTCGCCGCCGCCGCGCTGGAGCTGCTTGATGCCGAGCGAGATCCGCTCCTTGTCGATGTCGACGTCGAGGACCTGCGCCTGGACGACCTGGCCGCGCTGATACTCCTCGATGACCTGCTCGCCCGGACGGGTCCAGTCGAGGTCGGAGAGGTGCACCATGCCGTCCACATCGCCGTCGAGGCCGATGAACAGGCCGAATTCGGTCTTGTTCTTGACCTCGCCCTCGACGATCGAGCCCGACGGATGGTTGCGGGCGAAGGCTTCCCACGGATTCTCGAGGGTCTGCTTGAGGCCGAGCGAGATGCGGCGCTTGGCCGGATCGACCTCGAGCACCACCACGTCGACTTCCTGGGAGGTCGACAGGATCTTGCCCGGATGCACGTTCTTCTTCGTCCACGACATTTCCGACACGTGGATGAGGCCTTCGATGCCCGGCTCCAGCTCCACGAAGGCGCCGTAGTCGGTGATGTTGGTGACGGTGCCGCGGATCTTCTTGCCGATCGGGAACTTGGTGCCGATGTCGTTCCAGGGATCGCTCTCGAGCTGCTTCATGCCGAGCGAGATGCGGTGCGTTTCCTGGTTGATGCGGATGATCTGCACCTTGACCGTCTGACCGATGTTGAGGATTTCGGTCGGATGGTTGACGCGACGCCATGCCATGTCGGTGACATGCAGCAGGCCGTCGATGCCGCCGAGGTCGACGAACGCACCGTAGTCGGTGATGTTCTTGACCACGCCCTCGACCACCTGGCCTTCCTCGAGGTTCTGCACGATCTCCGAGCGCTGCTCGGCGCGGCTCTCTTCGAGAACGGTGCGGCGCGACACGACGATGTTGCCGCGACGGCGATCCATCTTGAGGATCTCGAAGGGCTGCGGGTTATGCATGAGCGGGGTGACGTCGCGGATCGGACGGATGTCGACCTGGCTGCGCGGCAGGAAGGCCACGGCGCCGTCGAGATCGACGGTGAAGCCGCCCTTGACCTGGTTGAAGATGACGCCTTCGACGCGCTCGCCCTTGTTGAACTTCTCCTCGAGACGGACCCAGCTCTCTTCGCGGCGGGCCTTCTCGCGGGACAGCATGGCCTCGCCCAGTGCATTCTCGATGCGCTCGACATAGACCTCGACGACGTCGCCGACCTTCAGCTGGCCGTCCTTGGCCTTGGCGCCGAATTCCTTCAGCGGCACGCGGCCTTCGACCTTCAGGCCGACGTCGATGATGGCCATGTCCTTCTCGATCGCGGTGATCGTGCCGCGCGCGACCTGACCTTCGCCCGAGTGGCCATCGGAAAAGGATTCTTCCAGAAGCGCAGCGAAATCGTCGCGCGTGGGATTAGCTTGTGACATTGATGCTCCTGATAGCGCCCCTGCTCTTCAGGGGGCTGGCGCCGTGGGTTCGTGTTGCGTTGGCCTGCCGGCGTTCCGGACTCCCCGGAGTCCTGATGCCGCTTTGCGAGCGGCGGTTCGGCGCATGAGAATGCTGGCAGGCTTGCTCGTGCCTAATATGGACATTCTGTCTTTCCAGGACAATCGGAAAGAGCGGCAGGCCCGGCTCAGGCTTCGTTTCGCTTGGCGAGAACCTCGTCTATGACCGCTTTCGCCGCGAGAAACGCGGCCTCTATATCCATTTCCGACGTGTCGAGCAAGTGCGCGTCGGGCGCCGGCCTGAGCGGCGAGTCGGCGCGACCCATGTCGCGGGCGTCGCGACGTTCGATGTCGGCGAGGATCTGCCGGAAGTCGGCGGTGCCGTGGCGGGCCTCGATCTCGGCGAGCCGCCGCCGGGCGCGGACCTCGGCGCTTGCCGTGACGTAGAGCTTCACATCCGCGTCCGGGCAAACGACGGTCCCGATATCGCGGCCGTCGAGCACGGCCCCCGGTGGCGTCCGGGCGAATTCGCGCTGCTTCTCGACCAGTATCCGGCGCACCGCGGGAATGACGGCCACCTGCGAGGCGGCTTCGCCAACGGAATGGGCCGACAGCACCTCGCGGTCGAGGTGCGAGAGGTCCACGGCCGTGGCCGCCGCGACGGCTTGTTCCTCGTCGTCCAGCGCCAAGCCCCGTTTCAGCATGTCGTGCGCGACGGCACGGTAGGTGAGGCCGGTGTCGAGCAGATGCAGCCGGTAGTGATCCGCCACGCGGCGGCCGAGCGTGCCCTTGCCGGCTCCGGCGGGACCATCGATGGCGATGACGAAAGGGCCGCTCACGCCACCGCCTCGCCCGTCTCGATCTCCGCGCCGAGATCGCGCATCAGGCCCGTGAATTCCGGAAAGCTGGTGGCGATCATGGTCTGGTCGTCGACCGTGACCGGTCTTTCCGAGGCCAGCCCGAGCACGAGGAAGGCCATGGCGATACGATGGTCGAGATGGGTCTCGACCATCCCGCCCCCGAGCGCCTTGCCGCCCGGGCGACCGCGCAGGGCGAGGGAGGATTCGCCTTCGGTGCAGTCCACGCCATTGGCCTTGAGGCCTGCCGCCACGGCCGCGAGCCGGTCGGATTCCTTGACCCGCAATTCCTCGACGCCCTCCATGATCGTTTCCCCTTCGGCGAAGGCGGCGGCGACCGCAAGCACCGGGTATTCGTCGATCATCGAGGGCGCGCGTTCGGGCGGCACGCGCACGCCCTTGAGTTCGGACGCGCGCACGCGCAGGTCCGCGACGTCCTCGCCGCCGGTGTTGCGCGGGTTCAGCAGCTCGATCGACGCTCCCATCTCCTGCAGTGTCAGGATGAGGCCCGTCCGCGTCGGGTTCATGAGCACGTTCTCGATGACGATGTCCGAGCCGGGCACGAGGATTGCGGCTACGAGCGGGAAGCTGGCGGAGGACGGATCGCCCGGGACAGCGATCGTCTGTCCGCTCAGCCGCCCCTGGCCTTCGAGCCGGATATGGCGCACGCCGGCCCTGTCCGTCTCGACCTCGATATTCGCGCCGAAGCCCTTCAGCATCTTCTCCGTGTGGTCGCGCGTCATCGCCGGCTCGATGACTGTGGTGATGCCCGGCGTATTGAGGCCGGCGAGCAGGACGGCCGACTTCACCTGCGCCGAAGGCATCGGCACGCGATAGGTGATGGGGGCCGCCACCCCGGGGCCGCGCAGGGTCAGCGGCATGCGATCACCGGGAGCCGCCTTCAGCACCTGGGCGCCCATCAGCCGCAGAGGATCGAGCACGCGCCCCATCGGTCGCTTCGACAACGAGGCATCGCCGATGAAGGTGGTCTCCATGTCATAGGTGCCGACCAGCCCCATGGTCAGGCGCGAGCCTGTACCGGCATTGCCGAAATCGAGAGGCGCGTCGGGCTGAAGCAGGGCGCCATTGCCGGTACCCTGGATGATCCATGTGTCGCCGGCCTTTTCGATATGCGCGCCCATTGCCTTCATGGCTTCGCCGGTGCGCAATACGTCCTCGCCCTCGAGCAGGCCGGTGATGCGGGTCTCTCCAGCAGCCAGGCCGCCGAACATGAAGGAGCGGTGCGATATCGACTTGTCGCCGGGGACGCGGGCGCGGCCCTTGAGCGCTGGCGATCTGCGGGCGGTCGCCGGCTGCTGCCTGGCGTGATCGGACATGGTGCGTTTCCCTGGTCACGTGGTCTGACAGGTTGGATCGGCTGCCGATGTCCACCCCGTCGTGGCGGTCTCCTATCATGGCTTTCCCGGGCGGTCATCATGCTCCAGGCAGCTTCGTGTTGCTTCGCCGGAAACCTTTCTTGCCTCTTTATTGCCGCAGGTTTCGGCGGAAAACCTCCGGACACTTTTCCGAAACCTGCTTGGTTGAAGCCCGCGCGCCGGGCGGTTCCGCGCCTGTTTTAGGGCGGGTCCATAAAGCTTTGACAGGGCCGCAAACTGCCGCTAAGGGGACCGAAACCGTTCGACGAGGCTTCCAGTGGCGAAACCAGAGCTTGGCACAAAGCGCATCGACCCGGAAACGGGCCGCAAATTCTACGATCTGAACAAGGATCCGATCGTGTCGCCCTATACGGGCAAGAGCTATCCCCGCTCCTATTTCGAGTCCAACAACGACACCTCCATCGACGATGAGGAAGATACCGAACAGAAGGAGCTCGGCGACGAGGACGCCGCGGACGTCGTGTCGCTGGAGGATGCCGACGAGGAGGCGAAGGGCGGCGACGATCTTCCCGATCTCGGCGACGACGATGTCGATCTCGGCGACGATGACGATACCTTCCTCGAGGACGAGGAAGAGGGCGACGACGACGTTTCCGGCATCATCGGCATCGGCGAGGACGAGGACGAGATCTAGACGCGACGGGCGCCTTCCGCGCCGTCAGCACCTGCCCGAAAAATTCGGCTGAAAAGCCGCATGACTGGGCTTGATATTAGCGCGAGGCGGGGTTAGAAGCCGCCTCGACATTGACCGGAATGAACACCCGGTCGACCTCTTCGCCGGGAGACCGGCGCCGGCCAAGGCCGGGTGTGGGGCCATAGCTCAGTTGGGAGAGCGCTTGAATGGCATTCAAGAGGTCAGGGGTTCGACTCCCCTTGGCTCCACCAAATCCTCTTACCAAGTAGCGAAAACGTCTAACAAGCCGGCCTGCAGTTCGCTTTCTGGCTCAGGGCGGTCCGATGGATCGTCTCCACGGCCGTGCGGGAACCAATCCCTGTCCCGTCGCGGGATCGCGTCGCGTAGCACTGAATGTGACCATGCCGATATTGCCCATCATGGTTGCAGATCGGCCATGGCAATTATGATATGCTTCTTCCTTCTCGGCTTTATCAAACGGCAAGTTGCCGGTTGGCCGGGATCTCGCGGCCGAGGGCCGCACGCCTTCCTCAAGGCGCAGTTCAGCACACTCAACAGCGAACAGAGGAACTCACATGTCAGATTTGGTTGTAGTGGCATTCAATTCCCGCGACGAGGCGGACCACGTCCTCACCGAGCTCAACCGCATGCAGAAGGAATACCTCGTCGAACTTGGCGACGCCGTGGTCGCCATTCGTCAGCCGGACGGGAAGGTCTATCTCAAGCAAAGCGTTAATCTGGTCACAACGAGCGCCACATATGGGGCATTGTCGGGCGTCATGTGGGGCACGCTGGTCGGACTTCTCTTCCTCAACCCGCTAGCCGGTTTCGCGGTGGGAGGTCTTGTCGGAGCGGGAACCGGAGCCTTGGCGGGATCGCTGGTCGATTACGGCATCGACGACAACTTCATTCGGTCGCTGGCCGAGAAGCTGAAGCCGGACAGTTCCGCGCTGTTTGTGCTCCTGCGTAAGATCCAGCCGGAAAAGGTCCTCGCGGAACTGTCGCGCTTCAAGGGGGAGGTCCTGCAAACCTCGTTTTCCCCCGAGCAAGAGGAGCGCCTTCGCCAGGCGATATCCGGTGCAATCGACAGCGATGCGTCCGATGCGGGCAAGGCCGGCTAAGGGGCGATCCGGACGACGCGCTCGGACTGGCCTGTCTTGACTGCGGCGGCGGTGATCCTTCGAGGGATGGACAGGCATTCGGCCGGGTGGCCATGATTGCTCATCCTCGCGCAGCAGGCTGACCTGTTGCCCATGAAATTCGAGCCCGCAAGCATGAATTGCCTCCTCGCGGTGCTTGCGGGCTCGCTCCTTCAATAGTTCCTGTCCATACCAAAGCTGCACTCGACAAAGGTTGTGTCCTCTGATTTCATCTATCCTGGGTAGGGAGGAGCAGATGATCAGGGCTATGATTATTGCTGCCGCGCTGGCGTTCGGCGTCGGTGCGACCAACGCCAACGAGGAAGACGGCGGGGATCTTTCGGTCGTCTTCTGGAAGACGGTGGGCGACTGGACGGTTTTCGTCGATCGGACTCTGGGGAATGCCTGTTTCATTGCCACCGCCTTTGAAGATCTCACGGTACTGCGTCTTGGCTTCCTGGGGATCGAGCGCAACGCCTCCGCCTATATCGCGGTCGGCAACGAGCAATGGAAATCTCTGGAAGAGGGCAAGGATTATGAGCTTGTCATCCAGATGGACAGGCGTGCCCCCTGGAAGGTCGAAGCAGGCGTCATGAGAAAAGAGGGGAAGGTTCCGTTTCTGATCGCCCAGGCCAACGACGCCGAGTTCTTTATGGAATTCATGCGCAAGCACTCGCTGACCATCGGCTACCAGGGAACTGTCGTTGTCACTCTCGATCTGAAGGGCTCGGCCGCCGCCATGCGGGAGCTGCTGGCATGCCAGGACATCGTCGAAGCGGAAGCCAAAACCGCTCCGCCCGCACCCCGGAAGGACCCGTTCGAGGATGTGTCCTCACCGAAAGATCCATTCGCTCTGTGAGGCGAATCGCGTGGGCGCCGCCGTCCGGTTAACGACTTAAAGGCCAACCAGGCGATAGGTTATATCGAAGGCCACCGTCTCCAGTATCCGCTCGACGGCCCTATCGAAACGGATGAGCCGGGGATCGACAGCCCGATCTTTCACTGGGCCGGAAGGCTCGTTCAGAAGATCCGTCGGACTCCCAAGGACAAGATTCGGCGAAGGGTCGTTGAGGAGTGGAAAATCAGTGGGTCGGTGCGATTGCACCCTGCTCCGCAAGAGCCGATCTGGCTTCTGCGACGGTCTCATGGATACCTTCGAGGTACGGCTCGTCTTCGCCATCGCCCAGGCATAGGAACAGGGCATAGCCAGCCACTTGCTCGTTGAGCCGGACCGGGACGATCCAAGCCGGCACCGCCCATTCGGAGTCATCCGCCAGCTGTCGGCATTTTGCTCTTCGCCACTCGGCAAGTTCAGCTTCGGTAGGATCATCGCCCTCCTCGATCCGCTCGTCGCTCCATGGGAGCTCGAGGTCATCCAAATCGCCATCAAACTCCCAGTCGTCAAGCACCGACCACGGGCAGTAGACCAGCCCGAGCGAGCCCTCTGTGCGAAACAGAAAAGACCATTGCTCTTCGTGCAGGCGGGTGGCTTGGAGGCGCTGCATCGCCAAAGCTTCAAGTCTGCGGCCTTCTGCGGGATCCATATGCTTGCGCTCCCTTTCTCTCCAGCCCGTGGCTATCGCACCACGCCTTCAGCGCAGCAACTTTTGATTGCATATCAAGAAGAAAATCAACCGGACAGGAACGCAGAAGCGTCAACTCGTTGGTCTGGATGGTCTCAGGAAATGTTTTTGACCGACGAGATTCTGCGCGCCTACACGCTCTGCGACTTGATCGCGTTGCGGCCTCTGCTCTCCGCAGAGGTCCATCAGGCCTGCGCGAATGGTTGTGCCGCGCGGACGGCAAGAGGGGAAACCTTGGAGTTGACCTTGATCGGAACCGAAGCCGCGGAGATCACGGAGATCGAAGCCACGCCCGAGGCGATGGAGATTACCGTACGTTTTCGGACTCGAATCGTCCGCTCCGAACGATCGGCTGCGGGCAAGGTCGTCGGTGGTGACGCCACGGCCGTCAAGGGGATCGCCGATCTCTGGACGTTTTCCCGGCCACTGCCATTGGGTGGCGAGGGATAGGTCGTCGTCGAAACCGGTGAAGCTTGGGGGCCAGCCGGCGCGATCATTCTCACCCTTCGATGAATTCCCTCAGCACCACCGCCTGGTTGTGCATTTCATCCTTGGCCCCGTATAGAAGCGTCATACGTTCCTTGCCTGCACGCTTCCGCAGCGTCTCGACCTCTTCCTTCTTCTCGTCCAGCTCGGCACGGTAGCGGCGGCGGAATTCCAGCCACTTACCCGGATCGTGGCCGAACCATCGGCGCAATTCCGGGCTCGGCGCGATGTCCTTGAGCCAGAGATCTATGGCGGCCTCCTCCTTCGTCAGGCCGCGGGGCCACAGCCGGTCGACGAGTACGCGCAGGCCGTCATCTTCCGCGGGCGGTTCATAGACGCGCTTCAGGTGGAGCTTCATCATGGCCTCGACGGCGGATGTCGGGAGGAATGATCGCAGGTGTCGGGCTGGCTGCCGCGATGTCCTCGGCTCGCCGAGCAGCTTCCACGACCTGCGCGAGGATCGACAAGGCCAGATCGCTGGCGCTGCGGGCATGTGGGAGCAGGCCGGCCGGGCCGTGGATGCGTTCAAGTTGAGAGCTGGCAAATCCGGTTCGTCCGAGATGCTCGAGGCGCCTGGCCTGAGTGGCATGGCTTCCCATCGCCCCGATATAGAAGGCGTCGCTTGCAAGCGCCGCCGGAAGCAGCCTTTCCTCCCGCTCGTGGTCGTGGAAGGCGAACACGATGGCGCTGCGACTGTCGGTGTTGCCGAGGTTTTCTGGCTCGGCCGGCCCTCCGATGCCGACTTCCAGATCGCGTACGGCGTCGGCCGTCAAGTCGTCTGGGGTATGAAGGACGACCTCGAAGCCCGCTGAAACCGCAATCCTCGCCAGGTGAACCGGGACCGGACCAAGCCCCAGCACGACCAGACGCCTGCGGGGAAGGTAATGTCGAAGGAGGAAGGTTTTCTCCTCGCGAGCGCCGTCGACCCGTGGCCCGCTTAGCGGGATCTCCAGCGTCGCCGCTCGCCGCTGTCTGAGCTTGCTATCGATCGCCAGCAGCCGAGCCAGTGGCACGCTCACGTCAAAGACCAGCTCGATCGCGGCTCCACAGGGCAGGCTGATGTCGATATAGCGTGAGCCTCTGCCGTAGCGGACGCGCCGGCTACGGCCGCTGGCGATCGCGTCCACGGCCTCCGCCGCGATGGCACGCTCGATGCATCCGCCCGAGACGTAACCGACCCATGTACCGGATTCAGACACCGCCATCTGGGCACCGATGGGGCGTGGCGAAGAGCCTTCGATCTCGACGAGTGTGACGAGCGCCATCCCTTCCCCGGCGCGCATCCGCTCAATGGCGAAGTCGAGCACATGGTCGTCAAAGGGGTCCCAGGTGCCATCAGGCCGTTTCATGCCGAACGCCTCCCTTGCTCGGTCCAGAAGCCCTCGGCTTGCTCGATCGAGCGACGGTGCGTCTCGCCAGAAGCATCGCGATCGAATGGCGCGTGATAGCCTGGGAGAAAGAGGAGATCAGGAACTGCGCTCATGACGGATTCCCCATCCGGCTTGGTCTAACTTCCCAAGTGGGGCGCTGCCGGGATTAATGTGCGTTAGTATCGAAGCCGCAACGCTGTGGTGCAAACGAAATAAAATGCAGTTTGAGTGCAAAAATTCGCATCGGCACTTTGGGTCATGTCACAAATTGGGAAGTTGGCAGGTCGCTTATACGCCGCTGTTGCGGGTCGGGGCTTCGCGCTCCATGCGGCCGTATGCTCACATCTTGCTGCTGGAAACGGCCATCAGGCCGAAGGTCAGGAACACGACGGGGAGCGAGATCCAGTCGAGCAGCATATGCAGCCTGATCCAGGATTGCGGATTGTCGAGCCAGGCGTGAAACGCTTCGGCACTCCTGCCTATCGGGTCGGACCATAGCATTTGAAGGGCGTCGACGACGGAGAACGACATCCATATGCCCGCCTTGACCGACCAGAAGCACTGCAATCCGAGCAAACTTGCGCCGATCAGCATGAAGGTCAGGCCGGAAAGTATTCCCTTCTCCGCGCTGGCTGACATATCTCCCTTCCCCTCTCCTCACATACTCAGACTGCTTCCGTGATCCGTCAACAAAAAAGTATAATTCTAGAACATGTAATTGAGACAACCTCTGCAAGGTCCGCTCAACCAAGAATAGATCTTCGTGTCGACTTGCGTCCGGGCCGGCTGGTGATTGGCCTGCGCACTGCAGGGTCTGAGTGCCCAGCGAGCCCCCTCAATTCCTTGCAGTTTGCCAGGCCGTCAGCTCCCAAGGCGCAAAGGCGCTGGCCTGAGCGCCAGCCCGGTGGCCAAAAAATCAGCCGCACTAGCCCGTGTTGTGTCCTCGTCCTTGGCCCAATAGTATGTCCTGGCGAACACATAATGGCAGGAGAGGCTGGGTGGCAGACGATCGAGACGCCGAATTCGACGTTGGCGCGAGGCTACGGGCGATACGGGTGGCCGCTGGCCTTTCGCAGCGCCAGGTCGCCCAGCGCGCGGGAGTGCCCCATGCGCAGATTTCCGTGGTCGAACAGAACAAGTCGAGCCCCTCGGTAGCGACCTTGCGGAAGATCCTCGGCGGCCTCGCCATCAGCATGGCCGATTTCTTCGAAGAAGATCGCGCGACGCCGGAGGGAGCCTTCTTCGGTTTCGACGAGCTGACCGACCTGACCTCGAAGCTTTCGGCGTCGACCAGCGCCGAGCCGCGGGGGAAGCTGGTGTTCCGCCAGGTGGGCGACGCCCGGCGCCATAATCTCCAGATACTGCACGAAGTCTACGAACCGCAGGCCGACACCGGCGAGACGTTGCTGCAGCACTTTTCGTCCGAGGGCGGCATCGTGATCGAGGGCGAACTCGAAGTCACCGTCGGGGAAGAGGTGCGCGTGCTGAAGCCGGGGGAGTCTTATCTTTTCGACAGCCGCGTCCCGCATCGCTTCCGCAATCTCTCCGACAAGCGGACAATCGTGATCTCGGCCTGTACCCCGCCCTATCTCTGACCAGATCTGGATGAAATTCCGAGCGGCCCTTTGCTCAAAATTATGAGCATGATATAGGCTTCCCCGCCGAAAAGGAGAGCTCCATGACCACGAATGCCGAATTGCGCGAACGCCAGGGCAAGGCCATTGCCGGAGGTGTCGCAACACGCGCCCTATATGCCGAGCGCGCCGAGAATGCCGAACTGTGGGACGTGGAGGGTCGCCGGTTCATCGATTTTGCCGCCGGCATCGCAGTCCTCAACACGGGCCACCGCCATCCCAAGGTCATGAAAGCCGTGGCGGATCAAGCGGCGCGCTTCACCCATACATGCTTCCATGTCGCGCCTTATGAAAGCTATGTGGCGCTGGCCGAACGGCTGAACCGCATGGTGCCGACGGGCACGGAAAACCGCACCATGCTGGTCACCACCGGCGCCGAAGCGGTGGAAAACGCCGTCAAGATCGCGCGTGCCCACACCAAACGCTCGGGCATCATCGCTTTCAGCGGCGCCTTCCATGGGCGCACGCTGTTGGGCATGGCGCTGACCGGCAAGGTCGCCCCTTACAAGAAGAACTTTGGTCCGTTCCCGGGGGAGGTCTTCCATGCCTCCTTCCCGAATCCGTTTCTCGGCATCACCGTCGAGAATGCCATTGCCGACCTAGAACGGCTCTTCGCCGGCGATGTCGATCCCGAGCGCATCGCAGCCTTTATCGTCGAGCCGGTCCAGGGCGAAGGCGGCTTCAACGTCGCGCCCGCCGAATTCCTGGTGAAACTGCGCGAGATCGCCGACAGGCACGGCATCCTGCTCATTGCCGACGAGGTCCAGGCAGGCATGGGTCGGACGGGCAAGATGTTCGGCGTCGAGCACGCCGGCGTGAAGCCCGATCTCGTGACGCTGGCCAAGGGACTCGCCGGTGGGTTTCCGCTCTCGGCCGTCGTCGGCAAGGCGGAAATCATGAATGCCGCCCATCCGGGCGGCCTCGGCGGCACCTATGCCGGCAATCCGCTTGCTGTCGCGGCCGCCAACGCCGTGCTCGACGTGATCGAGGAGGAGGGGCTGTGCGCCCGCGCCGCCGTCATCGGCGAGCGCATCACCGCCCGCCTCAATGACCTCGCATCGCGGCAGGGCATGGAGCGCATCGGCGATGTGCGCGGTCTCGGCGCCATGGTCGCGTTCGAACTGGTCGAGGACCGGCAGACGAAAGCCGCCGCTCCGGCGCTGACAAATGCCATCGTGGCCGAAGCGGAAAAGCGGGGCCTGATCCTGTTGTCTTGCGGGACCCGCGCCAACGTGATCCGCATTCTCGTGCCGCTGACGATTTCCGATGCGACGCTGGACGAGGGGCTCGACACGCTGGAAGCGACGATCGAGAGCGTCTTCTCGTCAGTCGCCGTGGCGGCCTGAGGGAGTTTGGCGATGAACCAGATGTCTCATTCCCGCGCGACCTTCATGTGGAAGGATCCCTTCCTGCTGGACGACCAGCTGGAGGAGGACGAGCGGCTGATCCGCGACGCGGCGGCGGCGTTTGCCGCCGACAAGCTGCTGCCGCGCGTGGAGCAGGCCTATCTCGAGGAA
>Ga0180218_1001521_pt1 | contig 13671 bp, 9 predicted proteins | sample eDN3rd37CKraftBY_FD_151334 | JGI IMG/M metagenome (GOLD analysis project Ga0180218, IMG submission 151334) | Enriched backyard soil microbial communities from Emeryville, California, USA - eDNA 3rd pass 37_C Kraft BY (version 2) (version 2) | ecosystem: Environmental > Terrestrial > Soil >... | reverse complement strand
TCTGGAAAAGCGGCGCGCTCATGCGGCTGTCCTTGTGGCGCCGGCGGTATTGGCATCGCCCCGAGCCACTTCTTGCCGGAGCCGGGCCACGAGCTCGTCGGGAACCGGACGCAGGGGCTCGTGCGGATGTGTGTAGCGCGGTGTGGCGGCGATGAGCGCGCGCGTGTAGGGATGGCCGGGCTGGGCCAGCAACTGCGCCGTGGGGGCGTCTTCCATCACCTTGCCGTCGAACAGTACCGTGACGGTCTGGCTGACCTTGGCCACTACGCCCATGTCGTGGGTAACGAACAGCACCGCCGTGCCGGTCTCGGCCTGCAGTTCACGTATGAGCTGCAGGATCTGCTTCTGCACCGTGACGTCGAGGGCGGTGGTGGGTTCGTCGGCGACGATCAGGCTGGGGCGCGGCGCGAACGCGGCGGCGATCAGCACGCGCTGGCGCATGCCGCCCGACAGTTCGTGGGGATAGGCGGCCATTACCCGGGCGGGGTCGCGTATGTACACCCGATCAAGCAGTTCCAGCGCCCGGGCGTGCGCATCGCGAGAACTCCATCCCAGGCGGCGTACCAGGCGGTCGGTGATCTGCCCGCCGATGCGCCGCGAAGGGTTCAGGGCGGTAAGAGGGTCTTGGGGAATGAGCGAGGCCACGCTCGCCACGGTCTGGCGGCGGGCAGCAGGGCTGAGTGCTTCCAGCGATGCGCCCTGTAGCCTGATGCTGCCCGAGGCCTGCTCTATGCCGCGCGGCAGCACGCCCAGCACCGCCTTGCCTATCATGCTTTTTCCGGCGCCGCTTTCACCGACCAGTGCGCGCACTTCGCCGGGCTGCACCGTAAGCGAGACGGCCCGCAGCAGGGCGGGGCCGCCGCGCACCGCGACGTTCAGTCCTTCCACCTGCAGGGTGGGGGCGGAAGCGTCGACAGGGGGATTGTGGTGTCGGCTCATGGCTGCCTCATCGCATAAGCGGGTCGAACCGCGCCTTCAGGCCCTCGCCCAGCTGGCTGAATGCGAGGACCGTAAGAAACAGCACCACCAGCGGAGCGGCCAGGACCCACCAGCTGAAGTGGATGGAAGCGCGGCCCTCGGCGATCATGCCGCCCCAGGTGGGCATGTCGGAAGAAATCGACAGGTTCACGAAGCTGAGTATGGCTTCGACGATGACGGCCACGCCCATTTCAAGAGCCAGCAGGGCCACGATGGTGGGCAGCACGTTGGGCAGCACTTCGCCCGCCAGGATGGCCAGGCGCGAAGCGCCGCCGATGCGGGCCGAATGCACGTAGTCCATGCGCGACTGCACCAGGGTTTCGGCGCGCACCACGCGCGCGAAGCGCGTCCAGTCGATGATGGCGATGGCAAGAATGACGGAAGTAAGGCCTGTACCCAGCACGGCCACCAGCAGTATGGAAAACAGCACCGGCGGAAAAGCCATCCAGACGTCGACCAGGCGCGAGACGATGCGGTCGACCCAGCCTCCGAAGTAGCCGGCCAGCAGGCCCAGCACCGAGCCGGCCAGGCAGGCGGCGCTGGCCGCGATCAGCGCGACGGTGAGGGCGATGCGCGCGCCGAAGATCAGGCGCGAGAGCACATCGCGGCCCAGGCTGTCGGTGCCCAGCAGAAAGCCCGGCTCGGCGCCGCTCAGGCCCATGGGCGGCAGGCGCTCGAGCATGAGGTCTTGCGCCAGCGGGTCGTGCGGTGCGATAAGAGGGGCGAACACGGCCGCCACGACCAACAGCAGCAGCCATGCGGCGGACAGCCACAGGCGCAGGTTGCGCCGCCGGGCGCGGGCGCGCGGTTGGGTGTGCGAGCCGGAGACGGTGGCTTCAGCCATGGCGCAGCCTCGGATTCAGGAAGGTGTAGGCCAGGTCGACCGCCAGGTTGATCAATATGAACAGGCCCGCGAAGGTGAGCACGATGCCCTGGATGAGGGGCAGGTCGCGGTTGATGACGGCGTCGATGGCCATGTTGCCCAGGCCTTCGTAGGCGAAAAGCCGTTCGACGATGACGGTGCCGCCGATGAGGAAGGTGAACTGCACCCCGATGAGGGTGAGCGTGGGCAGGGCGGCGTTGCGCAGGGCCTCGCGCAGGATGACCTGGGTTTCGGTAAAGCCGCGCACCCGGGCCAGCACCGCATAGTCGAGCTCGAGCACCTCTTTGAGCCCTTGCTTGAGCAACTGCGAGATGATGGCCGCCAGCGGAAGCGCCAGCGCCAGGGCCGGCATGATCATGTGGGCCAGCAGGTCGGCCACCAGGTCCCAGCGCAGGCGCAGCAGGCCCTCGATCAGGTAGAACTGGGTGACGAAGGGCAGGTCGAGGTGCGGCGAGACGCGTCCTGAAATATGCAGCACCGGCCACATTACGCCGAACACCAGAATAAGCAGCAGGCCCCACAGGAAGTCGGGTATTGAAAGCGTGATGCCATTGAAAAGGTCGACGCCGGCCTCCTGGCCGCGGCCGCGTTCGCGCGCACCCAGGACGGCGGTGGCGCCACCCAGCGCGACAGCGATAAGCAGCGCCAGCAGCGAGAGCTCGAGGGTGGCGGGCAGGCGGTCAAGCACCAGTTCGGAAACGGGCTGGCGCAGCGTGATGGAGGTACCGAAGTCGCCCTGCAGCGCATTGCCGGCCCAGATGACGAACTGCTGGAACAGGGATTTGTCCAGCCCGTACATGGCCGTAAGCTGCGCGATGTCGTCTTGGGTGGCGCCCGGCGGCAGCATCATGGCGATGGGATTGCCCGGCGCCACGCGTATCAGCACGAACACGACGATGGCCACGCCGATCAGCGTCAGCACCATCGAGGCAAGCCTGGCAAGAATGGGTTTCAGCATTGATGCTACGTTGTGTTGCGGCGGGGCGGCCCTGTGCCGGCCGCCCCGGAAGTGGGCGAAGGGAAGGAGGCGCTGGGTAGCTTAGGCCGGTTTCATCATGGCGGGAGTGACGTCGCCCGTGGCCGCCGGGGGTACGATGACCTTGTCGGAATGGATGACGGGCATGACATATTGCAGCAGCGGAATGACGTAGCCCTGCTCCATAATGTAGGCGTCGACATCGCGCCAGCCCTTGATGCGCTTGGCCTCGTCGGTTTCGCCCCACAGGGGCATGATTTTCTCGTCGAGGTCGTCGGTGTCCCAGACCGAGTGCGGCGAGGGGCCGAACATGGCATGGCCGGTAGAGGTGGTGGGATCGCCGATGGCATTGCCCCAGTTGTAGAAGGCGGCGGGCGCAAGCTGGTCGGCCGCGCGCAGTTCGAAGTGCTTGGCGATTTCGTAGATTTCGATGTCGGCCTGGATGCCCACCTTGCGCCACATGCCCACGATGGCCTGGATCATTTCGTAGTCTTTGGGCTTGTAGCCGCGCGTGGTCTGGATCTTGAAGCGCACCGGCTTGTCGGTGGAATAGCCCGAGGCGGCAAGCAGCTGCTTGGCTTTTTCAGGGTCGTACTCGAACTTGAGGCTGGGGTCGAAGGCGTCGTATTCGGGCGCTTCGAGCGTGGACAGCGCCACGCCGTAGCCGCGCAGCAGGCGGTCGATGATAAGCTGCTTGTCGATGGCGTGATGGGCCGCCAGGCGCACGTTCTTGTCTTCCATCGGGCCGATGTCGTTCAGGAAGATCATGCCGACGTCGGCCACGGGGAAGGCCTCGCCCTTGAGGCCCGGCTTGGCCTTCAGGCGGTCGTATTCTTCGTAGGGAATTTCAAGCGTAACGTGCGAGTTGCCCGATTCGACCTCGGCCACGCGGCTGGCGGCGTCGGGCACGAACTTGATGGTGACCACGTCGTAGGCGGGCTTGCCGCGCCAGTAGTCTTTGTTGGCCACCAGGCGCACGTAGGCGCCGCGTTCATAGTGGTCGATTTTATAGGGGCCGGTGCCGATGGGCGCTTTTTCGAAGCCCTCGGGGCCCACTTTTTCGAAATAGGCCTTGGGAAGCACGTAGCCGGTAAGAAAGGCCATCCATTTGAAGACGGTGGGCTCGTATTCGAGCACGTCGCCGGTAATGGTATTGCCGTCGATCTTGTAGTTGCCGAACTTGCCCCACACGAACTGGCCCGGGTTGCCCGATTTGGGATCGGCCGCGCGCTCGAGCGAAAAGACCACGTCTTCGGGGCCGAAGCTGGAGCCGTCATGCCACTTGACGCCTTCGCGCACTGTCATGTGGATGTGCTTTTTGTCGTCGCTGAAGCCCCATTTGGTAAGCAGGCCGGGCGTGAAGCTGAGGTCGGGCTCTTGCTGGATGTAGCGGTCGAACACCGTAAGGTAGATGGGCTGGAGCTTGGGATTGACCCCCGAGGCACCGGTGGTGGGATCCCAGTTGGGCACACCGGTGTTGTACGCGATGATGAGGTTGTCGATGGATTGCGCAAAGGCCGGCGCGCCAAGCATGGAGAGCGCTGCCAGGCTGATGCCGGTTTGAATGAACTCGCGTCGGGTCTGGGCCATGATTCTTGTCTCTTTGATGTTGTAAGGTTTTTTGCGGGTGCGCTTACGCCATGCACCGAACCCCATCTTAAGAATAAAAGCTTGAAGCTTAAAGTGGTGTTAACCCGGTAAGCAAAAGCCCGGCTGCGGGCTAGCGCCGCGACAGCGTGCCCAGGCCGGTTTCTTCGTACAGCTCTATCGCCAGGCTGTCCGCCACGCCGCCCGGGCCGATGGCAAAGTCGACGGCAGAGCGCGAGCCGGCGGGCGCGATTTCACCGTCGGGCTCGAACACGAACACATTGCCGTCCCAATGTTGCAGAGAGAGCACTTTGGGAACCGGGCCCAGCAACAGGACGAGCTCGTCGCCGCGCTGCTCGACCCTGGCATCGCCGTAATAGTCGTTGCCATAGGCACCGGCATAGGCATGGGCGGGCAGGGCCGGCGCCGGGCTGTCGGGAAATGCCTGGCCGGCCAGCCGTCCGAAGGGCTTGGTCATGTCGGTAAATGAGGGTTCCACCAAGGCATACCAGTCGCGGCTTACATGGCCCAGTTGAACCAGATCGAGATATGAAAGGCAAAGCGCCTCGGCCGCGCCCACGGGGAGGGCGTTGGTCAGGACCACGATGCCGGTGTCGGCGGCGGGCAGCAGATAGAAGCTGGTGCCCGCGCCCATCAGGAAGGCGCCTGAATGGCTTTGCTGGACATGGCCGGCCTGCGAGGTGGAGACATTGAAGCCGTATCCATAGTAGCCGGCCGCCCGGCCTTCGGAAGCCGGCGAGGTCATGACCTGCGGACTGATGGCGGGCAACAGGGCGTCGGCCGGAATCAGCTGCCGGCCTTCGTACTTGCCTTCGTGCAGGACCAGGTTCATCCAGCGGGCCAGGTCGAGCACGTTCGAGCTGACGCCCCCCGCCGGCGTCTGCGCGTCGGGCTGGCGTATCGGCCCGGGCTCGAAACCGCCGTCGCTGGCACGGATGTGCGGATAGGCGCGATTGCCGCGGGCGATGAAGTCGGCATAGCGCGAACTGGTCGCGGCCATGCCTAAGGGAGCATAGATGGTTTCCCGGGACAGGTCTTCCCAATCGACGCCCGCGGCCGTGGCCACGGCCTGGGCCGCGGTGGTAATGCCGAAGTTGGTGTAGGCATAGCGGCTGCGCAAGGGTGCCGACGGCAGGAAGCGCAGGCGCTCCATGACTTCTTGGCGTGTATAGCCCAGCTCTTCGAGGTCGTCGCCCGCATGTTCGGGCAGGCCCGACTGATGAGAATAGAAGTCGCCCACGGTAAGTTGGGCGATGGTCTTGGGGTCGTTCAGCGAAAACCAGGGCAGGTCGCGCACGATGGGGGTGTCCCACGAGACCCGTTCCTTGCCCACCTGGGTGGCGACCACGGTGGCGCCGATCGACTTGGACACCGAGGCGAGTTGGAACACGGTCTCGGGGTCGATGGGCGTGGACTCGCCTACCTTGCGTACGCCAAAGCCCTTGGCGTACACGGTTTTGCCTTGGTGCACGACAGCGACCGCCAGGCCGGGAATGCCCGAGCGCTCCATGATCTGGGCGGCCAGGTCGTCGAGTTGCGCCACGGCAGCCGGGACACGCTCGGGCGGAATTTCGGCGTGCGACGAAGAGCCGCCGCCGCAAGATGCCAATGCCGCCAAAGTTGCGGCGCAAAGCAGGGCTCGACAAAACCTGGGCGTGTGCATGGTGTCTCCATTGTTGTTGCGGCATTTTACCGTTTGTTGGAGACTATTTTTTTGGTTTTTTTAGACTGTCGGCTTCTTTCGCAGGCGCCGGCCCATATCGTGCGTCAGCCCCACAAAGGCCACCAGCCAGGCGGCCATGGCCGCATACAGAAAGCAGATGGGCAGCAGGGCAAGAAAATCGAGTTCCAGCGCGCGGATCAGCTTGTGCGTGCTGGCGGCATACATGCCGAAAGGAAACACCACGCCCCAGTAGAGCGGGTCGTAGCGAATGGGAAAGCGCATGATCACGTGGCGCCAGAAACCCAGCACCAGCAGCAATGGAATCCACCACGTGCCGGCGGCCCAGAAGAACAGAGTCAGCCCCTTGATGAAGGGCAGAAGGGGCGCCAGAAGCGGAGACGTCGGCGCGATGGCGATCAACTGGGTGCCGGCCAGGGTGGAAATGGCCATGGCCCCCATGTTGATCCAGTATGACGGAGACAGGTCGGCGGGCGAAAAGCGCAGGAACAGGTAGCGGAAAAAAATCAGCGCCATGATCAATACATAAAGCATGCCGCCGCACAGCCACATCGACAGGGCGATGAAATCCAGCGGCGCCGCGCCGATGGGCCCGCCGTGGCCGGCCAGCGCGCCGCCCAGCACGGCGATCGATTGCGTGGCCACCACCGCCAGCAGCCAGCTTCCGCTCAGGCCGCTGTCCAGCCCGGGCTTGTCGGCGCGTATGGTCAGGGCGGCGAAAATCGCATAGACAAGCACGGCCCACAAGATGGCGGCCAGACCCCATAAAATCCATCCCGCCTGGTAGTTCCCGTACAGCGTCACGAACTGTTCGCCCACGATGCCGCTGCCGGCCACCATGGTGAAATAGCCCGGCGCGCGCATGTGGTCGGCCATGTCGCGCAGGAAGTGCCCGGAATGCTTCGCCAGGCGCAGCAGGGTCAGCGCCCACAGCACGGCAAAAAAAAGAATGTTCAGCTTGAACAGGAAGTGCGCCACCCGGGGCAGGGAGAGCATGGCGGCGGCAAGGGATACGATGCCTGTCGCCATGACCAGGCCGAAAGAGGCCGGTGACATGGAAGCAAGGCCCCGGTCGGGGGCCTGTTGCGGTGTATTCATTGTGCTCGGCTGCCAGGCCGCCGGGCGAGCGGGCCGTTGGGCGGCGATCGGACCGGCAGCCTGGCGGTTTGAAGTTTCTACATCGTCATTTTGCCCTGATAATCGACGATGCCAAAACTGAAGCCGCAATCGGCGCCGCACAGCTCTTGCGAAGTCGCGGGCTGCAGCTGCCACCATTGGTCTTGCGGCGTATCGTCGTCGCCGGCGTCGAAGCCGATGATGGTGCGGCTGAGGTCGGGCAGCCATTCACCGTCGGTCAGGACGAGGGGATGGAACTTCTGTCCCTGCTTCAGAACGCTGGGGTCGGCCCGGCTGGCAAGGGGGCTGGAGCCGTTGCCAGCCAGGAAGCCCACGACGCGATAGGTCTTGGCGGCGGTGGCGTCGTCTTCGTTGTATTCCACCAGCAGCACGCCCGACTCGCCGTTGATGCGGCCGCCGGGTTCGTTGTCCTCGTCTTCATCGACTGCAAAGACGGGAACGGTGTACATGGCATAGCCGGCGGCCATGCGGGGCGTGTCGTCGGGCAGGACGCTGACTAGGACAGAGTCTCCCACGGCGCTGGGCAGGCGGAACCAGCCGTCGTAGGGACGCGCGGCGAGGTACGCTTTGTCGTCTTGCCCGACGCCGGCGGGCACCGACCCGTCCAGGGGCTTGACGGCAAGGTGCCTCGGAATATTGATATTGGCATTGTTCCACAGGTTGGCGTATTCCAGCGCCGCGAAGCCGGGGTTGTTCAGCTGGGCGTAGGCCGTATCGCCCGTTACTTTAAGCGTACCCAGCGAAGGCTTCGGCAGGTCGGGGCTGGCGGCCAGTTCGATATAGCGCCTGACCAGGTCTTTCAGGCCTTGCGGAATGTCCAGCGCCGAATGAAGCCGGAGATGGGCGGCGCCGTACTCGGGCTGCGCGCTGACCAGCGGCATGTACAGTGTCTGGCCGCTTGCGGCATGGAGTTCCTTGCCATGCCTGTTGTAGACAATGGCTTCGTTCATTGCGATTTGAACGGCCTCGACCTGTTCCGGCGTATAGTCGAACATGCCCACCGGAGCCTTGGTGACAAAGTCGGTCAGGTCCACCAGGTCGAACATATTGCCAAACATCCACGAGGTCTGGAAGTCGTGCGTGACGCGGCGTACATAAGCCAGGTCGGCCCAGGCGCTGTACTGCTGCGCGGCGGTGCCGGTGTTGAGCTTTTCGACGATGGCGCGCGCGATCACGTCCACGCTTTCAATGAGTGCGGCCGATTTGCTCAGGTCGGTGACGGACAGCGTGGCGAAGTTCGACTGCAAACTGGCGGTCTTGGCCATGTAGGCATCGGCAATGACCTTGCCGGCGCTGACCGCGGTGCTGCCGCTGTCGCCGACCACGTGGTTCAGGTAAGAGGTCCAGTCCCAGCCCGGGCCCGGCTCGATTTCTTGCGAGGCCACCAGATAATGCGCATAGGGGCTAAGCATGTAGGCCACTTCGGCGCTGGCCATCAGGCAGGCGTCGAAGCCGACCAGATCGAATGTGGCGCCGGTGGATTGCTTGGCGCCTTCAAGGGCCTGGACGATCTGGGGCATGGACATGGTGCCCGTGCCGGGAAAGTTTCTATCGCCGCCGAAGCCCCCCAGGGGGCCGCCGCCATGGTTCCAGAATACGAGGTGGTAGGACTTGGCCGGATAGGCTTCGACCCCCCATTCGATGAATTTTTGCAGGTTGTCCGGATCGGTCATGCGCTGCACGCCCTCGTCGGCGATCACCTCCATGCTGCCCTTGAGAACCTTCTGGCGTTTTACCGTGCGCCACCCGTCTTTGTCGGCGCCACCGGTTTCCACGATGATGTTGACGTCCTGACTGGACCCGACCTTCATCATTTCCTCGAGGTTGCCCGTGGCCATGTCGGCTTCGTCTTCCAGGTCGGACCCGACCACGTATACCAGTACGGTGGCCCGCGCCTGGTCGTCCGATTTGGACGAGTCGCCGCTGCCGCCACAGGCGGTCAACAGCAGCATCAGGGCCAGCAAGGGCAGCAGCAGCCAGCGCGACCACGGGCTGGGCGGATGGATATGGACGGTTGATTTGAAATGCATGGCTTCTCCTTTCTGTTCAGGCGCACATTGGATGCTGATGCTGCCGCCGCCCGATGCCGGCCTGCCGGCGCCAAGCGGCAGGTACTCTGTCATATTTCGAGATGTATTGCAAAAACTGCTTTGTAACCGAGGGGGCGCGCCGGGCGTCTTCGCCTGCTCATAGCAATTGGCGCCTGGCCGCTTCCAGCGCCGCCTGGGCGCGCGACGAGATGTTGAGCTTGCGGTAGATGTTCTTCACATAGCCCGCCACGGTATGTTCGGTAAGGCCCAGCGCATGTGCCACGTCGCTCACCCGCATGCCTTGCCCGATATGGCGCAAGACCTCGGCCTCGCGCGGCGTCAGCCCCTGGCTGTCGCCGGCCGCGGGAGAGCCCTCATCGGGCTGCCTGCGCAACGAGGCCAGGATGCGCCGCGCGATCGAAGGCGACAGCGGCGGCTCGCCCTGGCCGATGCGATGCAGATAATGCACGAGCTGCGGCAGGGGATGGTCTTTGAGCAGATAGCCCTGTGCGCCCGCTTCCAGCGCTTCGAACAGCGATGCATCGTCGTCGTAGATGGAGGTGACCACGGGCACGATGCCTTGCCTGTCGCAGATGCGTACGATGTCCAGGCCCGAGCCATCCGGCAGGCGCAGGTCGATCAGGGCCAGTACAGGGGTCTGATGATGATGCCGGCTTGCAAGCCCGTTCAGCCAGGTTCGAGCCTGTTCCACTGTGGCCGCGGTATGAATGCCGATGCCCGGAAACGCCTGTTGCAAAGCCTGCGCCAGCCATTCGCGGGTGGCCGGCATGTCTTCGACCACGACGCCCGTGGCCGGATGCATGGCTTGGGAAAGCGGTCTTGTATTCGCGCCGTTCATGTGGGGGACTGCGCGGGCAGGCGGGACGAAGGAACGGACGGCAAGGGCAGGCTGAGATGTACGCAGACCCCGGCGGCGGAACTGCGTGCGCTGGCCTGGCCGCCGATGTCGGCCATGCGCCGCTGGACGTTCCTGAGGCCGTGCCCCGCGGTTTGGGCAGCGGCGTCCATGCCCTTGCCGTCATCGCTGATTTCCATATGCAGCATGTTTTGTTCGAGCCGCAGCGCAATGCGTACGGCTTTTGCCTGGGCGTGGCGCAGCGTATTGCTGAGCATTTCGCGCAGGGCCGACGAAAGATTCTTGGCAATGCGGTAGTCAAGGGCCGTGTCGGGCAGCGGGGGCTCTTGCCATTGCAGGGCGACGCCCGCCGCATCGAGCCGCTGGCCGGCTTCATAGCGCATGCTCGCCAATGCTTCGGCAAGGCTGGGCGTTTCGCCGCTAAGCCCCGAGACTATGGAGCGGATTTCGGCAATGGTGCTTCGCAGGGTCTGGTGCACCTGGCCCATGTCGGGTTGATGCAGGCTGGTCAGCAGCATGGCCCCGACGTCGTCGTGCAGGTCTTGTGCGATGCGCTGGCGCTCGTGGGCGACGCCGCGCTCGAAGGCTGCGCGGCTGGCCTGGGTGTCCTGGCGCAGCGCAAGCAGCTCGCGCGCCTGCAGCAGATGGGCGGGGCCGAAAAGTCCCCGGCCGCGCCAGGGGTAGCTTAGTTGAAGGGCGGGCTGGCCGGCGTCGGCGGGCAGGGCCAGCGCCAGCCCCTGTTCGCGGATTTCGGGCTCGGCGGGCGCCTGCGCGGGAGCCAGAGCGGTGATGTCCAGCGGCGTGAACATGGTTTGCAGCAGCCCGCGCCAGCGCTCTGCCTGAAGCGCGCGCGTGGGTGCAAGCGTAACGTCCAGCACCGCCCTGAACAACTGGCCCTGGTCGAGCGCTTGCCGGTTGACGAGCCGGCTCCAGAGCAGATTGCGCAACGGCAGGTACGCGAAGCCGGTGATCACCAGGGCGAGGCTGAGGGAAATGGCGGCGTTCAGGTGCAGCACGAACAGGAACAGCGCATCGAGGACCAGCAGGGCAATGGCGCCCACGACGTAGAGCAGGATGCGGAACGCCCATTCATCAAGTGCGAACAGGCGATACTGCCGCACCCCCATGGCCAGCCCCGCGTACATCAGCATGAAGAAGCCGAAGGCCGTGCTTTGGCTCATGGGCATTTCGCCCACCAGGTGGGGCAGCGCCATGCTGATGACGAACAGGGCGCAGCCGGTGAAGGTGGACAGTGACATCCAGCGCAGGGCGGCGCGCTGCACCGGATTGTGCCGCGTATGGCGCCACTGGAACAGCGCCAGGGCCACGGCGATCAGCGTCTGCGACGCATAGATCAGGCCCGAGCCCCAGAAGGGGTTGGGCAGCATGTGGAAGGAATCGAGCGCCAGCCAGGGCAAATAGACCACAAACGGCAGGGCCAGCCAGCGGGCGGGCAGCAGCATGCGCGGATAGGCCATGAACAGCATAATGAGGGCGCAGCCGAACAGCGTTGCGCCGGCATGGTTGACCATGGACAGCATGCGGAACAGCCCGCCGTCCAGGGCCAATTCGCGGCTGCCATAGACTGCCGCGGCGCTGGCCGACACGAACAGCATGAAGCCGGTCAGGCCGAACGCCCGCGCGCCCCAGTCGCGCGGCCTCAGCGCCCAGACCCAGCAGCCAAGCAGTATCGCGCACAGGCCATACAGTTGCAGGCTCCAGAAGACGCCCGGCAGGGAAGCCAGCGGCCTGGCTTCGGGCAGGGCCTGGACGACGTCGGCCCGGCCTGTTTCAGCGTGGAGTATGTGCAGCCGCAGCGGTTCGCCGCTGTTCAGCAGCTGGCCAAGCGCGCTTTGGCGGGCCAGCAACTCGCCCACCTCGGCATAGGTGGGCAGGAGGTCGGGCTCTTCGATGAGGTCGACGGGTTGAAGTTCCATGCGCCGCGAGGGGGCGGCTTCGCTCGAGGGAGCCGGCCCTTCCAGCGCCATCAGGCGCGTGCCCGCCGGCACGGCCGCCGCCGGCCCTGTAGAGTGCTGGACCAGCAGGCCCGCCTGGCCCGGCTGCGCCTGCAGCGTCAGGCCAAGCCAGGGCGTTGACAGGGCCAGGTGCACCGCAAGCACGATGCCCGTCAGGCCGCATAGCATCGCGCCCAAAAGCATGGTGCCCGGAGAGTAGGTGTCCAGTCTGTTTTGCAATCCCCGCGTCCTTTTTTATTGGTTCCAAGGTTTTGTGCTGATTGCTGCTCGTCGGGTTCGTGGACATATTAAGCCATATCAATTTACTTTTCGATAAATTTCGTCATGGAGGACAGGGGTAGTTGCGTTCATAGAACACCCCTGTTCCGGGGGTGGTTTGGCTTGGGGCCGGCCGGTATATTTTTTTGCGAATTACTACTGTTTCATTCCACCCATTGGTTTCATTCCGCCCATTGCCGGAGAAGACGTATGACAAAAACAACCCCCAACCAGGCTTTGCGCTGGTCCACCTGGTGCATGTCCCTGTTCATGGCGGCCGCGCTGACCGCCTGCGGCGGCAGTGGCTCGGACAGCAAGGACACGCAGCCCGATGATTCCGGCGGAAGCCAGAACGGCATCGAAGAAGCTGGCTGCCTCGATGAGTGCAAGAAGTTTCTCAACCAGCTCGTCGACGATTTCGCCGCTCAGGCGTCGGCGGCCATGGCACAGGCGGCCGCCTTGCCGGATGACGGTGCGGCCCCGCCCGCCGCGGCCGTCCCGCGCGTCAGCGGAGACACGGTCGAGTTCGACGTGGCGGCCACCCAGAAGGACGTGGACCATCCGGGCGAACTGAACGATGCGTTTCCGGCTTCAGGCACCAACCTGGCCTATTTGCTCAAGGTCAACAAGTCCAGCGGCGAAATCACCCTCGACAACAAGAACGGCAAGACCTATGTGCTCAAGGCCTTTGACGAGGCCAGCCATTTCCAGGACATCGACTACGCCCAGACCGATCTTGCCGACAAGAACAAGGCGCACTATGCCTACATAGCCTTCAATCCCAAGGAAAAGGCCAACGTCATCCAAAAGGACGCCAACCTGCGCCGTCAATGGAAGCTCGTCGACGGCTCCGACCAGCCCGAGCCGGGCGTTTCCATGCTGATCAGCACCCACTGGCAAGACTGCCCGGGCCAGCAGAATCCCTGCGACACGGTCATGCTTACCACCAATCCGGCTGCCGACGACGAGGACGACGGCGGCTCGGGGGGAGGCGGCGATCCGGCGGAGCTGGGCGGCGACAAGGGCGTTACGGGCCATGTCAACGGCACGCAGCAGAAGGTGACGGGCCCCACGGCCATGGCTACCACCAGCGTGGGCGGCCTCATTGCCATCAAGGGCCTGGCCACCTCGATGGGCGGCGCCAACTGGGACATCGTCATCCAGCCCACGCAGGGTGTGCAAGAGTGCAACTCGACCGAGGGCGTGTTCATCCAGTACAGCACCCTGGGCGGCATCGACGCCTGGACCACCGCCAACGACAACGGCA
>Ga0180218_1001520_pt1 | contig 13674 bp, 13 predicted proteins | sample eDN3rd37CKraftBY_FD_151334 | JGI IMG/M metagenome (GOLD analysis project Ga0180218, IMG submission 151334) | Enriched backyard soil microbial communities from Emeryville, California, USA - eDNA 3rd pass 37_C Kraft BY (version 2) (version 2) | ecosystem: Environmental > Terrestrial > Soil >... | reverse complement strand
GCCCTGTGGCCGAAAGGCGGGTTCTGCGCCACGACGGTGTTCTACAAGCAGCTTTCACCGGGCTGATCGCGGGAAGGCAAGGCTAGACATTGGCCTAATGGGCGCCCATGCGCGTACCGTGCTATGGCCGGCCCTCTTCAACCATCCTGCTTCGCGTTCTCCGTCAGATAAAATCATGGATCTATCCACTGCGGCGCTTCTCGCCGCTTCGGGCCTCGCGGCCGGCCTCGTCAATGCGATTGCGGGCGGCGGCACCTTCTTCACCTTCTCGGCCCTCGTCGCCGCGGGCCTCCCGCCCGTTGTCGCCAATGCCACGAGCGCGGTCGCGGTCACGCCCGCCAACCTGGCGAGCGCCTGGGCCTATCGGCGGGAACTCGCCGCGAACGTGAAGCGCTTCGCGGCGCTCGGCATCGTCAGCCTCGTCGGCGGCGTCATCGGCGCTTACATCCTCACCGTCACCAACAACGACGCTTTCCGCAAGCTCGTGCCATGGCTGCTGCTGTTCGCGACCCTGCTCTTCGCCGCGAGCCCGAAGATCGTGGCGCTCGCCCGTGCGATCGGAAAGAAGGAAGGGCATCACCCGTCCACCCGGGCGTGGGCGGCGGGACTCGCATTCCAGACCTGCGTCGCCGTCTATGGTGGCTTCTTCGGCGCGGGCATGGGCATCGTCATGCTGGCGGCGCTCGCGATCACGGAAGGCGACGACTTCCATCTGATCAATTCCGCGAAGCATCTCTGCTCCACGCTGATCCAGCTCGTCGCCGTGATCCTGTTCATCGCGGCTGGTCTCGTCAGCTGGCCCGAGACCCTCGTGGTCGGCGCGGCCTCGGTGATCGGCGGCTATCTCGGAGTCGTCTTCGGCCGGCGTCTGCCCGCGAGCGTGATCCGCTGGCTCGTCATCGCGGTCGGCGCGGCACTGACACTGTATTTCTTTATCCGCTGAATCCGATAACCTTTCGATAACCATATTCGAAATAGCGCGCGGTCGGGCAGCTTTTTGCAGGCGGCTGCCCGATTGACGCCACAACCATGCTCCTTCCTGCGACACTCGATTCTCAACGCTCGCAAAGAAGGAAATGCCTGTGGCCGATTCCCAAAACTTCTCAGGACACGACGGAACGCAATCGGTAAGCGCTCTCGGCCTGCGCTGGGCTGCCTTGCGCGGCATGCTGAACTCGCCGCTGATCACGGCCGAGGAGCAGCGCCCGCTGCGCGATGAACTGCTGCGCGAGCTTTCCGCCATCGAGCAGGATTTCAGCGATCTGCCTTCGCGCAGCACGATGGAGATCTCGGCCAAACTCGACATCGCCAAATCGGCGCTGCGCGAGCGCATTCAAAGCGGCGAGGCATGGCTGGTCGACCTGATCGAGAGCATCCAGTCCGATCTCCACAGCGTCGCCCATAAGCCGTCCGCGACGCCGGCGGCCGCCCACGGTCGTTCGCCTGCCAATCTCAGTCGCCCGCAGCAACAACGCTCGGATGAAACCGGCAGCTCGTCGGCATCTCCGAGTTCTGCGACCTCGACGGGTTCGGAAACCACCACGTCCTCGGCGGCCTGAACATAGAAATGCGCCGCGCTCGAACCTATCGAGCGCGGCGCAAGTGCATTGCAGGCGAGTGACGTTTTCCCGCTACACGAGCCCCGGATCGATGCTGCTCTGCCGCTCGAGCCATGCGGGGACGGGCAGGTTCTTCGAACGCAGAAATTCCGGATTGAAGAGCTTGGATTGATACCGCGTGCCGTAATCGCACAGGATGGTCACGATGGTGTGCCCGGGACCGAGATGCCTGGCGAGGCGGATGGCGCCCGCGACGTTGATGCCGGAGGATCCACCCAGGCACAGCCCTTCATGCGCCAGCAGGTCGAAGATGACCGGCAGCGCCTCCTCGTCCGGAATCTGGAACGCGACATCGATGGGAGCATCGACCAGGTTGGCCGTGACGCGTCCCTGACCGATGCCTTCCGTGATCGACGAACCCGACGCCTTCAGCTCGCCGGTCGTGTAATAGCTGTAGAGCGCGGCGCCCATCGGATCGGCCAGGCCGATGGCGACCTTCGGGTTGCGCTCCTTCAGGGCCATGCCGACCCCGGCCAGCGTGCCGCCGGTGCCCACGGCGCAGATGAAGCCGTCGACCTTGCCGTCCGTCTGCTCCCAGATCTCCGGTCCCGTCGTCTCGAGATGCGCCTGCCGGTTCGCCACGTTGTCGAACTGGTTAGCCCAGATCGCCCCGTTCGGCTCGGATGCCGCGAGACGCTCCGCCAGCCGGCCTGAGACCTTCACGTAATTGTTCGGATTGGCGTAAGGCACGGCCGGGACTTCGATCAGCTCGGCGCCAGCGAGCCGGAGCATGTCCTTCTTCTCTTGGCTCTGCGTCTCTGGGATCACGATCACCGTCCGGAACCCGAGGGCATTGGCGACCAGGGCCAGGCCGATGCCGGTATTGCCGGCCGTGCCCTCGACGATGACGCCGCCCGGGCGCAGCGCTCCGCGCTTCACCGCATCCTGAATGATGAACAATGCCGCCCTGTCCTTCACGGACTGGCCGGGATTCATAAACTCGGCCTTGCCCAGGATGGTGCATCCCGTCAGCTCGGAAGCCTCGCGAAGCTTGATCAGGGGCGTGTTGCCGATGGCGGCGGGAACGTCGGGCTGAATGGTCATGGCGCCTAACTACGGGTTCGAGAAGAGGTCGGCGGATGTGAAGGATCAGGTGTAAGCCATTCAGGTGGAATCTTCACGGCCGATATTCACATTATTCTATGTGATTAAAAATCATAACACATCACTTGACGTTCTTTATATCGAACCACATTGTGTAGTGGCAAGAGCCTCAGGCTCCTGGAAGTCCAATTCAGTCCACGTAAGCTCAGGAGCGACCATGTCCAGCTCTGCCGTAGCTTCGCCTCTTTCCGCCGGAAACCGTGCAAGCTTGACCATCAATGCCCCAGCCTCGCTGGCAGCCGCAGCCGGAATCATCGGCGGCGCGGCTCTTCTGGGCGCCATCATCAATCCAAAGCAGGCCGCGCTTTACGTCCTCGGCGCGGCTCTGGGCCTCGTGCTCTATCACGCCGCCTTCGGCTTCACCTCCGCCTGGCGCGTCTTCATCGCCGATCGTCGCGGCGAGGGCTTGCGGGCCCAGATGGTGATGCTGGCGGTTGCCTCCATCCTGTTCTTCCCTGTCCTCGCCTCCGGCACCCTCTTCGGCCAGCCGGTCGCCGGCAACGTGTCGCCGGCCGGCATCGGGGTGGTGGTCGGCGCCTTCCTCTTCGGCATTGGCATGCAGATGGGCGGCGGCTGCGCCTCGGGCACCCTTTACACGGTCGGCGGCGGTTCCACCCGCATGCTGATCACCCTTGCGGGTTTCATCGCCGGATCCGCCATCGGCGCGGCGCACCTGCACTGGTGGACGGCGCTGCCGAGCCTGCCCAAGATTTCGATCATCGCGCTGTGGGGCCCCTGGACGGCGCTTGCCGTGCAATTGGTCGTCTTCGCCGTCATCGCCGCAGTGACGGTGGTGCTGGAGAAGCGCCGCCACGGCCGGCTGATCGAGCCTGCCCCCTCTCCCCGCCAAGGCCTCGCGCGCTTCACGCGCGGTCCCTGGCCGCTGGTGGCGGGCGCGGTCGCCCTCGCGCTCCTGAATTTCGTGACGCTCTATCTCGCCGGCCGGCCCTGGGGCGTGACCTCCGCTTTCGCCCTCTGGGGCTCGAAGATCGCGGCTGCCATCGGCTTCGACGTGGCGAGCTGGCCCTATTGGTCGAGCCCGGCCAGCAAGGCCGCGCTCGAGGGCAGCATCTTCAACGACATCACGACGGTGATGAACTTCGGCATCATCGTCGGAGCCTTGTTCGCCGCGTCCCTCGCCGGCCGTTTCGCCCCGATCTGGAAGGTCCCGCTGCGCTCCGCCGTCGCGGCGATCGTCGGCGGCCTGCTTCTCGGCTACGGCGCGCGCCTCGCCTATGGCTGCAACATCGGGGCCTATTTCTCCGGTATCGCGTCCGGCAGCTTCCACGGCTGGGTCTGGCTCGTCGCGGCCTTCGCGGGCAATGTCTTCGGCACGCGCCTGCGCCCCCTCTTCGGCCTCGAAGTGGAGCGCGTGAAGCTCACCGGCTGCTGAACGGAACTGGGGCCGGGATCGATCCCGGCCCTTTTCGCATCAGGAAGCGGCAGAGCTTTCCGAATCCGGCCGCTTGATCGCCTTGATCAGGTGGCCCAGAGCCATGAAGTCGTTCTTCCGGCTCGACGTGCGGCGCCATGCCAGCCCGACCGTGCGCATGGGCGCCTCCTCGGGAAACTCGATGAGGGCGACCCGCCGCCGATCAACCTCCGTCTGAGCGCAGAGTTCGGGAAGCAGCGTGATGCCGTGGCCGGCCGCCACCATCTGCATGATGGTGGTGAGCGACGCGGCACCCAGCGCCTTGCGGGCCTGCATGTTGGCGATGTGGCAGAACTGCAGGGCCTGATCCCTGAGGCAGTGCCCCTCCTCCAGCAGCAGCAGGCGCTCCCTTTCGATGCGACTGCGCAGGTCGCCGCCCGCCCAGCCCTTGGCGGCCTGGCTCTGCACGGCGATGAGAAAGCGGTCGTCGAACAGCGCCATGGTCTCCACCTGCGGCTGCGGAATCGGCAGCGCGAGGAGGGCGGCGTCGAGATCGCCCCGGACCAGTTCCTCGACCAGCGCCCCCGTCTGGGTCTCGCGGATCTGGAGGTCGAGGGCGGGATAATGCCGTGCCACCTCGGTGAGGATCGCCGGCAGGAGGTAGGGGGCGATCGAGGGAATGATCCCGAGGCGGAGCGGCCCTGTCAGGACCCCCTGATGCTGGTGCGCATAATCGGACAGTTCACGGACCTGGTTCAGGATCGCCTCGGCCCGCGATGCGATCTCCTGCCCGGCCGGCGTGATGGCAACGGAGTTTCCGCGCCGCTCGACGAGTTCGATGCCGAGTTCACGCTCCAGCTCCTTGATCTGCATGGACAAGGCCGGCTGCGTGACGGCGCATTGGCCGGCCGCCATGCCGAAATGCTTCGTGCGCGCGAGTGTTTCGAAATATCGGAGCTGCCGAAGGGTGATCATGATACCGATAAGAATATCTGATCGCTCTTTGTAATCAATACAATTGGACCTTATCGGCTCTCCCCGGCATGGTGCGCGGCACTCAATGGGGACGACCATGACAAAAACAACCACCATGACCACCACGGCGGGGGCGCCGATTGCCGATAACCAGAACAGCCTGTCGGCCGGATCCCGCGGCCCGCTGCTGCTCCAGGATTATCAGCTCATCGAAAAGCTGGCGCACCAGAACCGGGAGCGCATTCCCGAGCGCGTGGTCCATGCCAAGGGTTCGGCCGCCTACGGCACCCTGACCATCACCAACGACATCACGAAGTATTCCAAGGCGAAGGTCTTCTCCGAGATCGGCAAGCAGACCGAGGTCTTCCTGCGCTTCTCCACCGTCGCCGGCGAGCGCGGCGCGGCCGACGCGGAGCGCGACGTGCGCGGCTTCGCGTTGAAAGTCTACACGGAAGAGGGCAACTGGGACATCGTCGGCAACAACACGCCGGTGTTCTTCGTGCGCGATCCGGTCAAGTTCCCCGACTTCATCCGCACGCAGAAGCGCCACCCGGCCACGAACCTGCGCTCCGCCACCGCCATGTGGGATTTCTGGTCGCTCAGCCCCGAGAGCCTGCACCAGGTCACCATCCTGTTCTCGGATCGCGGCCTGCCGCAGGGCTACCGCTTCATGCACGGCTTCGGCTCGCACACCTACTCGTTCATCAACGAGGCCGGTGAGCGCTTCTGGGTGAAGTTCCACTTCAAGTCCATGCAGGGCATCAAGACCTGGACGAACCGCGAGGCCGAGGCCGTCGTCGCCAAGGACCGCGAGAGCGCCCAGCGCGACCTCTACGAGGCCATCGAAGGCGGCGAGTTCCCGCGCTGGAAGTTCTGCGTCCAGATCATGCCCGAGACGGATGCGGAGAAGACCTCCTACAACCCGTTCGACGTCACCAAGGTGTGGCCGCACGCCGAATATCCGCTGATCGAGGTCGGCATTCTCGAGCTCAACCGGAACGCCCAGCACTATTTCGCCGAGGTCGAGCAATCCTCGTTCTCGCCGTCGAACATCGTGCCCGGCATCGGCTTCTCACCCGACAAGATGCTGCAGGGCCGCATCTTCGCCTATGCGGATGCGCACCGTTACCGCGTCGGCACCCATTACGAGGCGCTGCCGGTGAACCGTCCGCGCAACGCCGTGAATCACTATCATGCGGACGGCCCGATGCTGTTCGACATCCCCAATCGCGGCGACGCCTACTACGAGCCGAACTCCTTCAACGGCCCGGTGCAGACGCAGCGCGCCGCGGAGCCGCCGCTCAAGATCTCGGGCGATGCCGACCGTTACGATCACCGCGCCGGCAACGACGATTACAAGCAGCCGGGCGACCTGTTCCGCCTGATGACGCCGGACGAGCAGAGCCGGCTCATGGACAATATCGCGGAAGCGATGCAGGGCGTGCCGCAGGAAATCGTCAAGCGGCAGATCGTCCACTTCTACCTCGCCGACAAGGCCTACGGCCTCGGCGTGGCGGATCGCATGGGCCTCAAGGGCGCCGTGATGATCCAGGCCGCTGAGTAAGCGGCAATAATCGTAGGGGCAAAAAGGAACGGCCCGGGAGCGATCCCGGGCCGTTTTTTGTTTGTCGCGTCACCGTCACAACAACCCGTCGCCCTGCAGGAACGGATTGGTCTGCCGCTCCTGGCCGATGGTGCTCATGGGGCCGTGGCCGCAGATGAAGGCGACATCGTCGCCCAGCGGCAGGAGCTTGTCCTTGATCGAGGCGATCAGCGCCTTGCCGTCGCCGCCGGGAAGGTCCACGCGGCCGACCGAGCCCTGGAACAGCACGTCGCCCACGAGGGCGAAGCGCTGATCCTTCGACACGAGAACGACGCTTCCCGGCGAGTGGCCGGGGCAATGCAGCACGTCGAGGGTGAGATTCCCGACCGTGACCGCATCGCCTTCGTTGAGCCAGCGATCCGGCGTGACGGCGCGGGCGGGAAAGCCATAGGCCTGCCCCTGTTCGGCCAACCGCTCCAGCAGGAAGCGGTCCGCCTCATGGGGACCTTCGACCGGAACGCCGAGATTCTCGCGCAGCTCGGCCGCTCCGCCGGCGTGATCGATATGGCCGTGCGTGAGGATGATCTTCTCCACGCTGACTCCGGCCTGCGCGATTGCCTGGCGGATGCGGTCGAGGTCGCCGCCGGGATCGACCACGGCCGCTTTCTTCGTCTTCTCGCACCACAGCAACGTGCAGTTCTGCTGGAAGGGCGTCACGGGAATGATGGTGGCGCTGACGTCTGGCACAGGCGATTCCTTCATCGTGTTGCGTCCACACATAGGCGCTGCGGCGGCCCCTGGAAAGGCTGGTGTCTATTGACCTGGCGGAGCGCGGCTTCACATAGTCCTGGCATCGAATCATGAGCGAAGGACACGAGTATGGACACGCGGGCTGCTGTGGCGTGGGAGGCTGGCAAGCCGCTCACCATTGAAACCATCCGCCTCGAGGGTCCGAAAGCCGGCGAGGTGCTGGTGGAGGTGATGGCGACCGGGGTCTGCCACACCGACGCCTACACGCTCTCGGGGCTGGATTCCGAGGGCAAGTTCCCGGCCATTCTCGGCCATGAGGGCGCCGGCATCGTGCGCGAGGTCGGCCCCGGCGTGACGACGCTGAAGGTCGGCGACCACGTCATCCCGCTCTACACGCCCGAGTGCCGCGCCTGCAAATCCTGCCTGTCGCGCCGCACCAATCTCTGCACCGCCATCCGGGCCACGCAGGGCCAGGGCGTGATGCCCGACGGCACCAGCCGCTTCCGCTGCGACGGCGAGACCGTGTTCCACTACATGGGCTGCTCGACCTTCGCCAACTTCACCGTGCTGCCCGAGATCGCGCTCGCCAAGGTGCGCGAGGACGCGCCCTTCGACAAGATCTGCTACATCGGCTGCGGCGTCACCACCGGCATCGGGGCGGTGATCTACACCGCCAAGGTGTGGCCGGGCGCCAACGTGGTGGTGTTCGGCCTCGGCGGCATCGGGCTCAACGTGATCCAGGGCGCGCGCATGGTCGGGGCCGACAAGATCATCGGCGTCGACCTCAACCCGGCCAAGGCCGCGATGGCAAAGAAGTTCGGCATGACCGACTTCATCAACCCGCAGGAGATCGGGTCTGACAAGGTGGTGCAGGCGATCGTGGATCTCACCGGCGGCGGGGCGGACTTCTCGTTCGACGCCACCGGCAACGTGGAGGTGATGCGCCAGGCGCTGGAGTGCTGCCACCGCGGCTGGGGCGAGAGCATCATCATCGGGGTGGCCGAGGCCGGCAAGGAGATCGCCACGCGGCCGTTCCAGCTGGTGACCGGCCGCGTGTGGAAGGGCACGGCGTTCGGCGGCGCGCGCGGGCGCACGGACGTGCCGAAGATCGTCGACTGGTACATGGAGGGCAAGATCAACATCGACGACCTGATCACCCACACCATGCCGCTCGAGGAGATCAACACCGCCTTCGACCTCATGCACGAGGGCAAGTCCATCCGGTCCGTCATCGTCTACTGAAAGAGGAGAAACGGATTGAGCTTCGAGATCGTCTCGCAGTCGCGCTGCTTCGGCGGCACGCAATTCGTTTATCGCCACGCCTCGCAGGAAACGGGCACGCCCATGCGCGTGGCGGTCTACGTTCCGCCACAAGCCGAGGATGCCAAGGTGCCGGTGGTGTGGTTTCTCTCCGGCCTCACCTGCACGGAGGAAAACTTCACCGTGAAGGCGGGCGCGCAGCGGGTCGCCTCCGAACTCGGCCTGATCCTGATCGCCCCGGATACGAGCCCTCGCGGAGAGGGCGTTCCCGACGACCCGGAGGGTGCCTACGATTTCGGCCTGGGTGCCGGCTTCTACGTGGATGCCACGCAGGAGCCGTGGGCGCGGAACTACCGCATGCGCTCCTATCTGGAACACGAGCTGCCCGCTCTCATCGCGGAGAATCTGCCGGCCGACATGAGCCGACAGGGCATCATGGGCCATTCGATGGGCGGCCACGGCGCGCTCACCATCGCGCTTCGCAATCCTGAGCGCTTCAAGGCGGTCTCGGCATTCGCGCCGATCGCCTCGCCCATGAACTGCCCCTGGGGCGAGAAGGCGCTGTCGAACTATCTCGGACCCGACCGCGCGGCCTGGCGCGACTACGATGCCTGCGCGCTGATCGAAGGCGGCGCGCGCCTCCCTGACCTCCTGGTCGATCAGGGCACGGCCGACGGCTTCCTGGACAGCCAGCTGAAGCCGCAGCTCCTGGAAGCCGCCTGCACCAAGGCGGGCCAGCCTCTCACGCTGCGGATGCAGGACGGCTACGACCATTCTTATTTCTTTATCGGCACCTTCATCGAGGACCACCTGCACTGGCACGCCCAGCGGCTCGGCGCGATCTGACCCCGACGTAACTCACGGAAGCTTTCATCCTGAGGCGCAGCTGCGCCTCAGGATGAGGTCGAGTGTCATGGATCGGGGATAAAACGATCTTCACACCGTCCCGAACAGCTCCGGATGCCGGAGCTGCAGGGCCTGGATCAGGACCAGGGTCTTCATGTCCGCGACAGCGCCTCGGTCCAGCATCCGCATCAGCTCGTCGAGGCCGATTTCCAGCACCTCGATGTCCTCGTGCTCTTCCGCCAGCCCGCCGCCCTCGCCGATCCGGTCGGCAGCGGCGTAAGGTGCGAGGAACAGGTGGAGGCGCTCGGTCGTGATGCCCGGGGCCGACCAGGCTGTTCCAACCTCTTCCAGCTTGGCGATGCGAAGGCCCGCCTCCTCCATGGCCTCGCGCCGGGCGCAGGCCTCGGGCTCGTCCTCATCGAGCAGGCCCGCCACGGCCTCCAGCAGATCGGGGTGGCCTTCCACATGCATGACGGGCGCTCGAAACTGCCGGATCAGGACAACCATGCGCCTCTCGGGATCATAGGGAAGCACGGCGGCCGCGTCGGAGCTGTTCAGAACCTCCCGCGCCATGGTCCGGCCGTCCGGCATCCGGACCATAAGCTTGAGAAGCTTGCGCCATCCCTCGTAGAGCGTCTCGACCCGTTCGATCCGGTAGCCTGCCACGTCCCGTTCTCTCCTGCTGCGTTTCTTTCAAGCCTATGACAACACGCGAGACGCTCAACTTATCCCTCAAGCCCAGCTGAAGCAGAGTGCCGGTCTCGCGCGTTAAGGCAGGCGCTAGCGAGGGAGAGTTGCGTGCTTGATGATCTGGTTGCTGCCATCAGAAAGCGGCAAGCCATTCTGTTCGCCGGAGCCGGCGTCTCCATGACGGTCGGCCTGCCCTCCTGGAATACCCTGATCGAACACATCGCCGACGAGCTGAAGATCGATCTGTCCGAGTTCCGGGGCGCCGAGCTCAACCATTTGACGCTCGCTGAATATTACCGCCTCAAGCAGGGCAGCATCGGCCCGCTCCGCAGCTGGATGGACCGGAACTGGAGCATTTCCGAAGAAGCCCTGAAATCCTCACGGGTGCATGAGCTCATCTGCAAGCTCGACTTCCCGATCGTCTACACCACGAATTTCGACCGCAACCTCGAAACCTCGTTCGAACTGCACGGCAAGCAATACGTGAAGATCGTCAACGCCAAGGATATTGCCCGCATCCAGCCGGGCGTGCCGCAGATCGTGAAGTATCACGGTGATTTCGACGATGACGGATCCATCGTGATCGCCGAGACCGATTATCTCGATCGCCTGTCGTTCGAGTCTCCCATCGACATCAAGTTCCGCTCGGATGCACTCGGCAAGACGATCCTGTTCATCGGCTACAGCATGAGGGATCTCAACATCCGCTTCCTGCTGCACCGGCTCTGGAAGACATGGGTGGATTCCGGTTACGAGCGGGACCGGCCGCAATCCTACATCTTCATGCTCCGCTCCAATCCGGTCGAGCAGGCGGTTCTGGAGCAATGGGGGCTTCAAGTCCTGACGGAAAAGGATTGCCCGTCCGAGCAGGCGCTGGAGATCTTTCTCACCAAGCTCAGCAATGCCGTGGAGGAGGCTGACCGGAAGGAGACGCAGGCCTGATCATGCATGTGTGATGACGGCGCATCTCGACCGGTCAAGCTTTTGTGCTAAGACTCATCCATTCAAGAAGATTCGCGGGGTTCCTGCACAGGTGCGTTTGCTCCTGGGCAACCCCTTTGCCTTGGTGGCGTTTCCATCAGGGACAAGTTCAAGAGTGGCTCGATGAAGGTCTTGGGACGCAACACGACGATCGATTTCTGGCGCGGGCTTGTCCTCGTGATCATTTTTGTCAATCACATTCCCGGCAACTTGATCGAGCACATCACGCCGCGGAATTTCGGATTTTCCGATTCGACCGAGGCGTTCATCTTCATTTCCGGCCTGTCCGTCGCGCTCGTCTATTATCCCAAGATCCCCCAGGGCGACATCATCGGCGTCGTCAAGCGGTGTCTGAGGCGAGCCTTCGAGCTCTACCGCATGCATCTCCTCCTCACCGCCGGCGCCATCGCGCTCTTCTCCATCGGCTATGAGCTGAGCGAGGAGATCGGTCTCATCGAAGAGCATGGCCGCAGCATGGTCTTCGGCGATACCGCGAAGGGCGTGACCGGGATCCTGCTGCTCGGCCACCAGCTTGGCTATTTCAACATCCTGCCGCTCTACATCATGCTCATGCTGTGGGCTCCGGTGGCGCTGGTCCTGGCGCGCACCCATCTCGGGCTCACCCTCGCGGTGTCCGGCGGAATCTACGCGCTTGCCCGCAAGGAGATCCTCACCCTGCCGAGTTGGCCGGAGCCGGGAACCTGGTTCTTCAACCCCTTCGCTTGGCAGATCCTGTTCACGCTGGGAATCGTGACCGGGATCCTCATGCTCAGGCGGCAGAACTTCTACAGCCGCCCCCTGATGCTGGCGTCTCTCTTCGTCGTGGCCCTGTCGCTGCTGTTCACGACGGCGGGCTTCGGCCTTTTTCCACACCTGCCCGAGACGGCCCATGCGCTCTTCGACCTGACGAAGCACGACCTGGGGCTCGGCCGGATCGTCCACTTCCTCGCCCTCGCCTATGTCCTGACTCAGTTCCCCGTGGGCGACGTCCTCAAGCGCACCTTCGTGGGCCCCGACCTGAAGCGCCTGGGCCGCAACGCTCTCATGATCTTTGCGGCTGGATCCCTCCTGAGCGCCCTGGGGCAGGTCACCATGACGCTGGCCGCCGTCAAATCCTCCGCTAGTCCGCAGATGATCGGAATGGTATTCACCATCATCGGTATCATTGGTCTTCTTGCGCTGGCGCGATATCTCGAATGGAACAAACTCAACGTGGCCGCTCCTCCGAAGGGGATGGCAAAGGATCTCGGATTGCCCGCCTCTCAGGGGCGGTTCTCTTAAGTCTTGCATTCCTGGGTGCCCAGGCTCCGGCACAGGCCGAGAACGCCCCCGCATGCTCCGGCGCCTCCGCCCGGCTGAAGGGCCAGAGCGCCGCCCCGGCCCTGGCCGGCAAGCTGTCCCGGCACCAGCCCATCCGCATCCTCGCCATCGGCTCCTCCTCGACCGAGGGCATCGGCGCCTCCTCGCCCGACCACACCTATCCGGCGCAGCTCGAGGACGACTTGGCCGAACTCTGGAAGGAGCCGGTCACGGTGGTGAATTCGGGCAAGGGCGGGGAAACCGTCGTCCAGACCATCGAACGCCTGGAAGCTGCCCTCAAGGTCGACCGATACGATCTGGTGATCTGGCAGGTCGGCACGAACGATGCCATCAAGGGCGTCGACGAGGAGGCATTCCGGGCCCTGCTCGACCGGGGCATTTCCGCCGCCCGACAGGCCGGGACCGAGATGGTCCTCCTGGATCAGCAGTATTTTCCCTCGATCAAGGATCCGGCCCGCTACGAGCGCTTCGTGGGCGCCGTCAGCGCGACCGGCCTCGAGCGCAAGGTCGGCGTGTTCTCGCGCTATGCCCTCATGAAGGAATGGAACAGCCGCTCCCCCGAGGAACTGCGCTCCATGCTCTCCGCCGACGGCTTCCACATGGGCGACAAGGGCTACGACCATCTTGCTGATTGCATGGCCGACGCCCTTCAGGCCATGGTGGAGCATTCCGTCGCCGAGGCGAGGCCGACCGTCACGGCCTCGGCGTTCGTGAGAGATCGTTAACGCCTCTGCGGGACGATATCGGAAGAACCGCACGCTTCCCGATCCCAGGTCGGGCTTGCGGCAACCATGTTCGGGGGGTCCCATCGCCGTCTCAGCCAAACGTCGTCTGTCCCTGCGCGATGTCCTGACCGACGGGCGCGTCGCGCTCATGCTTCCCCTGGGCTTCTCCTCGGGGCTGCCCTTCCTGCTCGTCTTCAGCACCCTCTCGGCCTGGCTCAGGGAAGCGGGCATCTCCCGCACCGAGATCGGCATGCTGAGCTGGGTGGCCCTGGCCTATTCCTTCAAGTTCCTGTGGGCCCCCATCGTCGACCGCTACGACGTGCCGGGTCTCGCAAGCCTTCTCGGGCGGCGGCGCGGCTGGATGATGTTCGCGCAGATCGTGACGGCCCTCGGCCTCGTCGGCATCGCCCTCAGCGATCCGCAGACGAGCCTTTCCCTCACCATCGCGTCGGCACTGCTCGTGGCCTTCGCGTCCGCCACGCAGGACGT
>Ga0180218_1001517_pt1 | contig 13684 bp, 9 predicted proteins | sample eDN3rd37CKraftBY_FD_151334 | JGI IMG/M metagenome (GOLD analysis project Ga0180218, IMG submission 151334) | Enriched backyard soil microbial communities from Emeryville, California, USA - eDNA 3rd pass 37_C Kraft BY (version 2) (version 2) | ecosystem: Environmental > Terrestrial > Soil >... | reverse complement strand
GGGATGGCGCGTAGATCCTCGATCTTCTGCGAGCGCGTGCGCGAAGAAGGGCGGCTGCCGATATTGAGCCGCGCGATTTCGCTGATGACGGTCGATTGCCGGAAGTAATCCTCGAAGCCCGGCGTTTCGTAAACGAGATCGCGATAGGCCTTGTAGGCGGTGGCGGAAAGCTCCTCCATCACTTCGGCATAGACGTTCTCGCGCGCATCGTTCGCCGGATGCAGCAGCGAAGCCTCCAGCGTCGCGGCGGCGAGGGTCTCGAGGTTGCGGCGGCCGACTTCGGCGCTCGAATATTTGGCGGCGATGACTTCGCCCTGTTCGGTGATGCGGATGCGGCCCTGCACGGCGCCGGGCGGCTGCGCGATGATCGCCTGATAGCTTGGTCCGCCGCCGCGCCCCACCGAGCCGCCGCGGCCGTGGAACAGGCAAAGCCGGATGCCGTGGCGGCGGAAGACGTCCACAAGCTCGCCCTCGGCCTTGTAGAGCTCCCAGATCGAGGTCAGGAAACCGCCGTCCTTGTTGCTGTCGGAGTAGCCGAGCATCACTTCCTGAATGCCGCCGCGCCCGGCGATCCATTTGCGGTAAGCCGGCAGCGACAGCAGCGCGTCCATGATCCGGGCACAGGCGCGCAGATCGTCGATGGTCTCGAACAGCGGCGCGATGTTGAGCGCGAGCCCGTCTTCGGCGCTGAACAACCCGGCTTCCTTCAGGAGCAGCGCGACCTCGAGCACGTCGGAGACGCTTTCCGCCTTGGAAATCACATAGTTCTGCACGGCCATTTCGCCGTAGCGGCGCCGCGCTTCGGCCGCGGCGCGAACGACGCCAAGCTCCGACTGCGCTTCGTCTGAAAAGCCCCCGAGATCCGCCGTGAGCAGCGTATCGCTTTGCAGATGCCGCGCGAGAAGTTCGACACGCGCCGCTTCATCGAGTTCGCGATAGCGGATTTTGGCGTCGTGTTTTGCAAACAGCTCCTCGACCGTGCGCTCATGCACCGCCGAGTTCTGTCTGAGATCGATCGTCGCGAGGTGAAAGCCAAAGACATCGGCCGCGCGCCGCAGGTGGCGCAGCCTCCCATGCGCAAGCACGGCCGAGCCATTGGTGCGCAGCGAATGGTCGATGATATCGAGATCGGCCTTGAATTCGCCGACGCTGCCATAGGGCGGCGCGTCCGCCGCCGGCCGCGGCGGATCCATCTGCACGAGCGCGCGGGCGCTTGCCGCGAGGCGCGCATAGATGCCGGCGATCGAGCGGCGATAGGGCTCATTGGCGCGATGCGGTGAATGGTCTGGTGAATCCGCAGCCAGTGTTTCGAGTTGCGGCGAAACGCGGATCGTTCGCCCGTCGAGCGGCAATTCGCCGCCGAGGCGATGCAATTCGTTCAGGTAATGCAGGAATGCGCGTCGGCTTTGCAGGCGGAACGCTTCCGTGAGCGTTGCCGCGGTGACGAACGGATTGCCGTCGCGGTCGCCGCCGATCCAGCTCCCCATGCGGAAGAACGACGCGAGCCTGAACTCGTCGCGCGCGGCGGCGCCTTTGGCGAGCAGATCCTCGAGCGCGGCATAGAAGCGCGGCAACTCGCGCAGGAACGTATAATCGTAATAGGAGATGCCGTTCGCGACTTCATCGAGCACCGCAAGCCGCGTGTTGCGGATGAGGTTCGTCTGCCACAGCGTCAGCACCGCCTGCCGCAGCGCTTCGTCGAAGGCTTCCGCTTCTTCGGGCGTGAACTGCGTGCGGTCGCGCTCGGCAAGCAACCGCGCGATTTCGATTTCGCGATCGAGCGTGCTCTTGCGCCGCACTTCCGTGGGGTGTGCGGTCAGCACCGGACAGACGAGCGCGCCGTCGAAAAATTCCTTGAGCTGGTTGCGTGCGATGCCGGAGTTTTTCGCGCTCTCGATCGCATAGGCCATCGTGCCGGGACGCGGCGCCGAGGCCGCCATCGCGTGCACGCGGTTGCGGCGGATGTGGTGCTGATCCTCGGCGATGTTGGCGAGATGCGAGAAATAGCCGAAAGCGCGGATGACCTGAATCGTCTGCTCGGGCGACAGGCCATCGAGCGCCGCGGCAAGCTCGGTGCGCGCCGCTTCGTCGTCGCTCTTTCTGAACTGGATGGAAGTCTGGCGGATGCGCTCGACCAGCGCGAAGGTCTTTTCGCCTTCCTGCGAGCGCACGACGTCGCCGAGGATCTGGCCGAGCAGCCGGATGTCGTCGCGAAGCGGGAGATCCTTCTCGGCGGCTTCGAGAGCGGGGGCGGGGGCAAATTGCTGGGACACGAGCGGCCTTTCCGGACCAGATTAAGGGGCGAAAACACGAAGCAATGCAACCATTTGGCATCAACCCGGTATCATATAACCATCACGTGCATGTCTGCAGAATGTTAACTTTATTCCCCCAATCCTAGCCCTGGTTGGTTCGCCCGCGACGGGCACGAATGGGGCTTCTATGACTTGGTTCGGCAATCTCCGCATTCGCTGGAAGGTTCTGCTTGCACCGGCGTTTCTAATTCTGGTTCTGATCGGAATTGGCACCTACGTACTGAAAACACAGTGGGAAAACCAGGCGACACTACAGCAGTTGATGAACGGACCGGTGCGGGTCGCTGAAGCCGTCGCTGATTTCAACACCAATGCCTGGGCGGTTCAGACGCGTCTTTATCATATCGCGTCGATCGCGATGAATGAAACGGCGCGCGACGATCTGGAAACGATCACCGATCAGGCCGAGTCGGGTTTGATCGATCTTGCCGGCAAGCTGCTCGCGCTGGAGCCGTTGACCAAGGGCGATACCGCCGAAGCGATGGGGAGGTTGACGGACGCCGTCAATAAATTCTCCAAACAGGCCAACATCATTCTGCAAATCGCGAAAACCGATCCGGGCTCGGTGGCGGCGACGCTTTCGGCCGCGCAGCGCAATTTCAAGGATATCGGCGAGCAGACCGAATTTCTGAGCCAGCTCAGCAAGCAGTCGCGCGACCGTAACGTCGTCAGCGTCGACGCGCGGCTCGACGAACAGGGCGTTTTGTTGCGCATCATCATGGCGATTGCCGTGCTGGTCGGCTGCGCCGTTTCGCTCCTGGTGAGCCGCGCCATCACCAAGCCGATCACGAGGATTTCCGACGCGATCCAGCAGATCGCCGGCGGCGATTTCGAGGTTGCCGTTCCGGCGACCGGCCAGCGCGACGAGGTCGGCATGATCGCCGGCGCCGTCGTGTCGCTGCGGGAATCGAGCCGCGAAGCGGCAAGGCTCCGGCATCAGCAGGAAAGTATCAAGGAAGAAGCCGAGGCCGAGCGCCGCGCCGCGCGCGAAATGCTCGCCGCCGATTTCGAACACCAGATGAAGGGCGTGATGGAAGCGGTCGCCGAAGCGACGCGCCTCGTCAGCGAGAACGCCGGCAATGTCGCGACGATCGCAACGCAGGCGGGCGCGCGCACTTCGGCCGTGGCGGATGCCGCGAAGGCGGCGTCTTCCGGCGCCGAACTGATCGCGGCCTCGTCGGAGGAAATGTCGTCGTCGATCGCCGAGATCTCGCGCCAGGTCGGCATTGCCCGTGACTTCTCGAGTGAAGCGGTCGAGCATGCCGGCGGCTCCAGCAACATCATCAGGAGCCTTGCCGAGTCGGCGCAGCGCATCACCGATGTCGTGAAGCTGATCAGCGATATCGCCGAGCAGACCAATCTTCTGGCGCTCAACGCCACCATCGAGGCGGCGCGTGCCGGCGAGGCCGGGCGCGGCTTTGCCGTCGTCGCTTCGGAAGTGAAGGTGCTTGCCGCCCAGACCGCCAAGGCGACCGGCGAAATTCATGCCCAGGTCGCTTCGATCCAGAACGCGACCTCGGAAGCGGTCAAATCGACCGAGGCCATCGTCGGCGACATCTCGAAGATTTCGGAGATTACGATGGCGATCGCTTCGGCGGTCGAGGAGCAGGATGCCGTGACGCGCGATATCGCATCGAGCATCGAGAGCTCGTCGAACTCCTCGCGTCAGGTGACCGCCGATATCAGCGAGCTTGACACCGCCGTTGCCGCCACCGGCAAGGCGTCGCGGGACATGCTGGCCGCGGTGAAGATGCTCGACGAGCAGGCGTATAACCTCCACACCGCGGCGGATACGTTCCTGCGCGGCTTGCGGGCGGCTTAAAACGCGCTGGCAGGCGGACGGCGCGTATTATTGCGCCGTCCACGCCTTGAAGTCGGCGTCCGAAACGCCCGGCAGCTTTTTCACGAAGGCAACGATCTTCCAGATCTCGTCATCCTTGACGTCGATCGCCGCGAAGCTCGGCATGCCGGTGAACTTGAGGCCGTGCTTGACCACCCAGAAGATTTCGGCGGGCGTGCGCTCCTTGGCGATCTCCGCAAGATCCGGCGGCGAGGGCGTCATGCCTTCGGAGAATTTCGCCCAGGTGCCGCCCGGCGCGCCATGGCAGCTGACGCAGCCGCGTTCCGAGAATGCCCGCGCGCCCGCCTGCACGGCCGCCGGATCGTCGAGCGAGACGGGCGGCTGCTCGACCGCATGCCGCGAGATCGACGCCATGCGGATCTTTTCGAGCGACCAGGTGACGATGCCGAGATGCGGGTCGTTCGCCGCGACATTGAGAAACCCGCCGAACAGATTGACCGGCGCCGCGATCGCGACGGCGATCGCGAGCGCGCCAATGGCTGTCAGGATTTTGCTCATGGTTTCTCCTTTTCGGTGAAGTTTACGCAAAGATCATGAAGCTGGCGGAATGACCCGGATCGGTTTGCCGTCGAGCCAGGCACGAACATCCTCCGCCATTTGCGAATAGAAACGGCGATAGCCTTCCGCGGTGACATAACCGAGATGCGGCGTGATGACGGCGGTCTCGATCTTGCGCAGCGGATGATCGAGCGCGATCGGCTCGCTGTCGAAGACATCGATGCCGGCGCCGGCGATCTTGCGCTCGCGCAGCGCCGCGATGAGCGCCGCTTCCTGCACGATCGGCCCGCGCGAAGTGTTGATGAGATAGGCCGAGGGCTTCATCAGCGAGAACTCGGCGGGGCCGACGAGCCCGCGCGTGCGGTCGGAAAGCTGCGAGTGAATGGTGATGAAGTCCGATTGCCGGAACAGCGTCTCCTTCTCGACGCGCGCCGCGCCTGCCGCCGCGGCCTTTTCGCCGGTGAGGTTCTGGCTCCAGGCGATGACTTTCATGCCGAAGGCATTGCCGATCCTGGCGACGCGCGTGCCGAGCTTGCCGAGCCCGAGAATGCCGAGCGTCTTGCCTTCGAGTTCGGAGCCGAGCGTCGATTGCCACGCCGCGCCCGCTTTCAGGCGGGCATGTTCGGCGCCGATATTGCGCGTCAGTTCAAGCATCAGCCCGAAAGTGAGTTCGGCCGTCGGCGTGCCGATCGACTCGGTGCCGCAAACGGGAATGCCGCGCCCGGCCGCCGCCTTGATGTCGATTGCGGCGTTGCGCATGCCACTCGTGACGATGAGCTTGAGGCTCGGCAGCGCTTCGATGACGGCGCGATCGAACCGCGTGCGCTCGCGCATCAGGCAAAGGATCGAATAATCGCGAAGCTTGTCCGCGACCTTATCCCCGAGCGGGTCGGTGAATACCGTGATGTCGGCATCCTTCTCGACCCCTGACCAGTCCGCGAGGGTCAGGGCAACGCGTTGATAGTCGTCCAGAATGGCGCAGCGATGTCGCATGATGATTCCCGTATGCGTTGAATTCGACCGTTCGCCCGCCATAAGTGCTGCGGGAATTAGACGCGGAAGGCCCGCGCCGGGTTCCCCGTAAAGCATGGCAGACCAGTTGTTGTATCAAAGCCACATCGGCCAAAAAATGCGGCGAATGCGTATACGGCACTGCAATATCGGATATGGTGCCGCGTGCCTGGTCCTTTCCGGAATAGGGATCTCATAATTTCAGGACGGCTGTTCGATGAAAGCCTCCCGTTTGGCGACCTTCGCCGCCGCCGCGGCACTGTTGCTGTCTTTCGGCAGCCTGCCCGCTGCTGCGCAGGCGGCTGCGCCCGAGGCCGTCGATTCGATCAAGCCGATCATCGCGGCGCCTGCGGCTCGCAAGACGAGCCATCGCGCCAAAACGAGCACCGCCAAGAACGAGGCGCGTGTCTATCTGTTTCGCGGCTTGCTGAACGTCTTTTCGCTCGGCATGGACGAGCTTGCCGACAAGATCAAAGCGTCCGGCATTCCGGCGACCGTCTATAATCACACCGAATGGGAAGAGGTCGCGGGCAAGATCGCGGCCGATTACAAGAACGGCAATCATGCGCCGATCGTGCTGATCGGCCATTCGCTCGGCGCCGACGCCGTGATGTTCATGGCGGCTGCGCTCGGCAAGCAGGGCGTGCCGGTCGCGCTCGTCGTGCCGTTCGACGGAACGCAAACGCTCGTCGCGCCGGCCAATGTCGCGCGCGTCATGAACATCACGCAGCGCGATTACGCCTATGCCCGGCGCGGCGCGGGATTTCGCGGCGAGTTGCAGAACGTCGATGTCAGCTCACAAGGCGTCGATCATCTCAATATCGACAAGTCGCCGCGTCTCCACGCGATGGTACTGAACAAGATCGTCGCCGTCGTGAAGAAAGGCGCCGTTCCCGCCGAATTCGCCCTCACACCCGGCGAGGCGAAAGAGCGTGCCAAGCCTGCGCCCAAGCCGGAAACGGCAAGCGCGCCGGCCGATGCCGCCGCCAAGCCGCACGTTGCCGGTGAGCCCGCGCACGCGGCGGAAAAGCCCGCCGAAAAGCCGGTCGAAGAAAAGCCGATTGAACAAAAACCGGCCGAGGAAAAGCCGGTCGAGAAGGCCGTTACCGAAAAAGCGGCAGAAGAAAAGCCGGCCGCGGACAAGCCGGTCGGCAAGGCGTCAGAGCCCGCGGAAACCGCCGTAAAACCGGCAGAAACGCCGAAAGCCGAGGAAAAACCCGCCGCCGTGGCGCCTGCCGTGCCGGCATCGCCCGCCGCGGTTACACCATCGACGCCGATCTCGGCACCGATCAGCCTGCCGGCTGCGACGGCGCCGCAAGCCGCCAGCGCGCCCGCGGCCAAGCCGATTGTGCGGCCCGCGACCGAACGCCTCGAATACGAAAAGCTGCCGGATCAGTAGACCCCATACGTATCCGGGCTCTAGCGAAAAGCGGCGCGATCGCCGCTTCACGCTTTCGGGATGTAGCCGCCGATGCCTTCGGTGATTTCCGCGGCGGCGCGCTTCACCATCGGGCCGAGTTCGCCAAGCCGTTCGTCGGTGAGACGCACGGTCGGGCCCGAGATCGAAATTCCGCCCATCACTTCGCCGTGCTCGTTGAACACCGGCGCGCCGACGCAGCGCATGCCTTCGGCGCGCTCCTCGTCATCGACGGTCCAGCCGCGCTTGCGCGACAGCGCGAGGTCGCGGAGCAGCGCATCGGGATCGATGATGGTGCGCTCGGTGAATTTCGGCATGCCGACGCGATGCAGACGCTGGGCGACGGCTTCGTCGGTGAGCGTCGAGAGAATCGCCTTGCCGATCGAGGAGGCGTGCAACGATCCGCGCGAGCCGGGGCGATGGAAGGCACGAATCGACTGGTGGCTTTCCATCTGCGAGAGGAAGACGACGTAATCCTCTTTCTCGATGCCGATCGAAATCGTTTCGCCGCTCGCTTCCAACAGGCGGCGGATCACGCCGCGGCCGACTTCGGTGAGTTTGCGATTGCGCAGGAAGGCCGAGCCGACCTTGAAGGCTTTGACGCCGATCAGATAGCTGCCGTGCGCTTCTTCACACTGCACGAAGCCCGCGGCTTTCAGCGTGGTGAGAATGCGGTGCGCGGTGGAGGGGGCAATGCCGGCGCGCTGCGCGATGGTCGTCAGCGACAGGCCGTCCGCCTCGGCGATGATCGAAAGCAGCGTCAGGCCGCGATCGAGCGCCTGAACCGAATGGGCGGCTTGCGGGGCGAGGGCGTCCGCTTCGCCGGCGCCGCCTCGGATCAGTTTCGGTCTCCCCACCATCATTTACCTCCATCCCCAAGTCTCTTGGGTCTTCCAGGGCCGTTCTCACGTCATTTCGCGCCTTCGTAGCACAAAGATTAGCACGAGGAACGAAATGGGCTTGCATTCCGTTTTAAGTTATGGAAAATCATTCCACTTGGCGGAAAATAGGGGGTTATCGTGTAAAACATTCGATATATGCACTGGAATGCCACTTTATAAAAATGAAAAAGTATTCCATTGTATTGTAGCCGAATCCTAAAATACGTTATGCCAGTTAAATAGGGAGACAACCGGGGTGACTTCAGCAAGTGCAAAACCAAAAGCGGGCGCGGATACGTTCTTTGCCGCAAGCCTCGCCGAGTCGGATGCGGACCTTGCAGGCGCGATTGATCGCGAGCTGCATCGTCAGCAGAACGAAATCGAACTGATCGCGTCCGAGAACATCGTGAGCCGCGCCGTGCTCGAGGCTGCTGGCTCCGTGCTCACCAACAAATATGCCGAAGGTTACCCCGGCAAGCGCTACTACGGCGGCTGCCAGTTCGTGGACGAAGCCGAGACGCTCGCCATCGAGCGCGCCAAGCAGCTGTTCAACTGCGGCTTCGTCAACGTGCAGCCCAGCTCCGGCAGCCAGGCCAACCAGTCGGTGTTCCTCGCGCTCGCCAAGCCCGGCGATTCCATCCTCGGCCTTTCGCTCGCCGCCGGCGGCCATCTCACGCATGGCGCGGCGCCGAACCTCTCCGGCAAATGGTTCAACGCGCATCATTACGGCGTGAGCCGCGACGATCAGCGCATCGACATGAACGAAGTCGCGGCGCTCGCCCGTGAGCACAAGCCGAAGATCATCATCGCCGGCGGCTCCGCCTATCCGCGCGTCATTGATTTTGCCGCCTTCCGCAAGATCGCCGATGAAGTCGGCGCCTTCCTGATGGTCGATATGGCGCACTTCGCCGGTCTCGTCGCGGGCGGCGTGCATCCCAATCCGCTGCCGCATGCGCATGTCGTCACCACGACGACGCACAAGACGCTGCGCGGTCCGCGCGGCGGCATGGTGCTCACCAATCACGAGGACATTGCCAAGAAGATCAACTCGGCGGTGTTCCCCGGCCTGCAGGGCGGCCCGCTCATGCACATCATCGCGGGCAAGGCGGCGGCCTTCGGCGAAGCATTGCGCCCGGGCTTCAAGCTCTACGCGCGCTCGGTCATCGACAACTGCAAGGTCATGGGCGAGACGCTGCTCGAAGCGGGCTACGATCTCGTCACCAAGGGCACCGACACGCATCTCATTCTCGTCGACCTGCGTCCGAAGAAGCTGACCGGCGATCGCGCCGAGAAGGCGCTCGGCCGTGCGCACATCACCTGTAACAAGAACGGCGTGCCGTTCGATCCCGAGAAGCCGACTGTAACCTCCGGCATTCGGCTTGGATCGGCGGCCGGTACGACCCGCGGATTCGGCATCGCCGAATTCCGCGAGGTCGGCCGCATGATCGTCGAAGTGCTCGACGGTCTCGCCAGGAACGGCGAGGCGGGTAACGCCGCCACCGAAGCCGCCGTCAAAGCGCGCGCCATCCAGCTTTGCGAGCGGTTTCCGATTTACGCCTGAGCGCGGTCCTTCACGAATTCGAACAGCTAAATTTTGGGAGAAATAAAATGTCTGGATTTCACGGTCTCTTCACCCCCGGCCCCACGAACATGCCGTTTCCGGTCCGGCAGGCGATGGACGTTCCGATGGAAGACATCCGGGCGCCGGATTTCCCGAATTTCACGCTGCCGCTGTTTCAGGATTTGAAAAAGGCCTTCAAGACCGAAAAAGGTCAGGTCTTCATCTTCCCGTCCTCCGGGACGGGTGGTTGGGAGGCCGCGATCACGAACACCTTGTCCCCCGGTGATAAGGTTCTGATCGCGGTCTTCGGCCAATTTTCGCACCTGTGGGCGGATCTCTGCCGCCGCAAGGGTCTCAACGTCGATGCGATGGAGTGCGAGTGGGGCGAGGGCTTCCCGGTCGAACTCGCGGCCGAAAAGCTCGCCGCCGACAAGGCGCACGAGATCAAGGCCGTGCTCGTCTGCCACAACGAGACGACGACCGGCGTCACCAGCGATCTCGCCGGTGTCCGCAAGGCGCTCGACGCGGCGAACCACCCGGCGCTTCTGATGGCCGACGGCATCAGCTCGATCGCCTCGATTGATTTTCGCATGGACGAGTGGGGCGTCGATTGCGCCGTCGCAGGCTCGCAGAAGGGCTTCATGCTGCCGACGGGCCTCGCGATCGTCGCGGTGAGCCAGAAGGCGCTCGAAGCGCATAAGTCGGCGAAGCTCACGCGCTGCTTCTTCGATTTCGCCGACATGATGCGCACCAACAAGGACGGCTACTTCCCCTATACGCCGGCCACGACCTTGATGCGCGGCCTGCGCGCTTCGCTCGACATGCTGCTAGCCGAGGGCCTCGATAACGTCTTCGCGCGTCACCACCGCATCGCCGAAGGCGTCCGCCAGGGCGTCGCGGCCTGGGGCTTGTCGCTCTGCGCCAAGGAGCCGAAGTGGCACTCCGACACGGTCAGCACCGTGATGGTGCCGAAGGGCTTCAACAGCGAAGACGTCGTGAAGACCGCCTACTATCGCTACAAGATGTCGCTCGGCCTCGGCCTCTCGAAAATCGCGGGCAAGGGCTTCCGCATCGGGCATCTGGGCTTCTTCAACGAGATCATGGCGCTGCAGGCGCTCGCCGGTGCCGAAATGGCGCTGATGGATGCCGGCATTCCCATCGAAGCCGGATCGGGTGTCGCGGCGGCGCAATTGCACTTCCGCAAGTCCGCGCCGCAACTCCAGCTCGCCAAGGTCGCTTAAAGGAGCCCGCCCATGAAGATTTGCATTTATGGGGCGGGGGCGATCGGCGGGTATCTGGCGGCGGGCCTCGCCGCGGTCGATGGCGTCGAACTGTCGTTGATCGCGCGCGGCCCGCACCTTGCCGCCATCCGCGAGAAGGGGCTGAAGCTCCTGATCGACGGCAAGGAAAAAGTCTGCAAGCCGCGGGCGACGAAATACCCCGTCGATCTCGGCCCGCAGGATTACGTCATCGTCTGTCTCAAGGCGCATCAGGCCTGGGAGTCGGCGGAAGACATGCGGCCCTTGCTCGGGCCGCACACCGCCGTCGTCACCGGACAAAACGGCGTGCCCTGGTGGTACACCTTCGGGCTCGACAAGAAATTCGCCCATGTGCGCCTTGCAAGCGTCGATCCCGGCGAGCGCCAGTGGAAGACGATCGGCCCCGAGCGGGCCATCGGCTGCGTCGTTTATCCCGCGACCGAAATCACCGAGCCCGGCGTCATCAAGCATTCCTACGGCAAGAAGTTCGCCCTCGGCGAGCCGAACGGCGGCACCTCCGATCGCGTCAAGCGTCTCTCGGAAGTTCTGGAGAAGGCCGGCTTCGAAGCGCCGGTGCTGCAGGATATCCGCAGCGAAATCTGGCTGAAGCTTTGGGGCAATCTCTGCTTCAATCCGATCTCGGCGCTCACCCGCACGACGCTCGATGTCGTCGCGACGGACCCGAGCACGCGCGCGCTGTCCTACAGCATGATGGAGGAGGCGAAGGAGATCGCCGAACGGTTCGGCGCCTCGTTCCGCGTCGATATCAATCGCCGCATCAACGGCGCTGCGAAGGTCGGTGCGCATCGCACCTCGATGCTGCAGGATCTGGAGAACGGCCGGCCGCTCGAGATCGACGCGCTGCTGACTTCGGTGCAGGAGATGGGACGGCTCGTCGATGTGCGCACGCCGCATATCGACGCGGTGCTCGGACTCGTGCAGCAGCTCGGCCGCTCGCTGCAAATCTATCCGACTTTCCCGAATGTAGTGGCGCAACCCGTTCTTTCCCCTAGAATGGAACACGTGCATTCCATTTCCGCTTAGGGGTAATCGGGCGTCATCATGAAAATCGTGTTTCTGGACCGCAACACCATCGGGCCAAGCGTCGAGCTGTCGCGCCCATCCTTTCCGCACGAGTGGAAGGAGTACGGCACGACCAAACATGAGGACGTCGTCGAGCGCTTGAAGGGCGCGGCCATCGCCGTCACCAACAAGACGCCGATCCGCGAGAAGGATCTCGATCAGCTTCCCGATCTCAAGATGATCGCGATCGCCGCGACGGGTTACGACGTAATCGATGTCGCGGTCTGCGAGAAGCGCGGCATTATCGTCTCGAACATCCGCGGTTATGCGGTGAACACCGTGCCGGAGCACACCTTCGCGCTCATTCTCGCGCTGCGCCGCTCGATCGTCGGCTACCGCCAGGACGTGATTGACGGCGAGTGGCAGAAGTCCGGCCAGTTCTGTTTCTTCACCCAGCCGATCAAGGATCTCGCGGGCTCCACGCTCGGCATCATCGGCGAGGGCGCCATCGGCCAGTCGGTTGCCAAGATCGGCCAGGCCTTCGGCATGAAGACGCTGTTCGCCGCGCACAAGAACGTCTCGGGCCTCGGCCCGCTCTACACGCCGTTCGACGAGGTGCTGGAGACGAGCGACGTCATCACGCTGCACAGCCCGCTCTTGCCGGGTACGCGCAACATGATCGCCATGCCCGAGTTCCGCAAAATGAAGAAGAAGCCGCTGCTCATTAATACGGCACGCGGCGGCCTCGTCGTCGAGGAAGACCTCGTCAAGGCGCTCGATGAGGGCCTGATCGCCGGTGCCGGTTTCGACGTCCTGACGGTGGAACCGCCGCCCGCCGGCCACCCCTTTCTTTCTGTTCTGAATCGGCCCAACTTTATCGTCACACCCCACGTGGCCTGGGCGAGCCAGGAGGCCATGCAGACGCTCTGGGGGCAGGTCGTCTGGAACATCGAAAACTTTCACGCGGGCCGCCCGTCGCATATCGTCGGGAAATAGCGGCTCGCAAACGGCGGTACTCGCGGGAGGCCGGCATGGACCTGCATGAGTTCAAAGCCAAGCGCCTGCTCGCGGGCTACGGCATCGCGAGCCCCGAAGGCCGCGTTGCGGTCTCCGCCGACGAAGCGATGGGTGCGGCAAAAGAACTCGGCGGCGCCGTCTATGTGAAAGCGCAGATCCACGCCGGCGACCGCTTCACCGCGGGCGGCGTGCGCAAGGCCGAAACGCCGGTCGAGGCGCGCAAGGCCGCGAACGAACTCCTCGGCCAGAAACTCGTGACGCCGCAGACCGGCCCGCAGGGCCATGCCGTGAAGCGCGTGCTGGTCGAAGCCGCGGTGCGCGCGCAGAAGGAAATTTATCTCGCGATCATGGTCGATGCGATCGGCGCTTCGCTTGTCGTGTTGGGCGGCAAGGGCGGCTCGGGCGTCGAACAGCACACCGGCAGCGCCGGGCTCGAGACCTTGCCGCTCTCGCTGAAGGGCGAGAACAAGCCCGGCGACATCGAGGATTTCTGCAAGCGCCTCGGCGTTACCGGCGCTGAGGCCGAAAAGCTCGCGCAGACCGTCAAGAGCATGCATAGTGCCTTCATCGGGCTCGACGCGAGCCTGATCGAGATCAACCCGCTCGTCTTCAACGAGAAGGGCGAGGCGGTGGCGCTGGATGCCAAGATCGTGCTCGACGACAACGCGCTGTTCCGTCACCCGGATCTCGCGGGCCTGCGCGAGGAAGACGAGATCGACGAGATCGAGCTGAAAGCCCAGCAGCATCAGATCAATTTCATGCAGATGGACGGCGACATCGGCGTCGTCGTGAACGGCGCCGGGCTCGGATTGGCGACGCTCGACATGCTGCGCGCGGCCGG
>Ga0180218_1001516_pt1 | contig 13704 bp, 29 predicted proteins | sample eDN3rd37CKraftBY_FD_151334 | JGI IMG/M metagenome (GOLD analysis project Ga0180218, IMG submission 151334) | Enriched backyard soil microbial communities from Emeryville, California, USA - eDNA 3rd pass 37_C Kraft BY (version 2) (version 2) | ecosystem: Environmental > Terrestrial > Soil >... | reverse complement strand
GACATGCGTTTGGCTTTCATCGTCCCTGCACGGCCGAGGGTGATGATCACCGCAACGAAGAAACCCGCCCATTCCATGGCGGTGCTATCAACAACGACACCGAGACCGATCAGCCCTGCGAACAGTGCGAACGACGAAGCGTCACGCATCCATGACTGGAGCGGCTTTTCATGAAGAATTATGAATTGTGTCTCGGTAGGCTGAGTCATGCTGCATTCTCCGGCTGGCGAGCGGTCATGAAGTCGTTTGCCGTGACCTTGCCGTTCGTGGCCTTCGCGATGCGCGCGAGGATTTCGGGCTTCGGAATGCGCCCAGCAACCTTGTATCGCCACAACGCTTGCCGGCTGACGCCGATGCGCTCCGCGAAGTCAGCGTCCGAAGTATTCGTCTTGAGAAGCCAGTTGATCAGGGTCATACGCCATATATGTCACCATTTTGGTGACGACGCAAGAGGAATTGTCACCACTTTGGATACTCGCCACATCTCCGGTCTGGTGACATGACTCCGGCATGACCAAAGGAAAGTTCCCGAACGGCCTGCGGAAGGCCATGGACGCCAAGAAGATTGGCTTGACCGAGTTGGCTAATCTTGTCGGGACAGCCAAGCAGAACATCGAGCGGTGGGCCAATGGCGAACGTGCGTTGAAGCCAGACATGGCCGCAAAGCTCGCGCCATTCCTCGACGTATCGGCCAGCCAGCTACTGCTTCTGCCCGACGATGGCCGACCGAGCGAACCGAGTAAGGAAGAGAAAATGGAGGCGGACGCGCTCGCATCCTTGCGCGCCGCCCTCGTAGCCTACGGTGTCGACAAACGGCAGCTGGCTACCCTGCTGCCCGTGATAGATACCTTCGTCACGAAGGCAAAGCAGGCGCAACCAGAACAAACGGGTTCTCGTGATCGACCTCAACCCGCCACTCCCCGCCGTGCATGAGAGCCATAAAATAAGCGAGTTCCGCGACCTTCCGTTTGATGACGACCTCCGGGTCTAGCGACGAAAGAGCGCCGGCGGATTCCATGATCTCGCCGACGATCTCCTCTTGCTTGGTTGCGTATTTCCGCCTGATCTGGTGGATGATTGCCACGTCGCCGCTCCCTACACCTTCTCCATATCCGCGATTTCTTCCGGCAGGCTGTCGCCGTGCGCGAAGATCAGCTTCGGCTCTCCGAAGTCTCCTGTCTCGGGGTCGCCGTCCGTCAAGGTCGCGACGACCATCGGCTTATAGAGCGCCAGGCGCTCGGCCACTCGCCTCGCATGCATGATGCTGGTGGCCTGCACCGGCACGTCGGGCTTCATGCCCTTCTTTGCCGGGGAGAAGGACTGAACTACGAAAAACTCTGCCATGTTCATGCTCCTTTTGGGCTTGGGATGAGCCTAAACATGACTCGAAAACTAGAACGGAACAAGAACAAAATTAGGAAAATAGTCACACAAGTTAACGGCTACCAGATGTAGCGATTACCCGTTTTGAGAGTCGCTTTCTGTTGTGCGGCGACAGAATCTCGGTATCTTCGCACCATAGGGGCTGGAGGATCTCATGGCAGCGGTAGGGTTCGTTGCGGGAGCTATTTTGGGGATGGCGCTTTTTGGTGCGCTCATCGGATGGATACTCCGATGGGTCGCGCCTATTCGCCCGTATTGGTCCTACGCCATAGGGATTGCGATTATGCTTCCGATGGCGGCATGGTCTTACCCTCACAATCATGCCGGCGCTTCGCTGACTGAAGGACTTATCATCTATGGAATTGGCGGCCTGTTCGCTTTTCCGCTTCTTGTGGCAACTTCGCTCATTGGCGGAGAAAAACAAATATCAACGGAATCCAGGCCGCAGCGAAAACTCATGCTTGTCGTGAAGGCTCTCGGATGGGTGATCTCCGCATTATTATTTGCAGTTGGATTGACGCTGATTTTTGTGGCGATCAAGGAACAGACCTCCCCTGCGCCTCCATTCTTTTTCGGCATCATTTCGCTAATGATAGGGACGGCGCTGGCGTGGGGTCTTCGTCACCGACGGAATGAGCGGATCAATGAAAAAGTCTAAACCGCCCCGCGAACGCGCCGCCCGCGCCCTTTGCAGCCACTTCGGCGTGCCGGAGAACATCGTCCGCGACAAGAAGCCTATGTGGACGCAATACCTCGATATGGCAGATGCAGCGCTTGAAGCTGCACTATCGCCGGAGGAATGGGAACGGGTGAAAGCGGAAGGCCCATGAAGATCACAATCGAACTTGCTGCCGATGAATCCATCGCCCTACGGCGCTTTGCCTACGAGTCCGGCGAGGATTTGCAGGATGCCGCCCGCATCGGCCTGAGGGAGTTCCTGATTTCGACCGGGATGCTGGAGATGCTTGAAGGCGACAACGATAACGAAGGCTCCGAGTAGGCACCATCTGCGACCTGACAGCCAGACGTGAGGGGACAGCGCGTTGAGGATTACGTGAGGCTTACGGTGCGACGTTACGCGCGGATCATTACGGAATTTTAATGATGGACACCAATTGTTAACCTGGGAATGTTGACTTATATGTCAATAGTCGATGAGATCAAAACGCATTGCGACAACGGCAATCTGTTCCACCTATTGCCTATCGAGCCAGGGCGTTCCGTGGAGAGGGATGTGTTTGTATCGAAGGAGATCTGGGATTTTCTGGATGGCAACGATGCCGATGTAAAGCTCCAACAGGTTGGCGCACGCGCATACCGGAGGCTTGAGAGCTTTGTATGTGGAAACGCTGTCGTCTTGGGCATGAATCCGCTGCAGAAGGACAGGACCAGCCTAATTGCTCGTAATGACCCTACCTCAGACGGAGTTGTCGATGTTCGTATCAATGACCCTCAGCCTGCTGTTAGGATATTTGGATGCTTTGCAACGCGGAATGTTCTCGTTCTTCTCTTGAGGCGGACGCGGCAGGAGTTGGCCCAAAAGGGATTTGCTAGCTCCATTAGACTATGTCGTCGCCAATGGGATCACCTATTCTCCTCATGTACGCCATTAGTATCGGAAGACCCTCATGACTATATCACTGGCACCTTCGATATTGGCTGAACCAGCGGGCGAGGAACGGCTGTCTGCCAGGACCCTTGCCTACGTTTCTGAGGCTGCGCGCGATCAGCTTTACGACCTCGTCGTTCAAAACTGCATCGAGACCGGTGTAACTAAGGCGACGCTTGCAAAACGCCTTGGGAAAGACCCGGCGCAAATATCGCGCCTACTAGGGGCTCCGGGCAATTGGACGATCGACACATTTGCCGAACTGCTATTCGCCATTAACGGTTCCATGCTTCAGGCTAGCTCTTATCTACCGCTACGCGCGGCCGTTTCGAACCGTCGCGCGCCGGCTTGCCTCGACGCGTCCACAATCGTGAAAATGTCTCCATCTGTGTTCAATGAAGCTCAGACCATAAGGAAAAGCCAGGAGATTACGGCCCCTATGTCCACCGTACGAAACAGAGCTGATTACACATATGCCGGCTAAGATAACCTCCATTATCGTTTGCGATGACGTCCGGAAGGAAATCACCGGAAAGGATATTCTCATCGGCGTCTACAGCGGAACAATCAACGTATCAGCGTACCCAGTCACATTTCCAATCGCGTTGTGGTTTGAAATTGAGCCTGATGAGGCGGGCGATCTGAATTGTGGTGTGAAAATAGAAACCCCCTCTGGCAATCCTCCAATCCAAGCTGAGGTAACTATTCATGTGCAAGAAGTTGAGACCGCGGTTTTCGTACTGGGGGGGGTGCCTATGTCAGTCGAGCGCGACGGCGACCTCATCATCTCAGTAAAATTTGGCAAGGAAGATTGGATGGAGGTTAAACGGAAGAAGGTTCAGCGCCAAGCCTTTCCTATGCAGCCCCCATTGGTCCAGCAGGGCTGATAGACCATACGGCCCGCCCCGCCCCGCTACCTCCCGAGGTAACTCCAGCCCGCCATCCGGCGGGCTTTTCGTGTGTCGGCCGGCGCGTCGGTCAGTCCCACCCGCCGGCTCATCGCCATCCTGAAAGTGCTGCTCTGACCTCGAAGCCCTCGGTTCACGCCGGGGGCTTCTTGCGTTGGTGATTCTAGCCGGCCCAATTCCGATGTCAAAACTTTTGTCACCATTTCGGTGACTTTATGCTTGACGCGTCACCAATTCGGTGACATTCTCCTCCTCACCAAAGCGAGAGACCCCCAACCTTCTCCCGCTTCAACAAAGGATGAGGAGCAAGGGAAATGGCATCGCTTTCGCAAATTCAGGCTGATCCTCAGTTCCAAGCGGAATGCGACAAGGCTGAGAAGAAGGCGACCATGGCCGCCGAAAAAGCGCAGTCTCGTCTAGCCAAGCTGGAAGAAAAGGAATTCGAGCGCCACGAAAAAGCGATGCGGAAAATCCGTGACGCAAAGCGTGCCATCCGCTCCGAGGTTTACGACGCGATCTTCGATCCGCTCGAAGCAAAAGCCTTCAATGAAGCAGCCTCCCGCATCGACAACGCCTGATCCCCTTCGGCATCCCGCACACAGCGGCGGGATATCGAAAGAGATCACTGAGGAAACCGACATGACCGTATCAACACGCACCGCTGAAAGTGTCGCTCGCGAACTGGCAAAGCCGCGCGGATACATGGTCACCCGCTATTGGGTAATGGACGAAGCCGGCCTCTATTTCGCTGGCGATGACGAGTTCACCTACGAGCAGGACGACGCGCTGGAGTTCAGCGACGAAGGCGAGGCCGAAGAGGTAGCCGCCGCCTATCACGGCTCGACGGTCGAGCGTTTTCAGCGCTGGTCTCAGTACCCCGATGTCGGGACGGCTGATCATGCCCTCGCCGAGGCCCTGAACTACGTCCGGCACTGGCGGAGAGACCGGGACGACAACTGCGCCCCCACCCTCGAAAGCCTGAACCACGTCGAGGCCGTCTTGCGGAACGCAATCGCTTCCGCCGCCTGATTTTTCCAAAACCACTCAAATCTAAGGGGACGCCAGATGGCGAAGAAAGCAAAACTGCAGGAAGAATCCGTCGTCGCCATCAAGGCCTTCGACCATGAACTCAAGTGCCGCGGATTTCAGTTTGCGGTTGGCGAGACCTATGATGCCAAAGGCGAGGTCATCGTCTGCCTAAACGGCTTCCATGCCGTCACCATGGATAACCCGTTCCACGCCTGGGACTTCTACCCGCCTGTAGATACTGAAGGACGTCTGACACGCTATGCAACCGTCAGTCAGTCCGGCGCCATGCAGGAAGAAAAGACGGACGGCGGCGTGAAAATTGCGTCGGCAAAGATTTCCATCGACGCCGAACTTTCATTGCCGGCTTTCATCAAGAGAGGCGTTGAGGCGATTATCTCGTCTCTGAAGGGCGACTACTCCACGCAGGCCGCGTCGGGCTACTCCTCCACGTTCGAAATCACCGGCCAGAACGGCGTCATCGCCTGCTCGGGCAATAACGGTCGCGTATCGGCTAAGACGGTCGCTGGCACATGGGTAAGCCTCGCCGAATACGACAAGGACGGCAAGTGCATCGGCTTTGCGACGGGGTGCATTGGCACTGACGGGCTTGCACCGGGGCATGTCTACATTGCCAAGGGTGGCAAGCTGGTCAAGGCGGAGGCCGAGTAATGCGCTGCGACCTTTCCACCATGGCCGAATGCTCCTGCATTCCCTCCCGCGTCCCCTGCAAGGTTCAGACGCCGATTTACCTCATCCTTGAGGATGCGAACACTGGCGCTGCCAAGCATGGCTCCGCCTGCCTGGTCCTCCTCACCATCATTGTTTTCGCAATCGTCTTCGGAGCCGGCCTCACGGTCGGGCCGGTCAACGTATAGGAGCGCGCCGAATGGAAACCTACGACACCCTCCTCACCAAGGCCAAGACTGCCGACGCGGATGCCGCCATGTGGGACAGGATGGCCCGTGAGGCGGAGGACAGCGCCAAGCGCTACCGCCAGTACGCGAAGAACCGCCAGCGCGAGGCAGAAGACTACCGCGAACTGGCCGACCGGAAGCTCTCCGAGATCAACGCTTCTCTCAAGGGGATTGCAGCATGAACGCCTTCGAACGTTTCAATATCCGCAGCCTGTCGCCGACCATGATTGCACAGTGGGACGCCTGCCCTGCCTCGCTTATTCTCCGTCGCATGTACGGCGTCAAGGGCAAGGCCAATGCCAACATGTGGCGTGGTGAGGCCGTAGAAGGCGGTTTACAGTTCTGGCTGCATAACCGGGAGAAGGCCGACAGCATGGCAAACGCAAAGGCGCTCGCCATGGATGTGTTCTGGGACCGCGCAGCCGGTGAGGTTTCCGAAGAGACCGAAAACGCCGCCGCTGACGTACCGGCGATGGTCGAGCAGGCGGTTATTGCCGCGACGGATCGAGCCGCACGCGTGATGGGAACGCAATTCGGCGTTGAGGACTTCCTCGATGACGTCGATGCGCCGGTCTACGGCAAGATCGACTTCATCTTCGAGGATAAATCCATCATCGAACTGAAGACGACGACACGGTGCCCTTCCAGTCTCGACAACGTATCCATGTCCCACCGATGGCAGGCGGCGTTCTATGCCAAGGCGCGCGGACACAAGGTGGATCTGACTTATGTCACCGCGAAGAAATGGGCGATGTTCGAGGTCTTCCCCGATGACCCATCCCTTGCCCTCATGCGCCGCGCCGCCATGTCGCTGCAAAAGGCTCTGGCGAAATGCGACGACGCCGACACCCTGCTTCGCTCCGTCCCGCTGAACGTCGAGAGCTTCTATTGGGACGACGACAACCGCCCCGCTTACGAAGATGCACTTGATGGTAAGCTGAGGGCTCTCGTCGGCCCCGGCACGGAAATCCTTGCCGCCCAGGGCATCGTCACGTTCGGAAAGCACGCCAACAAGCACATTTCCGAACTGCCGGCATCCTATCTCGACTGGCTCATGAACCCGAAGCTCTCGGACGGTGGATTCTATGATGTTCCGAAGGAACTTCAGGAAGCGATTGCTGAGATGCGGGAGGCCGCGTGATGGCCGACAATCTCAAAATCTGGAATCGCTTCGCGGACATCGACCCGAAATTCACGAAGCCGATCACTGGGCGCGACTACGGCGGCACGTCGCCAAATCCGCAGTATGTCATCATGTGCCTGACAGAGATGTTCGGCCCGTGCGGCAAGGGCTTCGGCTGGTCCGTTCTCGCCGAAGATTTCAAGGAAATGGGCGGCACGTTCTTGCATTGGTGCCGTATCCGCTTCTGGTGGAAGGACGAGGACGGTGAACATAGCGTCGAGGAATACGGCCAGACCAAAGCCGCCTACGTCACCAGCAAGGGCACGATGCGCGTCGATGAAGACGCCCCGAAAAAGAGCCTGACCGACGCGATTATCAAGGGATCTTCTCACATCGGCGTTGCCGCGAACATTTTTCTCGGCCGATGGGACGATCAGAAATACGTCGCCGAGGTCAACAAGGAGTTTCGCGAAGAAGAGCAGAAAAAGGATGCCACGAAGCCGATCACTGCCGCCGAGCAGAAGCGACAGCTTGAGGAAATCGACAAGGATTTGCTCGACGCACACAGCGTCGGCGACGTCACACGCCTCTTCGATATCTGGTTCAGCCTCGCTGAGCGTGACGGCTGGTCGAAAGACTATTGGGACGCCGCGCGCCGGAAGTTTGCCGCGAAAAAGAAGGAAATCGAAGAAGCCGACGACTTCCCGGGCGACAAGCCTGGCCGCGCACCCGAGGCCGATCTCCGCAATCACCCGATGAACGCGGGGTGACGTCATGGCGACCAACAACCGCATCGTGGACACGGAACAGGCCCGCGACCAGCTCCACAAGTTCATCGCCGGCAAGAAACTGCCGTTCACGGCGAGCATCACGGACGGCAAGCACCGCACGAACGACCAGAACAGCCTCCAGCGGAAGTGGGTTCTGGAGATATCGGCGCAGCTTGGCGACCGGACCCCGGAAGAGGTTCGCGGCTACTGCAAGCTCCATTTCGGCGTGCCGATCCTTCGGAACGAGAACGACGTGTTCAAGGCCGAATATGACGCCGTGATCATGCCGCTTCCGTACCAGCATAAGCTCAAACTCATGATGGTGCCTTTTGATTTCGGCGTCACCCGGATCATGACGACGCGACAGAAGACCGACTATCTCAATGCGGTCCACCATCATTTCTCCGAGCAGGGGCTTATCCTCACCAACCCGGAAGATCGCAAATACGGGAGGGCAGCATGAACCTTTCCCGCATCATCCCCGAAATCATCTGGTGGTGGCGGAAGAACCATCCCACCCTCCGCAAGCTCCCCAACTGGCGACGTGCTGCCGATGCTGAACTGATCGCCAAGCACCGCGGCTGCACTCAGGACATTCACCGAGCGCGCCAAGCCAAGCGCAAGGCCGTCCTTGATGATCTGAGGAGGGTGTGATGGCATTCGCAGTAAATCGCCCTGCCACGGCCTTTTCCAACGACCGCGCCAGCAAGGCGACGGCATCGTTCAAAGACGAGGCGCACCTTGCGTTCATCCGCAAGCTCCCTTCCGTCGTCTCCGGCGCATTCGGCTGCGATGCCTGTCATATCCGGGCCGGGAGCCCGCAGCACAACAAGAAGCGCACAGGCGGGGCGCAGAAGCCGTCCGACTGCTGGACGCTTCCCCTCACCCGTGAGGAGCATGTCGAGCAGCACTCGACGAACGAACTGGCGTTCTGGCGTCGGCACGGCATCGATCCATTCCAACTCGCCATCGACCTCTACTCCGTCACTGGAGACGTTGAGGCTGCGACGACGATCATTCTCAAGGCGAGGAAGCCCGCATGACCAAGAAGATAGAAGACGGCGGCCATACTGAACTTCCATGGGATGTTGGCCCATACGGCGGCATCTACCGTCTGAACTCGGACGGTATTCATGGCCCTCTTATTGTGTCCGGCTTGACGAAAAGCGGATGGCTTCCGAACAGAACGGCAAACGAAGCCTTCATCGTGAAGGCAGTCAATGCATACGACAATCACATGGCGGAGATTGCAGAACTTCGATCCGCTTTGAAGCCTTTTGCTTTCGCAAAAAGCCAACTTAATTTCGACAGGTTCGACGAAGGCAACACGGCTTGGGTTGCAGTCGATGGGGCTGGATCGGACAAGATATTTTTCTTCGTCGGAGATGTCATCCGGGCCAGGGAAGCACTGGCGAGGAGCAAGCCATGACACCCCACATTCCTTCGCACAACCAGATTGATATCGAGGCTGTCAGCCAGCTCGTCGAACGCTGTGTGGCGTTTGCAAATTGGGCCGCTGGAGAGGGTATTTGCCCCGGAGCTTACAAAGACCCGCGCAAGGCCGAGAAGAACCCTGACGAATTCCTCTACGCCTACGAAATGGCCACCCATGACGATGATTGGGCCAGCCTGCATGCTCGTCTTCTTGCGGCATTCAAAAGCCTTGAGAAGGAGAACGGCAAACTGAAGTGCGAAATCAACCAATACGCTTGGGAGCGCGATAATGCGCGCCGAGAGCGCGATGAAGCACTAGCGAAAACTATTATCACTGATTGTAATAGAGACCGTGTTCTCAAAGATAACGAAGAATATCGACAGGGATACTTCGACGGATACATTGATGGATCTGGCGACGTTAAATCCTTAAGAGCAAAGCTTGCCGCCCGCAAGGCAGGTGAAGCATGAGCGACCTGTCCTCACTCATCGCACGACTGGAGAAGGTGGAAGGGCCGAGCCGGGAGATTGATGCCGAGATCATGTTTGATGCCTTCGCCACTCCTGTCGGCAAGCACAAGGAAGATGGTGGACCGATAGGCTACATCCGCCTTGACGATCAACCGTCTTGGAACCTTGGCCTGCGCTTCCCCGGCAAAGATCGCGCATGGTTTGCGGCAACCCGCAAACAGATCAAAGGCGAAACGCTGCTCATCGAACGCGACGGTGCATTCGTGTTGATGAACAGCCTTCGCATCCCAGAACTCACCTCCTCCATCGACGCCGCCGTATCTCTGGCAGAGCGAGTGCTGCCGAACCTGTCGAAAATTCAGCCGGAAACCTATGTCGGCGGCGAATTCCACCATTGCGAGATCGAGACGGAGGACGGCGACTTCGAGGCGCACAATTGCCCGAACTCCGCAATCGCGATCTGCCTTGCAACCCTCCGCGCTCTTCAGCAGAAAGGAGCAGCGAAATGAGAAACTGGCTTTTCTTCAAGCGTATCTCGAAATCTGAGATCGAATTTCGTCGCGTTAATGGCGGAGGCGAAGGCAATCCACATATTGGAATCGTCGCACCTTTGAATGATGTTTGTCATTTTGCAGGTGGTCCGCCAACGGAAAAGGACATCGAGACCTTCGTTCGCAAGTGCGGATGGACCGGGGAGACTCCGAGGTCATATGACCACCCGGTCGCTCAAGCAATCCTCCGCGGCAGATGGTAGGAGCCCGCCCATGACCTCCCCCGTATCAGCCATAGAGGATATCGAGGCAGCGCTGAATGAAGCGCCGATCTGCGAGTATCCAGATTTCACCAATGCAGTCCGTGAAGTCCTCGCCCTCGCCCGCCAGGCAGAGGCATTGCAGCAAGAAGTCGATAGCCTGAAGCAGACGCGACAACATAGCCGGGAAGCATCTGCGGCGCTCCATGACGCCTTTATGGAAGAGAGGAAGCGCGTAGAGGCGTTGCAGCGGGAGAATGCGGAGTTTCGGCAAAGCCTGTCGGAAATTCTGGAAACCGCCGAACAATATTGGGCCAATCCGGGCGAAATCTCCGAGATCGTCCGCGCCCGCGCACTCCTCGGAGGTGAAAATGCAGAGTGAAGCCAAGGCAAAGGCGCTGGAGCAGTTCACCGACTATTTCGTCAAGAACTACCCGGGCCCGGATACGATTATCTACAATCCGAACTGGCATGCGCCGAAGATTTTTGCCGCCGCCTATTCGGCTATCACCGCCACCCTTTCAGATAAGCAGGCGGGAGAGGTGAAGATCAAGCCGCTGGAGTGGGAAGGTGAGCTTGGGACCGAGTATGCAGCATCGATCCTCGGGCTGTACTCCGTTTGGGAAGGCCACTATCGACCACCAGGAGCCCATGGCGGCATCCAGGCCGACAATCCGAAGCAGGCCGCGCAGGATCACCTTGAGCGAATCATCCGCTCTGCCCTTGTCGATGTGCCGGCGGCGATACCCACAGCGAACTGCTGTATCTGCGGCAGGCTTGTCGACACTCGCGAGAAATCGGAAGGCGGAGATGATTTCGGTGATGAGACCGAGGCCGGCAAGTGGACATGCTCCGTGCAGTGCTACGACGCTTACGTGGGCTTCGTTCCCGATGAGGTGCCACCCCTTAGTGAGGGAGAGGACAGCGCGGAGGTGGTGACACTGACGCGTGCCGAAGCTGACCGGATCGCCCAACGCCTCGAATTCGATGCCTCATGGGATAAATGCGGTGACGGCTACTACTCGATCAAGCGCCAACTTGGCGCCCTCGCCGCCACGAGCAGCGGTTCCGCCACAAGTGCATCTGGAACCTCCGCTATCCGCCAGAGAGGAGAGAGCGAATGAAACTTACCGCATCGCAAGTCAAGGTGCTCCGATATATGGCGTCACGCTTGGCGAAGTACACTCATCCGACCGGGCCAGAGATTTCGATGGAACTCGGTCACGTAGCCTATTGGGCCGCCGGTAAGCTCGCGTCCCTCGAAAAGCGCGGTCTAGTGGAACGCCTAGGCTTGTCAAGCAGCGGCGCCATCTGTTTCCGCATCACCCCCGCCGGCCGCAACGCACTGGACAAGGAGCGGGGATGAGCAAGGCAACCTTCACCGGATACATCATCGCCGCCAGCGATTGGCCCGATGACGTGAAGCTCTCGATGGGGAAGAGCACCATTGCAGCAACCACGGCCGATGCTTGGCGGCGGCATGTCGGGCACGAGAAGGCAGCGAGCCGCGATTTCCCGACTTACGTCCAGCGCTGGAGCGACATGGGTTACAAGCCCTTCCGCGTGACGCTGGCACTCGACAACTCACCGGACCAGTCGGAAGCTATAGCCGAAATTCTGCGCAAGCAGGCATCCCGTCCGGTCCTTCGCCCCGCGCAGAGGGAGGAGCCGCGAGAATGACGGCGCAAGAACCAATCCTGCTTACTCCGGAATCAGCCGCATCCCGGCTCGGCATATCGACGCGCCAACTTCGGGACTTGACCGATCATGGTCAGTTGCGGTGGATTAACATCGGCCTTGGCAAGAAACGTCCGACCCGGCGCTACACGCCGGCCGACCTGGAGGCCTTCATCGAGGAGCGGGCGGCGAAATGTCGGTCTACAAGAGAAACGGACGAGACACCTATTCCTACGACTTCGAGATACGGGGTCGTCGATTTTCAGGCAATACGGGAGCAACGTCGAAGCGAGAAGCAAAGCGCTTCGAGGACGCCCAGAAGGAAATAGAGCGGGCGAAGCTGGCGGAAGAGGCCAAATTTTTCGCGCCGACAATGACTTTTGAAATCGCTTCATCCCGATATTGGCTGGAAGTCGGCCAGCATCATAAGAATGCGGACACCACCCTCGCCAACCTCGAATGGTTGCGCAATGCCATAGGCCGAAACACGGAAATGGATTCGCTAACGGATTCCATCGTGGCAAGCCTCGTTGCCAAGCGCCGAGGCGAACGGGTGCGCCGGATCGGGAAGAACGGCAAAATCCACCTCGGCAAACTGATCGAACCCGCCACGGTAAACCGGACCTGCACCCAGCCGCTTCGGGAAATTTATCTGCGCGCCCGCGATGTCTGGAAGATCAAGGTGGCGGAAATCGACTTCGGCCGCCACATGCTAGACGAGCGCCAGGAGCGCGTGCGGGAAGCAACCCCGGATGAAGAAGATGCGATTTTGGGGGAGTTGTCGCGAGGCTATGATCGCGCTGTCCGCTTCGCTTTCCTGAGCGGATGCCGGCGAATGGAAATCCTCGGGCTCGAATGGCCCATGGTGGATTTCTTCTCGCGGAATTTCAAGGTCATCGGCAAAGGCGGGAAGGAACGCGTCATTCCGATGTCGGATGAGATATTCCGCCTGCTATGGGAAGAGAAGGATCGCCACCCTGTCAAGGTTTTCACCTTTGAAGCGCGCAGGACGAGGAAGAAGGAAGGATTGGTGCGAGGGAAGCGCTACCCCCTGACGGAATCAGGGCTCAAGAGCGCGATGCGCAGGGCTGTGCCAAAAGCTGGCGTGGAGAACTTCCGCTTCCACGATACGCGCCACACGGCGGCTACGCGCGTGCTTCGGAAATCGAATTTGAGGGTGGCTCAGCTACTGCTCGGGCACGCGGACGTGAAGACGACGACGAAATACGCCCATGCCATGAACGACGATATCAGGGCAGCTTTGGACGCTGCATCGCGCCCCACCGCAAACCCCACCAAGGGTTTTCCGGAAGGGACCAAGCATGTGAATGATAAGGGAGAAAAGCGCTAAGGAGGTCGTTCCCCCAGTCAAGTGCGCTACCGGGCTGCGCTACATTCCGGACCGCGCAAACCCCTATAGTCTCGGGCACTTGGATGCAAGCCAAAAAATCGGCGGGCGGGAACAAATCCGGTGTTTTCGCCCGCCCCTGGGGATAGGGCCGCCTACCGCACCTGATCGAGCAGGCGCTTGCATTCGAGGAGATCGTAGAGGGCCTCCTGCAGGAGGGCGCGGTCCTCCTTGCCGACGCTCGTCTTGCCGATGGAGATTTCCGGCGTCTCGTCCGTGCCGCCGAC
>Ga0180218_1001515_pt1 | contig 13705 bp, 17 predicted proteins | sample eDN3rd37CKraftBY_FD_151334 | JGI IMG/M metagenome (GOLD analysis project Ga0180218, IMG submission 151334) | Enriched backyard soil microbial communities from Emeryville, California, USA - eDNA 3rd pass 37_C Kraft BY (version 2) (version 2) | ecosystem: Environmental > Terrestrial > Soil >... | reverse complement strand
CTCATCGGCAAGCCGTTCGACGAAGAGACGCTCTTCCGAACGGCACAGGTTATCGAAGATGCCGCCGGCCGCCTGGCGGTTCCGGAAGCTTGGTGGATGAAGGGCTGACAGCATGGATCCGAAACGGCCGTGGGAATGCGCAGACATGTCCCAGGTGCGCACTGAAATCGACCGCATCGACGCCGCCATGGTGGAGCTCATCGCAGAGCGGTTCGGCTACGTCGATCGCGCCTGGCAGCTCAAGATGGAATCGCGGGAAGGCGCTGTCGTGCCCTGGCGCATCCAGCAGGTGATCGACCGGGTGAAGGGGCAGGCAGCCGAGAAGGGTTTGCCGCCCGAGATGGTCGAGATGGTGGGCGCGCAGTGGCGCAACATGATCGGCTGGTTCGTCCAGTTCGAAGAGGAAAAGCTGCGGCAGGTCCAGAACGACACGCAGAAGTCGGGAGTTGACGGTGCCTGATTATCAGCCCGACGTACCGCTGATTGAGGTCTTCCTTTATGGCGTCCTCAATCCCGCAACGATCGTCGTTGCCTTCATGCTCGGCCGCCGCGCGGACGACAAAACCAAGATCTTGATCGCAGGTTTCGCCGGAGCCATCGCGGGATCGGCATTGCTCTACATTGCAACTTTTCTTCGCCTTTGGGACGCGCCTACGCTCGGCAGAGCGATCGCCGGCGTTTTCACAATGTCGTTCATCGCCGGCTTCATTTATGCGGCTGTGGGTTACGCGACCAAAGGATGGTCTGGAGGCGGGAAATGAACGCTCAGAAAATCGCTGAAAAGCCCAAGTCCAAAAATCTGATCCAGGGCGGAACGGGTGACTGGGAAGTCATCATCGGCCTCGAAGTTCATGCGCAGGTCGCGTCGAATTCGAAGCTCTTTTCAGGCTCTTCGACGGGCTTTGGCGCGCCGCCCAACAGCCACGTCTCGCTCGTCGATGCGGCAATGCCCGGCATGCTGCCCGTCATCAACCGCGAGTGCGTGGCGCAGGCCATTCGCACGGGCCTTGGCCTCAAGGCGCAGATCAACACGAGAAGCGTTTTCGACCGGAAGAACTACTTCTATCCGGATCTGCCGCAGGGCTATCAGATCTCTCAGTACAAGCAGCCGATCGTCGGTGAAGGCTCGGTCGAGATCACGGTCGATGGCGAGACGCTGACCATTGGCGTCGAACGGCTGCATCTGGAGCAGGACGCGGGCAAGTCGCTGCACGATCAGCATCCCGATTATTCGTATGTCGATCTCAACCGTTCGGGCGTCGCCTTGATGGAGATCGTGTCGAAGCCGGATCTGCGCTCGTCGAAGCAGGCGCAGGCCTACGTGACGAAGCTGCGCAGCATCCTGCGTTACCTCGGCACGTCTGACGGCGACATGGACAAGGGCAACCTGCGCGCCGACGTCAACGTGTCGGTGCGGAAGCCCGGCGACAAGCTCGGCACGCGCTGCGAGATCAAGAACGTCAACTCGATCCGGTTCATCGGACAGGCGATCGAATATGAGGCGCGCCGGCAGATCGACATCCTCGAAGAGGGCGGCACGATCGATCAGGAAACGCGCCTCTTCGATGCTGCAAAGAATGAGACGCGTTCGATGCGTTCTAAGGAAGAAGCGCACGATTATCGCTACTTCCCCGATCCCGATCTGCTGCCGCTGGAGTTCACGGACGCCTACGTTGACGAACTCCGGTCCGGGCTTCCTGAACTGCCTGACGAAAAGCGTGCGCGCTTCATGACGAGCTTCGGGCTTTCCGCTTACGACGCCGACGTGCTCGTGGCGGAGCGTTCGTCGGCCGACTATTTCGAGAAGGTCGCCGAGGGCCGTGACGGCAAGGTTGCCGCCAACTGGGTCATCAACGAGCTTTTCGGACGCCTGAACAAGGAAGGCAAATCGATCGACGAAAGCCCCGTTTCGGCGGCTCAGCTCGGCGCGATCGTCGATCTCATCGGATCGAACGCCATTTCGGGCAAGATCGCCAAGGATCTCTTCGAGATCGTCTGGACCGAAGATGGCGATCCGGCGGAGATCGTTGAGAAGCGCGGCATGAAGCAGGTGACCGACACCGGCGCCATTGAAAAGGCCGTCGATGCGATCATCGCTGCGAACCCGGAGAAGGTCGAACAGGCGAAGGCCAAGCCGTCCATGCTCGGCTGGTTCGTCGGTCAGGTGATGAAATCGACGGGCGGCAAGGCGAACCCAGCCGCCGTCAACGACATCCTGAAATCGAAGCTCGGGATCTGACGGCGGGTAGCGTTTCGTCAGCGGACGGTCTGAAAGGCGAGGCGTCTCGCCTTTCGGTCACGCAAGCCTTGGAAGGCGACGTACGCAATGCCCGCGCACGCCAGTATGACCAAGCCGAACGGAACGATGGCTGCGACCACGTAAGTGAGTTTTGTCATTGTCATTGGCCTCTCCCTCGAGGCTGGCCCTATGATGTGACAAAACATACCAGGAAGTGCTTGCAGTCCCGCTCACGCACCCCTGACAAATGCCATGTGCATTTTTGCGATCCGGTAACTCGTGGTTAACGGGGCGTTAGGGTCTGTATCGCCCGGAGAAGGCGCTACAGAGGCTTTACGATGAGGGGCATCCCACCCTTAGGCCTGAGCGTAACTCGGCTCACGGGCTCAGGTGAGTGCCTTCCGTCCCATTCGAAACGCATACTCTGCAGGAGGGTGGCCAGGATGGCCGTCGCCTCGAGAATTGCGAAGGACATTCCTATGCAAACCCGCTGGCCGTAGCCGAACGGCATGAACTGGGTGCGGGGATAGCGGGCTTCGTTTTCGGGCAGAAACCGGTCCGGATCGAAGCGCTCAGGGTCCTGCCAAAGGGACTTGTGACGGTGGATGACGAAGATTGGCATCACGACGAGGGTCGAGGCGGGGATCGCCTTTCCGCCGAGCTCGACGTCCTTGGCTGCGATGCGCGTCATGACGGGCGCGGGCGGATAGAGCCGCATCACTTCTTTGAGGACGCGGTTCGTGACCGGCAGTTTGCCGACGGCTGCGGCATCGATACGGCCTGAGCCGATGACGGAGACGATCTCTTCGCGCACGCGCTCTTGCCATTCGGGTGCGCGAGCCAACACGTAGAGCGTCCACGTCAAGGCTTTGGCCGTCGTTTCATGTCCTGCGAAGAGGAACGTCGCCAAGTTGTCGGCGATCAATTCATCAGGCATCGGCTCGCCGGTGTCGGGATCCTTTGCCGTCATCATGCGCGCGACGAGGTCGGTGCCGACGGCGCCTTCCTGGCGGCGCTCAGCGACAAGCTTTCGCACGATCGACCGGAGTTCCGCTGCCGAGCGGCGCATGCGGCCTTTGCCCGGATGCCAGACGTAATCGGGCAGCCGCAGCATCGAGAACGCGACTTCCCATGAGATCGGATCGAGATAGGCGCGGCCAGCGCGTTTGATGACGTCGCCGTCCCGTTTGCTGACGCCCGCCAGAATCGTGCGCGCGATGATTGCGAAGGTCGTGTCCGTCAGGTCTTCTTCGACGTCGGTGACGAACGCCTGCGATCCGAGCGACCGCCAGCGCATCACGCAATCGACGGCCGCGTCGACCATTGCCGGGACGTAGCCAAGAAGTTCGGCGTGGCGGAAGGGCGGGCTCGCGAGCTTGCGCTGCCAGCGCCAGCTTTCGCCTTGCGCTGTCAGCAGGCCCTTGCCGACGATCGGCGTCAGCACACGGCGGTCGAGCTGAGTCTTGGGGAACTGCTCGGCGTTCTTGAGGAGGATGTTCTCGATGAGCGCCGGATCCGTCACCCAGGCGACAAGCGGGCGCTTGCTGCCGTAGGTGACGACGGGCTCGGTGTAGACGGCGCGCGGAATGGCCCGCAAAGGATTGCGGACGAAGCGCGCTAGGAAGGGAAGTAAGGGCAGGGCACGCGCGGACGGCGTGACCGTCGGCGGGTAGAACGCAGTCGTCGTCATTTTGGCTCTCACGTCACCATATTGCGCCGGCGAGCGAGAACGTAATGGGAGACTGCGCCGCTATCTAGGCCGACGCTTTTTTGGCGCGTGCCTGGCCAGCAAGCTTCTTCAGACGCGTGCGGACGCCGGCGGTGTTGCCCTGGATGCGGCTCTGAGCCGGACGAGGAATGGCGCGCTTGGCCTTTTTCTTCTGCTTTTGAACATTCTTGAGCGACGTCTTAGACATGAAACAGGCCTCGAAAGGTGGGAAGATGTGAATCGGGGCTGCGCCCTGACGCAGCATTGGGCCGATCCTCTACGGGATCGCGCTTGTTCGCGCAAGCATGGCGGTCAATTTGCGCTGAATCCCGGGCGCCCCTGGGCTAGTGCAGGAGAAAGCTCAGGCCGAAATAGGTGGGTGCGATGATGCCCGCTGCCCAAATGACTGCGGACAAGACATTCACCAACTGGAATTGCCATTGCGGCATTGCGTACATGCCCGCGACAACCGGGATGACCGCCCGGACCGGGCCGAAGAAGTGTCCGAAGAAAACGCCAAGCGCGCCCCACTTCGCAAAGAATTCTTCGCCGCGGCGGACCAAATCGGGATGGCGATTGAAGGGCCAGAGCTTGTGAATCTCGTCCTTGTAGTAGAGACCGATCCAGTAGGACATCGCGTAGCCGAGGCTGCCGCCGATGCTCGCAGCGATGATGGATGGCCAAAGAACGCCGAGACCCACGCCGCTTTGCGCGAGCAGGGCGGACACGCCGATCAAAATCGCGGTGCCGGGCCAGACAATGGAGAGGAAGCAGAAACTTTCCACGAACGCGACGGCGAAGGCTATGGGAGCGGCCCAATCCTCGTTTGCCCTCACAAACGTGACGACCGCATCGACGAAGTCCTGCACGCTCATTTCGCCACTTTCAATTGGGATTTATTTTCGCGTGCAAGCCGGAGTGGCCGACGGTCGTGTGCCCATTCGCCAGATAAGAAGCCGGTTTATCGGGTTCAAGACTACCGGCACCGGCGCGCCATTTCCTGTGCAAGTTCCTTAGAAACTTCGCGTGCCAGCATCGCCGCGCGTGCGATCTGGCCCGTCGTCAATCCAACGTACCCGCCGCCGCTCAGCGCCGAGGGACCGCGGTCGGCTTCGGCCTTGCCGCGCGCCAGCTCGTTGCAGTTCAGTTCCTTGCGCTTTTTGCTGAATGCCATCAGCCGCACGCCGGACGCGTATTCATGCGGGCCGGCGGGGTGGTTCACCCAGGCGCGCGCGGGGTCCGACATGTAGGAATCGAAGACCATCTTGCGCTGGCTGATGCAGACGTTGCTGTCATCGACGCACTTCAAGCCGCGCGCGGGATCTCCCAATGCTGCTTCGTTGCCCCCGCAACCGGCCGCAACAAAGGAGATGGCGATGAGAAGCGTCACTGCGGCGTCAGATTTTCGGATCCGCGATGCATTATCGAATTTAAGCAAGGTAATTTCCGTTTTCGTTTCCCTCTGGCGGTAGAAAGCCACCATGGCAGGCTCGTGACGAACGGGGGCCGAAGATGTGGCCCGTTGTCAACCCACTAGCCGGATTCGCCGCAGAACTGCATCTCTACGCCCTGAGATGATTCAGAGGAGCCTACGACATGCCATTTGCAGTGCGGGTGCACGCGACGGGGGGACCTGAGGCTCTGGTCTATGAGGACGTCACCGTTCCCGATCCGGGCCCGGGAGAGGTCCGCCTCGTGCAGCGCGCGATCGGCGTCAACTTCATCGACGTCTATCACCGCAACGGTCTCTACAAGTTGGCGAAGCTGCCGGCGATCATTGGGTCGGAAGGGGCGGGCGATGTCGTGGCGGTCGGCCCCGGAGTCGATCGTTTCAAGGTGGGTGATCGAGCGGCTTATGCCGGTCCGATCGGCGGCTATGTGCAAGAGCGGGTCGTACCCTCCGACCGGCTTGTGAAGTTGCCGGACGGCATCTCCTACGAGACGGCTGCGGCTGGCCTTCTGCAAGGCATGACGGCGCGCTTCCTACTGCGCCAGGTCTACCGCGTCGGCCCCGAGACGACGATGCTGCTGCACGCGGCCGCCGGGGGTGTCGGACTTATTGCGTGCCAGTGGGCGCATTCGCTCGGCGCCACGATCATCGGCACCGTGAGTTCGGATGAAAAAGCGGAACTCGCGCGGGAGCACGGCTGCACGTATGTCATCAATACGAAGCGCGATGATTTCGTCAGCGGCGTGCGGGAATACACGCAGGGCGAGGCCTGCGATGTCGTCTATGACTCCGTCGGCAAGGACACGTTTCCGCAATCACTCGATTGCCTGAAGCCAAAAGGTCTTTGGGTGTCTTTCGGCAACTCTTCCGGACCCGTTCCGCCATTTCCGCTCACGGCTTTGAAAGGGTCTCTTTTTGCCACGCGCCCGACGCTTTTTGCTTATACGGCAACAGCCCGAGAGCTTCAGGAGAACGCTTCTGAATTTTTTCAAATGGTGCTGAGTAATCAGATCCGGATTGAGATCAATCACCGATATCCGTTGACCAACGCCGCAGATGCGCATCGCGACCTGGAAGCCCGGCGCACGACAGGCTCGATCATTCTCATTCCCTAAGGAGCGATATGCACGACGACGGAGATGACGAGCCGATCGCACTGTATTTTTGGCCGACACCCAACGGCTTGAAGATCTCCATCATGCTCGAAGAGCTTGGCGTGCCGTACGAGGTCCGTTTCGTCGATATCGGCAAGGGGGAGCAGTTCGCGCCGGAGTTCCTGGCGATCTCGCCGAACAACAAGATCCCGGCAATCGTCGATCCGGAAGGGCCCGACGGCCAGCCGCTCGCGCTTTTTGAATCGGGCGCCATTCTGCAATACCTCGGCCGGAAGTTCGGTGCGTTCTATCCCTCGAGCGAACGCGCCAAGGCGGAGGTCGATCAGTGGCTGTTCTGGCAAGCGGGCGGGCTCGGGCCGATGTCCGGGCAAGCCAACCATTTCCGCATCCATGCGCGAGAAAAGATTCCTTACGCGATCGATCGCTATACGAAGGAGGTCGAGCGGCTGTTTGGGGTGCTGGACAAGCGGCTATCGGATCGCCCGTATCTCGCGGGCAAATATTCGATAGCGGATATCTCGTGTTTCACTTGGGTGCGGATATGGGAGATGCTGTCTCTCGATATCGGCAAGTTTCCGAACCTATCCCGGTGGCTCAGCGAGATCGGTCAACGGCCAGCTGTCATCCGGGGGCTGGCGGTTAAGAAAGCGTAAGCGGCCGAGGCCTACTGAGCGCGGCCAACGAGGCTTTCAGGATCGACGGTGTTTCCGGTCACCTTCTGGAACGCCATGGCGCCCAGGACTTTGTTCGACTGTACATGACGAAGCGCTGTAAGCGGCCGAGTCCTACTGGGCGCGGCCAACGAGGCTTTCAGGGTCGACGGTGTTTCCGGTCACCTTCTGGAACGCCATGGCGCCCAGGACTTTGTTCGACTGTACATGACGAAGCGCTTCGGACGACGCGCCGCTTTGGGCGGCCGATGGGTTGTCCGTGGGGTCATCGCCGGAAAGATCGGCCAATCCGAGATAGGCAGGGTGTGAACCTTGCTGCGCACAGCCCGCAAGCAACAGAAACCCCGCAGCCGCTAACGAGCGGCGAACTACCGACTGAACCATATCCCTCAACTCAGGCCAGGCAGCCTGAACCCTCCTTAAGGCCTGTATGTCGGCCTATACCTATGGTTGCCTATACCTATGGTTACCAGCACGCGGCTGAACCCCGGCTGAACACTCGAACCCCGTCGTTCGATCGAGCCGCCGCGGGACCCCTTTTTGAAGCATGGTTAGGAATTGGTGGCAACCCTCTTAAGCCCGGATCAACAACCGTCGCAGGGAGGACAAAATGTGCCGATTTCGGGCGGAAAGTAGCTGATCGTAAGCGCAGCTTAGCTTGCAGTTAAAGCGAATTTGCTGCGGTTTTTACGAGTTTTCATTCATCCCTTGCGATGGTTTGCGTGCGTTCATTGAATGAGAGCGCAGGGGTTTTTTGCCGCCCTCCGGGCATGAAGCGCGAGCCGGCGATTGGGAGTGTTTTCACATGGCACGCATGGATGTGTTGTCTCGTCAAATCGATTATTCCGCGCAGGGCGATCAGTCCGACGCATTTTTTGAGCTTGGCCTCAGCTTTTGCACGGGCCGCGATGGGGCGATCGACCTCATCCAGGCGCACAAGTGGTTCAACATTGCTGCGAGCCGCGGCAACGATGAAGCGAAGCGCTACCGTTCGGAAGTCGCGAGCGACATGAGCAAAGCCGAGATCATCAGGGCGCAGAGACTGGCCCGCGAGTGGCTCGGCTCGCTGCACTGAAGCCGTCGTTCAAAGCTGAATGGCGCGCCCCGGTTCTACGCGGCGTCAGCAGTTCGAGAAAAACGAGGCAAGGCACTTCCAAGAATTCTTGGCGGCGCCGCCAATTGCTTCTCCGGCCTTGCCGAGCGCGGTGCTCGCTGATTTTGCGGCTTCGCCAGCTGACTTCTGGGTGTCGCTCAATCCCGCGCCCGCGGACTTGGCGCTCTTCTCGACCATTTCCTGCACGGTCTTTGGCGGCGGCTCGTTCGCCACGGCTTCCTTCGGCTGATCGGGAGGCGGCATATCGTGGCCGGCCTCTTCGGGGCTCGCTGGCGCTCCGGCTGGCGCGGCTTGGCCTACGGCCGGTTCGGTCGCGGCGTGCTGTGGTTGATCCTGCGAGCCTGCGTCCTCCAGCATCGCTGGGACGGGAAGCTCTTTGCGTTCGCCGGGGCAGGGTGCCGTCATCGTCCGGTCGATCGAGCAGCTGGCGTGCGCTCCGGCCTTGGCGAGCGCCGTGATGCAATAAAGTTTGGGGACGGTGTCGACGGTCGCGCTCGACATGCCGTCGATGACGCAGGCGTAGCTCGCGTCGGGGCCGGTGCATTTGACGCACAGTTCAGCCGCGTTCGCACTTGCCGCGCCCGCGAGCGCCGCTGCGCCCATAACCAACTGCAATTTGAAGCAAGCGCGCACGGTTCGGCCCGTTTCCAATGGAGGCATACTGCTTGCAGGACACTAGGACGACTTTGGGGCAACTGCCAGCGGCGGCACAATCGCCGCTGTGCATTGTCCGGTCCCGTCTTGCATTGCGCTGGCGCCGCCTCTATAGGGGGCACTCGCCCATTGATTTGGGGAGACGTGGCCGAGTGGCTGAAGGCAACGGTTTGCTAAATCGTCATACGCTTTAAAGGCGTATCGAGGGTTCGAATCCCTCCGTCTCCGCCAGCGCCTTCGATAAACTCGCAAATGGTCTGAGCGGCTCGCCGAGCAGCGGGCACGCCCGATAGGGCTTCTGAGCTGTCCACAATAATCCGATCGATTTGAGCGCGCGGGCTTGGGCTCGCGAGATGCTCAATGCGCCGGGCGACTTCCGATCGGCATGCTTGCCGGCCAGCGATCACAGCTTAGTTCAGCATTACTCTCTGCTTGGTCCCGGCGGTGTCTCGTTGGACGATATCTCTATGAGATTGCCGTCCGGATCACGGCAATAGAAGGAGCAGATCTTGCCCATGGCGCCGAGTTTGCTGACCGGCCCGAGGACAATTTTGACGCCGCTCTCGGCTAGATGGTGCGAGACTTGTTCCGGTGAGTAATTGGTGAGGAAGCAAAGGTCGTTGCTGCCTGCCGCGGGGTGTTCTGCCGTGAACCATTCGGCCGGGCTCGCGTCGATCGGACGAAGGTTGATCTTCTCCGTGCCGAACCGGACGCTCGTTCGCGGCGTGCCGCCGGGGAGTGCATCGTGCTCGCGGGTCATGCCGAGTACCCGCTCATACCAATCCGCCGACTTTTCGACGTCGCGGACGTTCAGGACGAAATGATCGACAGAGATGACATTCAACATGGCGGTCTCCTGCAATCGATGATGCATCTGCCATTGCTTAGAAGTTCAAACAAATCTTGCCGAAGTGCCGGCCCGCTTCCTCAAAACGAAACGCGTCGGCGATTTCGGAAAGGCCAAAGCTTTTGTCGATCACCGGGCGTATTCCGGTCGCATCGAGTGCGCGAATGAACTCAATCTGGTTTTTCCGGCTGCCGACGATGAGGCCTTGAAGACGTGCCTGTTTCGCCATGAGCGCTGCGGTTGGCACGTCGCCGCCAAGGCCGGTGAGCACTCCAATCAAAGAGATGTGGCCGCCGATTGCCACCGAAGCGATCGATTCCGGTAGCGTGCCCGGGCCCCCGACTTCGACGATGTGATCGACGCCGCGTCCTGCCGTCAGTTCGCGGACGCGTTCGCTCCACAGTGGCACGGACTTGTAGTTGATGAGATGATCAGCGCCGAGCTTGCGCGCGCGTTCGAGCTTTTCATCGGACGAGGACGTGACGATCGCTTCTGCGCCCATCGCCTTGGCGAGCTGTAGCGCGAAAATCGATACGCCACCCGTGCCCTGAACTAGAACGCTATCGCCAGCTTTCAGATGGCCATCGACCACGAGCGCGCGCCAAGCGGTCAGGCCAGCTGTGGTGAGCGTTGCCGCCTCGACATCGCTGTAGCCTTTTGGCACGTGGGTGAACCACGTCGCCGGGCGCACGACGGCTTCGCGCGCGTAGCCATCGATGCCGTCGCCGGGGGTCGAGTCGAAATTGTCGACGTTCGGAGGCCCGTCTTGCCAAAAGGGGAAAAAGCAGGACACGACGTGGTCGCCTACTTTGAATTCGGCAACACGCTTCCCAACGTCTTCGACGACGCCCGCACCATCGGACATCGGAATTCGTCCCTCAGCTGTCTTCCATTTTCCGGAGGCCACGAGGTAGTCGTGAAAGTTCAGCGAATTTGCATGAAGGCGTACGCGGATCTCGCCGGCTCCCGCTTTGCCGGGATCTTCGATGTCGGCGACCGCGAGGTTATCCAGTCCCCCCGGAGCGGCTATTCGGATCGCTTTCATCTCGCTCATCCCGGTTCGGGAAACGGCATCTTGAATGCAACGCGGGAAGAAATGGATTTAAATGAAAACCCGTGCAGGGCAGATCGCTCAGGCCATCAACTTGGCGGATGGACCGCCAAGCATTCCAAAGATGCGCGTTGGCCGCTCGCGTGCGGCCCCGCCGATCAGGCCGCGCCAACGCCTAGCGCGATCGAGCCGGAGCGGGTCTCGACGCTGTAGATTCCGAGAAACGTTTCACCTTTGTGCACGCCCGTCGTCAGCCACCCGTTTATCTCGAAGGTGAAGCCCTCTGCCATTTCCTCGATGCGCGCGATCGATGCATCCGTCGCGTCGCCCTCGAGGATGAAGTGAACGTATTCGCTATCGGGATAAGCAAGCGCAGTCTGCAGAGCAGGTTTGTCGGGACCATCTACGATTTTCAGGATTTTTCTGGTCATGGCTAAACACTCCGCGAAAAAGCTGCTTCCGTTGAACTGCTTTTGCCGGGCGAGGTTCCTCTCCCTGGACGAGCTTTAAGCCTTCAGCCAGCTTCCGCCGTAGATGTTGTTTCAAGCTCTGCCGCGGTCGCAGGCGGCGGCCCGAAGAGGTTCTTCGCGCGCCGAACTTTGCCGGATTCCTCAGGCGGGATTCGGTCCACGATCTCAATGTCGAAGTGGATGACGTTGCCGAGCCCTTCCGCTGTCACCGACTGCTGCACGTATTGCCTGAGCCTCTCGACCGACAGCGTTTGGCCCGGCAGAGGCGCGGCGCGTAGAACGAAGCGGTTAACCCCTGTCTGCACGAACTGATGCTCTGCGAGGTTTGTCTCGTTGTGGAGGGCGAGCAAGAATACGTAGTAGGGCAGGTCCCGGATTTCGCCTTTGACGTTAACCCAGAACTGGTCCTTCGAACGGCCCTGGACGGATTGTACGAGCGGCAGCAGGCTTCCGCACTTGCACGGGGTCGCGCTCATCGTGACGATGTCGTCGATCTCATAGCGGATGAACGGCTGAGCGAGATTATAAAGGTTGGTCAACAGCACCTTGTTGCCGGGTGTGCCGTTCGGAACGGGATTGCCGTTGGAATCCACGACTTCGAGAAACGCGAGTTCGTCATTGAGGTGACTGCCGTGCGTCGCCTGGCATCCGCAGGTCAGCGCCATGCACTCGGCCATGCTGTAGACATTGGTGATGTGCACGCCGAAGGCTTTTTCGACACGTTCGGCGACGGGTTCAGGAAGCGGCTCGCTGATATTCGTCATCTGTTCGAGATCGCTGCTCGGCTTCAGCCGGCCCGCTTTCAATTCACGCGTGATCGTTTCGAGCGCGCTCGTGTAGCTGGTGATGAAGTTCGGCTGAAACTCGTTGAGCTTCTGGACGAGCACTTCGGGCGGATCGAATACGGAAAGCCGCTGTAGCTTGATGTAACGGCGCGCGCGCTCGGGAAAGTAATTGAAGAACGTGCTGCTCGGATAGAAGCCCGGCTTCTGTGTGATGATTGAAAAGCGCGCCGGATAGAGCAGCTGTTGAATGTAGGGAAGAAAGCGGCGGCTCAATTTCTTGCCGCGTGCGAACTGGGCGGCAAAAGTCGTCAGGATCGCGGGCTTGTCCTGGACGATGATGGCCGGTTGGCCCTGGCTCCCCGACGTGTGGCAGACGGCGAACTTGCCCTTGAAGTATGCGCCAACGTTGGCCGGATCACCCATGAAGCGCTCGAGTTCGGCGCGGGTGAGATCGCGATCGGTGAAGATATCGTCGAGGTTCGCCATCATGTCGGCTTTGGTCAACGTCGGAAGATCCGTGATCGCACAGGTCTTCAGATCGATGCCTTCGAACCGCTTCCGGTAGTACGGAGAATTGTCATAGGCATATTGGAGGAGCTTGCGGAAACGCTCTTCCTTGGCCTTCGCGCGCCGTTCCATGTCTTGGGGACGAGGCAGGAGAAGCGAGCGGATCGCGAGGGCCAGCTTCACCTGATCAACGACGGCGCCCAGAAATCCTCTCATGTGAGATATGCCTTCCAGATTGTTTCGCGGTTCATCGTGCCTTCGTTCGCTCGCTCATGCGGCGGTGTCAGTGTGCGGCTGGCGGTCTTCGCGCGCAACTCGCAACTGACATTGCGTGTGCTGCATGTGAAAGGGATCGCAAAAATGGCTTTTCCATTGTGCTCCGGTGGAGGCGTTTAGTCCGCGCGCGATCGTTCCCCCGGCGGGAAGCCAGGAAGAGGGCCGGGTAGAGAAGTCTCAGCCTCGGCTTGGAGTTCCGCTTCGTGCCGCTTCAGATAAATAAATATTGCGATTGCTGTCGCGACTGCGAGTGCAATTCCGATAGCTCCCGCGGGACCGTGAAGCTCATCAATACTGCGGCCCAAGGTGTAAGCCGCCATCCCCACCGCGCTTGCCCAGAGGACGCCACCGAGCGCATTGGCGAGGAGAAAGCGCGGCCAGGGCAGTTTGTTGATGCCCGCCAGAAGGGCGGCGAGGAAACGCAGTATCGCGAAGAAGCGGCCGATGAAGACGATCATCCCGCCGTACTTCTGAAACAGGTACTGACCGAGCTTTATGCGGCCCTCGGTTATGCCGACGTAGGGGCCAAAGCGGACGAGCAGCGGATATCCAAACTTGCGGCCGATGAGATAGCCTATGTTATCGCCAATGATCGCGCCAAGGGATGCCGCCGCTATGACGAGAGCGATGTTTCCGTCGTGTGTCGCCGCATACACGGACGCGATGATCAGCACAGCTTCGCCCGGCAGGGGTATGCCTAAGCTCTCAAGACCGACCATTATGGCAACCGTCCAGATGCCATATGTCTCGAAGATGTGATGAAGCTCGCCGGGCGTGATCAATGGCCAATCCTTTTTTTCAGGCCAAGTGAGATTTCC
>Ga0180218_1001514_pt1 | contig 13727 bp, 13 predicted proteins | sample eDN3rd37CKraftBY_FD_151334 | JGI IMG/M metagenome (GOLD analysis project Ga0180218, IMG submission 151334) | Enriched backyard soil microbial communities from Emeryville, California, USA - eDNA 3rd pass 37_C Kraft BY (version 2) (version 2) | ecosystem: Environmental > Terrestrial > Soil >... | reverse complement strand
TCGGCTGGGGCGAAGATCAGGACGGCTGGAAACCCGACCACTTCGCCGAGCTCATGCGAACCCTGCGCGACACGGGACGACCGGGGCGCGCTCGCTGACAAAGGGAAGAGAACGGGAAAATGTCTACATCCCCCTTCGCCGTCATGGCTACAGATCCCTCCTCGGCACTGCCGGTTCAGCTACAGTCTCGCGCTCGATCGGAGCCCGAGCGACCGTTTCTGATCGAGGTGACGGGCGGCCGCGCCACCTACGGTGCCACGTGGGACGGCGTATGCAGCTGGGCCGAGCATTTGAGAAACCTCGGGGTAGGGCCGGGCTCCCATGTCGCAACGCTGCTGCCACCCTCGATCGATGCCGCGATGATCTGGATCGCCCTGGGGTGCCTCGGCGCGGTGGAGGTGCCGGTCAACCCCGACCTCAACGGCGCATTCCTCGAGCATGTCCTCAACGATGCCGCGCCGATACTGTGCCTCGCACGACCCGAATTCGCCGACCGGATCCGAAATGCCCGACCTTCCTTACCCGTTCGCACCGTCGAGCGTGGCGCGTGGGAAACCCTGCCTGCGGCCGGCACCGAGATCACGCGGCTGCCGGCACCGGGCGACATCGCATGCGTGATCTACACCTCCGGCAGCACGGGTCCGGCCAAGGGAGTAATGCTCGACTGGGCGCAGTTCGCCACCGTCATCGACCGGATTCCCCTCGGCCGGGACGACGTGACCTACAACTGCCATCCCATGTTCCATGTGACCGGACGGAGCCCACTGGTCACGATGTGCCATACAGGTGGCAGAGTTGTTCTGCGGGAGAAGTTTTCGGCGAAGTCCGCGATGGACGACGTGCGTACGTTCGGATGCACCACGGGGACCTTCCACGGTGCTCTCCTGCTGGCCCTGCCCCCGCGCGCCGACGACGCCGACAACCCACTGGAGGCCGTGTTCGCCGGCCACAATGTCGCCCTCGCCGCGGAGTTCGCGAAACGATTCGACGTGCGGTGCTACGACCTCTACGGTTCCACCGAAGTCGGCTTCCCACTCGTCCTGAGCGACCCGCCGGACCTCGAACACACATGGTGTGGACACCTCCGCGACGGCTATCAGGCGCAGGTGGTGGACGAAAACGGACGGCCCGTCGCCGACGGTGAACCGGGCGAACTCTGGATCCGGCCCGACGATCGCCTCATGATCATGATCGGATATCTCAACAGGCCGGAAGCAACCGCACGAGCGCTGGACGGCGGTTGGTACCATACCGGCGATATCGTCATTCGACATCCCGACGGCAACTTCGAATTTCTCCATCGGGCCGGCGACACCATCCGCCGCATGGGCGAGAACATCTCTACCACGGCCGTCGAGGCAGCCATTGACGAGCACCCGCAACTCTCCGGATGTGCCGTGCTCGGCGTACCCGATAGTATTGCCGGACATGAGGTTCTCGTCGCAGCGGAAGTGGTCGAGAACTCGGTCCTGGACGAGCCGACATTGTACGAGTGGCTGACGAGCCGGCTACCCAAACACACGCTGCCGAGATACCTCATCCTGACGGGCGCCCTCCCACGCACACCCACCAACAAGGTTCTCAAGACCGGGCTGCTCGACACCATCGATCTGACCGAGGTGTGGAGTCCTCCGAGCCGGCGACGCTGACTCGGAGGACTCCCACTCGCTGCATCCTCGGTGATCGCCTCAGCCGATCGGGAAATCTCCCAGGTTCCACGTACCTTCGACCCCGCGCGACCAGCCCGACGCCGCCCACGTACCACCGTCCACGGGAAGAGTCGCACCGGTGATGTAGGAGGCAAGGCGTGAGCACAGGAACGCGACGGCCGCCCCGCATTCGGAAATGTTACCCTCGCGGCCGAGCGGAATGTACCGGTCCATCGCGTCCTGGAGTGCCGGCTCGCGGACGAGGAAGGCGGCTTCGTCGATCGGTCCCGTGCGCTGTCCGTGATTTCCGGGCGTCACCGTCTGGTCGGGGGTGATCGCGTTGACGCGGATACGGTCCGCTGCGAGTTCGAGTGCCATCGTGCGCGTGAAACTGAGCATGCCCGCCTTACACGCGGCATATACCGCAAAGTTCGGTGCAGCGCGGGTTCCCTCGATACTGCTGACGTTGACGATCGAACCACCCTGTCCCCCGCGCCGCATCAGCGGAACCGCGGCCGAGGTCGCAGCCAGCATGCTGACCAGGTTGATGTCGATGTGGCGCCGCCAGCTGCGTTCGCTCTGGTCGACGAACGCGCCGCCGCGAACACCACCGGCGTTGTTGACAAGTATGTCCAGCCGCCCGAACTCGGCGTCTGCTCGCTCGACGGAATTATGCACCTGCTCGGTGTCCATCACGTCGGTCTGCACCGCCAGAACCTTGCGATCGCGCTCACGAATCAGTTCGGCGGTCTGTTCGGCGCGCTGTGGATCGATTTCGGCGAGGACAATGTCGGCCCCTGCCTCTGCGAGCGACAGCGCAATCCCCCGTCCGATCCCCCCACCACTGCCGGTCACCAACGCGACCTGTCCTGTCAAATCCACTGTCATGCCGACCATATGCACCTATCCTTTCCAAAAAGCGCGCCGCCCGCCGGTTTCGGTGGGCGGCGCGGGCTCCCGCATTACCGGGTCATTCGGTGACCGTGAGGTATCGCAAATCGAACGGTCCCCAGGTCGTGGCGTAATCCATCTCAGCGCTGAAGTTTCCGACCTTGTCGCTCATCACCCACGGGTACGTGGTCCATTCGATAGGAAGACCCCATGCCTCTTCGGTGAGGTATCTGTTGAGTTCGACCTTGCTCGCGGTGCGCTCATCCTCGGTGCGCCGAGAATCGGTGGCGGCCGCGATCAACTCGTCGTACTTCGGGGTCGTGCCCGCAGGGTTCTGGGTCGGCCCGATCCGCGTATTGAGGCCCGCTGCGAAGCTGATACCGGCCGAGGAGAACCCGATCAGCATCGGATAACGCCCCGACGCGAACTGGGTATACACTTCCACGCCGTCGAGTACACGGGGCTCGAACTTGATCCCTGCCATTGCAAACTGCTCCTGCACTACATCGACCAAACCAGGCGTCGTCGCCGAGGACACGGCCACCTCACCGAGATCGATGCCATTCGGATGGCCGGCCTCCGTGAGGAGAGCTTCGGCCTTCTCCGGGTCGTACGGGTAGATCCCTTCGAGGCCCTCGTCGAATCCGGAAAGTCCCTCGGGTACGAACTGCCAACGAACGCGCGAACCCGGGTACAAGGTCTCGGTGATCGTCTCGCGATCGAGAGCATGATTGAGTGCTTGACGCACCCGCAGGTCGTCGAGTGGCTTCGCATTGCGGTTGAACGCGATCTCCATGCCCACGCCCGTCGCAACGGGAACGGTAACGAGTCCGCTCCGCCCTTCGACTGCTGCAACATTGCCGGGTTGGAACTGTCCGATATCGATCTGGCCACCCGCGACTGCGTTGGTGAACGCCTGAAAGTCGGGGATACCCGTGTACTCGATCCGAGCCGGCTTGGCCGCATCGGTGTCCCAGTAGTCTTGACGGTCGCGTACCAGCACCAACTTTTCACCGGGAGCCCACGACTCGACGCTGTATGCACCGGATCCGTCGGCTGTCGTACTGGGATCACCGCTCTCGAAGAGCACCGGGTTCATGATGAGACCGGCAACTCCCGCAAACAGGTAGGGCATCTGATCGGTCGGCCGCGCCAGCGCGATCGTGAGTTCGTAGGGACCCGTGGCGGTCACCTCGGAAATCGCCGACAACGAACGCTTGACCACCGGCGACTCCAGCGTGCGCGCACGATCGAGATTCGATTTGACCACTGCTGCGTCGAGCGGCGTACCGTCTCGGAAGGACGCATCGTCTCGGAGGGTGAGCACCAGCGTGCCACCGTTGTTGCTGTATACCCAGTCGGTGACCAGCATGCCCTGGACTTGGCCCTCGTGGTCGACCGTGAACAGACGGTCGTAGATGTTGTTGAGCCCGAAGCGGAACGATGCGAGGTCCGATGTCGCCATGTGCGGATCGAGGGTGCTGACAGACTGCGTCCAGCCCACCGACAGGGTCGCGTTGGTGTCGACCGCGCCCTGGCCGGCACTTGCGGAGGATTCGGAACTGCCACAGGAGGAAACCAGGGCGACTACAGCCACACACGCGATTGCGGTGACTGTCGAGCGACTTCCGAACATGAAACGTCCTTTCACGGAACGGGTTCGAATACCACCACTGATCACAAGCGTGCAGGTGTGGAACAAGAAGACGGGTCTTCGAAGCCCGAGACAAGTGTGACTTTCGCCGATGACCTTAACCTGAAGTGCTCCATGTCACAATAGCGAAATCGGCCCGGGATCTCCTCAAACACCCCCGATTCCAACGGTGTTCGCTTCACCGAGAAGAAATTCGGCCGAGCCGTCCACGACTACCGCCCCCGAGGAATCGAACAACGCGAGGCCGAGTTCGACGCGCGCGTCGCCCCCACTGCCCCGAGTGCCGCGAACCACCGCCTGCGCAGTGAGCACTTCTCCGCGGTAGACGACCTTGCGGAATCGGGTCCGGAATCGTCGTACCGACCGGGCCCCGAAGAGTTCGGTGCAATATGTGGCCAGATAGCCGGCGCCGAGCATGCCGACGCTGAATGATGCGGGATATCCTGCATTCCTGGCCATTTCATCATCATGGTGCATCGGGTTCAGGTCGCCACTCGCGCCCTGATATCGCACGATGTCGGTGATCGTGATGGGACCGAACTCGCGTGGCGCAAACGCCTGCCCGGGCTCGACACCGAACGCCGGAGTCGTCATACAGAACGTCCGACTGTAGCGAGAAATGCGGAGGTGTAACGGCATTCCGCCCTGAGTTCTCCGGCCGAGTCCGTGAACGTTACGGTAAAGCGCACCATCGCCCTCGATCCCGAGCGACCTTCCTCGAGATCTACCGAGTCCAGCCGCAGGCCCGTGCTCACCGTCTCGCCGGCGTGGAGAATCTCGCCGTGGAACAGGTACTCCTGTTCGAGAGACAGGAGTCTGCGGACATCGGGAACCATTCCGATCGCCGCGCACGCGGCACGGGTTTCAGGAAACTCGAAGACACGTGGCAGGTCGTCCCAGAAGACCACGGTGGCGAGAAAAGTCGGCGGTATCGGCGCGAACGGGTCGTCCAGGTACTCAGGTCGGGAGGCGCCCGTCGCTGCGGCATACTCGCGAATCTTGCCGCGCTCGATCGGCATCACAGCCACGAGTACTCCTACCCCACGATGTGGGCGGCCGGAGCGGGTCGGAACGTCCGCTGGCTCGGATGCGCAGCAGGTATGGCCGACAGCAGGGTCCGACTGTACTCGTGCGCAGGATCGGCGAACAACGTTGCCGCGTCGTTGCACTCGATGATCTCCCCACGCTTCATCACCGCGATGCGATCGGCAATGACTCGCACGAGCGACATGTCGTGTGAAATGAACAGGTACGCGAGGTTGCGTTCGGCCTGCAGCTCACGCAGCAGGTTGATGACGTGCGATCGGATGGACATGTCGAGTGCCGCGACGGGCTCGTCGCACACGACGATCTCCGGATCCGTCACCAGCGCCCGGGCGATTGCGACGCGCTGGAGCTGACCGCCCGACATCTCGTAGGGGTAGCGCTCGAGGTGATGCGCCGTGAGACCGACGCGATCGAGCAGCGCGGCGACGCGTTTGTCTCGATCGGACGCGCTGTAACCGCCCTGGGAAAGCATCGGCTCGGCAATCGAATACTTGATCTGGGCGCGAGGATTGAGCGATTTGAACGGATCCTGGAAGATCATTGTTGCCCGGCCGCGAACCTTGCGTAGTTCGGAACGTCCCATGGCGGTGATGTCGTCGCCGAGAACCTTGATCGACCCCGAATTCGGCTCGATCAGCCGCAGCGCCAGACGTCCTACGGTCGACTTGCCGGCACCGGACTCACCGACGAGCGCGAGCGTCTCGCCGCGTCGTACCTCCAGACTCACCCCGCGCACCGCATCGACGGTCTCGGTAACACGGCCGAGCAGATTGCGCTTGGCCGGATACGATTTCGTCAGACCCTCGATGATGAGGGCTGCGTTGCCAGTTTTCGTCCCGGTCGCAGCGTGTGCACCGGTTGCATTCGTGTCAGGCATAGAAGGCGTCCTCCAGCGAAATCTCGTCGGTGCGGACGCAGCGCACGAGATGGTCGGTCCCGATGGTCGACAACGGAATGAAACCCGTCGTGCACTCCTCGCGGGCATAGGGGCATCTGGGTGCGAAGCGGCACGACTCGACGAACTCGTGCGGCGGTGGCACACGGCCTGGAATGACGCCCATCTTCTCGGCATGTCTGACCGGATCGGGCATGGCGTGCAGCAGCCCCGCGGTGTAGGGATGGCGCGGATTGTCGAACAGTTCGAGAATCGGTGCGTCCTCGACGATCCGGCCGGCGTACATCACTGCGGCACGGTCACACACCTCCGCTACGACACTCAGGTCGTGGGTGATGAGCAGGACTCCGAGTCCGAGCTCGAGCTGCAGGTCGTGGATCAGACCGAGCACCTGCCGCTGCACGGTCACGTCGAGGGCGGTGGTGGGCTCGTCGGCGATGAGCACATCCGGATCGCACGACAGTGCCATCGCGAGCATCACGCGCTGGCACATGCCGCCGCTGAACTCGTGTGGGTAGGCGTGTGCACGTTTCGCCGGCTCGGGAATGCCGACCCGGTCGAACAGTTCGACGGCGCGTGCCCACGCGTCCTTCCGAGAACACTTGCGGTGCCGGCGGACTGCCTCGGCGACCTGATCACCCACGGTGAATGCCGGATTGAGGCTGCGTCGCGGCTCCTGGAAGATCATCGCGACCTCTGCGCCGCGGACCTCGTCGAGTTGCTTCTCCGACAAGCTGTTCAGGTCCCGGTCGTTGACCATGACCGAACCCGAAACCCGGGAATTGCGCGCCAGCAGGTGCATGATCGCAAGCGACGTCACCGTCTTGCCGGAGCCGGATTCACCAACCAGTCCCATCGTTTCACCCTTGCGGACGCTGAACGCGACGTTGTCGACGATGCGAGTCCATCCGTGGTCGGGGGTCTTGAAGTCGACACACAGATCATCGACCTTCAGAACGGTGTCCTGTTCGAGTGCCTTCGCCGTGGTGATGGTCATGCCTTGCTCCCGCCTTGGTTGCCGACTGCGTCCCGCAGGCTGTCGCCGAACAGCGACAACATCAGGATGGACACAACGATCAGGACGCTGGACGGAATGATGGTCCAGCCATTGATCGCGAGATTGTCGAATCCTTCCTTGATCATCGAACCCCAGCTCGCCGTCGGCGGTTGCACACCGAGCCCGAGAAAGCTCAGGCCGGATTCGGCGACGATCGCGACGGAGGCGCCGAAGGAGATCTGGATGAGTAACGGCGAGACGATGTTCGGCGCTACGTGGCGCGCCATGATCCGGAGCGGTCCGGCACCGCCCGATCGGGCGGCTTCCACGTAGTCCTCGTTGATGATCTCCCGCGTGCTGATGCGCACGAGCCGGAAGAACCGAGGGGCGAGGAGCACGCCGATCGCGATCATCGCGTTCGTCAGGCTGGGTCCGAGTGCGCCGACGATTGCCACTGCGAAGAGCAGCGGTGGGAGTGACAGCAGTACGTCGGACACGCGGCTGGTGACGGAGTCGAGCACACCGCCGAGGTAGCCGGCCATCAGACCGAGGCTGGCGCCGACGACGATGCCGATGCCCACTGCGAGCGCGGCCGCGGCCAGGTCGACACCGGTGGCGACCATGAGCCGGCTGAGGATGTCGCGACCGACGGCATCGGTGCCGAGCCAATATTCGCTGCTGGGGCTCTCGAGTCGGTTCAGCAGACTCTGAGCGGAAGGGTCCTTCGGTGTCCAGAACTGTGCCAGGACACCGATGAATACGAGGAACATCAGGCCCACGAGGCAGAACATGCCGACACGATCCTGCAGGAGTCGCTTCATCGTCCGGCCGGGTGTATACGAGAATCGCTTCTTGACGCTGTTTGCGTCCATCACTGTAGTGGTCATCGGTTACGAATCCTCGGGTTCAGGTAGCCGTACGAGATGTCGACGAGCAGAGTGACGAGCAGGACGATCACGCCGCTGACGAGGACGACGCCCTGCATTGTCGGAATATCACGGTTGATGACGGCGGTGACGCCGAGTTGACCGAAACCCTGGATGTTGAAGATGGCCTCGATGATGACGGCGGCACCGACGACGCGGCCGACGTTCAGACCGAGCATGGTGATGTAGGGAACCGAAGCGTTCTTTGCCGCGTGCTTACATACGAGCGCTATCTTGCTCAGCCCCTTGGCGCGTGCGGTCCGGATGTAGTCCTGTTCGAGAGCTTCGATCATGGAGCCGCGCGCCTGGCGCGTGAGTTCGGCCAGGCTGATGGTGGCAACAGCTATCGCCGGCAGCGTGGCGTACATCAGCCACTCGCCAAGACCGTCGCTCATCGGTGCGTATCCGGTGGGCGGGAAGATCTGCAGGCCACCGAGGGCGAACCACTTCACGAGGATCGCGGCGAGCACGAAGGGCGGAACTGCGAGCAGGAAAACCGAACTTCCGGTGAGGAACCGGTCGTACAGGCTGTCGCGCTTGACTGCGGCGAAGATGCCGAGCGGGATACTCAGGACAACGACCATCAACATCGCGAACAGGCCGATGGACAGGGTCCGCGGGAGCCTGCGGGCGATCACTTCGGTAACCGGTTCGTTGGTCGCGAATGATGTCCCGAGGTCACCGTGCAACGCGTTCCACACGTAGGACACGTACTGCTGCCACACCGGTTGGTCGAGTCCGAGACGCTGACGAACCGCTTCGATCGCTTCGGGCGAGGCATCGGCGCCGGCGATGATCGCGGCGGGATCGCCGGGCGCGATTTCTACGAGCAGGAACACGATGATCGTCAGGATCAGAAGCATCGGCACGACCGTCAGCAGTCGTGATGCCATGAACCGCAACATGGAAAACCCTTCGTTCGGCTGGGCGTGCGGGGTGGCCACGCCAGCGTTCGAGCACAAGAGAGAATGCGATCGGGCCGAATTCTGGCCGTCTGCGCCACGATCCCCCTTATTGTGAGGCGCGCCACTTAGCTTGTCAACACTACTTAGTTAACTAAGTGCACTCCTGAATGAGAAACAAAGAACCGATGCCGCGAACACCGAAGTGTCCGCGGCACCGGCCGCAGATCATGTGTGTTGTTTCAGTCGCCTTCTGGCACCGATCAGTCCGTCACGGGCCGGAATACCGGCAGTTTCCAACCGTCGGTGATCGGCGAGAAGCGCACCTCGACCTCCATACCGATCGCCACCTCGTCGGGATCGATGTCGACGACGTTCGTCACCAGTCGGGCCGGGGCGGCACCCTCGAGGTCGATGACTGCGCCCACGACCGTGATGTCCGGCAGTCCCGGGAAGCCACGCACGACCGCGAAGCTGTACACCGTGCCGCGCCCGGACAGTTCCGGCCACTTCTTTTCGGTGGACTGGCATTCGGGGCAGAACGGGGTGGGAGGCATCCGGAAGTGCCCACAGTCGGCGCACTGGCACGCAACGAGGCGTTCTTCCTTCGCTGCCTGCCAGAAAGGTTCGGTGTGCGAGTCGGTCGTAATCTGGACCGTATCTCCGGGCAACGGGGTAGCCACGATGTCACTCATGCCGCACGTCCCAGGATCAGACCGCTGACCGGCAGCGACGCGGGCCCGCCGGTCGCGAGCGCGTACTCGGCATCCTTGACCTGGTTGATCGCAGTGCCTCGCATCTGCTCCACCGCCTCCATGATGTGTGTCATTCCGATGATGTAGGCCTCGGACAGCTGACCGCCGTGTGTGTTGACCGGTATCGAACCGCCGTCGTACCGGATGGCGCCGCTCTCGACGAAAGCACCCCCTTCGCCGCGCTCGCAGAACCCGTAGTCCTCGAGTTGCATCAGCACCATGGGCGAGAAGTGGTCGTAGAGCAGAGCAACATCGATGTCCTTGGCGGACAGGCCCGACTGCTCGTACAGGCGTTTCGCGATCGGCACGTTACCGGCCGAGGCGAAGTATTCGTCGGGCATGCCGTACCAGGCGAAGGCGCGGCCCCACTCACGGCGACCACCGTGCGCGACCGCCACGACCGGCACCGGCTTCTGCCGCAGGTCCTTCGCGCGCTCGGTGCTCGTGGTGATCACCGCGACCGCGCCTTCGGTTTCCATACAGAAGTCGTAGAGGCACAACGGATCAGCGATCATCCGTCCGTTGAAGTAGTCCTCCTTGGTGAGGGGCTTCTTCTGGATGGCCTTGGGGCGATTGAGCGCATTCTGGCGCTCCGAGATCGCGATCTCGGCGAACGCATCACGCGTGGTTCCGTACAAGTGCATGTGACGCCGCGCCAGCACCGACATCAGGTGCCCAGGGCCGGCGAGACCGGACGGCTGCAGGAACGAGTTGGTCGGGTTCGGAGCGCTCGCTGCGAACACCGTACCCAGGCGCTGCTTCTGCTGCTGCAGCGCCATGACGGTGACCACCATGGTTGCGTCACCTGCGACGATGGCGGCGCGCGCCAGACCGATCGAGCCTGCTGCGCCACCACCTCCGGAGGTCAGTGAGGCAGTGAAAGTGACCTCGGGGATACCGAGGGTCTCCATGAAGTCGGCGGTGTCCATCTTGTCGCCGTAGCCGGCACCCGCACCCGAGTAGTAGGCGAAACCGTCGATCTCCTTCACCGAGATTCCCGCATCCTCGCACGCCGCGAGAATCGCCTTACCGGCGAGTTCCGTAATCGTTTGGGGCGCAGACCCGCCGCGCTTGTAATAGGGGGTGGCGCCGACACCGACGATGGCGACATCCCGCAGTCCGTTGCTCAAGACAGCTTCTCCGTTCGGTAATTCCGGTCGGCCGAGGAACCAATGGCGAGCGCCAACGGCGCCCGCGTGGAGCCCGTACCGGCTTCACACGCATGTCATCGCAAGAACATACCAATGACGTGTATCACATAGTAAGCTATGAGTCGTAGTAATACCAGCGTCAGCCGTAGTGAGCCGATGGTCCCGCCATGGCAGTCGACACCATCTCGAGCGAGTGCCTTGCGACTCCTCACCTGTTCTCGGAGGTATTTCGTGACCGATGAATCGCTCGCACCGATCTTCGACTTGCTCGACACGGCATCGTCGCGCCCGATACGCACGCCGAAGACGGCCGAATTGGTGGCATTGAAACTACGGCGCATGATCGTCGACGGTGAACTCGCCGACGGCGATCGGCTGCCGCACGAAGCCGAACTCATGGAGCACTTCTCCGTGAGCAGACCGACACTGCGCGAGGCCGTACGAGTACTCGAAGCCGAACGGCTCGTCGAAGTCCGGCGCGGTTCCCGCTCGGGGGCGCGAGTGTGCGTACCCGGGCCGGAGGTGGTCGCACGGCCGGCCGCCCTACTCCTGGAGTTGTCGGGTGCCACCGTCGCCGATGTGCTCGTCGCGAGAGAAGCAATCGAACCCCTCGCTGCGCGAATGCTCGCGCTGACCGGAACCGACGCCGAATTCGACGAACTCGAACGCATGGTCGATGAGGACATTCCCGCTTCCTATGCCGCGGACACGCTCTCCGCCGGATCCGCGACCTTCCACCTGCGGCTCGTGCAGTTGAGCGGAAATTCCACCCTCGCCCTGCTCGCCGGGATGATGCACGAGATCTTCGAACGGCATGTGGAAGCAGTCACGAACGAGAAGAGCCGACAGAACCGTGAGAGGTACGAAGGCAACTACCTTCTCCTGATCCGGTCGTGCCGTCGGCTGATCAAACTCCTGCGCGCACATGACGCCGACGCCGCCTACGACCACTGGCACCAGCACATGTCAGTATCGCGAAGTTCTCTTCTCGTCGGCCACGAATCGACGCAAGTCCGTGACGTCCTGGACTGAGGTCACCCGACCACATCACAACGCCGGCCACCCTCGCAGTGCGAGGGTGGCCGACTCGAGTGGTTCGCACTCAAGATTTTCCGAGCAGCCGATGGGTGAGTTCACGGAACTGCGGTGAACAGAGCAGGTGTCCCTGTCGCGCGCCCGCCTCGTCGAAATTGTCCTCGGCAGGCCAGGCTGCCTTCCGGGCGAGTGCGGCGTACTCGCCGAGCACTCGGCGGTCGATGTACGACAGTGCTTCGACGCGGGCGAAGGCCGCGGACAACGCGTCCGGTTCCCCGCGTTCGGCCAGGCCCAATTCCACCGCACGCTCGTCGGTGATGCGTTCTTGTTCCGCGAGCAACTGCCACAGCAGGTCCGGTGCGATGCGATGAAGCAGCGCTACCCCGCCTGTTCCCGCGATCAAACCTGCGCGAGCCCATCCCTGCATGAGGAATCCTTCTGGGCCGACGAACCGCATGTCGCATGCGAGCGCGAGATCCATCCCGAGACCGACAGCCGCGCCGTCGACCGCCGCGATCGTGGGGATCGGACAGTCGCGCAGCGCCCGCACCATGCCCTGCACACGGCTGTAGATCGTGTGGTGAATCTCTTCGGGCGTCAGCGTGCGGCCGAGCTCCGCGAAGTACGGCAGGTCTCCGCCCGCAGAGAACGTACCTTCCCCCGCCAGGACGAGCGCCGTCGCATCGGGCTCGGACCCCGCGGCGGTGATGGCGTCGGCGACGATGTCGGCGTCGTCTGCAGACAGAGCGTTGCGCTTATCCGTCCAGCGCAGTGTGACTACGACTGCGCCGTTACGGAGTTCGGTGGTTACCGGCATGTGGTCCTCGTTCGTACGTCGGTAGATACGGATATGGAAAACCCGCCGGGGTCGTCTGAAGGCCGCACCCCGGCGGGTTGTCTCGGTGGAACGGTCAGGCCTGTGCAGCCTGACGCTTCGCCGCGCGCAATTCACCGCTGCGCTTGAGCATCTGCGCCGCAACACGCTCGAACTCGACCGGTGCGGTCGGCAGGGTGGCCAGGCCGGTTTCGCGGCTCGGCAGCGAGATCGTTGCGGTAGCCGGGCACGTGACCTCACCACGCTGGCTGGTACCGCGCAGCTCGACGTCGACGAGGTAACGGTCACCCTCGACGCGCTTGCCGACGACCTCACCGGTGAAGGTGTGGGTATCGCCCATGTAGTTGAACTTGCGCATCTGACTGGACATGGTCTCGAGCCAGCCCTCGTCGCCGATCCAGTCGGTGAGGAAGTGGGTCAACCAGCAGTCGCGCATCATGCCGTAGTCGTATGCGGCGGGCAGGCCGATCGAGCGGGCGTACTCGCTGTCCCAGTGGATACGCTGCGCCACATCCGGAATGCCCTGCTCGTTCGGAATGTAGAACGGCGCGATGCGCTGACGGTTCTTGTAGGTCAAGCGGCTCGACGACGGCGTGTAGGGAGCGAAACCGTAACCGCCCGAATGGAACACGACCATGTCCGTGGTGGTCAGCGGCCCCTTGGCCATGGTGCCGAGGCTTGCCCCGACCTCCACGTCCTCGAAGTAGCGGGTGTTCGCGCCACGGCGAACCTCGGCGGCGTAGATCTCGTCGATCTTCGCGATGTCCTCGGGCGTGTAGGACGCGGGCTCGATGGCGTCGTACTTCTTGCGCTTCTTCGACTCGTGACGCTCGGTGTGGATGGTGATCACACGCTGCGTCTGAACGACCTCGGCACGCTGGTTGAACTGCACGTGGATGCGCGTGACGATGAGCGAACGGCCGGCGAACTCGGATTCCTTGAGTTCGACGTTCTCGAAGCCCTGGAACGAGTAGAGGGTATCGCCGTCGT